>ERZ1090866.428-NODE-429-length-15550-cov-42.520297_pt1 | contig 15550 bp, 14 predicted proteins | sample MGYA00478477_ERZ1090866 | MGnify/ENA primary metagenome ERZ1090866 (study PRJEB33644, sample SAMEA5815737) | chicken gut metagenome | biome: Chicken; feature: Gastrointestinal Tract; material: Caecum | place: Ireland | collected 2019-01-01 | study: A study of the... | reverse complement strand
ATACTTATACCGGAAGACCAGCCGGAGAGATGAGTTTATACAAAGGAAGTATGAACTCTAGTGAAAATAATAATTATCGTTTAAGAATGTATGTTGATGAAAACTATAACCCCCAAGGAGATGGAGGAGGCTTAACCTTTTCGGTTCGGATTAATGTTTATGGGTTAGCAGGAGAGAAGTATGTACCAGAAACTACTAAGACTTTGTTAGCAGCGAATCCTGTTCAAGAAGAAAAGACTGATATGTTCAATTATAATAATAGTGGGGATATTATTACCGATCCTCATGAACTGACATCAGAAAACAATCCAGAATATGTAACGAATGGTTTATATGAAGCGGAAGATGAAGATGGAACAAGTTACTATTTTAGGGGAAATGTAGAGAATAATAATGTTCAGTTTGGAGAATATGAAAGTGATTATTATGTATATAATAATGGATATAGTAAGTACTATCAAAACTTAGAAAGCTGTCAAGAAGACAACTCGAGGTATACTTGTACTCCTGTGAAGTTAGCTTCGGCTGGAGATAAAATGTACTGGAAGATTGTAAGAGTGAATGGAGATGGTAGTTTAAGATTAATTTATAATGGAATAAGTGCTACTCCTGATAGTAGTGATTTGGCTCATTCTTATGCGGTGGGTTATCCTCCTTACAACTTATCGCGGAATGATCCAAAATATACAGGATATACTTATGATAGAGATATAAAGGAAACAGATTCATTTATTAAAAGAGAAGTCGATACATGGTATCAAAATACCTTAGGAAAGAGTAATTATGATGAGTTGATAACAAGTGGCAGATTCTGTAGTGATAGTAGTGGTTATAAAAATGCCGAGGACTATGGGTTTGCTGATGATTATTGGTATCAAACGGGAAATAAATTATATGCAAGTCAGGATAGAATAGAACAGTTTATAACGAATTATACCAAAGCGAATAGTCCAACCTTGAAATGTCCTGTAACTAGTGAAAGCTATGGGGGCAGTTATCGTTTGAAAGTTGGATTAATTACAGTTGATGAAGCGATGTTAGCAGGAAATACGCCTCGTATTAATTCTTATAATTATTTAAATCCAAAAACAATTTCTAGGAGTTTTTGGAGTATGACACCAGCTACTTTTGATACTAGTAGTAAGGTGTGGAGTACATCAAGTTGGACTGCCGATGATTCCGTTACATTTGGAAAGGCCATTCGGCCGGTGATTAATGTGACTACTGACAATGGATTTGCCTCAGGAGATGGTAGTGTAGAAAGTCCTTACGTAATAGAATAAGTCACGAATGAAATTAATTAGTAAAGGAAGAAAGAAAAGCTCCTAACTTTGGTTGCTAGGAGTTTTCTTTTGGTAATGTTTTTGAATACTTTTGGTTTTTTGAAATTGATTTTCTAAGACTAAACTGTTGTGATAGGCTGCTTGTCCTATACTATTACAGAAGTTAGCAATATCATTGCCATAGTCTACGGTATTATTAAATTGTTGATTCCAATAATGAAAGTTACTTGGCGTAGGATTGTTTTTGGTTATTTCAATGGCTTCTTCTAAATCAATGAGAAGTTCATGTAATTGTTCAAAAAAGAAATCACTAGTTTCCAAATTCAAATGTTGTTCATGGGTTAAGGGTAAGTATAAAGCTTGAGAAACTGATGTAACAAGATTGTCTAGTATATTTTCTTGCAAAATGAATAATTTATTTTTCATCATCATGATAAGGGCAGCTGTATTTTTCGAATTCTGTTTGCCTTCTTTTACAATTTGAATGTACAAGTTTTTATAATTTTCTTCTACCACCGTATAAAAGAATTCTTTGTCTTCATTCATGATTCATCCTCTTTTGATAAATTTTTGGTCCTTCGGTATAACCCTCTTCTAAGTCTTCTACTTCTTCTTTGGCTTCGTTTAAACTCTCATAATCCTTCTCTTCTTCAAAAGTAAGATAGGCTTCTTCATAATCAGTAACCGCTTGATAATGAGCGGCAAATTGCTCGATATTCGCTTGAATAGGGTAGTCCGCTGTCATTCTAAGCCCATTTTTTAATCCTTGAATAAAAAGAAGTCCGCTGGTGATAGGATCAATACATTCAATATCTTGATTTTGTTCCTTTTTGGTTTGAAATTCTTCCTGGAGATAGACAATTTTCCTGGCCATGAGGCTTAACATTTCTTCTAGTTCTTTGTCAGAAAGGGATTGCTTTTGGGATTTTGCTAGTAATTTAAAATATTTATTTTCTACTTGTTGAAAGATACGCTCTTCTTTGTTCATACTTATCACCTCGTGTTTCCTAGTATAGCATAAAATTTAGAAAAGAAAAGAAGTTTCTTTCAATTGCACAATCTTTAAAAAAATGATAGAGTAAGGGAAGGAAGAAGGGAGGAATTTTTTTATGAATCAAGATGTTATTCGAGAAATTAGAGAAAAGAATGATATCGTTGATGTGATTGGTGAGAGAATTCCTCTTGTCGCTCGTGGAAAAAATTATTTTGGAGTCTGTCCGTTTCATGATGATTCGAATCCCTCTTTATGTGTTTCTCGAGAGAAACAGATTTATACTTGTTTTTCTTGTCATGCGACAGGGAATGTTTTTCGCTTTTTAATGGATTATGAGCATAAAGATTTTACCGAAGTAGTAGAAGAGTTAGGAGAACGCGTTGGGGTTAGTGTTTCAATGGGAAAAAAGGGAAAAGTTTCTTCTAAATATAAAGAATGGTATGAAATTTATGATTTGGCCAATAAATATTATCAAAACAATTTAATGACGAGTGCTGGAAAAAGTGCTAGGGAGTATTTGGATAAACGAGGGATTACTCCTTCTTTAATTGCGGAGTTTGAGCTTGGTTGGTCACTAGAAGATCATAGTGCTTTGACTGATTTATTGGTGAAAAAAGGCTATTCCTATGATTTGTTAAATCAAGTAGGAATTAGTAATAATGATTATGATATTTATCATAAACGTTTAATGTTTCCGCTCCATGATTTATCAGGGAAAGTAGTAGGTTTTAGTGGAAGAATTATTAAAGAGAATGGTCAAAATAAATATCTAAATACCAAAGAAACTGATTTATTTAAGAAAGGGAAACTTCTTTATCACTATCATATTGCCCGTGATGCGGCTAGAGCGAAAAAATATGTTTTAATTATGGAAGGTTTTATGGATATTATTCGAGCTAGCTCCGTGGATATTCGCAATACCGTGGCCACCATGGGAACGGCTTTAACTAAAGATCATATTGGGGATATTAAACGATTATCAAATACGATTATTCTTTGTTTTGATGGGGATGAAGCAGGGGAAAAAGCCACGTTATCTGCGGGGGAACTATTTTTAGAAAACGGAATTGAAACGAAAGTGATTCGCTTACCGAATCCCGAAGATCCCGATAGTTATATTTTAAAATATGGAAAAGATTCTTTTCTACGTTTGGTTGATCAAGCCGAATATTTTAGTGATTATAAAATAAAAATATTAAAAAAGCATGTTAATTTAAATAGTAGTGAAGAGAAATCAAATTATATTCATCAAGTGTTAGAACAGATGACAAAAATTAATGATCCGATTCGTCTTGAAATTGTCTTAAAAGATCTTGCAAAAAATTACGAAATAGGTTATAATACCTTGGAAAAAAGTTTTCAGGAACTAAAAGAAAAATCGACTTTAAAAAATAAGATTGTTCCTGTAAAACCAACAACGATTGAAAAAGAGAATAAGTATACAAAGGCAAGTGAAGCGATTCTTTATTATATGATTTATCATCCTTGGGTAATTGAAAAGACGGAAGAAGCTCATATTGTATTTCCCAAAGAAGTATATCGAACTTTAGAAAATGAAATTGTCTTTTATTATCATCAACATGGATCCATTTCCATTGCGGACTTTTATACTTATTTATCAACAAGAGAGGAATTGTTAGCGGTATTATCTCATATTTTAATGCGGGAAGATTTAAAGGGTGAGCCACAAGAAGAAGAGTTGGATGATTATTTTCAAGTGATTATGCAATATAATGATAAACAGAAAACGAAAAAAATCCAAAAGAAGATAGAAGAGTATGTGGATCCTTTAGAACAAGCGAAAATTGCTCAAGAAATTATAGAGTTAAGAATAGGGGAGAATAAGAATGGTAGAAGAGATTAAAACAATGGACGAAAGAAAAGAAAAACTATTAAAGCTTGGAAAGAAACAGGGCTTTATTACTTATGAACAGTTGGCAGAAGAGTTAAAGGGACTTGATGTCGATAGTGATAGTCTTGATGATTTGTATAATAGTTTTGTCGAAGCAGGAATTGAAATTGTAAGTGAAGATGGGGAAGAAGAATCTTCTTCGGGTGAAGAAATTACCGAAAATACCAAAGCAGAGGATCTTACCTTATCGAAAGATATTAAAATTAATGATCCCGTTCGCATGTATTTAAAAGAAATTGGGCGGATTCCGCTTCTTACTGCGGATGAAGAATTTGAATATGCTCATAGAGCGGTAGAAGGGGACGAAGAAGCGAAGAGAATTTTAGCTGAGTCAAACTTACGTCTTGTGGTTTCCATTGCCAAACGTTATGTGGGACGTGGTATGTTATTTCTTGATTTAATTCAAGAAGGAAATATTGGTTTGATGAAAGCGGTTGAAAAGTTTGATCCAACGAAAGGATATAAATTTTCAACGTATGCCACTTGGTGGATTCGACAAGCGATTACAAGAGCGATTGCCGATCAAGCCCGCACCATTCGGGTTCCAGTTCATATGGTAGAAACGATTAATAAACTAGCACGGGTACAAAGACAATTAACCCAAGAATTAAATCGGGAACCAACCGATGATGAGATTGCCAAAAAGTTGGGTATTTCCATTGATAAAGTTCGCGAGGTTTATAAGATCAGTCAAGATCCGGTTTCTTTGGAAACCCCAATTGGAGAAGAAGATGATTCTCATTTAGGAGATTTTATTCGGGATGAAAGTACAATGGGACCAGAAGAATACACAACCGAAGAAATGTTAAAAGAAGAGCTTGCCAATGTTTTATTAACCTTAACGGATCGGGAAGAAAAAGTATTGCGACTTCGGTTTGGCCTTGATGATGGACAGTGTAGAACACTAGAAGAAGTAGGTCAAATCTTTGGGGTAACAAGAGAGAGAATTCGGCAGATTGAAGCGAAGGCTTTAAGGAAATTAAGACATCCATCTCGTTCTCGGAAATTAAAGGATTTTCTAACCGATTAATGAAAATTAGTGAACGTTTAAAAACAATAGGGGACTTAGTTCCCCTTTCTTCCTATCCTTTGGATATTGGTTGTGATCATGCTCTTTTATCGATTTATTTAGTAACCGAAAAAAACTTTCCTATGGTAGCAGCCTCCGATAATAAAAAAGGCCCCTTAGAACAAGCGAAAAAAAATGCCTCTTCCTATCAAGTCTCTTCTAAGATTCATTTCATTTTAGCAGAAGGGCTTGCTGCCTATCAAGAAGGCATGGATGCCGTGACCATCTCTGGAATGGGAGGACTTACCATCAATCGTATTTTACTGAATCATAAAGAAATATTAAAAAACATTAAAACTTTTATTTTATCTCCCAATAACTATAGTATTGCAGTAAAAAGAAATTTAGTGAAACTAGGTTATTTTATAAAAGAAGAATATGTTGTGAAAGAAAAGAATATTTTTTATCCGATTTTAATATTTGAAAGAGGAAAAAAGTTTTATTTTGCCAAAGATCTCTTTTTAGGACCTATTTTAAAAAATAAAGGAAAGGATCCTTTAGTAAGAGAATATTATTTAAAAGAATTAAAAGAAAAGGAAGCTCTTTTGAAAGCCCTACCATCTTCTTTCTATCAAAAGAAAAAAGAGACCAAAAAAGAGATTAACTGGTTGAAAAGCATTCTGTTTTGATTGCTTTTCTTTTTTTCTATAATAAAATGGTAAGGAGAGAAAAGGATGGAACAGAAGAAGAATGCGATACGCCCTGTGTTTGAAAATTTAAGAAAGTTGGCTCTTTATACTGGTGTCAGCTTGGGTGCTTTGGCTCTTTCTGGGTGTAGTGTGAAAGAAGAATATGACCCTTATGCAACCGATGTCCTAAAACAAGATTATGCCGAAATGGTAAGTTATCCGGTTACTATTTATGCTAGTAATTATGAGGAGTTAGAAGAAAAGGATCATTTGTTTTTTGGGGATGATAAGTTTGTTTATAATTCCATTGAAATTGATAGTCCTGTGGAAGAAGCATCAACCATGATAAGAGGGAATCATCCGAGTTATGTCGGATCAGATCAATTTCCTGATACCTATACTTTACCTGTTTTAGAAGAAGGACAAGAGTATGTTAATGAAGTAGATTATCAAGAAAAAACATTTGATATTAGCGGACAGTCCCAAGAATGGATCGAAGAGAAAACAAATGAAGTGTTAGAAAAGGAAGCTTCAAAAATAAAATAAAGACAACTATATATAAGTCAAGCCTAAATTAACAATTTTTTATGAAAAAGTTTGAAAATATAGAATTGATAAAATTAAGGCATGATAAAAACAACTAAAGACATTATTTTTTAAAATTTAGTTGTTGTTGTCTCTAATGTGGTCGTATCTAATATAGTCTCTATCTTCTTTAAGAATATAGTAGATGATTGTTAAAAGTTTACGACTAATGTCTGCTAAGGCAACAAAATGGTGTTTACCCTCAGATATTTTCTTATCATAATAAGCTCTTAATTCTGGTTCGTTTGATATAGCGACTAAACTTGCATTATAAATCGCATGACGAAGATAAGGAGAACCTCTTTTAGAAGTTTTATCGTTAGTAGAGAGTTTATTACCAGATTGATTTTCAGAAGGGTCAACACCAGCAAAAGCAATCAGTTTACTGGGTTTATCAAAGTTATTAATGTCACCAATTTCGGCTAAAATAATAGGTGCAATAGTACTACCAATACCAGGAACTGATAAAAGATGATTATCTAATTTATCATAAAGTTCTTTGATTTGTTTATCAACTTCATAAATTTGATTTTCTAAAAAGATAATTTGATTGATAATTTGTTTAATTTCAAAAGAACAAGCATCAGTAGTAAATTTAATGCCAAAAGAAGCCTTGGCAATATCTTTGATGTGAAGAGCAGTATCTTTATTAAATTTACCCTTAGAATACTTAGATAATAAATTAGATAATTTAGTAGTAGAAATCTTGATAATGTCATCAGGAGTTGGACAAGTTAAAAGTAATTGTTTAGAAGTGACACCAAAGATATCACAAAACAACTTTTTATACTCTGGAAAAACCTTATCTAATAAACCAATAACTTGAACTTTTAAAGAAGCAACATTATTAACAATATTCGATCTAAAGCGAGTTAATTGTTTTAAGGAAAGTAAGTCATCCTCGGGCAGTTTGGAATTTTTAGAGCCAAAGACTCTTAGATAATCGGCAATAATAATAGAATCAATAATATCATTCTTTTGTTTTCGATTATTGTAAGCTCCTCGATAAGATTTAATTTGATAAGGATTATAAACAGAGGCAGGAAAGCCATTATCAGTTAAAGCAGAATATAGGCTTAACCAGTAATGACCAGTCGCTTCCATTGCAACTTCGATATTACTTAGATCTTTAAGCTTATCCTGAATAGTAGTTAAGAGTTTGTTAAAACCTTCTTTACTATTTGTAAATTTAATTGCCTTTATAACAATGTCTCCATTATTGTTAATTAAAGAGGCAACATGATTGGTTTTGGCAATATCAATTCCTAAATAATAATTCATAAAATCAACTCCAATTCTTGATATTTAAGATAGAGGCAATGCTCTCAGTACCTTTACAAAGATATAACCTCGCAATGAAAGATAAAAGATAACAATCTAGTCCTTATACAACTTATTAATATCCAATTTGTAAAGAAGAGGCTTTAGTCTTTCTTAAGAACCAAATGTTCAAGGAGGGAGCTAAAACCACTTATCTCTACAGACATTATAATATAGATTTATTAATCTACAAAATAATGAGTTTTTAGATATCTCTTAACAAAAATCTAAATAGAAAACGTAGTTAAAAAATATCTTAACTACATTATACGAGGAGGGAAAATGGATAAGATAAAACTTTCAAAAGCAGATTTATCGGCTTTAAAATCATCACCTCCGACTCAATCGGAAAAAGCTTCTGTTACCTCTGTTTCACTAGATGCGGGGATAGAAGAGGTGAATTTAGAAGGAACAACTTCCGAGAAAAAAGAACTAGAGCAGCAGATAGATTCCATTAATTATAGTGAAATTAAAGAGGCTGGATATAAAGCGCAAGGAGTTACGGTAATTGATGGTGAAGTCGTAATTACTGCTCACAAAGGCACAAAAGATTACTCTCGTATTTATTTTTATGATTTAGAAACGGGAGAGTACAATGGCATGATCATTTTAAATAATATGGCTCATGTTGGGGGAATGAGTTATGATCAAGTAAATCATATTTTATATGTGACAGGGGAAGAGAGGAAGGTCAATGCTTATGAATATGATGAAATAACTGCCGCTCGCAAATATTTTAAAAACAAGAAAAATACCAACGTCTTAGATTTTAATGTAGTTGATATGCTTAGTAATGATTCCTATAAAATCAGTGATTTTGTACTCGATTCCGAGATACAAATTTCCTCTGGGAGTGCTGCTAGCACTTACTTTTATGATGGGGCTTTATATATTTCCAATTTTAAGGGAACGAAAAATGGTGCTTTAGAAAAGTATCGTATTACTTATAATAAAAGGACAAGAAAAGTGAGCGCAGTTTTGGAACAAAATTATGAAGTGCCGGCTTTAACTCAAGGAATTGCCGTTACAGACTATAAAGGGGAAAGATACCTGATTACAACGCAATCCATAGGAATTGCTCTTTCGACGGTTACGATGTATCGCCTGAAGGAAGATAGCTTAGAGTTTGTAGGAGTCAAACCGATTTCTCAAATAGGTCTAGAAGGAATTGATGTGGATGAAAACGGCAATGTGATAGCGTGTTATGAAACAGGAGCACAAGAAACGGACGTTTGGAAAATTGGAGAATTTATTGAGGATGTTTCACATATTACCCCAAGTGAAGCTCAGTTATTAGGAACTAGTGCTCTATCTAGAGGACTTGGCGGTATTTGGTACGATTTAACCCATTAAGTTTTTTCCTTTTTTTGATTAATACCAAGCATTCCTCCTATGGCAGAAGTTAAGAGCAGAATAAGATCATAGAAAAATAATTTAAAATCAAGATTTTCTTGAAACAAAACACTATGGAGAATAAGAAAAAGAAAAATAAGAATTCCTCCTAGCTTGATTCCTTCTAAAATACCTTTTTTCTCGGCTTTTTTTCCTATCTGATAGCTCCCTATAAAAAGAGAAAATAAGGAAATAAAAAGTTTTAAAATATTATAAATTTGGCTAGATAAGAGATTAAAATAATAAAGAATCGTGGTAAAAAAAGACAAGATAAGAATAAGAGAAATGGTTAGGAGCAGAATTTTTCCTAATCTTTTTAAATACATCAATTTCATCACCTATTAGAGTTTATTCTGATCCCTTAAGAATATGAATTAAAAATTGAAATAATAACAATCCTATGTTAATATTATTAGTATGAATTGGAGGAATCTGTTTTTATGAAAAACGAAAAGATTACAAGTCGTGAGGTCGATTTTGGAAAATGGTATACGGATGTAGTGAAAGCAGCGCATTTAGCTTCTTATTCAAGTGTAAAGGGATGTATTATCTTTGAACCAAATGGTTATGCTTTATGGGAGAAGATGCAAGAAGTTTTAGATGGTATGTTTAAGAAAACGGGACATTCTAATGTCTATATGCCTTTGTTAATTCCAGAATCCTTAATGCAAAAAGAAGGGGAATTAATCGATGGTTTTGCGCCAGAAGTGGCTTGGGTTACCCAAGGAGGAGAAAAGAAGTTAGAAGAAAGGCTTTGCATTCGTCCCACGAGTGAGACCTTATTTAGTGATTATTATCATACCGTCGTTAAAAGTTATCGGGATTTACCCTTAAAATATAATCAGTGGTGTAGTGTTTTGCGTTGGGAAAAAGAAACGAGACCTTTTTTAAGAAGTCGGGAGTTTTTGTGGCAAGAAGGACATACTGTCCATGAAACACAGGAAGAAGCCGAAGCGGAGACAAAACAAATGTTAAAAGTCTATGAGACTTTCTTTAAAGATTATTTGGCCATTCCCGTGATTACAGGAAAAAAGACGGAGAAAGAAAAGTTTGCGGGAGCGGAATACTCTTTAACGGTTGAAGCTTTGATGTATAACGGCATTGCTCTACAATCTGGAACCTCTCATTATTTTGGCGACAAGTTTGCTAGAGCTTATGATATTAAATTTAAAGATCGAAATAACCAAGATGCTTATTGTTACCAGACTTCTTGGGGATCGACAACCAGAATGATTGGCGCTTTGATCATGGTGCATAGTGATGATAATGGGTTAGTGCTTCCTCCAAAGATAGCTCCTTTCCCAGTGCGCTTGATTCCAATTGGTGAAAGTGAAGCAGTAAGCGAAGTGGTAGCATGCTATCGTCATTTGTTAGAAGAAGCGGGAATAGCAGTTGAAGTAGATGATTCCACCAAGAGTCCAGGCTTTAAATTTGCGGAAGCCGAAGTAAGAGGAATTCCTCTTCGAATTGAAATTGGCGAAAGAGATTTAAAAGAAAATAAAATAACGATGGTTCGCCGTGATACAAGAGAGAAAATCTTTTATGATCTTTCTTGTGATATTGTAAAAGAAGTAAAAGCGGTATTAGATACCATTCAAAAAGATATGTATGAAAGAGCTTTGGCAAGAAGAGAAAAATTAACTTTTGAAGCTCATAATCTAGAAGAAGTCAAAGCCATTATGGAACATCAACCCGGCTTTATTCATGCGATGTGGTGTGGCGATCCTGATTGTGAAGCGAAAATGAAAGAGATCAAAGGAACAAAATCACGTTGTATTTTAGAAAATGAAAAAGCAATTGATGATCATTGTGTCGTTTGTGGCAAAGAAGCAAAATACCATGTGGTATGGGGAATCCAATATTAAAAATGAGGTGATAAAATGAGTCAAAAAACAATCTTAACAGGGATAAGACCAACCGGTAATTTACATTTAGGTCATTTATTTGGAGCGGTTGGAAATTGGGTAGCCTTACAAAACGATTATGAAACGTTTATTGAAATAGCAGATGTGCAGGCTTTAACCGATCATTTTGATGATCCCGAAATGGTAAAAGAGAATGTTTGGGAACTCGCCCTTGATCTTTTAGCGATAGGAATCGATCCGAAAAAAGCCAATCTTTTTATTCAATCTTCTCTATCCGAAATTGCGGAGCTTACCGTTTTCTATTCCAATTTAGTTACGATGGCCCGTCTTTATCGAAATCCAACGGTGAAAACAGAAATTGCCCAGAAAAAAGCCTTATTTGGTAATGAGGGAGAAAGTGTTACTTACGGTTTTGTAGGTTATCCCGTAAGTCAAGCCGCCGATATTACCGCTTTGGATGGGGATTTAGTACCCGTGGGGGAAGATCAACTTCCTTTGATTGAACAATGTCGGGAAATTGTGCGAAAATTTAATCATATTTATGGAGAAACCCTAAAAGAACCAGAGTCTCTTCTTTCCAATACGCCAAGAATCAAAGGTCTTGATGGGCAAGCGAAAATGGGAAAAAGTTTAGGCAATGCCATTTATTTATGTGATTCCGAAGAAGTAGTCCAAAAAAAGATAATGGGAGCGATTACTGACCCGAGTAAAATCAAAAAAGACGATCAAGCTAATCCCGATATTTGTATGGTCTATTACTATCATAAATTAATTAAAAATCCAAACCTAAAAACAGTATGCGAAGAATGTAAAAAAGGAAAAAGAGGCTGTGTCGCTTGTAAAAAAGAATTAATTATGCGTATGAATGAGTTTTTAAAAGACTTTAGAGAAAAAAGAAAATACTATGAAGAGCATCCTCAGGAAGTAAAAGAAATCTTAGAAGAAGGAACCAAACAAGCAAAGGAAAAAGCAAAAAAGACTTTAAGACGAGTAAAAGATGCTTTAAAGATCGATTATTTTGAAGAAAAGTGCTAAAATAGGCACTTTCTTTTTTGGAGTTTTTTTGCAAAACGACTTGTAAATTTGTGTAGTTACGTTATAATAAAAAGATGTAGTTGGAAGGGGCGACAAAGACAAAGATGAGAAAGAGATTACCGGTTTTTATTGTAAATGATGAGGTGTTATTTCCTAATACCGAATATCGTTTAGAATTAACACATAAATTAGATCAACAAATTATTCAGTTAGCAGATGAAAGAGAAGATCATGATTTTTTAATTATTCATTCTTTAGACGATATAAGTACCGATGATTTGACGGCGTTTCCTTCCGTGGGCTTGCTTTCTTCGATTTCTTTACGGATTATGGTTCCTAACTCAAAAGTCCGAGTTGTTATTCAAACCAACTTTCGCGTAGAAGTAGAGCATTATGAAAAAGTAGAAGGCATCTACTATGCTGATGTCACCGAAATTTCTTATCCTCCCCATAGAATGGAAGAAGAAAAAGTTTATACCGATTTATTAATTCGTTCTTATGAAAAAAATGTAAAAGAAATTTCTTCTATGAGCAATGCCATGTTAAATGAGTTTTCTAGAATTTCGGATCTTGATCTTCTAACTGATGCGATCGCTTCTTTTTTACCACTTTCAAAAGAAGCAAAAAAAGAATATTTATATGAAAAAGATCCAATTCAACGAGCCAAAAAGTTATTGGATCAACTGCAAACCGAATTGGAAATCACCCGTTTAGAACATAAAATAGAAGCGCAAGTAAAACAAGAAATCGACGAAGAACAAAAAAATTATTATTTACGCCAAAAAATGAAAGTGATCTCGGAAGAAATTGGAGATGCGAAAGCGAAAAATCATGAAGTAGAAGGCTTTAAAGAAAAATTAAAAAAATTAAAATGCAATGCTTCCGTGCGGACTAGAATTAAAGAAGGAATTGATCGCTATGAAAGTATGGCCTCTAATTCTCCTGAATTTAGTATGACAAGGGATTATATTGAATGGATGCTTTCCTTACCATGGAATTATAAAACCAAAGATGTTACTTCCCTAAAAGAAATTGAACATTCTTTAAATGAACATCATTATGGAATGAAAGAAGTAAAAACGCGTATTTTAGAATATATTGCTGTGAAACAAAATGCTCCGAAAGAAAAAAGTCCTATTCTCTGTTTAATCGGACCACCAGGAGTAGGGAAAACATCCCTTGCTTATAGTATTGCCGAGGGCCTCCATCGCCGTCTTGCTAGTATTTCGGTAGGCGGAATCAATGATGAAGCGGAAATCGTAGGACATCGTCGAACTTATATAGGAGCCTTGCCAGGTAGAATTATTCAAGGAATCAAAAAAGCAGGTAGTAGCAATCCCGTGTTTGTCATTGATGAAATTGATAAAATGACCAAAGACATCAAAGGGGATCCGGCCAGCAGTTTACTAGAAGTATTAGATAAAGAACAAAACAGTCATTTTTCCGATCATTATATTGAAGAAGGTTATGACTTATCCGAGGTGTTATTTATCGCTACAGCAAACTATGAAGAACAGATCCCTTTGGAATTAAGAGATCGCCTAGAAGTGATCTATATTCCTTCTTATACGGAATATGAAAAAGTAGAAATTGCAGAAAACTACTTGATTCCGAAACTTTTAGAACAACATGGCTTAAGTTCTATGCAAGTACAATTTACAAAAGAAGCCCTTCTAGATATGGTTCATTATTATACCAAAGAAGCAGGAGTTCGTGATCTAGAACGCTTAATCGCTAAAGTTTTAAGAAAAATCGTTCGTAAAAGTTTAGAAGATGGATCCGAACCCTTCTATTCCGTTAACGCTCATAATTTGGAAGATTATTTAGGGAAAAAGATTTATTTGGGCCTTGAAGCAAGAAAAGAAAAAGAACTAGTAGGAGTTGTCAATGGACTTGCTTATACTATCTTTGGAGGCGATATTCTTCCGATCGAAGTAACCCATTACAAAGGCAAAGGGAACTTAATTTTGACTGGTTCCTTAGGCGAAGTCATGCAAGAATCCGCTCAGATTGCTTTAAGTTATATCAAAGCAAATCAAGAGACCTTTCAAATTTCTCTTGCCTCTTTTGAAGATGATATTCATATTCATGTGCCAGAAGGAGCGGTCAACAAAGAAGGCCCCAGTGCCGGCATTGCTCTTACCACCGCCTTGATCAGTGGCCTAACTGGACAAGCAGTCAAAACAAACATCGCCATGACAGGCGAAATTACCTTACAAGGAAGAGTCCTTGCCATCGGTGGATTACGCGAAAAAGCCTTAGGAGCCTATCGAGCTGGTGTAAGAACGATCTTTTTACCAGAGGAAAATAAAAAAGACTTAGAGGATATTCCCAAGGAAATCAAAACGAAAATGAAGTTTATCTTTGTTGAAGATTATATGGAAGTAGCGAAAAAGTTATTTTCCTTAGAGGAGGCGACATGTTAAAAAATTTAGAAATAGGAAAAAGAATGCAAGTATGTGCTTTAAAAGCAAGTTTAGCTTGTACCGAAAGAGAGTTAGCTTTAATGGAGTATTCCGTTTCTGTTTTTCGCTCTTCTTTGCGCGATTTAATACGGGAAGAACCAGCTTTTTTACTGCTTGATCAAAACATGTTCGAAGAGGTTCTTACCTATTGTGCTGAAACAGGCGATGAGAAAAACTACCAAAGACTAGTTACTTTAGATCAAAATTCACTTACAGTAAAAAATAAAATGATAGAAAACTATTTAAATAGAGATTCTTTTCAACGAGGAACCACTTATTCTTTAAGAGAGTATCAAGAAATGCTAGAAACAGATGATGATTTATTAAAAGAATTAGATAGTGATTACTTCTTTGATCGAAGATATCTTTTGAATTCAATTCGTTATCTTAAACTTACTTTTTCTGATTACTATATGATAAATAAAAAGGCAAATCAGTACTTACAAGAAGTGTGTGAAGATACTTTAGAATGGGGCTTTATCGATCCTTTTGTAGAACAATCCATGAGAAATTTGTTTCAAAAAGGTCAAAAAGCTAAAATATATACTTTTCCTAAAAATAGAATAATGAAAAAATCATAGAAAAAGGAAGAAAGGAAGGATCAGGAATTTAAGAATCCGGAAACAAGGAGTATGATTGCAATCGGGGTTGCCATTGGCTTGATTGTAGTGTTAGGAACAGGAGCTTTTGTTATCTATCGTAAGAAAATGAAAAAAATTAAAAAAGTAGGAATTTTAAAAATTGGGGAAGAAAAGGTAGGGGAATATTAAAAATTGCTCTAGGGGAAAATAAAATATTCCTCTTCTTTTTTGCCTCAATTTAAAAAATTGGTCATTTGTATTCCTTTTCTCTTTCTGTTATCTTGATGGTGAAAGGAGATAAACAAATGACTAAGTTTTATTCATTACTTTATGACAGTACCTTCAAATATTTTCTAAAAGAAAGCCCTCATCTAAAATTCTTTTCGGATTTAATAGAGAAAGAGACTGGTTATTCTTTAA
>ERZ1090866.420-NODE-420-length-15653-cov-39.820490_pt1 | contig 15653 bp, 10 predicted proteins | sample MGYA00478477_ERZ1090866 | MGnify/ENA primary metagenome ERZ1090866 (study PRJEB33644, sample SAMEA5815737) | chicken gut metagenome | biome: Chicken; feature: Gastrointestinal Tract; material: Caecum | place: Ireland | collected 2019-01-01 | study: A study of the... | reverse complement strand
CTTGGTATCAAAATACCTTAGGAAAGAGTAATTATGATAGAATGGTAACAAGTGGCAGATTCTGTAGTGACAGTAGTGGTTATCAAGATGGAAGTGCTTTTGGTGTTAGTAATGTGTTTGCAAGTATGATAAGATTAGGACAAAGTATGACAAATTTTGCTAGTCCTAATGCTCCGACTTTAAAGTGTCCTGCCACAAGTGAAAGTTATGGGGGAAGCTATCGATTAAAAGCAGGTTTGATTACAGCCGATGAATTAGTGTTAGCTGGCGAGAATTATAATGTAGAGGGAAACTGCTATTTAAGTCCTGGAAAAAATGGTAATGGGTATGGGACGATGACTCCAGTTATGTATAATACACACTACTCTTTTCCTAATGTATGGTATATGCAAAAAAATTTATACTATTCTTCTGTATCAACTTTAAATATTTTCATAAGACCTATTATCAATGTAACTGTAGATGGTGATTTTACTTCAGGTGACGGAAGTGTAAAAAGTCCTTATGTCATAGAGGGATAAGAGGAAAGATCGATCTAGTGGTTGGATTGATCTTTTTTGTTTGTTCCTTTGATTTTGTGATAGAAAAATTTAAGGAGTAGGAGTACTAGGAGGATTAAAATGGGGATTTTTAGTTTTTTTACGAATTGATTGAGGATTACCCAATTGTTTCCAAGGGCATAACCCACATAAACAAAGGCAAAGGTCCAAGGGATGGATCCTAGGGTGGTGTAAAGTAAAAAGGGGAGAAAGGGTACTTTACTAATTCCCATGGGGAGGGAAATAAGGGTTCTTAGAATGGGAAAGTTTCTTCCTAAGAAGGCGGCTAGGGATCCGTATTTTTCAAACCAGCGATCACACTTTTCAATATCTTCTTCTTTCATAAAGAAAAACTTGCCATAGGTTCGGATAAATGGTCTTCCTCCAAAATAACCAAAGGCATAAATTAAAATGGCACAGAAGACACTACCGATTAGTCCGATGAAAAAAGTAGGCCAAAATTGAAAGATTCCTTGTCCTGCTAGTATTCCTCCTGTCGCTAGAATTAATTCACTTGGAATAATAATAATTACTGCTTCGAATACCATGCCAAGAAACATACCAAAATAACCAAAGTTCGTCATTAGTGAGGTAATATAATGATCCATTTGTATCACCTAATAAAGGATATGAAGAAAAGAGGAAACTATTCATGGACGAAGACTGTACTTTTTGTTATACTTAACATAGGTAAGGATTGTGATGGTGTTGGTTGGAGGATTGAGCATATGAACGAACAAACGAAGCGAAAGAAAACAAAATTAGAAGTGTTTTCCCTTGTTTTAGGGTGGTTCTTTTTTCTCCTTGCAGTAGTAGGGATTGTTTCTGATCTTGGGCGTTTGCTGGATTGGAATCGGCGAAAAGAAAATTACAGATTAGAGTATGCGGACCTAAGTTCTGGCAATTTGAGTTATGAGTTTGAAGGAAAAAGAGTTTTGGTAGAAAGTATTACGGATTTAAAGGGGAATTCTCTTGATTTGAATATGGATGATGGGGAAACGGTTGCTTTATATTGTAGTAACGAAAATCCTTCTCATTGTGTCTATTTCAAGCAAAATTCAAGGGGTGTTTCTTCTTTGCTTTTCGATGTTTTTTTTCTTATTCTTGGTTTGAGTTGCATTTTTTATCGCCCTAAGAAAAAGAATAATCAATTTACGGTTCTTTCTATTGTTTTTTCCGTCACTTTGATTTTGGGGATCGTTGTTCTTCTTTATCAAGGGAAGCGGTGGTTAACCTATTTAGAATATAAACAGCAAGAAAATAAAGTAGAGGCGGTTATTTATTCGGAACTTTATCATAGGCCAAAGTATTCTAATGACAATGTCTATGGTTCTAGTATTCGCAGGTATCATTGTGCTCCCATCGCTTCTTATTCTGTAAATGGAAAAGAATATCGTTATATTCAGCCGATTTTTCTTGATGTTGAGTTTTCTCAGATCAGGGGGGAGAAGATTACTCTTTATTATGATAAGAAGGATCCGAGTAAGGCAATATGGCTTGATCGTTATGGGAACTTTATGATCGTGGCTGGTTTGGTGCTTGTTCTTTTCTCTCTTCTTTTCCTTTTCTTAATTAGAAGGGCGCAAAGAAAGAGAAAACAGATAGAGGAAGTAGGGAAAGGATAGAAAAAATGAAGAAAGGTTGGATTCTATTTTTGGTAGGGATCGCTTTTGTTTCTTCTGGTCTTTTTCTACTTTATCAAGATGAGGAAGCCTTAAAACAAGAAAAAAGAAGACAAGAAGTGGCTCTAGAAGAGAAAAGACAAGCGATCAAAGAAAGTTATGGCTTTAAAGTAAAGACGATCAAAGAAAGTAGTCTTTATCAAAAAGAGGGAGAAGAATATCAAAAAATAGGTACCGTAGGAGAGGGTGTGTCTTTTTCTTTAGAAGATTTGGTGGATGATTCTGGTTATTTTCAAATCAAAGATACTCCTTATTATTTCTATTATGAAGAGGTTCGTCCTAGTGAGGAGATAGAAGAAGAAAAACGTTATTTGAATTATATTCCTTTTTCTCTTCTAATTCATACAAAGAAAGGAGCTTCTTATTATCAAGAGGATGGAACCTTTCTTTTTACGCTTCTTTCCGGGATCAAAGCTAGAGTAATTGAGCAGGATGATGATTTTTATTTCTTTTCTTATTTTGATAGGCTTGTTAAAGTAGCGAAGAATGAGGTGGAAGAGGTGGAAGAAGTGGAAGGAGAGGATCCGATTGCGTTAAGCATTCCTGTTTTAAATTATCATTTTATTTATCTTGATGGGGATACTTCGTGTCAAGAGAGTATTTGTCATAGTGAAGAACAAATTCGCAGTCATTTTTCTTATTTGAAAGATATAGGGGCTTTTACGATTACTACCAAGGAATTAGAAAAATTTATCAAAGGCCAAATTCAACTGCCTCAACCTTCTGTTTTAATTACCATTGATGATGGGGCAAGAGCCGAAAATTTCCTTCCTTTTTTAGAAGAATATGGACTCCATGCTACGTTATTTTTAGTTACTTCGTGGTATCCAAAGGACATGTTCGCTTCCCCTTATTTGGAGCTTGCCAGTCATACCCATAATCTTCATACCGTAGGTGTTTGTCCTGGTGGGCAGGGCAGTGAGATTCGTTGTTTAGGGGAAGAAGAGATTCAAGAGGATTTAAAATTAAGTCGAGAAACTTTAGAAAATACCACGGCTTTTTGCTATCCTTTCTATGAATATAATGATTATGCAATCGCCCAGGTGAAAAAAGCGGGTTTTACTATTGGTTTTATTGGAGGAAGTAGTAATGTGACAACTTCTACAAACCCATATCTTATTCCAAGATATCCTATTCAAAGTACTACCGGTATTTCTTTTTTAGAAAATCTTTTCAAAGAATAAAAATAATGATATATTATTTACAAGATAGGGGTGTAATAGAATGAAAATAACGCTTTATTTAAAAGATAAAATTATAGTGTTTAAATTACCAAAAGAAATTTCAGGAAGTTTCTCTTTTGATGTTGATAAAGAAGAAGAAAGTAAACTAATTAATGTAGAGGCAAGGGAAAATGGTTGGGTATTATATGAAACAAAGGATGTTAAAGTTTTTGCAGATAATACTTTTGTAAAAGAAGTGCCTTTAATTTCCAATCATTTTTATATTTTACAGCGAGATCAAAAGAATTATTTGATCCATGCTAGCGAGCTTGGTAAGTCCTCTTTTGTCCCTTATTGCTATCAAAAAGATTTAAATCTAACAATTGGTTTTAAGGATGCAGCCCTTTCTTTTGCTTGTCCCTATTTGAATTTTTCCCTTAAAATATCTTATAAAAATGGAAGATTGACTTTAGAAAAGCCAGAAAATGCTCTCGTTTATATCAATAAGCATAGTATTTTTGCTTCTTCCTATTTTCTTTCGAATGGAGATGAACTAGAGATCTTTGGCCTTCGCCTAATCTTTTTAACTAATTTGGTATTAATTGAAAGCCGTTGTGATGTTACATTAAATAGTGAAATGGCTCATCTTCAAAAAGACAAATTTCCTCCTCTTGAAAAAAGCGAAAACTTAGAAGTTAAAGATGTTGATCTATATAACCCTGATGACTACTTTTCCAAATCTCCTAGAATTAGACGTTTGATTGAAACTAAAAAAATAAAACTAAGTAATCCCCCAAGAGATGCTGATGCTAATCAATTACCCTTAATCTTAGTGATCGGCCCTATGTTTACGATGGGTATGGTATCTTTCACCATGTTGTTGAATACCGTAATACGAATTACCAATAAAGAAACCACTTTAGCAGATTCTTGGCCTCAATTAGTGATAAGTGGTTCTATGATGATATCTATGCTTCTTTGGCCTCTTAAAACCCAACTTTACAACAAACGGATGCGAAAAAAGAAACAGCAAGAAACGATTGAAAAATATACGGCCTATTTGGAAGAAAAAAAGGATGAATTAAGACAAGAGAAAAATTTACAACGAGAAATTTTAATGGAAAATTTGATCCCTGTATCCGAATGCTTGCAGATAATTAAATCAAGAGGAGTTAATTTTTGGGATAAAAGAATGGATCAAAGCGACTTTTTAACCGCTCGTCTTGGCGTGGGCAATGAACTTCTTGATGTAGAGATCGAATATCCTGATGAAGACTTTACCGTTGAAGAAAATGAATTAAGAAAAAAAGCCGATGCTCTAGTAGCAGAGTTCAAGTATATTGAAAACGTTCCAATTGGTTATTCTTTTTACGAAAACAAAGCGACGGCAATTATGGGCATTACCCATAAAATCCATTATTTTCTAAAAAACATCTTATTGCAACTTATGACCTTTTATAGTTATGAGGATTTAAAAATCGTTTTATTTACCAAAGAAGAAAACCAAGATCAATGGGCTTATTTAAGATATTTAAATCATACTTTCTCAAATGCCAAGGATTTTCGCTTTTTTGCTAGCAATCAAGAAGATGCAAAAATAGTAACTGAATATTTAAACAATGAATTTAATCAAAGAATAAATCTTGTAGGGAAAGTAAATAGTTTTGCTCCTTATTATTTGATTGTGGTAGAAGATTATGATATGATCAAACATTATGATTTAATTAAAAACATTACGGAAATTTATAATACAGAGACAGAAAATGGTTTAGCGGATTATAATTATGAGGATTATTTTGCCTCTTATTTGCAGTCGAAAGGAATTGATAATCTGACCATAACGCATTCCTCTTTGCAACTGGAAGGATTAAGTGAGCAAGTGAAGAATAAAAAAATGGCAGACTTAAAAGAAGCAATTAAGGAAGGAAATCGGGTAATCTTAAAAATTAATAGTGCTTCCTATTATGGCTTATCCGATAAAGATAATGATGGGCAATTTGATTTGAAATCTTATAGTACTTATCCCAAAACAATCAATGTAGTGGGAATGACGGATAATGGGTACTTTATTGTATCTAATTGCGGAGAGTTTTCTTTGTTACCTTTCGATGCGGATATCTTACAGCATGACATATTAGAATATAAGCAAGAAGAAAAAATAGATAGTACGAGTCAGAAATTAGAAGCCGAGGAGAGTCCTTCAAAGTTAGATCCTACTCCTTCTATATTTTACGATTTTTCCCAGATTGAACAGATTTTAAATTTAAATGACTGGAGTCGAGGAATTTATTTATTAGATAATAATTATATTGGGGATCAACCGAAATTTCAAAATTTTGGTGGGAGTCAAAGCTCCTTATCTCGAAATAGCAGCCAATTTATAGAAGATCCGATTGTTTTAGATATTGTAAAAAAATATTATCCTGATGTAACAGAAGAAGATTTAGAATTATTATTTTATCAAATGAATAGTGGTGGTTGCGGTTATGTAGCATTTATTAATAGCATTGCCAAAGAATTTGAAGATAGGCCCGAAGAATTTGAAGAAAAGTTTGGATATGAATTGTCAACCATAAAACAGGACTATGCTACCGGGAAATATTTTGAAGATTATAATTATGAGTATTTGTTTTTAGATTATTTTTTATATTGTGCTACGAAAGAAGGCTACAAGGATATAGAATCCGTTTATGGAAACGCAAAAGAGAGAAGAGAAAAAAAAGAGGCTGGAGATGCGGCCCTTGATGATCAGCAAGTGGAAGTTACAGGATTAGGTGGCATTTTTACAGAAAAAATTGGTTCCTATGGAGCAGATTTTTTGAAAGAAAAAGGAATAAAGATAACGACTTATTCTTTAGAAGACTCATTTCTAAATAATTCAGTTTTAAATGATACCACGAATGCTCTTTTTGACGAAAGCGTGACTTTTTCTACCATTCGAAACAATTTAAACCAAGGAAAACAAGTGATTATTGGGGCCAAGAATTTTTCCTTATATAATGTTTAGATACCGATCAAAATGGGAAATTAGATGATATTGTATGTGAAGATGTTGGTGTTCATGGCATGGAAGTAGTTGGCGTAACTGAGGATGACAGATTGATTGTTTCCTCTTGGGGGAATGCGTATATATTAAAAGCGGATGATGCTATTTTTCTATCTTAACGATAGATTATGATAACCCTTAAGTTTTTAAAGAGAAGAGGAAGAAAATGAAACAAGAATTGTATAATCAAAGAAAACAAGAAGCAATAGAAAAAAATTAATAACCGGGAGTGATACTAGTTTATATCGTAAAGTATTAAATTTGTATCGGTGTGGTTTTGAGGAATTAATCAATGAAAAAATAAATTTAAAACTTTATGATCAAAAACTGGAAAATAGTAAGCTTTTTTTGGACCTTCCAAAGTGGCAAACGAGAGAAAGAAAAAAACAATTCCGTTTTACAAACAGATTATTTTAGTATCTTGAATCCGTTTTATATCGAAAAATTGTCTCAAGAAGATATCAATTGGTTAAAAGAGAAGAAGGTTGCGGATCAAGAAGTTTTACAATTAATAGAAAGAACTTATAAAGATATTTTAAAAAAAAGGGTGTAGAAACAGTTATGTATAATCCGCCTTTAAAAGAACATGCTGTTTCGAATGGTACTCTTGTGCTAGAATTAAGGTATGGAAAAGATATAAGGAATCTAACAGGGAAAGACTATGTTGAAAATATGGAAAAGCAAAGGGCTTTTTTAGAGGAGTTAACTGAGCAATTAGAAGAAAGAATAGAAGAAGTATTGGGAATGAAAGGAAAAATTTTTATAGAGAAAGTAGTATAAGAAAGTTTTGCTCTTGAATTTCTATAGAGAAGAATAAATTGATTTGAATTGTTTCCATATAGTAAAATAAATAATAAGAAAATAAGGAAAAGAGGGATAAGATGAAAAAAATAATGGATGGAAATGAAGCTTGTAGCTATGTAGCTTATAATTTTACGGAGGTAGCAGGGATTTATCCGATTACCCCAGCTTCTCCTATGGCCGAGCTTGCCGATCAATGGGCTAGTGAAGGGAAGCAGAATTTTTTTAGGCAACCTGTTAAAGTAGTGGAGATGGAAAGTGAAGCGGGTGCAGCAGGAATGGTGCATGGATCGTTGCAAGCGGGTTGTTTAACGACCACCTTTACAGCAAGTCAAGGATTATTGTTGATGATTCCTAATATGTATAAAATAGCAGGAGAACTATTACCTGGCGTTATTCATGTAGCGGCTCGTAGTTTATCGACCCATGCTTTATCCATTTTTGGGGATCATCAAGATATCTATGCGGTTCGTAGTACGGGTTTCGCTATGCTTTGCGAAAGTTCTCCCCAAGAGGTGATGGATCTAACAGCAGTAGCTCATCTTTCAGCGATCAAAGGAAGGGTTCCGTTTGTAAACTTCTTTGATGGTTTTCGTACCAGTCATGAGCTACAAAAAGTAGAAGTCATTGATACGGATAAATTAAAAAGATTAGTGGATAAAAAAGCTCTTGATGCTTTTCGAAAAAGAGCTTTGCATCCTACCAATCCAGTCACGCGGGGTACGAGTGAGAATGATGATATTTATTTTCAAGCTGTCGAAGTAAGAAATAAGTATTATGATGCTCTACCGGAAATTGTTAATGACTATATGCAAGAAATTAACAAAATTACGGGAAAAAATTATGCACCTTTTAATTATTATGGCGATCATAAAGCCAAAAAAGTGATTGTAGCCATGGGCAGTGTTTCCGAAACCATCAAAGAGACAGTCGCTTATTTAAACAAGCAAGGAGAGTCAGTTGGTTTTGTGGAAGTGCATTTGTATCGTCCTTTTTCCGAAGAATTCTTCTTGAAAAGTATTCCCAAGACAGTCGAAAAAATTGCTGTTTTAGATCGGACAAAAGAAGCAGGATCTTCGGGGGAACCATTATATTTGGATGTTGTCAATATGATTCAGAAAGTTGATAAAGATATCGAAGTGGTAGGAGGTCGTTACGGTTTATCGAGTAAAAATACAACCCCAGCTATGATCAAGGCAGTTTTTGATTATTTGGATCATCCTACGCATCCTTTTACCATAGGAATTACCGATGATGTCACTCATTTAAGTCTAGCTTATGATGAAAACTTCAAGATTCCCAACAAAGGACAAACGGCTTTCATTGTTTATGGGTATGGAAGCGATGGTATGGTGAGTGCTTGTAAGGATTTAATGAAAATTACCGGGGAATCGACCGAAGCTTATGTCCAAGGCTATTTCCAATATGATTCTAAGAAAAGTGGTGGCGTAACTATTAGTCATTTACGTTTTTCAAAAACACCGATTGAATCGACCTATTATGTTGATCAAGCAAAATTAATTGTTTGTACCCAAGACAGTTATTTAAATAAATTTGATATTTTCTCTTCTATCGAAGAAAATGGAACCTTCCTTTTAAATACTACCCACTCCAAAGAAGAAGTCATAGCCATGTTACCAGAAAAAGCCAAACAAATTTTAAAAACAAGAAATGTTAAATTCTATCTTGTAAATGCTTCTAAGGTGGCCAAAGAACATGGATTGGGCAATAAAATTAGTGCCATGATGGAAAGTTTAATCTTTAAATATGGTCATATTTTAGATTCTAATTATGCGATTGGCAAAATCAAAGAAAATTTAAAGAAACGATTTGCCTTAAAAGGAAATAATCTGGCGCAAAAAAATACGAAAGCGATCGATGATATTTTAAATCAGTGTGAGTTAATTCCTGATTTAGGTGCGGTCGATGATTATGTGCCAGTAGAAGAGGTAAGTAAAAGTGTCTTTGATATAATAGATAAAAGAGAAGGCAATAAATTACCGGTTAGTGCTTTCTTAGATCGCCCGGATGGTACAGTAGAGGGAGGACTCAGTCGCAAAGAAAAAAGAGATATTAGTGAAGTGGTTCCTCATTATATCAAAGAAAATTGTATTACTTGTAATTTATGTTCTCTTGTTTGTCCGCATGGGGTTATCAGACCTTTCTTATTAGACAAAAAAGAAGAGGAAAATGCACCAGAAAGTTTAAAAGAGAATTTGATTCCTACCACTTTAGGCGATAATTACAAATTCACGATTGCGGTTTCCATGAAGGATTGTACCGGTTGTGGCTTATGTGCTAACATTTGTCCTGGTAAAAAGCAGGTCAAGGCACTTGAGATGGTGGAAAAGAGTAAAGTTATGACCAGTGAAAAATTAAAAGAAGTAGAATACTTGTTTAATAAAGTATCCGAAAAAGATGTAATGAGTACTTCCAGTGTCAAGGGAAGTCAGTTCAAACGACCACGCTTTGAGTTCAGTGGCGCTTGTGCTGGTTGTGGAGAAACACCTTATCTAAAACTATTAACGCAATTGTTTGGTGATCGCCTTATGATTGCGAATGCGACAGGTTGTTCTTCTATTTATGGAGCAAGTTCTCCTTCTACGCCATATTCCGTTCCTTGGGCCAACTCTTTATTTGAAGATAATGCTGAATTTAGTTATGGAATGAGAATTGCTGATGAAGTAAAGAAGAATCAATTAAAGAAAATCATTTTAGATAATATCGATAAAGTGGAAGAAGAAGAGAAGAGTATTTATCTTGCTTATGCCAACGAAGTAACAGAAGAGACAGCGCAAGCTCTTTTAAAAGTATTAGATCATACTAAGATCAAGCCTTTGAAATCGTTAAAGAAAAATATTTTACCTGTTTCTATTTGGGCAGTTGGTGGTGATGGTTGGGCTTATGATATTGGTTATAATGGAATTGATCATGTTTTAGCAAGTGGTGAAAATATTAATATTTTAGTTCTTGATACCGAAGTTTACTCCAATACCGGAGGACAAGCTAGTAAATCAAGTAAACTAGGAGCTATTTGTAAATTTGCTGCGAGTGGGAAAAAGACGCCAAAGAAAGATCTGGCCAAAATGGCGTTAGCTTATCCAGATGTTTATGTCGCTTGTATTTCCTTAGGAGCCAATCCAGCCGCTTGTATTAAAGTTATGCAAGAAGCCGAAAAGCACCAAGGCCCAAGTATTATTATTGCTTATTCTCCATGCATTGCTCAAGGCATATTAAAAGGCATGAGTAATTCGATTGAAGAAGAGAAAAAAGCAACAGAATGTGGCTATTTCCCAATTTTTCATTACAATCCGGAAACTAAAGAATTTAAAATGGATGCCAAATCAAACTTTGGCCATTATCAAGAATTCTTACAAGGAGAAGATCGTTATTACTCCCTTGAAAAGATTAATAAAGAACATGGTAAAGAGCTTTTGCAAGCAAACGAAGAACATGCCAAAGAAAGATATCAATATTACGAAGAAAGATCAGAAGAAAAAGCGGCTTAGAAAAGTCGCTTTTGTGATCAAAAAAAGAAGCTGCCCCCCCTGAGGAACAGCTTCAAAAAAGAATAAAAAGGGGTTGGCTAGTGTGATACTAGCGACCAATTCGCCTAATTCCGAATTGGTGATTCTTATCTTAATCATAAAGTGTCAATTTGTCAACACTTTTTTAAAAAAAACTCAGGAAAATTTATTTGCCATTCAAATTGGTACTATCATTAATACTACTAACGGAAGAAGTAATAATATAAAGACTTTCAAAAATGTCCTGAAACTCTTGATAAACAAGATCAAAAACTTCCATTCGATTAATCTGATCAAGCATCACAATCTTTCCTTGATTGGTCTTTTCCCGGATATTAAATTCTGATAATAAAGGAAGGGCAATATCATAGAAAGAAGCATCAAGATACCAATTTCTTTGGCTTGATTCTCTTAAGACAATACCTACTTGAAAATTACTTTGCTCCGCTTCTAAATAACGAAACAATTCTTCGTTTTCGGATTCTAATTTGATTTGGTCATCTTGGTAGGGACGAATGGCAACCATAACGAGATCAACAAAAAGAGCATTCTTTTCTCCTTGATCCATTAATTCTAAAATTAATTCTTTCTTATAATTTTGAAAAATTTCTAACACTTCTTGCAGGGTAATAATTCGCTGCTTCTGTACCTTTGTTCCCACATTATAAGTTAAGAGTTTTTTAAGCTCTATATCTTCAATTTTATTGACAAACTGAGTAAAGAAAGCGACGACATCATCTCCTAAAGAAACAATTCGATTATCTTTTGTTAGATATAATTTTAATTTTACTCCATCAATGTAGGTAGTATTAAGAGCCAGAATCAAGGAATCTCTTGTATTAGTACCCACATTTTTAGTAATCGCACCACCATCTGCAATGATTTTCATAACCTTTTCCTCCTAGTAAATTTTATGATTTTTATCTTTCAAACTTTCCAAAAATATGCTATAATATGAGGCAGTGGAAGAGGTGGGAATATGGCATTAAAAGATGTAAAAGGAATTGGTCCAAGAGCACTTACTCTCTTAAAAAAAATGGGAATTAATACCGTAGAAGATTTGGTAACTCATTATCCTTTTCGCTATGAAAAACTAGAACGTGGATCCCTTGCAGAAACGGAAGATGGGGGACACATTATCATCGATGGAAAAGTAGAGAGCAGTCCTATTTTAGTACGGTTTAAAGCAGGACTCAACAAGATGAATTTTCGCCTTGTTACGACAACCGGTATGGTAGGAGTATCCATCTTCAATCGAGCTTTCTTAAAAAATCAATTAGTAGTAGGGACTGGCGTTACGGTCATTGGCAAATTTGATAAAAAGAAAAATGTTATTACCGCCTCGGAAATAAAATTAGGTATTCTATCCAATAAAATGCGTATTGAACCGATCTATCACTTGACAAATGGCATCAGTAATAAGAATATGTCTACTTTTATTAATATGGCTCTTTTAGGAAATAGTAAGGAGATTGAAGATCATATTCCGTTAAAATATCAAGAAAAATATGGTTTTGCGAATAAAAGAATTTCTCTTAATATTGTTCATAATCCGCCTTCCCTTGAAAAATTAGAAGAAGCTAGAACCCGTTTGAAATATGAAGAACTCTTTGAATTTATGTTAAAGATCAGTTATTTAAAAGAAGAAAACAAAAAGGCAAATGCCGGTTTATCTCGTGAGATCGATCGGGAAAAAATAAATAAATTCATAGCCTCTCTTCCTTTTGAATTAACGAAAGACCAACAAAAAGCGATTGATGATATTATCAAAGACCTTGAAGGAAAGGGTAGAATGAATCGTCTTTTACAAGGGGATGTCGGAAGCGGAAAAACCATTGTTTCCTTTATTGCTATGTATGCCAATTATTTAAGTGATTATCAAAGTGCTTTAATGGCTCCCACGGAGATTTTAGCGACGCAACATTATCAAAGTTTACAAAACTTTTTTGCTAAACAAAAAATAACGAGTGCCTTATTAACGGGATCAACACCGAAAAAAGAAAAGGAACAAATCTATCAAGAATTGGAAGACGGAAAGATCGATATTATTATTGGAACGCATGCCTTAATTCAAGAAGATGTGAAGTATAAAAATCTAGGTCTTGTCATTACCGATGAGCAACATCGGTTTGGGGTTAATCAACGAGCAAACTTACAAAACAAAGGTCAAAAACCAGATACCCTTTATATGAGTGCTACTCCTATTCCAAGAACTTATGCCCTAACGATCTATGGCGATATGGATGTCTCGACAATTAAAACACGACCAAAGGGTAGGAAGAAAATTAAAACCTTAGTGAAGAAAAATAGTGAGATCAAAGATGTTTTAACGTTAATGTATGAGGAGTTAAAACAAGGGCACCAGATTTATGTCATTGCCCCTTTAATCGAAGAAAGTGAAAATAGTGATCTTACGAATGTCAATGACTTAAAAGATAAAATGAATTTGGCTTTTGGTAGTAAGTTTAAAATTGATTTGGTTCATGGTAAAATGGCATCGCTTGCCAAAGAAAATATTATGAAAGCTTTTCAAAAAAATGAAGTTCAGATCTTAATCAGTACTACCGTAATTGAAGTTGGCGTAGATGTTCCAAATGCTACCATGATGGTGATCTTTGATGCAGAACGATTTGGGCTATCCACTCTTCATCAATTAAGAGGTAGAGTCGGTCGAAGTGATCTCCAATCTACTTGTATTTTAATTAGTGATAATGATACGAAAAGACTAGAGATTATGGAAAAGACTGATGATGGTTTTGAGATCAGTGAAGAAGACTTTAAATTAAGAGGCCATGGAGATTTATTTGGTACCAAACAAAGTGGTGATATGACCTTTAAGATAGCAAACTTAACCAGTGATTTCAAACTTTTATTACAAGCCAAAGAAGATGCATATCAATATTTAATGGATAAAGATACTGACCAAGATGAATTAAAGCAAAAGTTAATTTCTTCGATTGTTCACAGCTAAATGTCAATCCGAAAAAATAAATTTAAAAAAGCAAAAAAGGAATTGACAACGAAACAATTTTTCGCTATGATCAAGATACATGATAGGTAACATTATTATTACCTATCATGTTGGTATAATCCACGAACCGTTAATGTGGATTATATTCAACCGAACCCCCTGAAGTTCCCTCGAAAGAGGGAACACTTTTTGTTTTATAAGGGTTTCTGAGGTTTTTAATATTTTCTAGATACTAAGCCAGATACCAAAAACTTTTTTTCAGATACTAAATTTATTTTTTATTTAAGTTTATTTAAATACCTAGATTTAAATTATCTATGGTATTTTTTACATCTCCAAGATTATTTGGAAACATATGAGCATAGGTATCTAGTGTTTCTTTAGTACTAGCATGTCCTAAATACTTAGATACTGTTGTTGGTGGTTGTCCTGTATTTATTAATAGAGATGCACAACTATGTCTAAAAGAGTGTAGTGGAATTCTTCTAATATCTGCATTTTCAGCAATTCGCTTATTTATTCTATGCATCATTCCAAATGTTAATGGATCAACTTCTCCAAATACAAACCATTTATCATTAAATCCATAGTATTTCTTTTTCTCATTGTAAAGATTTACTAAATCATTGTATAAGACATCAGTAAGAGGTAATGTTCTAATACTCTTTTGAGTTTTAGGTGGTGTTAGTTCATAATACTTTTGACTATCTTTAATACTATTAGCTTGTTTAGTAATAGATACTAATTTATTATTCCAATCTATATCAGACCATTGAAGCCCTCGACATTCACCACGACGTAACCCACAATAATATAGCATTTCAAACATTGTCTTATCATTTAAATTAGTAGCACCCTTGATATATTTTTGAAATTCTTCAAAAGTATAAACATCTTTTTCTTCTTTCATTTCATTAGGATCTTTAAAGAATTCTATTTTCTTATAAAAACGCATTAAATTAATATCATACATTTTCATACCCCAGTTAAGAATAATTTTTAGAAATTTTTGAATATCATTTCTACTAGAACATTTAATAGGTTTATCCCATAGTTCTTGTTGAAATTTATGATATAGATTACCATCCATATCCTTTAACTTAACATTTTCAAAACTAGTAAAATATCTTCTTCTTTTTAAATAAGTTTCCATAGTTCTTTTACGAACTTTATTTTTTTGTGATTCAATATATTGGTCAGTAAGAGTTCCAAATGTCATATCCATATCTCCACCAAACTCAACTTTATTATTTAAAAACTCTCTTTCAGCATTCATTGCATCAAGTTTAGTTTTATATGCTTGTGAAAATTTCTTTTTCCATTTTCCACTCTTATCTTTTTCATTCCAATAATATTTATACTTACGACCATCTTTAGTCCATTGATTTTTAGGTAATTTATAGATTCCCATATATCTTTCCTCCTTTGTTGGGATTTATAAATATACCAGTTCGTAACAATTCTATTTTACCATATAAACTGGTAATATTATAAATCATCTTTCTAAATCGTCTTTAGATTTTGAATGTCTGTTTAAATAATCTCTTGCTGTATCAATAGCATAATCAATATCGTTTGCCTCATTCCAAGAATAAGGTATATGAAGGATTTCAAATGCTTTAGAAGCAAGAGAGTATATCTTATTTTGAATCTTTTGCTTAAAATTCTTAAATTCTTCAGCTAATTCTTCAAATTTATTCTTCCAAGCATTTATTTCATTATCTTTTTGATTAATAATGATTTTTTGGTTAGCTATAATTTTATTTTGTTCTTTATATGCTTTACCTGATCTAAAACTATTAACTTCTTCAGTAAGTGATTTAATTTCTAAATCCTTTCTTATATTATCTTCAGCAAGTTCTTTTGAATAAGTAGATAGACTGTCTCTTATACACATCTCCGAGCCCACGAGACTAGCGCTCAT
>ERZ1090866.413-NODE-413-length-15774-cov-5.860169_pt1 | contig 15774 bp, 28 predicted proteins | sample MGYA00478477_ERZ1090866 | MGnify/ENA primary metagenome ERZ1090866 (study PRJEB33644, sample SAMEA5815737) | chicken gut metagenome | biome: Chicken; feature: Gastrointestinal Tract; material: Caecum | place: Ireland | collected 2019-01-01 | study: A study of the... | reverse complement strand
GGTGAGAGTGATGGATGTGGCGTTTATTGGGAAACTGATTATTTGCATTCTGTCGTTTGTGCAGGTCGGTGTGTGTGTGTGCCTTTGGTACGCGACAAGGCCGGAGAAAAAACACAAAAAAGCAAAAACATCAGACAAAGAGAGCGACGACAGAAGAGACAGCCTGGATAATTGAGCAGACAATAGCGACAACAGCAAGGCAATTTGTGAATGAGTTCTGTTTGTCGAGCTTTTTCTCGGATTCAAGGCGCTGCACACGCTCTTCTTCGAGAGAGCGGGAAAGGCTTTCAATACAAACAGAGGTATTTTTCAGCGCGGCGGAAGAACGAGACAAAGAAGATTCAATGTGTTTTATTACGAAACGCTTGGAAAATTCCTGGTTGGCTTTAGAAATATCGGGATTTTTAGATTCTGACATGATACCCTTCCTTTCTGAAAGAACGCGGCCCCTGGCGGGGGCCTGGGTGCATTATAGCACGGGGAGGGAAAGACGGACAACCACCGAGGTTGACACAGGAAAGGCGGTGAAGGGGATAAAGAAGCAACCGAGGAAGAATGCGAGTATACCGCGTGAGGGATACATTGCCGCATTGGACCTTGCGAACGAAATGCTGGCGGGACACCACAAACTGAAAGCAATGGAGCTGGAAGAAGAACCGGGACATTTCACAAAGTTTGAGGCGATTGCAAGAACCGTGACAAGTATTTTGAGACGGAACGACAAAGGCCGGGTCGTGATTGAATACGACCCGGCGGACGATAGGGTTAAATTTTATGAGTTGTTCCCGGAAACAGAGACAGAACAACCGGGCGGAAATTCGATGACCGAAGAAAGCGGAACCTTGGAATCAAGGTAAAAAGAAATGGACGAATACGAACGGTCGGACGAAACTCCGGTGTAGGAAACCGGGTCTAAGCGATCTACAATTTCCTTACGTTCGGAAGGTTCGACACAAGAAAGATCGACATTATATAGAATCAGGCTCAACAAAACACACCTCCTTACGCTGCAAACTCGGCCCCGGCGGGGGCCTGGGTGCATTATAGCATGGGAGAACACACAGAGACAACGCAGGAAAGGAGGTGAGAAAATGAGAAGCTACGCGGAGCTGGCGTATGCAGCGCTGGCAGAATTCGCGGAACAGGAGGACCCGGACCGCATGGCAGAGCTGGCGGACATCTACCTGGCGTTTGCCGAGCGGGACGACGAAACGGAGCCGACACAGATTCAAAGCGACTGCCGCAAGGTTGCCGAACGCATGGAGCAGAAGATGCTGGAGGAAATGTACGGCGGCCCGGAAAGCAAGCCCATGCAGTTCGTGTTTCCGTATTTGGCCGCCCGGCAGATTGCCGAGGAGGGACGCAAGAAAGAACGGGAAGCGAAAATCTACCATGTGCCCCTATGAAAAAGCCCGCCCGGTGCGGGAACACCGAGCGAGCCGAGGTTACGGCGTTGCGAAATCACGACCGCCGCACTTGGGGCAGGGCTTTAACGCTTGCCCGGGAAACAGAACAATCTGTTTATGATTGCAGTTGGTACAAAAGTAGGTACCGGGCTGCGGCTGTTTGCCAGAATCGAAGTCAAGATTGAAGCGAGGCACACAAACACCCCCTTCCGCTGCAAACTCGGCCCTGGCGGGGGCCTGGGTGCATTATAGCATGGGGGAAAGGGGCAGACAAGAAAGGAGATTGACATGGGAATGGATGAAAGAGCGGCGCGGGAATGCGTCGAGATCATCCGGCGGATGCCTGCCGAGGCGCAGGAAGCGTTTTTGAACATGCTGATCGGCGGCAAGATCGTGGCCGAGGCGATGCGCAAACGCGAGGAAGGGCAGCCCGGCGGGGCAGCCTGACCGAAAACCAACATGGCCCGGCGGGCTGCCGGGCGACGCGCTGGCAAAGCACAAGCGGACGTGCGGCCGATTTGTAATCGGCAGGGTGCGGGTTCGAGGCCCGCTGCCAGCCCCAGATGTGCGGGTCGTATAACGGCGAGTACACCAGCCTTCCAAGCTGGGAGCGGGGGTTCGATTCCCCTTCCGCACTCCATGCGGCGCTATGCCTGGGCGCCGCGATGGCGGCGAGCAGAGAGTTTCTCCTTTCCTGACTACGAGCCGCAAAGAGAAGATGCGAAAACATCTCTGCACAGGCCCGGCGGCTTCCCGGCATACAGGCCGCCGGTATCTATGGGGCGTTCGCCCGCATGAGGGAGAATGCCCCCAGCTACGGAAACCCTGTCTGCCCTGGGTGAGTGGGCAGAGCCGCCGCAGGCAACGCGGAAAACCCGGCAAGAGACATCCGTGCGGTGCGCCCCAAACAGCACCGCAGCCGGGAACCGGGCGCACGGCGCACCACTACCATGACATGCGCCCGGGTTTATAGGGGGCCGACGTCTGCATGAGGGCGCCGGCCCAAGACGGGGAAGGACCGGCCGCCGCAACTGCAATACCTCCTGGATTTGTGGTACGGAACAAGCTATTCTCTCGGCATGACACAGCCTCCGGCGGCCGGTCCTATTTATATGGCGCAGCGGGAGGCACCGACCAAAGGCCATGGTCGGCCACCAGTTCGAAGCTGGTGTGCGCCACCAGAGAAAGGATGGATGCGCATGGAGGAAATGAAAAAAGTGCTCCCGCCGCAGATCACAGTGGAGACGGCAGCAACGATTTTGCGAAAAAACGGATTCAAGATGAGCGTGGACAAGCTGCGGGCCGGGCTGGTGCAAGGAATTTACCCGTTCGGGGATGTGGTGCAGCGGCACGACGGGATGCTTAAAAACGACTGCTACGACGTGTACACGGTATTGCTGGAAAAGTGGATCAAGGAAAGGACGGAACAGCATTGAAGAAGAGGCTGTAAGCCCAACAAAAGAAAGGAGAAAGCAATGGAAGATAGAATTATGAAAGCCAAGGCGGCGATCGCAGCGCGTGGAATTGGGTGCGGGCTTGCCTGTGCGTGGATGGCGCTGACGGCGTTCGCCGCCGTTTGCAGCGGCGCACAGTACGGAATCGGTGGGGTGCTGACGGCGGCCGTGACCGTGGCGGCCATCGCTGTCGGGATTTGCTCGACCGCCAGAGTGATCAAGGCGCTGGGCATAGCATACCGGGTGCTCAAGGACAAGGAAGGACTGATAAAAGCAATCGACAGCATGGAAAAGATGCAAGATGAACAAGAAGCAGTGTGAACATACGTTTGAGATCACGCGGCCGCAATGCAGGCCATGCAGCGGACTGAACGAGCAGTGCCCTCACTACATACAGAGAAGCGCAAAGGAAAACCAACAGAACAAGTCTGACGGTGGGGGCGCCGGGTGATATGCCCGGTGCCCTCTATTTTTATACGAACACAAGGAGGCAGCTATGGCAAAAATCAGCTACGAGAAACCGGACGGAACGAGGTTCGCGTTCGACACGGGAGACGGAAAGCTCATGCGGGAGGTGGCCGAAAAAGCGGCCAGAGACCTGTGGGGCGATACTGAGCCGAAGTGCGAGAGGCCGGAGGCGGGAATCGAGAGCGATGTGGTGGCGATCTACGACAACGCGGGGATCCCTTCCATCATGCGGCGGTTCCGCAAGGTGACGGACAAGGAGCTATTTGGCGGAGCGGACAAGGTTCACCCGGCGTTTGTGATCGGCGGGGTGGAGTACGATGAAATTTACATCGGGGTGTACGAGGGGACCGAGATCAACGGGAAAATCTACAGCCTGCCGTACACCAAGCCGAGAACCGAGATCACGATGGACGAGTTTGCCGAAAAGTGCTTTGCCAAGGGGGAAGGCTGGCACATGATGACGGCAGCCGAGTGGGGGCTTGTCGCCAATGAGTGCGTGCGGCTGGGGACAATGCCGCACGGCAACACCGACAAGGGGCGCTGGCACGGGGACAAAAGCGAAAAAGGTGTGTTCCCGGGGGGATACGATGAGCAAAACGACCCGGATATTGTGCTGACGGGAAGCGGCCCTGCAACCTGGACGCACAACCACAAGCCGGACGGGGTGCACGACCTGTGCGGAAACGTGTGGGAGATGCTGCCGGGACTACGGATTATGGGTGGCGTGATGCAGGTTGTGCCGAACAATGACGCGGCGATGCCCGGCGCGGCGCTGGAAGACAGCGAGTTGTGGCAGCCGATGAATGTGTACGGTGGAGAGTTGTGGGCAACCTACGAGGAAGGCCGGGTCATATTTTCAACGGAACAGAGACTACAGAGTTACGGCGGATGCAGATGGGAAAGCGCAGAAATCAAGGGGAGCGGGCCGACCAGGCAGATGATGGAGCTGGCGTTGTATGCAGGGGAGCCGAATGCCTATATCTATGTTGACGGAACCGAGGGTGAGTACATCCTCTATCGCGGCGGCGACTGGGGCTACGGGTCCGAAGCCGGGGTGTTCAGCTCGAGCCTGGGCAACCCGCGCTCGAACGTCAGCTGGAACCTCGGGGGCCGCGTCGCTTATTTCAAGAAACACTGAAAGCCGGGCACTGAAAAGCTGGCCGCTGCGCGGCAGCGCAGCGGAAGGAGGATAAAAAGATGCAGTTGGTTATGGCATTGGCCGCCAGCGCCGCCGTGCTGGCGCTGGCAGGGTACGCGGTGTGGCAGAGCGGATACCAGTGCGGAAAAATGCGGCAAAGGCAGGAAGAGGAAAACCAGGCCGAGCAGGAAGCCGAAATCCTGATGCGGGCGGCATGGGAGGCAAACCGAGATGAAATATGAAGTTGTGATGAGCCTGCGGCCGAAGTGGGCGGCGGCGATCTTGGCGGGGACAAAGACGCTGGAGGTAAGAACAAGCGGGCCGGACAGGCGAGAGATGAAACAGAGCGGGCCGATCACGGTATGGATTTATGAAACCAAGACGGACGGCGGGCGCGGGATGGTGGTGGGCAAGTTCCTGTGCCGGGAGGTGTGCAGGGAACGGATACCGCCAAGAGACGCCCGGCGGGCCGAAGAGGTTGAGAGGAGAACGCAGTTGATCATGCCGGACCTGGAACGGTACAGGGGAGGCAGGAAGCGGCTGTGCCTGTGGGAAGTTGAGCAGCCGGAGGCGGTTGAGCCCTTCCCGATCCAGAGGCTTGGAATCCATTGCCCGCCGGTAAGCTGGTGCAGGGCGGGACGAACGAAAGCGAAGTGAGGGGAACAATGAAAAAAATTTGCGAGACGATTCGGGTTGCGGTTGAGTATGTACTGGCGGCGCTGACCATGATCGCGTTTGTACTTTGGAGCGCCGTGCTGGTGCTGGCGCCGTTTGCGCTGCTGCGGGTGATTGTGGGGGTGCTGGTGTGACAAAGGCGGAACGGATACGGAATGCCTGGATGGAATACCAGCGGGCCATGAACGAGCTGCAAGTTACCCAGGAAATGGGGATTTATGCGCCGGGACTGGTGGAAAAGGTGATCCAGAAAAAGAAGGAATGGTTGGAGGCACAGGGGAAGGAATGAAGCGGGAGGGGGAATACATCCTGTCCCTGTCCTACGGCAAAGACAGCCTGGCTTGCCTGGGCGCGATTGAACAGCTTGGCTGGCCGCTGAACAGGATCGTCCACGCCGAGGTGTGGGCCACCGATACCATCCCCGCCGACCTGCCGCCGATGGTGGAGTTTAAGGCCAAGGCGGACAGGATCATCAAGGAGCGGTGGGGGATTGAAGTAGAACACATCCGCAGCAAGTGGACGTTTGAAAGCCGCTTTTATTGCAAGGTTACAGACCGCGCAAAGCCTGAATTTCGCGGCAGGACGACGGGGTGGCCACTTATGCTTGGCAGCTGGTGCTCAAGAGATCTGAAAATATCAAAGCTGATTGGCGGAAAAGGTTCTGTAAACTATGTTGGAATTGCAGCGGATGAGCCAAACCGATTTGGACAGCTTTCCGATAAGACTGTTTCGCCTCTGGTAGAGGCAGGATGGGATGAGGCGAAATGCCGCAAGTGGTGCGAGGAAAACGGTCTGCTTTCCCCAATCTACACAACAGCGACGAGGGGTGGGTGCTGGTTTTGCCCAAAGCAACCGGCGCATCAGCTTCGGCTTGTACGCAAAAACTACCCTGATTTGTGGGAACTCATGATGAAATGGGACAATGACAGCCCGGTGAGCTTCAAACCGGATGGTCACACTGTTCACGACTACGACGAGCGGTTCCGGCTGGAGGATGAGGGATTGATACCAGGGAATGGGCCATTTCGCTGGTCGGCGCTGGACGAAACGCAGCTGACGGCAGAATGGTACATAACGCATGGAGGTGACAGCAATGCGCGTACTGGTGGCCTGTGAAGAATCGCAGGCGGTGTGCATCGCGTTCCGCGAACGCGGCCACGAGGCTTACAGCTGCGATATTCAGCCGTGCAGCGGCGGACACCCGGAGTGGCATATCCAGGCGGATGCCCGGGAGCTACTGAAACTGCGGTGGGACTTGGTAATCGCGCACCCACCCTGCACTTATCTGACAAACGGCGGCGCCAACAACTTGTTCAACAAGGATCACACAATCAAAGACCAGGCACGAGAGGCGAAGGGATGGGAGGCCAAAGAGTTCTTTCTTGCTTTTTGGAATGCGGATTGCCCGCGCATCGCGGTAGAGAACCCCGTTCCGATGAAGTATTTCGGCCTGCCACCGTACAGCCAGATCATAGAGCCGTGTATGTTCGGCGACCCGTGGCGCAAAAAAACGTGCTTGTGGCTGAAAGGGCTGCCGCTGCTGTTTGCCACGGATATTGTCGCGCCGCGAGGAAGCTGGGTTGGATCAAGAAGCAGAAACGTGAGCAATTATGAGTGGGCCGGGAAGCGAAGCGCAAAGGATCGGAGCAAAACTTTCCCCGGGATAGCCCGGGCGATGGCGGAACAGTGGGGAGGTGAGTGCTGTGAACATCGGATTGTCAAGACAGAAATCAAGGAGGATGAGCAATGAAGTGCAAGGACTGTGCCAGGTACAAAGACGAGTGGTGTGAGAAGATCGCCGACAGCCCGGATGAGGAGATGGAAAGAGAGTGCGAGCATTTTGTGCAAAGGAAAGGAGGCGGGCGTTCCGTGACTGTCACCCGAGCCCAAGCGGAGACGATGAGGCGGGAGTGGCATGTGGGAATGGCGGATTCTTTTGGGACACTCATACATTGCAGCGAGTGCGGGAACGGAACGAATTTCGGAAACGTAAAGAAATGGATGGAAGATGAAAGGCATCAGTTTTGCGGGGTGTGCGGAGCGCCTATGACAGACAAGGCAATGGACAGGCTGTGGAAACGATTGGAGGACGCCATGAATGAAACAGAAACCGATTGACATGATGCGCCTTTACTTCGGAGAAAAGAATGAGCGCTGCGGGACGTGCTGCAACCTGCAGGAATGGAATTACAACGCCAAGAAGGTGAGGAAGTGCATTGCCTACGGAGGATTGCACAGCCAAAAGGCAGACTGGGCAAAACGATGGCCCGCCTGCGGGTTGTACGGCAAAGTGGTACAGGGGCAGATGGTTTCGGATACAGAAAAGCAGAGATTTGCAAGGCAAGGGATTCGATGCGACAGCGACAGGAGGCAGGTGGACGGGCAGATCGGGATGGAGGAAGCAGGATGCGCAAAGTGAATGGCACTGGGAGCAGGACAGTAATAAGCGCAGCAACTTTAGGAAAAGCGAAGCTGAAAAATGCAGAGATAGTGGAGGAGGACGGATGCTATTATCTGCATGTGAAATACGAGACGGAAAGCACAGAAAGCGAAGAAGAAATATATGAAATAGAAATTCCGAGGATATGGTTCCCGATTCAGCACATCATCGGCGTGCACTTTGAGGATGGATTGGAGATAGGAACGGGCGACGCAAAGGTTGACATAGGTATAGGGGTGATGGAAGCGAAAGGGAAACCGCCGATCACCATAAAGAAAAGAATGAAAGCAGACAGACAAGACAAGGCGAGGTAAAGACGATGAACGTGAAGAAGATTGCCGCCGTGTGCAAGCGGGCGGGTGAAATCAGGATGTTGAAAGCAGAGGGGAAGACGTTTGCGGGGACCGGGGCCGCGCTGTATGAGCTGCCCGCCGAACTGCCGACGATCAACACCATCAACGAGCTGTGCGCGGTGCTGGGGTACAGCGAGAAGGAGCGGGACAAGCTGATCCAGATGGTGCTGACGCAGGAAGAACTGGAAAAAGAAGGGGTGCGGCTGACGGACGCCGTGGAGGGAGAAATGATCTGCGACGAAGCACCGGTGAAGCTGGGTGTGTCTGGGGAGTTGTGGCGCGGGCTGGAAACCGGGGACGGAATGATCGAGTTTGTGAACGAGCGGGCGTTGGGGCCGCTGTACGATGAGATGACGGACTACACGGAGTTTTACAAGCGCGTCATGCCCGGCGGGTGCTACTTTGTTATCAAAGACGGGTTCAACCTGCGGGCGGTGGTGATGCCGATCCGCATCAAGAGCCGGGATTTTGTGCGGCAGTTGGAGGACATGGTAGCCATGTGCGGCCAAACGCTGGGAAAATAACAGGGCAAACCCTTGGCGGCCTGCGGGCCGCTGAGGGGCTTGTATGGAGTTTTATTTTTATGTCCATCCACCCCGATTGTTCCATCAACGGGGAAACCTTTGGGCAAGGATGTGCTGACGGGAGGGCCGGGAGATGAAACGGAGATACATACGGGAGCAGAAAACGGTCTGCGGCAAGGAATACATGGAGATTGATCTGTTCCCGGTGACCCAGGCGGAACACAGGGCGTCCCGGCGGGCCAAAAAGCAGAAGGCAAGCAGCATTGCCATGCAGAACTGCAACGAGCGGTACAGCCGCAGATACCTGGTGCAGCTGGTGGCGACAAATTTCAACCGGGCCGAGGGTGCGCTTGTGTTGCACCTGACCTATGAAGATGCCTACCTGCCGCAGACCTGGGAACAAGCCGAGCGCGATGTGACAAACTTTGTGCGGCGGCTGAACAGGAGGTGCCGGAGGCACGGGAAGCCCAAGGTGAAGTGGATCGCCGTGACAGAACACCAGGACGAGGACCCGGCGGGCGGTGTGCGGGAGGTGCGATACCACCACCACATGATTTTGCAGTGCGAGTTGAGCCTGGATGAGATCAAAGATGCCTGGTGTACCGGGCAAGGTGTGTGGAAGGAAAGGCTGGGGCTTGCCAAGGCCGACCGGGCCGAATTTGAGCACGGGACGCTGGAAGCGTTCTGCCAGTACATCACCAAGTACCCAAAGCGCAAGCGACGGTGGCGGCAGAGCCAAGGATTAAAAAAGCCAGAATATCGCCCGCCGAACGACACGAGGTACAGCGCCCGGAAACTGGACGAGATTGCCAGGGGGCGGGTCGACGATAAGGCGTTTTGGGAAAGGCAGTATGGAAAGCTGCGCACAAACGCCGGTGTGCGGGAATATGAGTTTGTGGAGGCAGAAGCGCGGTACAACCAGGTGGACGGATCGTGGCATGTGATTGCCAAGATGTGGGCGGACCCGCGCAGGCAAAGGAGGAAACGCCGGAGTGGGGATCAGACTTGAGTTGGAAGATCTTCCGCCAAGGTACAGAGAGCAGGCGGAGAGGCAGATCAGGCAAAGGAAGGAGAGAACAATCAGGGAACGCACCCCGGAAGGGCCGCTGGGGCCGGATGCGCCGGAAAGCGAGCGCAGGTATTACCGGGACGTGATTGTGCCGAGGATGCAGCGCGGAGAGGTTGTGCGTGTGCTGCCGAGGAAGCGATTTTTGCTGTTGCCGGCCCGGGAATACTGCGGTATCAAGATGCCGGCCGCCCACTACACGCCGGATTTTCTTCTGGAACTGCCCGGCGGGCAGGTGGAGGCCGTGGAGGTGAAAAGCAAATTCACAAGAAAAGCGCAGCGGGATTACATATACCGCCGCCGGTTGTTCGTTGACCTTGTGTGTGAGCCGCAGGGATGGCGGTTCACCGAGTACATACAGGAGGGAAAACCATGAATCACAAAGGATGGGCCGCCATGCTGCAGGCAAGGGAGAAAACGCGGGGACAGGCCGAGCAGGACCGACGCGCCGTTGTGCAGGTGGTGTTGTGGTGCATCGTCATTGCCATGCACGAGGTGCTGGGGTACGGCGCCAAAAGACTGAACGAGTTCGGCCGGCAGTACAATATTGCAATCGACAAGTATGAGACGATGGTCCGCGCCGTGGGGGAGGGAAAGGCGAAGCGCTGGGTTGCGGAGGAAACCGGCGGGCTGCGATTTGTGCTGCCGGCCGACCGGGCGATCCGCAGGCAGAAGGACAGGGAACGGCTGGCCCAAAAGCGCATGGCGGCGGATCAGGCGTGGACGCTGGCCGTTGTGGCCTGGAAAGACATGGGGATTGGAGAAAAGAGGGCGCAGGCGATTCTTGATAAAGCGGAGGAAGAATACCGGTGGTTCCTGGACTGGGCCAAGGAAGGGGACGAGTACGGGTATGAGCGAATCCGGCAGGCCGCCGAAGCGATCTTGCATGAGGAGATGGAGGTTGTGGAGGAGCCGGGAGACAAGCCGGTGTTTTCCGATGTGATGAGGTGAAACGATGGAATTGAAGGACGCCGAGGCCGTGATGCTGTACTATGCACAGCTGCCGCGCATGATACGGGAGACGATCAGAGAACTGGAGGAGTTGGAGGAACAGTACAATCCGATCCGGGGAATGGGAACGGACGGAATGCCGAAAGCAGCCGGGAACGGGGACAGCACCGCCGACCTGGCGGCAAAGCTGGCGGACAGGGACACGCTGGGGAGAATCCGCGCTGTGGAGATGCGGCTTGTTGTCATGCGGCAGGACAGGGACGATATAGAGCGGGCCTTGCGGGAGGTGCATCGTGTGCACAAAACAATCCTGATCTGCCACTATGTCAAGGGCCACACCTGGACGGCGACGGCAATACAGGCGGGGTACAGTCCAAGCCATACGCGGAGGCTGAAAAGCCGTGCCCTGGAAATGCTGGGGCATTCCCTGGACGAGGGGCCGATGCCCGGGGAGCTGGTGGCCCGGGCGCGGGATGCGCATATATAAATAGCCGGGCAACCTGTAAGCACGTCTTACAGGTTGCCCGGCGGGGCGGTTGTGGCGTGAAAAGTGAAGAAGGAAAGGCGGAAACAGAATAGAAAAGGCAAGAACGGAAGAAAAAAGTTAAGGCGGGTGTGCGGTTGGATTTCCGGGGGTGAATTGCGAACCAGGGAGAAACAACTTGCGAAAGAAATAAAAATGCGCCCCGGCGGGATGGATGCCTGCCGGGGCGTTTGCTGTTTGTGTTTGCGCAGATCAAAGCTCTGCGCCCTGGATTTTGATGACAATTTCTTTGCCGATGGGGAAATTTTGCGCGAAGAGGCTGGATGTGCTGCGCGGGGTGACGCAAACGGAAAGAAGGTGAGCGTCCAGGAACGCGGCAAGGTCGTCATCAAGACAAGCGCGGTAGGTGACAAGGTAGCGCCACTTTTCGGACGGGGTACTGCGGCCGGTAACAAAGACTTGTTTGGCCGGGCCGGTGTGGTTGAACGCGCCGGGGATTTTGCGGACGGAGGAAATGAAATCTTTGTAGACGGCGGAGCCGTCAACTGAAACGCCGGTCGCCTTATAGATGGCGGCGGAAATGGCGGAAGAAAGCGTGAACGAGGGCATGACGACCTCCTTGTCAGTTCGATTTAAGGGCGGCGCGGAGCGCGTCAAGGATAAAGCCGGTGCGGGTGACGTTTTGCTCGGAACACGCGGCGTCAACGCGCGAGAGGAGCGGATCGGGAATGTTCACGAGAACGCCGGTTGTGCCGGAATCGACCGCGCCGAAAATCCCCTCGTAGGCGTCGCCGTCCAGGTGCTTTTCCGCCCAAGATTTGGCCTCCTGTTCGGAGATCGGGACAATGGCCTCGCTGCCGCACCACTCGTTTTGACCGCAGCTTTTGGAATATTTGCTGGCGGCGTTGCCGGAGCCGTGCAGGAAAAAGTAACCAGCCTTGGTGCGGTAGAGGGTTTCTTCATACCAGGCAAAATCAGTGCAGGAGCAGTCGGCGTCGTGGTAGCCAAGCTGTTTAGCGGTGTTGGTGTCGTAGGAATGGCCGTTGATGACTTTTTTCATGGGGATACCTCCTGTTATTCGCTTTCTTTGGATTCAAGTCTTGACTTTGCCGCAGTTTGCGCAGGTGTCCGTGCTGCCGATGGGGCGCGCCGTGCTGTTTTTTCTGTGGCGGCGGTTAGCCTCGCGCTGTGCAATGGGGCGGCAGGACGCGCAGTATTTGCTACGCGGATAGCCGACAAACTCTTTTCCACACATGGCGCAGACCTTCACGCGCAGGACGTCTTTTTTGATCTCTGCGGCGCAAGCAGGGCAGACCGTGCTGTCCTGCTTGTTGGTGAGATAGATTTTGCCGCAGTTCTTGCAGATGTGCTGCCTCATGATGAAAGCTCCTCAAGGATGCGGAACCAGTTGCCGCCGATCTTCTTCTTGCCGCCCAGGTTGTCCGGGAAGAACCACTCGCCCTTGATCGTGCCGCTGTCGCGGACGGTGCGCTTGCGCGGATGGCGGCGGCTGCCCTCCCAGACGTCCCACTCGGCCATGACCCGGCGGGACTGCGGCGCGGCCTGTTGTTGGCGGTGTTCCGCGTACTCGGAGGCCCACTCCTGGATGTCCTGCTTCGTCAGTTCCGAGCAGACATCATCATCGACCATGTAAAAATCTGTATGATTGTAGAGTTTGGACGTGTGGTGCCAACTGCTGCGAACGAGAAGCCTTTCGCGCAGGACGGAAAGAGGTAGCGCGGACAACGCGGAAATGATCTCGTCGAAGCTCTCGCCCTCGTCGTTTGTATCGGGAATGCAATCGCGCGCCGCGGAAAGTATGCCTGCCTTGGTCCACTTGGAGAGAGGCTTTTCGCCGCCAAGGTAAGCATCAACGGCGTTGTTGCTCATCGAATAGCCATAATATCCAGCCATGGTAAAACCTCACTTTCTGATGGTTTGAGATAATTATATATCGTTCTCGCGGAAAGGTCAAGAGGAAAATATATAATTTTCTCGGTTGTTTTTTGCGGAAACGGCTCCCGAGACCATACCGGCGGCGGACTGCCGGGATGGTTTCGGACCTTGCCGGGGGCCATCGTCAGGCGGGGTTGTTGGTTGTGGGGGCGGCAATGCGCAGCAGGGTTGCGGTTGTGGGAATGAGGCCACGGGTCAGGCTGTCGGTGTAGCTGGCTTCGCCCTCGTAGTTGTCAACGACTTTCTTCTCGCCCGCTGACATGTCGTTGTAATGCTTCTTGCCATAGCTGGGCGGGAGCCAACCTTTGCGCTGGCAGGCGAACAGGTTGAAGGATTTCAGCACGTCCTCGTTGGTGAACTCGATGTGGCAAGTGCCTTTTTTGTAGAACGTGGCCTTGAAGTAGTGCAGCTGGATGTTCCTTGTCTGGCCGGATTTCTCAGCAGCGAGAAGGGCGTTGTGAAGGGCGGAGGAATCGTAGGTGGCGCCGTTGGTGTCCAGATAGTGAAGGGTCATTTCGATGTTGTGCAGGGCTTCTTCGGCACGGAAGCCGGCGGGGCGGAAGTCGTTGGCCCCCCAGCGCCAGGAAGAATAGGGGAAAGCGTTGCAGTTGAAGATAACCCGCTTGCCGATCTTGTACGCCTCGTTGGTACACCAGCCGTTGAAGTAGTGGATGTTTTTGCTGTACTCGGGGTTGTAATGCAGGTTGGTCCAGTTGTTGAACAGCTTGATGATCTCCTGCTCGATGCCGTGGACGGTGTTCTGACTGATCTCCTGCCGGATGGTCAGGATGTTGTAGGCAGAAAAGTCGTAGTCTGCCAGTTCGGACAGGCGGGTTTCGTACTCGCTGCGCATGGTGGATGTGAGGCGGTCGCGGATTTGGGGAAGATCAAACAGGGTGCGCCAATAAAGGGCGCGAAGGTCGCGGATCGCGGAGTTGTAGGGCTTGTTCAACGAAACCACCCGCTTGTCGTTCACCCGCTTGTCGTTCACCTGAGCCGCCCGGGATACAGGGGTAAGCAGACTTTCGATGCCGTGGAACTCGCTGTAGAGGCGGCGCAAGCCATCGGCGGCGGCGTTGTAGCGCTGGATCGCGGCGGCGATGGGGTCAGAGGCAACCAGGGCGGCCAGCTCGTTGTCGGCGGACAGTTCGTCGGCCATCTCGCGCTGGAGATCCAGGCGGATGCGGGAAACCGGCGGCTTTTCCGGGATGTCCACCGAGATGATGGCAATTTCCACGTTGGTTTTGCGCAGGCCGTTGGAGAATGCCTTTGTCTTATACTCGATGGACGCGCCCAGGGATTTGAGCTTGTCCACAAGGATTTTCCGCTCGTTGGTGCAGGGGTTGCGGATGGTCTCGGCGTTGAGGATGCACCGAACCGCGCCGCCGTCGCGCTGGATGTCCAGGGCTTTGAGCAGATGGGACGCGCCCTTGGAAAACGGCGGGTTCATGATGATGGCTGCATACTTCTTGGCCGGCCGGAATGTGAGAAAGTCGTCGTGGACGACACGCAGCCCCTTGGATTTGAGAACGGCGCGGAAGTCGGCGGACAGTTCGATCACATCAAGGTCAAGGCGGCGGTTGTCGGCGTCGTTGTGGGGGTTCTTCATGGGGTTACCGTAGGAGCCGACGAAAGCGCCGTCTTTGCCCCGGCGGATGTCACAGGCGCGCTCGATGGCGAAAGCCAAGGAGCCGTTGCCTGCCGATGGTTCCAGGACGGGGCCAAGGAAGCACCGATGGCCGTACTTATCGCGCTGCATAGCAGAGCCGACAAGCTCGTTCGCCAGGTCGTCGGGCGTTGGGAAAAGTCGATGCTGTCGCGTGGGATCATGATGAACCTCCAGTTTGTTGAATTTTGAAAATCTGCCCGGCGGGCCGGGTTGTGGTGGCGGGCCGCTTTGTGGCGGTGCGACCCGCTGGGGTGTCCGTTGTGGGAGTCAACCGTCCAGGCCGAGGGCGACGCAGAGGGAAGCGGCGGCGCCGGTGGCAATGAGGATCGGGGACAGGCAGTAAAGCATGGGCGGGCCTCCTTGTGTTATCGTTTGCTGTCGAATCCGCGCAGGTTGGGACAGAGCGCCAGGCCGCCGTCGATGAACGGTAAGCGGCGGAAAGCATCGCGGTGAGGGCAGTTCTCGCGGCTGCATTTGGTGCAGTCACAGGCGGAGAACTCGGCGTAAGTCATGCGGAAGCCGGTTTCCTGGAAACGTTGTTCGGTCATGGTAAAACCTCCTTGTGTTGTGTTAGTTAGGGGTTGGGGTCGTTGAGCATGGCGCGGAGAATGTCCTCCCCGTGGGGAATCACGCCGATCTCGACGCCGGCGCGGAGCGCCATTTCCAAGGTGGTGTTGTAACGCTGCGCATAGCGTGCGGCCAGGTGGAAAAACTCGCTGTCGGTGTCGATTGTGAAGGCGACGTTGAAGACGGCGTATTTGCGGCCGGAGACGGTGACGGTTCTTAGCATGGTGAAAACCTCCTTGGCGGTTTGTGTGTTGTGCCCGGCAGGCTGCCGGGTGGGGTGGAACCCATGAGCGCCCGCCCTTGTGGGGCGGCCGGGCTTGCACCGGCGGCGCGGAGTGCGTCGGCCTTGCGGGTTGCGGGGCAGATCAGGCGCAGCGGACATAGTAGGCGGCGCGTTTGGTGGACCACTTGCCGCCCGCCTTTTCGATGGCGGCGCGGTGGGCCTTGACATTGCCGGACAGCCAGACGATGGGGACGCTGGACTTTGCGCCCTTGATCGTGGCGGTGACGCCGGGCAGCGCGGCCTGTTGGGCGGCCACGACCTGGGGATTGTGTCTGAGGGCGGGCGGCGTTGTGGGGGCCGGGGCAGGCGCAGGGGCGGTTGTTGCGGCGGTGGCAAGGGC
>ERZ1090866.412-NODE-412-length-15774-cov-15.581080_pt1 | contig 15774 bp, 16 predicted proteins | sample MGYA00478477_ERZ1090866 | MGnify/ENA primary metagenome ERZ1090866 (study PRJEB33644, sample SAMEA5815737) | chicken gut metagenome | biome: Chicken; feature: Gastrointestinal Tract; material: Caecum | place: Ireland | collected 2019-01-01 | study: A study of the... | reverse complement strand
TGGCCAAAATGAGTCCAAAGATTCGTTCCCTGGGGGATGCAACAAAGAAATTATCTAGTCGGAAACTTACTTGGAAAGGATTTAAGGGATTAGGTACGGCGGCTAAATTGACCGTTGCCGCTTCTGTTGCATTTGATTCATACCAGATTGGTAAAGACTTCTATCAAGCTGTAACTGCTAAAAACGTCAATACTAAGTATGCAAAGTATGGTGCTGGTATTGGTGGATTAGTCGGTGGCGCTATTGGCGCATCATTAGGCGGTATAGCTGGTGCTCAAATAGGTACTAAGCTTGGTCAAGCGATGGGACCTAAAGCTGCTGAGGCAGTTCGCCAATCATTAAAGGATGTTGCAAAAGATGTTAATGGTGGTCATGACAAATACGGTCGTTGGCATGATGATATGCGCACTAAACGTGAAAAAAGCTTAAACACTAATCATAATTTGCGTGGTACAGGTGATATTAATCCTCTTCTTCATCCAATCAAATGGTATTCCGCTTCTTACAGTGATTTGTGGGCAGAACTTACTCACATTGGTGATAGCAAGTTTTGGAAGCGTCAAGGTGATCAATCAAGTTATATTAATGAAAACAATAAGGGGTCTTGGTTAGATCCCAGACACACTAGAGAAATTTGGAATAGGCTGTTTGCTCCTAAACAGGCTCACTATGTTAGATCTGGTCCAAAGCGCAGTTTATCAGAAGAAATCGAGACATGGACGAATAAGTTTGTGGACTGGGTTCGAAAACCAAAAGCTGGTGATAGTAAGAACTATAATCATAATTTGCTATCTGGACCAGTTAAAGGGATTAGTTCTTGGTGGAACAGTCAAACTAAGTCTTTAGCTAAGCAGTTCAAGCCTATTACTAGCGCGAAAGTTGACTGGGGTCCTTTTGATTTAAGTAAATGGCTATCTGACTTTAAACCTCAAGTTCACGGTAAACGGCCTAAAAATAGCCAATTACAGCTCAAAGCATCTGGTATTTTGCCAAAGGTCAACGCTAAGAAGTGGGCTACTGGAATTGTTAAGGATGCTGAAAATGGACTAAAAGGCTTCCCATCTTGGTCAAGTCAATTAGGTCATAAATCTAGTTCCTGGTTCAAAGCTAAATGGAACGGCCTCGAATCTTGGGGTAACAAGAGAAAGAGAGACGCTCAACGTGGCTTACATGGCTTTGATAAGTGGTCTGGTCACTTAAGTGGCACAGCTAACAAGTGGTTTAGAGCTAAATGGAATGGGCTTGAATCATGGGCTGATAAGCGAAAGAAAGACGCCCAGCGAGGTTGGTCAGGAATTAAAAGCTGGTTCGGCGATCTAGGTAAAGGTGCTGTTGATTTATTCAAGAAACCGTTTGAAGGTCTGGGTAAATGGGTTGAACAGCATACTCCTAAACCAATTCGTCAAGGATTAGGAAAGATTGGTCAAGGCATCAATTGGGTCAAAGGTAAGCTAACTGGTAAGGCTCATGCTACCGGTGGTCTTATGACTACTAATCACGGGGCCTTAGTTGGTGAAGCCGGTCCGGAACTTGCTTACAAGCCTTACAGCAAAAATGTAAGATTGCTTGGTGCTAATGGCCCTCAATTTACCAAGGTTCATGCTGGCGAAAAAATCTTAAATGCTAAGGATACTAGAAAAGTAATGTCTGGTGGCTTAGGTCGCGGATTAATCCTTAAGGGCTATGCAAGCGGCAATACTAAGCTAAATCAAACTACTAAGACAGTATCTAAGGATTACAAGAGCATTACATCAAATGCTACTAAGCAATTGACTAAGCTGGATCGAACTAGCAAGTCTAAGTGGCGTGGAATTGCATCTAATAGCACCAAACAAAGCTCTAAGACTCGTAAGAGTGTAGTTTCTGATTACACCAAGATGCATAGATCTGTTGATAAGCAAATGGATAACATGCATAGAGGCGTGGTTAAGACGGCTACTGCGACCTCTAAAGGTTTTGGCAAGGCTATGGATAAGATGACCGGCTATGCTAAAAACACCATGAGTGACACGATTGGGCAACTCAACAAAGGAATCAGAGGCATTGATAAAGTTATTGGCGAGTTTGGCGGTAATGCGTCAGCAATTAAACCAGTCCACTTTGCTACTGGTTCCAATGGCGAGCTTCCTAACAATACCTTAGCTATGGTTAACGATGCCAAGACCGGCCCACGTCAGGAATCAATCGTACGTGGTAATAATTTGATCATTCCAAGCGGAAAAGATCGAATTTTACCGCTTCAAAAGGGTGATAAAGTCCTTAATGGTCATCAAACACAAGAGATGGCTCATTCAATGGGCTTACCTCACTTTGCTAAAGGTTCAGGAGTTGGCCACGGTGAACTGAAGAATCTTTACAATATTGCGAAACGTAACTGGCAAAATCCTGAAAAGACCGGTAAAGCAATGTTTGGTCCGGTTACTGGATTACATGCTGGTGCTAAGGTCTTAGCAGATGCCGCGAACAAGACTGGTTCTGATCAAGGAATTAAGTATTGGTCAACATTGTGGTCATTAGCCCACAAGAAGGTTGATGATGATAGTGGCTCTGGTCCTGCTAGCGGCTTGCTTAAAGCAGCCGAAAAATACGGTGAAGGCCACAAGTATGTGTGGGGTGCAGCTGGTCCAACTACATTCGATTGTTCCGGATTAGTACAATACACGCTTAAACATGCTTATGGCATCAGCTATCCTCATTATTCAGGCTCTCAATACGGTATGACTGAACATATCAGTAAAGCACGTGCTCGTATGGGTGACTTGGTATTCTGGGGTTCTGGTGGTAGTGATCACGTTGGTATATATGCCGGCGGAAACAAGTACTTCTCAGCTGAATCACCTGCGCAAGGTATTCACATGAACACTTTGAGTTCTGTAGTTGGTAAGGGTGCTCCAATGTTTGGACGTGTCAAGGGTGCCAACATGCAAGGCTCAAACGGCAAAAAGGTTACTGTTAAAGCTAATAATTCACTTGATCGATTCGTTAAAAACTCCGCTGGTTCAGGATTCTGGGCTACTATGCAGAAGATTGGCGATGAATTTGGTGAAGGCGGCCAATACGGTAATCCAAGTGGAGACGGTGTTGCTAGATGGCGTAAATATATCAGAAGAGCTGCAAATCAAATGCATGCCAGTGTGAGTGGCAGTGATATGGCCAAGATTTTGTCCATGATTTCTGCTGAATCTGGTGGTAATCCAACGATTACTCAGCAAATTTCCGATATAAACAGTGCTAAAGGCACGCCAGCACAAGGTTTGCTTCAATTTGTTCCAAGCACGTTCGATGCATTTGCCGCTAAAGGACACAGAAAACTTAAAAATGGATATGACCAATTACTAGCCTTATTCAATGACTCAAATTGGAAATCAGATATCCACTACGGTGGTGGCTGGGGTCCAACAGGTCATCGTAGATTTGCTAAGGGAGGAACGCATCACGGAAGTGGTGCGTTTTTAGTTGGCGAAAAAGGTCCGGAAATTATGCATGTTCCTGGTGATGTCTCGATTGATGATTATCAGACAAGCAAGCGTAAGATCAAGGACTTTGCTAGAGACATTAAGCCAGTCAAGGCTAATGTTCCTGGCAGCAGTCAACGTCCGCCAATCAATATCAACATCAACTTTAACGGTAGTGTAGGTAACTCAAAGGCCGACGAAGAACGAGTTGCTCAAATTGTACAAGTTAAATTGGTTGAAGTTCTTGAAAGATACTTCGGCCATGAGTTTGGTTCTGATCCATCTATCTTGTAGAAAGGAGGTTAAATTTGGTAGTTACTAAAAAAGAGCCTACTGCTCTTCAAAAGGCAAAGAAAAAAGTTGCTGCTTTAAAAAATCAACAACAAAAATTTAAAAAAGCTATTGATCATGCATTAGGTAAATCAAACGGGTACTGGGTTATTGCACAGGAAGGCCCTAAAAGTAAAAGACATCACGCACAAGCAATGAAAAAGAAGTGGGACAAAACTCTTTCTGCAAATCGAAATAAGTTGAAAAAGATCAATAAAGCTTATAAGAAAGCTAATGATCAATATCAACGCTTGAAAGGATATCGGGATAACAAGAAAGCTGTAGCTAATAAAATAGCAGAGCACATGAAATCTCATCAAAATGAGGGTAATTGTGCTATCTATCGTACAGATGGACACTCAGCAAATGTTATCTACATTTCGCCGAACACCGGTGAATCCGAGTCCTCAAGTGTAAATATCACTTCTTACTCAGTAGATGAGGGCTCTCCTCGTTCTAACTATGCAAGAACAAGTTCGGAAACCAAAAGTGTTTCAGGGCTTGTTACTGGTAAAGATAGAGCGGAAGCCAACTCCAAATATAAGCAGTTGGAGTACTGGCGTGATCATCATACCGATTTAACCTACGAAGGAGATTTCAAGCAGTCACACTTGTTGATTGCTGAATTAGGTCAGAACTTTACTGACTTGCGTGACAATTTGCAAGTTACTTTAACGTTTCAACACGTTAGAGCTGCAGAAATTACTACTTCAACTGGTAATAATTCCAAAACTAAGAAATCAAAATCAACAAAAACAACAGCAGGTAGCAGAAACAAACGCTACACTGCTATCACTATTAAGCCGGGCGATACGTTGCTCGGCTTATCTCGTAAATACGGGAGATCGGTAGCATGGCTCCAAAAGGTAAATCACATCAAAAATCCTAACAAGATTTATGCCGGTCGCTCTCTTTATGTGAGTGAGAAGCAGAAAAAGATTAATAAGAAAGTGCGGGTGAAATAGATGCGCAGGTATGTTCCAGTCGATATTGATGATCTGCCGGATATTTTTGATATCAGGCTAGCCGGCGAGGTTTATACTTTTCGGATTGACTATAACGATATCGCGGACTATTACACCGTAACTATTTGGGATGCAGATGGCGATTTATTGCTGACACAGCAGCCTTTAATTTTAGGCGAACTGGTTGGGTATGATCTACCGGATGTGCGTCTTCCTCGCGTTGACTTGCGAGTGATGGACGAAACCGACCAGGCTACTGATGCCGGCAAGGCTGTATTTGGCTATACAGTCCAGATCTATCTCGATGTCATTGATCCGCTAGGTTCTGAAACTGGCGATCCGACTATTAAGCCACTTGGATACGATCCGGACGAGCCGACTGATGATTATACAGATGAGGAAGTGTCTAGCTGATGACATGGGCTACTAAGAATCCTCACACGTGGCTAGTCATTGTAGACCGTAAATCTGGTAAAAGGATGGAAATTTACAATGATGAGACGCCTAATCATGACTTTACGATACCTTTCGAAGTGAATTTCAGTGATGCAGCTACGCCGGCTGTTAATACTGTGACCTTGTATAACATTTCAAAGAAACATGCTAGTTTTCCAAAAAAAGGCATGAAAATTTATCTTTATTTCAACTGGGGATCTAGTAAAAAGCTGATTTGTGAAGGGTACATCACTAAAGTTGATAGTACTCATCATGATGGTGTCACTGACTCCAAAGTCCTCTCTTTTACAGAGGGAACAAATTACAGCAATGTTAAAGCTAACCGCTTAAAAGTTGAAAAAAAGAAGACGGTGCACAAACACAAAATTATTAAAGTCACTGAAAAGGGTCACTATAAAAATAAGCGAGTACCGACTAGAGAGACTAAAACAGTTAGATCCAATAAGACTTACAAAAAGGGCACGACCTACAAAGCTCTGATCCAAGGGATCGCTAGTCAATGTGGAATTAAGATTGATCGTATTCAATTGCACAAAAATCCAGCATTGACACGTCCTTATACCGCTAAAGGTAAGCCATTAACTTTGATCAAGCAGTTAGTGCAGAAGACAGAATCAGTAATTAATTATCGTAAAGGCAAATTTGAAATTATTGATCCTAAATCGGAGAAACGTACCTGGATCGATATTGATGATCAGGATTTGGTGCAACCGCCTAGCAATAACGAAGCCGATAACGGCAAGGAAACTTGGGAGATCACAACTCCTTTGATTCCCGACATTACTGTTGGGGTTGGCATCAATATGAAGTCGAAGTACTTAAAAGGTCGGTTTTATGTGAAAGCTGGTCAGCATACGAGCGATGGTGAAAACCCACAAACTCAATGCTCACTGGCTGCAATGTAGGAGGGTATATGGCTAAAAATAATCGAGCATCACAAGCTGAGTTACAAACGGCAGGATATGATGCAATTAGAAATTTTAGACATGCTATTTTTGCTGAAATCGAAGTCAGTAATCTTGCAAGAGTTATAAGATATGATCGCAAAAATCATTTAGCTGATATCCAGCCACTCGCAAACATGAGTGACGGTAGTGAGTCAGCTCAATATTTGGATGTGCCTGTCGTGGAGAATTGCTATATCATCGATGAAATGATCGATGCATTGAAATCCGAATTTGAAAAAGTAGATGAAAATAGCAAGCTTCCGGAACATGCAGCTACATCATTTGTGGCCAAACTGCCTAAAAAACGATTGCTCCGTCCTGGAGTAGTTGTCGTGTATGTGGTCTTAGATCGCGACAGTGATAATTGGAACAGAGATGCAACAACTTTTACTCCAGGTAGTACTCGTATGCATGATGCTAATGATGCAGTAATTATTGGAATTTGGGGCGGTGATTGGAGAAATGGCTAAAGATTTTAAATCAACCGAGTATGGCGACTTATACGTTGATCCTCTTACTCATGATTTTGTTCTGGTAAGTGGTCTGGAAGAAATCGCACAACGAATCCAAGCCACCCTTGAAACTTTTTATGGTGAGATGGATGTGCTCGATCCGGAACAAGGTATGGATTACACGAATTTCCTTGGTAAAAGGTTTGAAAAAGCACGTGCTTCTGACGAGTTGAGAGACACGATCAAACGGCAAGTTCCGGAAGTTGATTCTGTTGAAGATATCCAATTCAACTTCAAGCCAAATCGGAGACTAGAAATCACTTTTAGGGCTATGGCCACACCAACTGAAAGTGATAACTCACAAGAAGTAGAAGGAGGTGTTGAGATTGGCGTATAACTCGCAGTGGGGACTAACATCAACTGGTTTTTATGTCCCGACTTATCAAGAAATATTAAGTCAGATCGAAGATACAATGATATCTTTAATTGATCCTGACTTAGTAATGACAAGTAATTCTAATGCCGGAATCCTAGCTAGACTTTTTGCAAGACGCGAAAAAGCGGCATGGGAACAGCAACAATTGACATATTATTCAGCATTTATTTCTACTGCCACTGGTGCTAGTTTGGACTACATCGGTGGCAATTTAGGTTTAAAGCGTAAAGTAGATGAACCGTCTTTTGCTCAAATTAAGATCACTACGCAAGGAGAATACTTAATCCAAGCTGGTGAACAGTATGAGACAGAAGACGGTTATTTGTTTACTCTGTTGAAAGACGTTTTGACTAAAAAACAAGAAGATGGCTCTTGGAGTGGTACCGGTTGGGTGCAATGTGAGGAAACTGGTCAAGAAACCAATGTACCGGCTAACTCAATTACTGTTGAAGCTAATCCTGATGATGCAATTATTTCAGTCACTAATCCTGAAGAAGCAGGTGGTGGTCAAGACTTAGAAACCGACGATGTTTATCGAGAACGGTTGCGCATGGAAAATGCGGCTCGTCCTGGATCAACAGCTGCAGGTATTAGATCAGCACTAATGAATTTACCTGGTGTTCGTGAAGTTAACATCGTGCAGAATCCTTTTGCAGAAGCTGATAAGTATGGCAATCCTCCTTATTCGGTGCACATTTACTGTTTAGGCGGTAATAAGCAGGATATTGCGGATTGCTTAGCTGATTACATTGCAGCAGGTATCACGATGGTTGGCCGTCAGGAATTGATGGTTAAAGATGCAACGGGTAATCCGTTAAAGATTAACTTCGATTTTGCTACTGAGAAATCAATCTATGCCAAGGTTGTTATCAATACGACTGATGCATGGAACATTGATCAGGGTGCAGATGATATCAAATACTCAGTTGCAGATTACATTAATGACCTGCAGATGGGTGATCCTCTTTACATAACTAGGCTATATGGCCCTGTCTATGCAATTGAGGGTGTTGATGATGCATCAATCACGATCGGTACTGCACCTGACAAGCTGACAAATGCTGACGTTAAGCAAAAAGACTTCGAAGTTGCTATTTGTGATCCAGAGAATGTAGAGGTGGTGGTAAATGGCTTATGAGACAACAGATCAGCTGTTAACTCTTCCGTCTCATCACTGGTATAAGGAGCACGATGGCAACCTTTATAAGTTGCTTAATGTTTTTAACGGTGACCTGGAACGTATCAGTGATTCCGGTGACAAGGTAGCAAAGTGGCGTGGTATTTTTGATGCTGAAGGTACAACGCTTGACCTGTTTGGTAAAGATATCAGTACTTATAGACCGACAAAGAGTGATCCTCCTTATCGGTTTTTGATTTACCTGAAAACTCTTCTGGCTCGTGCACAAGGAACAATACCAAGTATCGTTAAGATCACTGGTGAAGCCCTTGGAACAAGGCAAGGTCTTAAAATTTGGAAGACAGGCCCACCAAGACACATAGCAATCCAGATTCCATGGGACTATGTATCAGAATTGCCAGTCGAGAAGTTTTTGCTTGAAAATCTACAGCACATGCTTGCACTTGGGTATTGGCTTGACTACATCGTTTTTCGTGCCGATACACCACTTAAGCTCTATATCGGAGTAGGCACCCAAGACAGATGGCAAACTACTGCTAGATCAAAAACGATCTGGTGGACCGGTTGGAAGTCCAGGACATCAACCAACCTCTATTACGGGATGCACACTAGCTATAAGAATTATCAACGGGTTAAATCTAGTGTAAGTTGGTGGACTGGCTGGAAAGCTCAAACATCTAAGCATCTATATCTAGCAGTGATTGGCAGAATTGCAAATACGTCAATTTGGCATACATCAGCAAGCTGGTCAAGCAATCATAAGGAAGAAGTACACGCTGGGTTAAGCGTTGGAACAAAAACAATAACGACAACTACTCAATCAATCAAGACTGAGTAGTTTTTTTAATAGAAAGGAGTAAATGATGGCAGCAGATACATCAAATTCGGGATTTGTTGAAAAACTAAAGCAATCGCTCTTGACGAATGACGGGCGACATCTGTTTTTGGCTGTTGGCGATGGTACTGGCACACTGGTTTATACAAGAGCTATCTTATCAAGTCAAAAGTTAACGGATCAATCAGGTCAAGCACTTAGCGATGAAGCAATAAGGAATCTAACAAGTCTTAAAGATGACTTAAAAGAAGGACAATTGCAGATTACCCCCGTCGTTGATAACAACTTTGCGGTTATAGCCAACTTTGAAAACAGGAATCAACAACAGGATATTAACTTTAGCTCAATTGGTTGGTATGCGCGTGTTGATACAACAAATGCTGGCAAGACTGTACAAGGCGAAGAGAAGTTAATTGCTATCACACCGACTACACAGGACCATGAAGTTTTGGCCGCTGGAAGTCCAGATCATCAATCAACCCAAGTCATTTCAGCACAGCTAAACATGACAATTAGTAATGCGGCACACATTGACATGACTGTAAACGAGATTGGCTATGTTACTAGAGCTGAGTTAAATGAATGGCAGTCAAAAGTACAAGGAACAATTGACACTGAACTAAAGCAAGGTACTAGCAAGTTAACTATCATGCTGAACGGTAAGGATGCCACAAAGGCAGATAGCGACGGCACTTTTAACCTCCCAACGTATGATTCAGCAACCATCGATCAAATGGTTGCTGGTGCGGGTAAAGGTGCTGGTATTAACACAGTGCAGGGGGTAGCTCCTGACAGCACTGGTAATGTCAATTTGTCTAGTGTCTTTTATCCGAAGGCAGATGTCGACAGAGCAATTAACGATTTAAAGCAAACAATTACATCTCTACAATCTGCAAATAGTACCAAAGATCAACAAATCAAAGATTTAAACAATCAGATTACAGGTCTTAACAACCAGCAAGGTGTAAGTACTAGGCAGTATAATGACTTGCTTAATCGTGTGATTTTCCTCGAACAAAATAGTGTGATCGGCAAGAGATTCGCAGCTAGTCAAGAAACAGAGGCAGAGGCTTGGGAGAACCAACATCCTAACTACTTGGCAATGATAGAAAAATAAGGAGGTCTGATTAAGTGAGTACAATTAGAGATCCTGCTTATATAACAAATGCTGGTCGTACTATGATGACTGCTGGCGGTGAGGTTACTTACACTAAGGCGGTCTTGTATGGTCAAGACATCAGTTACTTGCGTGATGACCAAGTCAAGGCACTTACTAGCATTGGTAATCCTTTGCGTGAGGTGCCTGTTGGTATCAGTGATAAGCAAAATACTGACAAGGGCACAACGGTTATCTTGGAAGCAACTTTTCAAAATAATAACTTAAAAACTGACTTGCCTTACACGGCTATCGGCTTTTTTGCTGAAAAGGACAATGCTGAAAAGCTGGTCGTTGTTGCCGTGGCTAACGCTGGTGCTTACCTGACAGCTACGAATCCTGATGGGATTGCTACTGATGCGCTAGATCTCAAGGTAGCAATCACGATTGGTGACGCTGCTAATGTCACCGCTGTAGTTGATCCTGCGGGGTCAGTTACGCCAGCAACGTTAAACGGAGCTATCAGCAAGGCTACACACGACCTGACAGCACAGATCAACACAAAGGCTGATGATGCGGCAACAAAAAAAGCCCTCGACACCAAGGCTAATAAGTCTGATGTGACGGCTTCTCTTGCTACTAAGGCAGACAGCGCGGACGTTGACTCTAAAATCGCTGGTGTTAATAAGTCAATCAGCGATGTGTCTGACACGGTCAAAGCAAATAAAGATGCTACCGATCAGGCACTAGCTACCAAGGCGGATAAAACCGATGTAGCAAAAGACATTGATACAGTTAACAAGTCAATTAGTAGTATGAGTGCTACTATCACGGCTAACCAAAAAGCTACTGACACAGCACTTGACACCAAAGCCGATAAGACGACCGTAAACCAGGAATTAGCAACAAAGGCTAACTCATCGGATGTTGATAAAAAACTTGATGAAAAAGCTGACAAGTCAAGTGTCGATGCTAAGATTAATGCTATTGATTTTAGTAAGATCAAGTTTCTCAAGCAATACGTTAACTCAGACGGTCAAACCGCAGACAAGACTTGGAATGCAACAAAAAATAGTGATGGTTCTTACACTATTGATATTTATCAAGATGATTGGACAGCCTATAAAGTTGCATCCCTGTTGCAAGCAATTACTACAAAGGCAGATCAATCCAGCTTAGACGCAACTAACAAAACAGTAGCTACAAAAGCCAATTCAAGTGATGTTTACACCAAGAAACAGGTTGATGATGCTTTTAGTAGTCGTGATGCTACGATTGCTACCAAAGCTGACAAAGCCACGGTTGACGCAGAGATCAGCAAGATTGACTTTACTCCTTATGCTAAAACGGCTGATGTCAACAAAGAGATCAAGACAGTAACAGACTTAGCTAACTCCAAAGTGGATGCTAATTACAGCTATTCCAAGGCAGAGCTAGATAAAAAGCTGCTTGCTTTATCTACTGACACAAGCGGCAAGGTTAATGCTGACCAAGTTAGTCAAATGATTGCTGATAAAGCCGACAAAGCAGACGTTACTAAACAGATCAAGACAGTAACTGATCTAGCCAACTCTAAGGTAGATGCTACATACAGCTACTCCAAGGCAGAGCTAGACAAAAAGTTGCTGGCGGTTACTACTACGGCGGACGGCAAGGTTGGTGCTGACCAAGTTGCCCAGATGATAGCAGGCAAGGCGGACAAGACTTATGTCGATAATCAGATTGCCACAATTGACTTTGGAAAAATAAAATTTCGCAAGCAATACGTTAACTCAGACGGTCAAACCGCAGACAAGACGTGGAGTGCTACCAAGAATGCAGACGGCACTTATACGATTGATCTTTGGCATGATGACTGGACGGCGGCTAAGTTAGCTGATGTTTTAGCGCAGTTGCCTAACAAGGTCGATACATCAACGGTTAATGCACAGATTGCAGATGCAAAGAATACCGCTCAATCTAACTTAGATAAGGTCAAAAGCGACCTCAACGGTGCAATCAATACCAAGGCTAACAGCAGTGATCTCACTGCACTTGATAAGAAAGCAGTTAAATCAGTAGGAATTTACCCTAACAATTTACATTTTGAAAGTGGTAGCTTTAACTATTGGTCAGGTGAGGTAAAAGCAAGCCCTGACGCTAATGGCTATGCTTTGATTGATTTAACTGATGATACACCTGTGCGGGCGGCGGCAGATCAATTAAATGCAATGCTGACAGGGCTAAATCACTTGCAAGGCAAGCAAACAAAAGATAGTGCAGATGCCAATGCCTTATTAGAAACGGGCGTATATTATTGTTCTAGTCCTGCTAAAAATTTTCCTGTTGGTCAGTGGGGAACTTTAGTCACTAGCAATGGTAATGGAGCGAGAGCTTCACAGCTTTACTTCCCAGATGATAATTCCGCTGTTTGGTTTAGAACCCTCTATGGAGATTGGCGTGGCTGGGTAAGGCTGGCAAACATTGACGATGTCAATAATGCTGAATCAAGCTTAACTAGCTTAATCAACACCAAAGCAAACGCCGCACAAACAACCGCAAATGCAGTAAGCAACAAGGTTAATGTAACTGTTCCGCTGTTTCGCAGAATCACTGCAGCTAACACTTGGAATGATATTTTGGGTGCAAGCAACGGTGATACTCCTGTATTAGTGTCTATCCGAGATGAGGGCGGTGCAAACACATTAGGCAATTACTCAGCCGCTGTTGCGTTTGGCGGTAGGGACACCAAAGGTGTACTCAATGTTGCTTATAGTGACCATACAGCTCGCATTATTGGTGGCAACGGTAACGCACCTGTATGGCACGAAGACATCGCATGGAAGTCTGACATCAGCAACCTGCAAAATATCATTAATCAGCAAAATCAAACAATTCAGTCACTCACAACGCGGCTGACCAACGCAGAAAACGAAATTAGATACATCAAGGCTAACTACGTTGAGGGCAGACGATTCCCAGCTAGTCAAGAAGCACAGGCTAACAGCTGGGAAAATGAGAATCCTCAAAGAATAGCCTTTATTGAAAGATAGAAAGGAGATTAGCATGTTAGATCATATGATTTTCAACAAGTCAAAATGGTGGGAAGCACAAAATCAGCCTCTAATCGGTAAGCAGGTTAAAGGCGTTTCAGTTGCAAGATACCGCTTGGAGAGTAATTCCTATAACTCTTTGAGTTTTGAGGTATCTACAAAAGCACCCGTTGACGTTCAAGGCAAGGTTGTTGCAGAAGCTCATAATTCTGCTGGTACATTTGTAGTGACAGATGATCAAAGCAGATTAGGATTTTCGGGTTCTAATGAGTGGTTCAAAATCGACGACTTAACGATTTTCGGGGGGGTAAATAGCCTTCTAAGCCACTTGTATCAAGCGTTCAGGGCATTCATCGCTAGAAAGGCGGTGAGTGCATGTTAAGTCATATGCTTTTTAACAGATTAAAGTGGTGGAACGTTGATGATAATGCTGATAAAGCTACTATCAATGGTCGTGATTACATAGCCACACCAAAAAAGATAAGAGTACCAGCAGGAGCACAGGTTTACATCGGATCTGAAACTTACTATGCAAGTGAAGATCAAACTATAGATATTCTGGGTAAGACTACTAATGACAAGTATGTTTTTGACCCACATAAGTTTGATGCTGATGGTGTTTCATTTGGCGATGGTTATGACTATGGAATTATAAATTGCAAGGATGCTACCCCAATCTGGGGGGGGTAAACGCCTCCTAAGCCACGCATACCAAGCACTTAGAAGGGTGGTGATCGCATGATCGACCACATGCTCTTCGACAAACAAAAATGGTTCAATATTCCACAAAATGCTCAATCGGTGAACGTTGATGGCAATGTTTATCGAAAATACCCATTTAAGACGATTACTAAAAAAGTCACTACTCAAAATTCTAGTTATCAAGACAACTTTTATACTTCCTATAACTGGTCAGATTTGGACATGAATCGTAAAACTGTTTTGACATTTGACAATGGTGATTCTGTTGCAATAGTAAATTACATTCTCTTGGGCACGATTACACATGATACTGGTTACAATTCTGATATACCTACTGAAAAAGGACATTATGTGAGAATGGGTGGTGACTACAAAAAATTTACAGGTGGCTCTTACTATGATAAGCATACAGATTTAGATCTAAATATTTACACCACTAACGTAGGCGCAAAATGGGTAAACATTCAAATTAATGTAGATTAGCACTCAAACGAGTGCTTTTTTTATGTACAAACCTAGCTCACGGGGCGTACCCGTGGGCTTTTTTGATAGAAAGGAGCCAATTATGGCTGACGAAACACAAAACGCACCAGTAGCAGGCGTTGAAACTGCTGCACAAGAACAACCAACTAAGTTGTACGTTTACTACTACTCAAATCCAGATGGAGCAACTAAGGATGAAAGATGTCACGAAATCTTTACCGAAATTCCATTCGATGTTGTTCCTTGGAGAATGCACAAGGAAGCACCTGACGCAAGCATGAGTGATCCTGTATGGGACAACAACTTAAATGGTGGTCTTGGTGCATGGAAGGAAAACAGCGGTGAAGCACAAGGTCAAATCCTTGCAGAAGCACAAGCTAAGATCAAGGAACTTAACCAAGCTAACGACAAGGTAGACCAAGCTGTTAAGACCATGCAACAAGTTCAAGCTCAATCTAGTCAACAAAATGTCGCTCTAATGAAGAGCTTCACTCAACAAACTCAAAACACTAACAAGATGTTGGCTACTATGCAACAAACTTTGGCTATGGTCGTTAAGTCAACTCAAAAGGACGCTACACCAGAAGCACCAAAGGCTGATGCATCAGCACAACCAGCAACCGACAAGCAAGAAAACGGAGGTAACTAGCTATGACTTTAATGGAACAAATTCAAGCAAACTTTTTGGAAATGTACACTATGGACTATCAATTCGGTATCTACGATAAGAACGGCATGAAGGGCTTAGTCGTCCAAGGCTTCTTATCACCAGAAAACTATCAAAAAATCGTAGGTGAAGCCTATGTTGCACCAACTGCTCAAACCACGCCTCAAGTTTAGTCCGCTAAACCGCTGGAACTTTATTAAAACTGGCTTGTTGATCGTAAGTCTTGCTGTCTGCTTTATAGTAGACAGGACTTACTTTTTTTATCCACCGGCATTAGCGCCAGCTTGGAACAATATCTACTTTGATGCGACAGGCTTAATCGCTGGCTTGATTTTGCTCACGTGTGGCGTATTTAACCTACACGTTGATCTTCTAGTCAAGTTAGGACTTGGCATCTCAGTAGCATTTTTAACAGTGCTACTTGTTGCCGAATTTTTCCACGTTGTAGGTGCCGACTATTACCGATTTCTTGCGGTAATTATTTTGGAGCTTTACGCAATCATCAACTTAATGCAATTAGCCTTTGAATACCAACCGCGACGCTAAGAGAGGAGCTGATACACTTGCAGAGTCTTAAAGACATACTTAGTGTACTAGCCCCTTTTTTACTGGGATTGTTTACAAGTTATCTAAGTGATAAGAGATCAACGAGACAGGACGAACACAGCTTTTTAGCAGACGACTATAAAGCTGTGCTTGCTGAAAATAAGGAATTGAGAAGAGAAAACAAAGAATTACGAGAGGAGTTAAATAACTATGAAACCAAACACTAGAATTTTG
>ERZ1090866.411-NODE-411-length-15789-cov-33.656032_pt1 | contig 15789 bp, 20 predicted proteins | sample MGYA00478477_ERZ1090866 | MGnify/ENA primary metagenome ERZ1090866 (study PRJEB33644, sample SAMEA5815737) | chicken gut metagenome | biome: Chicken; feature: Gastrointestinal Tract; material: Caecum | place: Ireland | collected 2019-01-01 | study: A study of the... | reverse complement strand
CTTATTTTGGTAGATCCTACCCCCACCATATTCATACTTAATGCTGTTGACAAAATACCTATCATTAAAATTTTGTTTCTTTTCTTCATCTTTTTCTTACACTCCTTCTATTTTTATTCTAGCGCATAGAATCACTTTAGAAAAGGAAAAGAACAGGATCGCGATATCCCATTCTTATTTTGACACGCGAAAAAAGCCTTATGCTATAAGGTAATTCTAAAAGCCCCCCTCCATTCGAACAATTGTTTTTATAAGCTTTTAAGGCTAGATATTGATTTCTTTGTTTCATATCTTATCCACTTCTTTTCTATGTTCTTTCTAATCTAATTCTACCATAACTAATCAAAAAATCCTAGGTTTAAATTTTATTATCCAAACAAGTGATATTTGTTTTCCAAAAGGTCAATAATCTCTTGATGAATTTCTTCAATACTTTTTGATCCTGTTCCTTTTACACAATCAATAACATCCCAATGATAAAGTCCTGCTAACTCCAAATAAGCTTCTAGCGTTCGATCTTCTTTTTCTTTCGTTTTTTGATCAAAATCAAACGAAATTTGTTTTTCTTTCCATTCCATACGATGATCATAAGGAATATTTAAAAGAAAAGTATAATCTGGTTTGGGTAATTTCAAAAGCCAATATTCTAATTTATCAATCCATTGATACATATAAAAACGTTCTTCACTATCAGAATATTTACTTCCTTGATGAGCCATGTTAGAGCTAGTATAACGATTTAAAATTACAAAATAATCTTGATCTAAGTATTCTTGTATTTTTTTGCTATTGTATTTCCGATCGGCTGCGGTATAAAGACAAACCACTTCAGGATCAAGAGCTTCATATCCTTCTTTAAAAAGGCTTACTCCATTTTTTCCTAACACATAGTTCTTAAAAATTTCACCGGTTGGACTCTCATACATAGGAAAAGAAAATTCTACTACCTTTTTTCCTTTTTTCTTTAAATATTGAACCAAAAGTTGGCTTTGGGTTTCCTTTCCTGATCCATCGGTACCTTCAATAACAATGATTTTTCCCATAACTTATCCCTCTATATTATTATTCTCATCAAAAGTGAAAAGAATACATTTTCGACTAGCTAAATAATCACACATATGCACAAAGTTCTCCCATTTTGTTTTGGGAACGGGTAATACTTCATTTCCATTATAATCTTCATTCCATATTCCCATATGAGAAGAAATTACATCTTTTAAGAAAAGCGCATCCTCTTCTTCAAGACCCACTTCTTCTCTATGTTCCATAATATAATTGGCCGAAATTAAAGGATGATCAAAGCGAGTATATTTTTCTTCTGGAATGCCCCTTTTAAAACCATCATGCATGATTAAAGCAAGAATCATCAAATCCTTCTCTCTTTCGGTATACTTGCTCCCAATTAAAGGATCTGCTAACAATTCACTAGCAAAGCGCACAGCCGCTTTCGTATGACGTAATAACCCTCCATCTCCTAAAGCATAACTTGGATGATATTTTCCAGTAGAAGAAGCCGCTTCATGAAAGAAATAATCTGGTAATGCTTCTACTAATTTCAACGCTACTTCCTGATAATGCTTATTTTTTATTTTTAAAATTTCTTCATAAAATATTTCTTTTTTATTCATAACAAACTCTCTTTCAAAAACATTATATCATCAAAAACATTTGTTTGCCAATCCCCTTTTCACTCACATTTTCTTCTTTGTAAGAATTCAACAATCACTTCATTCAAAACATAATAATATTTAGGATTAAGACGCACAAAAGAATTGTTCTCTTCTAAAACCACTTGTCGGACAAGAATAGAATAATCATAAACCAAAGAAAGATCAAGTCCATACTTTTGAAAAAAAGAGTCCTTATTGATTCCTTCTATCAAACGCAAACCTAACAAGACTTCATAATCCATAACCTCTTTTTTTCCTAATTTTTCTTCTTCAAAAGAAAACTCTCCTTTTAGGTATTTGGTCAAACTTCTTGTATTACTTCTTCGATAAGGGAAAAGATAACTAGCAGCTCCTAAGCCAAAACCATAATATTCTTGATTTTTCCAATAAGCAAGATTATGTCGAGAAGCGAAAGAGGGTTTACAAAAATTAGATATTTCATAATGACAATATCCTTCTTTTTTTAATCTTTTTTCTATAAAGTGATACATAGCTAGATCCAACTCTTCCCCCATAGGCATAATGTTTTGAATCTTTAATTTCGTATGCTCTTCTAAAATAAGAGAATAAGTAGAAATATGAGTAATTGGTAAGGAGCAAAGAAAGTCAAGATCTTTTTTTAAATCTTCCAAACTCTCTCCCGGTAAAGCATACATTAAATCTACATTAATATCAGAAATTCCATAAGAACGAAGAAGAGAAATAGCTTTTTGAAATATTTTTTTCGAGAAAGGACGCTCTAAAGTTTTTTGTAAAGAAGGAATGGTGGTTTCTAAACCAAGACTAATACGATTTACTCCAAAGTCTTTCATAATTTGTATTTTTTCTTCCGTCAAGCTTTCCACATTTCCTTCCATCGTAATTTCACAAGTAGGAGAAAGGTGAAAAATACTACATAAAGAGAAAAGTTTTTCTAATAAGGATGGCGAAAGGCTACTTGGAGTTCCTCCTCCAAAATATAAAGTATCTAATACTTCTCCTTTATATTTTTCTTTTATTTCTTTTTCTAAACAATCAAGATAAGAAGAAGCGATATCCTCTTTATAAAACACTTTACAAAAATCACAATAACTACAAATTGACTGACAAAAGGGAATATGAATATAACAAGATTTTACCATGACGTACTCCTTTCTTTTCTCTTTATTATAGTCAAAAACGCAAAAGAAAAAAAGCACTTTCGTGCTATGATTAATCTAATTTTTGTTGTAATTCTCTCAATTGAGACAAAAATTCGTTTGTTTTTCGAATTTCTTCATCCAATTTTTCATAATTTGCTGTATTTTCTAAAGACAAAGTATTATTATCTCTTACACTTTTTTCTTCTTCGATTCCATAAATAGGACTAATAACTGGAGATGGTTTATAAGTAGATTTAGCATGATAAGGTTCTACTTTTACCGAATGAAAATCAGAAAGTGTAATCTTTTCTTTTGGAGTAGCAGTAGGAGATTGTACGGAAACAGTTGATTCTACTACAGGAGCAGATACTCTTTCTTCTACTACTGGAGTTTCTTTTTGATCTTCTTTTGCTTTTTCAGCATAATAACGTTGCTCTAATTCACGAATACTAATTGGTTCATTTCCTTCATCTTGGTATTGTACTTCTTCATTCATGGCTGTAATTTGCTTTCCTTTTTCTAATAACTCTTGCAAACTAATAATAGCATCCTCTTCTTGTTTTTCTTCAAATTCTGTTAATCTACTCTTCTCATCAAGAGTTTCTTCTACCTCTTCCTTGTTCTTCTTTGCTTTCTCTTCTTTTATCTCTTGTAATTTTAATTCTTGGGTAATTCTTTCTAACTCTTCTTGGGCTTCTTCTTTGGTATAAACTTCATCTTTATATTGGAGGTCTTGTTCTTCTTTCTTCAAAGAAACAGCTTCTTTTTTATCATCAGGTTCTAAAATTTCAATTGGAATATCAACCATAGATCCTAGGGTGATTTTTGCTTTTGGTTCTTCTATTTTCTCTTCTTTTTTTTCTATCTTTTCATTTTTTTCTTCTTGAACAGAAACTTCTTCTACTTTAGGAGTTTCTACCACAGTAGGAGAAACTGTATTCTTTTCTGTAGCAACTACTTTTGCTTCTTGTTTTGACGTATTGGTAGGAGCTTCTTTTCCTTGCGCTTTTGCCACTTCTTCTACTAACTTATTTAATTCCATCGTATTATTATGTAAATTCTTTTGAGCTGCTCTTTTCTGCATCAATTTATAAATTCTATAAATAAAATAAACAACTAGAAGTCCTCCTACAATTCCTAAAGCTATAAAAACCTCTTTTGTTGATATTACCTCAAGAAAACGTTCCATATTCTTCACCTCTACTACCTTCTATGTACTAAAATCATATCACAGCAAATCCTCTATGAAAAGTAGTTACAGGAAATTTTACAAAATATTTGACAGAAGTTTTACAACAAATATTTACATTTTTTTACGAACATATTTTTTATCAATTTTTCGAAAGCCCTTATCATATATTGAATAATAGGAAAGGAAAAAGGAGTTGCTATGAAAAAAGAAAAATTTATTGTTTCTACTTTTATTTTATTAATTGGAGGATTTTTAACAAAAGCTTTAGGCATGGTCATTAAAATGGTTATGAGTCGTATCATGGGAAGTGAAGGAATTGGGCTTTATATGTTAGTGTTACCAACATTTTCTCTTTTTATCGGATTAGGTCAGTTTGGTTTGCCCATTGCTTTTTCAAAATTAGTCGCGGAAGAAAAAAAGAATAATCGAAATTTGTTTTTTTCTCTTTTTCTTGTTTCCCTTGTCATAAATCTTATTATTATAGGAATCATTTTAATCTTTGGTAAGACATTAGCAGTGAACTTGCTTCACGAAAAACGAGCAACGATGCCTATTCTAGCGATGAGTGTAGTGATTCCTCTCACCAGTTGCTCTGGTATTGTTCGTAGTTATTTTTTTGGCAAACAACAAATGCTTCCGCATGTAGTATCGAACTGTTTTGAAGATATTGTTCGTCTTGCTCTAATTGTTTTTGTTTTACCATCTTTTTTAAACAAAGGCTTAGAAGTAGCTGTTACAATTGTTATTTTAACAAACATTATCAGTGAATTATCCTCGATTTTAATTTTATTCTTCTTTCTTCCTAAAAACTTACAGCTTCACCGCTCAGACTTTACGTTTCGGAAAGATTATGCCAAAGAAGCCATGTATATTAGCATTCCTACAACAGCAAGTCGTTTTATTGGTAGTATTGGTTATTTTCTAGAGCCAATCATTTTAACGAGCACCCTCACTTATTGTGGTTATCCTTCTTATTATATTGTTAATCAATATGGCGTTTTAAGTGGTTTTGTTATGCCCTTATTACTGCTTCCTTCTTTTTTTACTTCTGCTATTTCTCAAGCCTTATTGCCTGTTCTATCCAAAGCAACTAGCGATGGGAATTATACTTATGCTAAGAAGAAAGTTAAACAAGGTATCTTCTTTTCTCTTTTCATTGGTATACCTATGACGATTCTTTTTCTTTTGATACCCCAATTCTTTTTAAAACTTATTTATCACACCAACCAAGGCACCTCCTATATGCGTTTTTTAGCACCAATTTGTCTTTTTCAATATATCCAGTCTCCTCTTGCTACCACTTTAGATGCTATGGGCAATAGTAGTGATAATTTAAAAGCCACAGTCTATGGTACCATCCTCCGAAGTACTCTTTTATTCTTTTTTTCTCTTTTATCAATTGGTTTATGGGGCCTTATTTTCTCTACTAGCATTAATGTGATCTTTACTACTTTTTATAATTTGCATCAAGTAAAAAAAGCCTTCCGCCAAAGGGAAGCTACTTCTTTTGCAAAATCCTAATATATTTATCACCATATTTTTTTTCTTTCCATAAAGAATAATAAGTGGAATCAAAATTCATTTTCTTTAAGTCATCACTCTCTAATACAATCATTCCTCTATCTTTTAATAATTGATAGGAAGCTATGTTCTTTAAGGCTTTTGAAAGATAGTCAGTTTGATAAGGAGGATCGAGAAAAATAAGATCAAAAGAAGCAGAAGAAAATGATGCCAAAGCTTTTTGATAATCCTCTCTAATGACGGTTCCCTTTGAATCAATCGTTAAACTTTTTAAATTTTCTTTCACGGTTTGGCAAGCTTCTTTATTATGATCAACAAACACGACCTGTCTTGCTCCTTCACTCAGAGCCTCAATGCCAAGATTTCCACTTCCAGCAAAAAGATCAAGGCAACAACTTCCTTCTAAATAGGGTTGAAGCATAGCAAATAAGGATTCTTTTACTCGATCCATCGTAGGTCTAGTTCCTTTTAACTCAAACCCTTTCAATACTCTCCCCCTATATTGACCACTAATCACTCTCACAATTCTTCTCTCCCTTTAATCGTTTCCACTCTTGATTACATTCTAAAATCAAAAAATTCACTTCATTCTCTAATCTTTTATATTCTCGAAAGGCAGAAAAAGTAAAAAGACGCACTTTCTCCTCTTCTGAAAAAGTTTTCTTATATTTTTTTAAACTTGCTTGAAAGGAATCATCTTCCCGTAATATTTCTAATTCTTTTTTTAACTTTTTAGCAAGATCGAACCCTTTTATTTTATCTAATAAAATCTGATACTCTTCCATAATTTCTTGCAATTTCATCACCACTTCTATTATGAAATTTTTTTTTCTTCTTGTCAAATAAAAGAAAGTTAACTATAATAAAAAAACAAACAAAGGAGAATCACATATGACCATAGAGGAAAAAGAAACAATTCATGATCTTTACCAATTAGAATGTTTCAATTGGCAGGAGCGACAAAAAGGAAAAAAGGAAAATGTCCAAATGATAGAGGAAATCTTAGAGAAAGAATATCAAAAATTGCCAAAGAACGATCCTCTTACAACAGCTAATTATATGGCCTTTACTTACTTGCAGAAAGATAGCGGCCCTACAGAAACAAAAATTATCCATCAACAAGAGGATAATCTGCCAGCGAAAAGAATGTTATTACAATACTTGAAGAAAAATTTAACCCAAGAAAATATTTTATCCCTTCCTTCTAAAGTTTTTAATACCGCTTTTCAAAACTTCGAAAAAGAAAATTATATTCCTGTTTTTCTTTTTACGGAAAAATATTTTGCTAACATGTCTTATGTACTTGATCATGCAGAGCTTTTTCTTGGCATGCTAACAGATGAAAAAAGGATGATCTCCCCTTCTTTTTATCAAAAGATCAAAGATTCTTTTCTTTATCTTTATCCGGAGCTAGAGAAAGAGGAAAAAAGATATTCCTTCACCACTCAAAATGGAATTTTGTTGGCCAGTCGTTATCATGGATTCAACCTAATGGTAGAAAACGATTTTTTAAAAGAAAATGGAGAGGTCATGCTGATGAAAGAAGCCTTTGAAGCAGCAATCGATGAAGTCTTCAGATGGGAAAATAAATACCACACGGAAGAAGAAGGAAAACAAAAATGGAACGTAACTTCTATCTATTTAGATAGTTTCCTGAAGCCTTTATCCTTAACTCAAACCTATAAAGTGCATCAAAAATATCAGGAACATCTCTATCATTTTCATAAAGAAGGGGGCTTTAGAAAAGAGCCAAATTTCAGTCAACAAAGAATTGATTGGTTATTTCAAAAGAACTTCCAAGAAAAAAAGTCTTTAACGTATCACATCTAACAACGTTTTCATCATACCAAGGGTTCGTGAAACATTTTCAATCCTATCTTCCGTTGTTAACTTATACTTCTTTTTCATCTCTTCTTCCATGATTTTAAGCATACTAGGATCTCGGTTAAGTGCTTTATACCAATAAGAATTTTCTCGTAAATACTGATACAAATAAGGATTTTTATGAACAGCTAACTGTGTTTCTATCTGCATTTAATCCTCATAATATTTATGAATCGGACGTTCTTCATAAGGAGAAGGCGTCTTTTCCTCTTTGTTGCTTAATTCTTGCAAAATTCCAATGGCCTTTTGAAGTCCAGTAATACCCTTTTGTAACGTATGCAAATCAATATTTTTAACTAATTCCATCAACACCGAAAAAGAAGAAAGAGAAGTTTTTGAATGAGAAGAAGATGGAGAAGATAGCATCTCTTGCCAAACGGTAGCATTTTCTCCATAAAGATCATAGGTTTCATATAGTTTTTGCCAGGTAGTAGAACCTTTTAATACGAGCTGGGATAATTCAGGCTTTTCTCTTACAAATTTTTTAAACGCTTCTTTTGACATTTTTCTCACCTATTTCATTTTATGAAGAAAGATAAAAAAAGATACACAAATGTATCTTTTTAAGCTTGTTTTTTCAAATAAGTAATCTCTTTTTCCACTGGTTTTTCTTCCCGAGTTTCAAAAGAAAATCTAGCATCTTTTTGATTTAATTTTTCTTGAAAATTCTGATCTATTACCCAACGATTCATCACTTCATCGGAAAAAGAGAAATTTCCCTGTTCAAATACTTGACTCATAATCTGTGGGTATGGATCAAAGCCAGCTTTTTCTAGAGTATCATAAAGTTTCAATACCCAAAGGGAAGCCATAGAAGGATCCGCTTGTAATTCAGGAGATTGTTGGAATACTTTCCCATCCAAAGACGTATCCTTAAAGAAAGCAAGACGTTGCAATGATTCATCTTTTTTTATGCTATCTTTAAAATCAAAACGAAGTAAGTTTTGGCCTTCGATCTCTGTAATTCCTGTAGCAAAAAGAAGATCTCCTTTTAAGGACTCATCTGCATAAAGATTAAATAAAGTTGCACTAATACTTCCATCTTCTGCAAGAGATTTTAAACGTTCAAGATTCACATCAATAACATTTGCCTCACCCTTTTGTTTGTCGAATAAAGCTAACTTCAAAAAGAAATCTTTTTCCATATAAATGCGATTTTCAAAAGCGTTTTTCCCATTTAAAGGACGAATCCCACTCATGTCATCCATCATACGGTTTAAAGCTAAAGATTCTTTAAAAGTAAATACAATAGGTGCTTCTTTCTTTTGCAATCTAATCCCTCCTTTCGAATAGCGCTTCTAATTATACTACAAAAGTCGCCACTTTGCAAGTGTAACAGAAGCACGTGTCGAAATTTGTCGAATTTTGTCGAACTAGGAATTATTTTTCTTCGGCCTGTAAAACAGCAAGAAAAGCTTCTTGCGGAACTTCTACACTACCAATTTGTTTCATACGTTTTTTGCCTTCTTTTTGTTTTTCCAAAAGTTTTTTCTTTCTCGTAATATCGCCACCATAGCATTTTGCTAACACATTTTTTCTTAAAGCTTTAATATCTGTGCGCGCAATGATTTTGCTACCAATACTTGCTTGAATCGGAATTTCAAAAAGTTGACGTGGAATTACTTCTCTTAATTTTTCAACAATCGCTTTGCCCCGTTTATAAGCAAAATCTTTATGAACAATTGTACTAAGAGCATCCACTACTTCCCCATTTAATAAAATATCAAGTTTTACCAAATCACTTGGATAATAACCAATCACTTCATAATCAAAAGAAGCATAACCACGAGTAATTGATTTCATCCGATCAAAAAAGTCATAGACAATTTCTGCTAATGGAAGTTGATAATCTAGGCACACGCGAAGGGAATCTAAATAAGCCATATTTAAGAAAGTTCCCCGTTTTTCTTGCGCCAACTCCATAATTGAACCAATATAATCTTTAGGCGTATAAATATGAACTTTTACAAAAGGCTCTTTGATTTCTTTGATTAAAGTACGATCCGGAAGTTTATTAGGCGCATCAACCATTACCGTAGTACCATCGTTTTGCAAGACTTCGTAAACAACGGAAGGAGATGTTGCGATTAAATCAATGCCAAACTCTCTTTTGATCCTTTCAATCGTAACGTCCATATGTAAAAGGCCTAAAAAGCCACAACGAAAACCAAAGCCTAAGGCAAGAGAAGTTTCTGGTTCAAAGGTTAAGGCTGCATCGTTTAATTTTAATTTGGATAAAGCTTCTCTTAGAGCCTCAAAGGCACTAGTTTCCAAAGGGAAAAGACCACAATAAACCACGCTTTTCATCGGTTTGTAACCCGGCAAAGGTTCCACTTCTTTAGTATCTATTTTCGTAATCGTATCTCCCACATGGACATCTTCAATACTCTTAATCGAAGCATATAAATAACCCACTTCACCTGTACTCAATTCTTTTCGCTCTTCTTCTTTTGGGGTGTTGACAAGAATCGCTAATACTTCATAACTTGCCTTGGTATCAAGCATATAAATGGTATCCCCCACTTTAATATTACCATCGACCACTCGCACTGCCGTTAAAACGCCACGATAAGAATCAAAAATACTATCGAAAATCAAAGCTCTTAAAGGAGCATTCTCTTTTCCTTTGGGTGATGGAACCTTTTTGACAATGGCCTCTAACAAGGTCTCAATTCCTTCTCCTGTTTTGGCACTTACTTTTAAAATATCTTCTTGATCAAAACCCAAATTCATTAATTCTTCTTCCACTTTAGGGACATCGGCATTGGGAAGATCAATTTTATTAATCACCGGTAAAACCGTCAAATGATTGTCCAAAGCTAAATAAAGATTTGCGAGTGTTTGCGCTTCAATTCCTTGCGCAGCATCGACTACTAACAAAGCACCTTCACAAGAAGCAAGACTACGACTCACCTCATAACTGAAATCAACATGCCCTGGTGTATCAATTAAATGAAAAAGATAATCTTCATTTTCATAATGATAATTTAAGGAAATAGCATTTAATTTAATGGTAATTCCACGCTCTCGTTCGATATCCATAGAATCAAGGACTTGGTCCCGCATCTCTCGTTTTGTTAAAGCTCCTGTTTGTTCAATAATACGATCTGCTAAGGTACTTTTCCCATGATCAATATGAGCAATAATGGAAAAGTTTCGAATATTTTCTTGTCTCATTTCACTTCACCACTATTACTATATCATAGTTTTCTGCATTTAGGAACTTGTAACTGCTTCTCCTAACATATCGAAAAGGCTATCCATCGCTTGATTAAAAAGATTGGATATTCCTGAAGAAATACCCAACACTGCGTCCGAAAAAATATTTCGATAATCTTTCTTTCTTTGATTTAGATAATCATTCATACTAACATCTTTTCCTGCTTCTACATCAGCTTCAAATTCTTTAATCTCCCTCTCGGTTAACATATTTTTGCGATTTTGACTATATTCGTTATAACCAGATAACTGCATAAAATAAAGAATCAAAAAAAGAAAAAGAAAAATCAAAACGACTACCCTCGTTACCCCACTTTTAGTTATTTTCATCTTTCATCGCCTCACTTAATACCTCACTAAATAATATGACACTACGATAGACTTCATCAATGGTATTTTCGGGCCCTCCCATTTCCACTAAAATAACCCTAGGAGAAAAATCTTGATTATAAACTCCATTGACTCCTTCTCCTTCCTTTTTATAGATACCCTTACTAATACCAGGCAATTTCTCATTTAATTTTTGATCCAATACTTCCGTAAAAGCCAAGTTGGCAGGATAAGTCGGATTTTCTAGCCCTACAATAAATAAAATTTTTGCATAAGAGACACCATCTACCGTCAAAGTTGTCTTATCATAAGTAATAGAATCTCGATGCATATCAACAAAGTAAGTTAAAGACGGATATTCTTCCTTCGCTTGTTCCATCATCGCTCGTGTTACTTGATAACTTCCAGCATAGTTTAACCCCATGGCATTTCGTAAACGAACCACACTATCCTCCTCTACCAATACTTGATACCCATCTTTTTCTAGCTCCTCTTGCAAGATATAACTGGCCATCATAACATTGGGCTCTACACTATATTCCAAAAAAGATGTTGCCCGATATTCCTCCGTTTGATGGGTATTGTAAATGTAAACGGTTGGCTTCGATCGATCTTTCTCGGGATAAGGATTCGAAACCAAATGCTCATTTTTTTCTTCTTCTTTTTGTTCCTCCCCTATTAACCCTTTATAATGAGCATTTAATAAGGAAACAGGATTTGTAAGATCCAACTGAATAATCTTGGTCATCAGCTTATGAAAATAACTAAAAGATGATGATGAATTTTTCAAAAAAACATTTTGGTTTTCCAAAAGAAAACGCAAGAAGTCTTCATTAGAACGATTCAATTCTATTCTAGATAAAAAACGAATAGTGAAAAAACAAGAGAAGAAGAACAACGCCAAAAAGAATCCTCGACGGAAGATTTTACGTTTTGATTTTGATTTTTTGGCTACAAATTTTTTCTTCATTCGAATCATCCTTTTCTAAAGTATAAAAGAAAAGGACACAAAAACATGTCGAATTAAAGATGATGTAAAACTTTATTTAAAACTGTAGAAAGTAAACAGCTTAATTTCTCTATGACAAAATCAATTTCTTTTGGGGTTACCATCAAATTATGGCCAATGGGAGTCAGTACTTCAGAGATAAACTTTTTGGTTTCTTCTTCGGTCAAAGTACCAAGCAATCCCATCATTTTTTCTTTTTCTTCTTGACTTAATTGATCTGTTTGCTTTTGATAATCCCGAGGTCCAAAGGTTTGCAATTTAAAAGATGGTTTCTTATGGTTTTCTTTTTCATAACTAAAATGTTTCACCATATATTGAAACGTATTACTCACAATGGTAACCGCATCTACAACGGTTGGAACTCCAATCGCATAAACAGGGACTTGTAAGGTTTCGAAGGACAACTCTGCCCGACTATTTCCAATGCCACTTCCCGGGTGAATTCCCGTATTGGTAAGTTGAATGGTATGATTGACCCGCTCAATCGAAGAAGCAGCCAAAGCATCAATTACAATCATAAAATCTGGTTTTACTTTTTCGATAATTCCCTCTAAAACCTCTTTTGTTTCAATGCCAGTCGTGCCAAATACACCCGGAGCAAAGGAAGAAACAGAACGATATTTCGGATCAACATCAAGCCCTATGGTAAATAAATGCCGTGTTACAATCACATGATCAACCGTTAAAGGCCCTAGGGCATCTGGAGTTGCTTTTCGATTTCCTAATCCCACGACAAGGCAACTGGCTTTTTCCCCTATCTCTTCCTGGTCTAAAAATTTTTGAAAATATTTTTGAAAAGTTTCTAATAAGGTTTGATAATTTTTTTCATCCGTAATATCCGAAAAATATAAGGTTTGATAAAAACCAGGTTTCTTACCGATCTTAGAAGCAGCTTCGAAAGAAAGAGATATTGTTTCAATGGTAATGCCATTTTCTTCTGTTTTCTCTCTGGTGCAACCTTCCAAAGGATTTTCTTGATCTAATACTTCACTCATTAAATCCGTCCGAATCTTATACTTTGCTAAATCAATTTCATGTTTCATTGTTAAATCACCTATTTTTAATATAACCAAAGAAGAAATTTTTACTATTTTTCTCTTGTCTTCTAGGCGTTTTTTTAGAAAACAATTGCTTTTTCTCCGCTTTTTTGGTAGAATTAGGTTGTTTACAAAAAGTGAGGTGAAAACATGCCAAATATTAAAAGTGCGAAAAAAAGAGTACGCAGTAATGCAAAGAAAAAAGAAGTAAATACCTTTGTTACCTCTAGCATGAGAACCGCAGTAAAAAACTGTGAAAAAGCCGTAAAAGCAGGAAACAAAGAAGAAGCTAGCAAAACACTAAATATTGCATTACAAAGAGTGGATAAAGCTTGTACTAGTGGATTAGTTCACAAGAACAAAGCAGCACGTTTAAAATCAAGATTAACAAAAGCAGTTAATGCCGTAGAATAAGAAAAAGAAATGTGGATTGTGTACACGCACATTTCTTTTTTTATGCCAAACGATCAAGGGTTATTTCTCCTAACAGACCATTACGAATGTCTTGCAATAAAATATTATATACTTTCTCATAATCAGTGATACCACCTTTCGAAAGAGCCCCCCGCTTTTTAGCGATCTGATCCAGTATTTCAAGATTATCCATCCCCTCTACCGAAAAGCCATACCGCTTTTCCAAATAACTAGGATAATATTTTTTCAAAAAATCTAAAGCATAAAATACTAAATCTTCTTTATTGACAATCTCTTCTTTGATAGAAGAAAGCAAAGCTAAATTCTTGGCATAATCTTGATTCTCAAACTTTGGCCATAAAATACCAGGAGTATCTAAAAGCTCAATATCTTTGCTTAGGCGAATCCAACCTAAATTTTTGGTAACCCCTGGCCGATTTCCAACCGAAGCCGCCTTTTTTCCAGCTAAGCGATTAATAAGAGTACTTTTACCAACATTAGGAACCCCTACAATCAAGGCCCGTAAAGTTCGAGGCTTCAATCCCTTTTCTTTTCGCTTTTCATTTTCTTCTTTTAATATATTCTCACTTAAACAAATAATTTCCGAAACATTTTTTCCAGTCATAAGATCAACCGCTACTACAAAATAACCTTTCTTTTCATAGTATGAGATCATAGAATCCGTTATCTTTTTATCACAAAGATCATACTTTGTCATAATTAGAATTCTAGGTTTGTTTTTAATCAAAGCATCCAAATCAACAATCTTAGAAGAAAGAGGCATTCTAGCATCCACCACTTCATAAACAATATCAATTAAATTAAGCTTCTCTCTTATCTTCCGTCTTGTTTTGGCCATATGGCCAGGGAACCAGTTGATACTTTCTTTTTGGAAACTTTTTTCTTCATTTGCCATTGTTATCACTTCCTTTTCAAGATATTTATCGGCATAATTATATCATACGGCAGACTTCGTCCGCAACCTAACTTGCAAACTTTCCAAAACGAATATATAATAACATTTACAAATTTCAACTGTCAGAAAAAAGGCCGACCTATATAAGTCCTTTTCTTAATAAGCATTAAGTTTTTCACGTTAGAATTATAAGATTCAATATTACACAGTTGAACATAATAAACAAGTTTATTCTCATGTGTTTTCATATGGGGTAAGGGGTCTTTTTACCTTTTTATCAAAAACTTGTTTTTTATTTATGTTTCTTTAAAGCAATAGCATATAATTACTTTTTATAAATAATTTTTATTTTATTTGAGTTATACAACTCAACTACTTCAACATAATTATTAACAATTTCTTTGGTTAGTTTTCTATAATGTTTATTATACTTACTATTTATATCACATAAAACCATATTTTCTAAAATATCTTTTCTAATTGATTTCAAAGTACACCCTGTTTTACGAAAAGATGATTTACACCAATAATAAAATATTCCTTTTGCCTTTCTTCTATAAAATCCACCATGACATTCACCACATTTCAATTTCGATATTAAAAACTCATCATCTTCTTGTACTATAGGAGAATAATTTAATATGTTTTGTACTGTTTCAAAAGTTTTCTTATCTATTATTGGCTCATGATGATTTGTACATATTTTCCAACTCTTTGAATCAGTTTTAACCATCTTGGGTAATTTTCGATTTGTTTTACAATTCTTTCCTTGAATTAGCGTTCCAATATAAGTAGGATTTTTTAGTATTTCACTTATAATTTTATTATTCCACTTATCTGCTTTAATTGTTTTGCTACTTGTTACTCTTGTAACTTCACTTTTATATTTTGAAGGAGTAAGTATATTTTCTGAATTTAATATATCAGCTATTTCATTTTTACTTTTACAATGTAAGGCCATTTCAAATATTCTTCTTACTATATTAGCTGCATATTCATCTACAACAAACTTATGGCAATCATTTGGATCTTTTAAATATCCATACGGAGCAGATACCCCAATAAAGTCTCCCCTACTTTGTTGCAAATGTTTTATGGTCTTAACTTTTTTAGAAATATCAATAGAATACTGCTCATAAATTAAAGCATGTAATGAAAAATCTAGCTCATCAGTATAATTGGGATTTGTTTGGCTATCTAAATTGTCATTAATAGATATGAATCTAATATTATATTCAGGAAATGTTTCTCCTAAATATATTTTCATCCATCCCATATTTCTTCCGAATCTTGATAAATCTTTAACAATTACACAATTTATTTTATTATTAACTATATCAAGACACATTTTCACAAAGGCTGGTCTATCAAAATTAGTTCCAGTATAACCATTATCAATATAATAATCTACTAGGTCAAGGTCATCTTTCTGTCTCTTATACACATCTCCGAGCCCACGAGACTAGCGCTCATCGC
>ERZ1090866.408-NODE-408-length-15881-cov-18.517313_pt1 | contig 15881 bp, 20 predicted proteins | sample MGYA00478477_ERZ1090866 | MGnify/ENA primary metagenome ERZ1090866 (study PRJEB33644, sample SAMEA5815737) | chicken gut metagenome | biome: Chicken; feature: Gastrointestinal Tract; material: Caecum | place: Ireland | collected 2019-01-01 | study: A study of the... | reverse complement strand
ATCCATATTTCCTTTTTCGATGTTTTTAAGGGCCTTTCTTGACTGCGGCATTTTTCTTCCAAGTACCTCATAGAATCTCCTTTTCTCCTTTCGCGGATTCTAGGTTCTCCTTTCACATACGACCATTGTGCTTCCACTAAAGCTGAGCAAGAAAGGCCCTTAAAAACATCGAAAAAGTATCTAACAAATGGATTGAATCTTTTAGAAAAGGAGGCCTCAGAGTTTGGAAAAGGCTAGGAAGCAATCTACTTCTGGTCGTAGACGAAAGATGAGGCCAGCATTAGATCCAGATGCAAGAGAGAATCAGCTCATTTCACTTGCCACGGATGTCGCAGAGCAGCAACTTTTGGACGGAACAGCTTCTGCACAGGTAATTACTCATTATCTGAAGCTTGGAACAGCAAAAGCTAGGCTCGAAAAGAAGATGCTTGAGGAGCAAGTGGAGCTCATCAAAGCAAAGACCCAATCGTATCGCTCTATGGAGGAGACAGAAGCTGCTATCAAGGAGGCTGTCGCGGCCATGAAGCGATACCAGGGTTCTGCTTTTGATGATTCGGAGGAAGTTTATGATGATCAGGACTTTTAATGAGTTGAGGTCTTTAAAAACTTTCGAAGAGCGATTTGATTACTTGCAACTACACGGAAAAGTTGGGTTGGATACGTTCGGGTTTGATCGAATCTTTAATCAAATGTTTTACCGTTCGAAAGAATGGAAACGAATGAGAGATGACATCATTGTTAGAGATCTTGGAAGAGATCTTGGGATAGAAGGAAGAGAGATTCTTTACGGGAAAATCGTTATTCACCATATGAATCCCATTTCTATTAAAGACATTGAAGAGTCCACTGAGTTTCTTTTGAATCCGAACTATCTAATCACAACTACACCGAATACACATCGAGCTATTCATTACGGTGATAAGTCTTTGCTGGCTTTAGATCCAGTAGAAAGGCGACCTAATGATACCTGTCCGTGGAAACATTAAGAGAGGATGATCTTATGGACAGCATCTTGGAATCGGTAAAGAAGCTTCTAGGTATTACCGAGGAGTATACCGCATTTGATCCGGATATTATTGTTCACATAAACTCCGTCTTTTTTACACTCAATCAACTTGGCGTTGGGCCAGAAGAAGGCTTCTCTATTAGCGATTCTTCTACTATTTGGACTGACTATCTACCAGAAGGGTCTAAGCTGGAAGCAGTAAAGAGCTATATGTATTTAAAAGTTCGAATGCTCTTTGACCCTCCAACTAGTTCCTTCGTCCTAACCAGCATGGAGAACCAAGCAAAAGAGTACGAATGGCGGCTTAACGTTCAAGCAGAGAGCGAACTGTAGAATTTTCAGGAGGATGGTCAAGGATGGATTCTTATATTTACCATTGGGGTATTAAAGGCCAAAAGTGGGGCGTTCGCCGCTATCAGAATAAAGACGGTTCTTTGACTCCCGCAGGAAAACAGAGATATTCTCAGGATTACATCGATGCTCACTCCAAAAAGTCCGTTAGCGAGATGAGTGACGCTGAGCTTCGAAAAAGGAATAATCGCCTTCAGATGGAGCAGCAGTACGCGCAGCTTACAAGAAAGAAAAGCAAAGTCGATTCTGCCGTTAAAGCAATCGTTAAGGGATCCGGCACTGTCGCAGGTCTTATGGCAGCTTATAAAACCTATAAGAAGCTTTATGATACGATAAAAGGTGCTACCGATTCCGCCATAGGTGGATCTGTCGGTGATATGCTTGTTAGGTTCCTTATGGAAAAAGGTCTTTATTAAATATTTCGAGGGGGGGGTCAAGGATGGATTCTTATATTTATCACCACGGTATTAAAGGCCAAAAGTGGGGAATTAGACGATTCCAAAATAAAGATGGGTCTCTTACCAAGAGAGGAAAAAATAGATATAATCAGAAAGTTCCCCCTAAAGAACAGATAGCCGAACCAAAAAAGAAGGGCTTGACCTCGACTCAAAAGAAAATTTTAGCAATTGGAGCGGTTGCTGCCGCTGCTGCTTTGGTTGGGGTCGGAGCATATAAATTGAATAACTCCAGACTATTCGATACGACATTAAAAGCTGGACGGAATTTTTATCGCCAGGGTTCGGACAAAGAAAGAATTGATGGACTAAATGAGCTGGTTTATGCTGTGTATAGCCTAAAAGATTCCAAAAAATATAAGGACATCGTATCTGGCATGGCGGGAAAGGCATCATACACTATTTCTTCTGATTCTCCGGTTAAAATAGCTGGGTTTAGATCGCAAGAACGAATATTTAATAAAGTTCTACAGGAGAATCAGAAATTTTTTGATACCTATGGGAATATGAAATTTTCAGATTTTAATGGCGAACTTGGAAGAGCAAACCAAATGATGATTGAAAATGGAATAAAACTAACGGATACTTATCTACATCCATTTTTCAAAGAGCTTGTTCTAAACGGCTATGACGCAATAAAAGATTATAGTGATCGGTTTGCAAAAACTCCTGTAATTCTTTTAAACATGGATGGAAAATTTCATATGAAGTAAGTCAATCAGTCAAAATGGAGGAAACTAAGTATGGCACTCTCAAACACGGCCGTTCCAAAATACTACGGCATGTTTCGAGATGCCGTCCTTAGAGGTGAGATGCCCGTTAATCGAGAGATCTCAATGGAGATGAACCGAATCGATGGGCTAATCTCAAATCCCGGAGTTTACTATGACGACAATGCTGTTGAGGGATGGGTTGAGTTCTGCGAATCAGAAATGACCTTAACTGATGGCGGCGATCTAGAGCTTCTGAATAGCTTCAAACTTTGGGGTGAGGAGCTGTTTGGCTGGTATTACTTCGAGGAGAGAAGCGTTTATGTTCCTTATGAGGATGGTCATGGCGGGCACTATGTTACAAAGCGAATTAAGAAACGGCTTATTAACAAACAATATCTAATTGTTGGACGTGGCGCAGCAAAGAGCCTTTATGACTCTCTCATTCAGGCCTATTTCCTTGTTGTTGATACCACCACAACTGACCAGATCACAGTTGCTCCTACAATGTCTCAGGCAGAGGAGATTATGACGCCAATAAAGACTGCTATCACAAGATCTAGAGGGCCGTTATTTAAGTTTTTAACAGCTGGGGAAATTCGAAATACCTCTGGTTCGAGAGAACTCAGAAGAAAGCTTGACTCGACCAAAAAAGGCATTGAGAATTTCATGACGAACTCAATCATTAGAATTCGTCCTATGCGAGTTGACAAGCTTCAGGGCCTTCGCTGTAAGGTTGCAACGGTTGATGAATGGCTTTCTGGTGAGATTCGAGAAGACCCAATTGCCGCTATTGAACAGGGTGCTTCTAAAGTTAAAGACTGGGTCATTGTTGCTACCTCTTCGGAGGGTACTGTACGAAATGGTCCTGGCGATAGCATGAAGATGGAACTAATGGATATTTTAAAGGGTGAGTATGTAAACCCTCATGTATCCATTTGGTGGTATAAGCTTGATTCTATTGATGAAGTAAACGATCCAGATACTTGGCTTAAAGCAAATCCAAATTTGGGTCATACTGTTTCTTATGAAACCTATCAGCTCGATGTAGAACGTGCTGAGAAAGCCCCAGCAACCCGCAATGATATTTTGGCAAAACGTTTTGGTATCCCCATGGAAGGTTATACTTATTACTTTACCTATGAGGAAACTCTTTGCCATCGGAAACGGGATTACTGGGGCATGCCTTGTGCACTTGGTGCCGACCTTTCTCAAGGAGACGACTTCTGTGCTTTCACTTTCCTATTCCCTTTGAAAGATGGGTCCTTCGGAGTTAAAACTCGAAATTATATTTCTTCTCTTACTATGGCGAAACTCCCGGTTGCCATGAGAGTGAAGTATGAAGAGTTTATGGAAGAAGGGAGCCTAATTGTTTTGGAAGGCAATATTCTTGATATGGACGAGGTTTATGAGGATCTTGATCGCCATATCATAGAAAGAGAGTATGATGTTTGCTGCTTTGGATATGACCCATATAACGCAAAAGAATTTGTAAATCGTTGGACTTCTGAAAATGGCGATTTCGGTGTTGTAAAAGTCATACAGGGTTCCAAAACAGAAAGCGTTCCTCTCGGAGAGCTTAAGAAACTGGCAGAAGAGAAGATGCTTTTGTTTGATGAGAAGCTTATGACCTTTACGATGGGAAACTGTATTGTCATGGAAGACACAAACGGAAACAGAAAGCTTTTAAAAAAGCGCTATGAAGCAAAAATCGATGCTGTGGCTGCTATGATGGACGCTTTCGTCGCCTACAAGCTTAATAAAGAAGCTTTTGAATAAGCCTCTAGGGGAGGGTCAAGGATGGATTCTTATATCTATCACCATGGTATTAAAGGCCAAAAGTGGGGTGTCCGAAGATACCAAAACGAGGATGGAACTCTTACTCCAGCTGGGAAGAAGAGATACGATAAAGACGTAAAAAGAATACGAAAAACAGTAGTTTCTGCTTCTAAAGATCTGGATTCTTATTATTTAGATCTACAAAAGCAGAATCGTTACTTCAACCCTAATACTGGAAATTCAATTCAAATATATAATAAAGAGTTGAGAGACAAAGCTATGAAATCGTCAAAAAAAGTTGATGATTTATTATACGAACTGAAAAAAAAATATGGAACAGCAACTGCTATTCCGGAAATAGATTATGAAACGGGAAAAAGATATATTGATGTTTTCCTTGGGCAAAATAATGAAAAAATTTATTTAGATTAGTAGTAAAAAGGAGGTGATCTGTCAAAATGGAGTTTAATCTAGGCTCTAGGCTGAGAAAGCCCCAGCAACCCGCAATGATATTTTGGCAAAACGTTTTGGTATCCCCATGGAAGGTTATACTTATTACTTTACCTATGAGGAAACTCTTTGCCATCGGAAACGGGATTACTGGGGCATGCCTTGTGCACTTGGTGCCGACCTTTCTCAAGGAGACGACTTCTGTGCTTTCACTTTCCTATTCCCTTTGAAAGATGGGTCCTTCGGAGTTAAAACTCGAAATTATATTTCTTCTCTTACTATGGCGAAACTCCCGGTTGCCATGAGAGTGAAGTATGAAGAGTTTATGGAAGAAGGGAGCCTAATTGTTTTGGAAGGCAATATTCTTGATATGGACGAGGTTTATGAGGATCTTGATCGCCATATCATAGAAAGAGAGTATGATGTTTGCTGCTTTGGATATGACCCATATAACGCAAAAGAATTTGTAAATCGTTGGACTTCTGAAAATGGCGATTTCGGTGTTGTAAAAGTCATACAGGGTTCCAAAACAGAAAGCGTTCCTCTCGGAGAGCTTAAGAAACTGGCAGAAGAGAAGATGCTTTTGTTTGATGAGAAGCTTATGACCTTTACGATGGGAAACTGTATTGTCATGGAAGACACAAACGGAAACAGAAAGCTTTTAAAAAAGCGCTATGAAGCAAAAATCGATGCTGTGGCTGCTATGATGGACGCTTTCGTCGCCTACAAGCTTAATAAAGAAGCTTTTGAATAAGCCTCTAGGGGAGGGTCAAGGATGGATTCTTATATCTATCACCATGGTATTAAAGGCCAAAAGTGGGGTGTCCGAAGATACCAAAACGAGGATGGAACTCTTACTCCAGCTGGGAAGAAGAGATACACAAAAGAATTAAGAAAGCAAGCGGTAAAAAGTGGCGTCGTTGGAAATTTAGCAATGATGTCTGCTGTATCAAAATTTGATAAGAAAGACTATGAAAAACTTGCTTATGCACTTTCTTCCGGGCGCCTAGCTGTACAGGCGAAGTTGAAAAATAACTATAAAAATACATCTGTTGACTTATATGTTGGAAAGTCTAAAAGTCCAACAATGAGAATGACCTTAAAAAACGGAAAAGATTTTTCTACCGAGTTCGTGGACAAAGCCGACGAGATTCGTTACAACGAATTTGTTGACTATTATAATGATTGGAGAAATAGGAGGTGAGCGCATTTTGGACGAGGTTATTTACCATTACGGTATTAAAGGTCAAAAGTGGGGCGTTCGCCGTTATCAGAATTATGACGGCTCTTATACAAAAAGAGGACTAGAACGCTATAACAAATCTGTTGAAAAGTATGAGAGAGCCAAGACAAAGCAATCGGAAGCAAAGTCTGCTTATAAATCCGGAGAAGCTCATAAATCAACCTATCAGAACGCCAAAGCAAATACAAAAGCTGCTAGACGAGAAGTCAATAAAAACTATAAGCAGCTTAAGTATGATAAGCTTGCTGACGAGGGAAAGAACCTTTATAAAACTGGTGTTCGAATCAAAGCAAATGAAAAACTAAATACTTTTGTGAGAGAAGTCGGTATTGTTGCTGGTTCGAACATTGTTTCTGGTGTTCTTGCTAGTATGGGTAAATATGATCTAGCCGTTCTGTCTGCTAGAGTGATCGGCGTTGGCGGTACTGCAGTAAATGCTGCCCTCGGGATCAAGGCATACCGTCAAAACAAACGACTGAGAGCTTATTATGCTCACTGAAGTGAGGTGATCTGTCAAAATGGAGTTTAATCTAGGCTCTAGGCTTAGAAAGGCCTGGAACGCCTTCTTCAGTAGAGATCCCACGATGGAATATTCTCCATACGGAGGTTATAGTTATCGACCGGATCGAGTAAGACTAACAAGAGGAAACGAACGAACCATCGCGAATTCTGTTTACAATAGAATCTCGTTGGACGTCGCTTCGATTTCGATTCAGCATGTCAGGCTTGACGAGAATGGCCGATATAAGGAGACAATAGAAGACGGACTAAATAGCTGCTTGACTTTATCAGCAAATATTGATCAGACATCTAGAGCGTTTATTCAGGATACTGTTCTGTCAATGCTGGACGAAGGTGTAGTTGCTATTGTCCCTATCGATGCTTCTGCAAATTTCTATAGGACTTCTTCGTTCGATGTTTACTCGATGAGAACAGCAAAGATTATCGAGTGGTATCCGGATCGAGTCAGAGTTAGGGTTTACAATGATAGAACAGGAGAAAAAGAGGATCTTACCTATCCTAAAAGTTCTGTTTGTATTATCGAGAATCCTCTTTACTCTGTCATTAATGAGCCAAACTCCACAGCTTATCGTTTGATGAGAAAGTTGAGTCTTTTGGACGCTGCTGATGAGCAAGCAAATTCTGGTAAACTCGATCTGATCATTCAGCTTCCTTATACTGTTAAATCTCCTCTTAAACAGGAGCAGGCAGAAAAGAGACGCCATCAGATCGAAGATCAGCTCATGGGATCTAGGTACGGCATTGCCTATATCGATTCTACGGAGCATATCACTCAACTGAATCGTTCTCTTGAGAACAATCTCCTTAAACAGATTGAGTATCTTACAAACCAGTTCTATGCCCAGCTTGGCATCACAACCACAGTTATGGATGGAACGGCGAATGAAGAGACGATGCTTAATTACCAAAGCAGAACCGTGGAACCAATCATTTCGGCAATTGTCGATGAGCTTAAACGAAAGTTCTTGACTCAGACGGCTAGATCACAAGGTCAGTCGATCATGTTCTTTAAGGATCCGTTTAAGCTGGTTCCCGTTTCTCAAATAGCAGAGATTGCCGATAAAATGACTCGAAACGAGATTATGACCTCGAACGAGATTCGTCAGATTATTGGCATGAAACCCTCTGGTGATCCTGAAGCCGATAAGCTTAGAAATAAAAACCTCAGCGAGCCAAAAGAGAATCAACAACCTTTGAATCCTGAGGGGGATATTCCTAGCAAAGAAGCAGATGGAGAAGAAACTGAGAAGGAGGAATAAAGGTCAAAATGGATTACGATTTTTGTGGCTGGGCGACAAGGAATGACTGCCGTTGCAGCGATGGTCGTGTGATTCGTCGTGATGCTTTTAAAGATAACGACGGAGATAAAGTTCCTCTTGTATGGAATCACGACCATGCTGATCCCGCAAACGTTCTTGGTCATGCATTTCTTTTTAATCGCCCGGAAGGTGTCTATGCTTATGGCAAGTTTAACGATTCTCCTAACGGCAAGATCGGTAAAATTCTTGTCCAGAGCGGCGACGTGAACTCGATGTCCATCTGTGCTAATCAGATTCGGCAGAACGGTTCTGATGTGGTTCACGGCGAGATCAAGGAGGTTAGTCTTGTCATTGCGGGGGCTAATCCTGAAGCATTTATCGAGAACGTTATTACTCATGGGGACGATGTCAGCGAGGCAATCTTCAATTTTGGTGAAAAGTTGGAGCTCTACCATGCTGAAGAAGACTCTAAAGACACCAAATCCGATAGTAAGGAGAGTGAAACCGTGGCTACCACTAAGAAAGAGGATAAGACCGTTGCCGACGTCTTTAATTCTATGTCCGACGAGCAGAAGACTGTTGTCTATGCTATTGTTGGCCAGGCTTTGGAAGACGCCGGTGTAGATACTGGGGACGAAGACGAGGAAGATACCGTCGAGCAGTCCGACAAAATCAATGGGGAGGATAGTATGAAATTCAATGCTTTTGATAAGACTACCGAGGGTGATACCATTGTTCATGCCGAGGTTCTGGCTGATACCCTGAAGGACGCTAAGCGCCTGGGCAGCCTGAAGGAGAGCGCCATTCAGCATGGCATTGAGGATATTGAGCTCCTGTTCCCTGATCCGAAGACTCAGGGCCAGCAGCCGGTTATGGTTACTCGCGAGATGGACTGGGTCAGCGTTGTTATGAACGGTGTCCATCATGTTCCTTTCTCTCGCATTAAGAGCCTGTACGCTGATCTGACTGAGGACGAGGCCCGTGCCAAGGGTTACATCAAGGGCAAGTACAAGAAAGAGCAGGTCTTTGGTCTGCTGAAGCGTACTACTCAGCCCACCACCATCTATAAGAAGCAGAAGTTCGATCGGGATGATCTGATTGATATTACCGATTTCGATGTCGTCAGCCTGATCCGTCGTGAGATGCGGATGATGCTGAATGAGGAGCTGGCTCGTGCGTACCTGTTTGGTGATGGTCGTCCGGCTTCTTCTGATGACAAGATCAACGAACAGTGCATTCGTCCTGTTTGGACCGATGAGGAGTTCTTCACTATCAATCAGGTCTTCCAGAAGGAAGCTTCTGATGATTCTTCGAAGATTGCTCGTAAGTTCATTGAAGCTTGCATCCGTGCTCGCAAGAACTATAAGGGCTCTGGTCAGCCGGTCATGTTTACCACTGAGGACATCCTGACCGATATGCTGCTGATGACCGATTCCACCGGCCGTGATCTGTATACTGATGAGGCTCAGCTGGCTCGTAAACTTCGTGTCAGCCGTATCGTGACTGTTCCTGTCATGGAGGGTCTGACTCGTCAGGTTACCGGTAAGAATCGTCATCTGTACGCTCTGATCCTGAACCTGAACGATTACAACGTTGGCGCTGATCGTGGCGGCCAGGTGTCGATGTTTGACGATTTTGACATCGACTATAATGCGCAGAAGTACCTGATCGAGACTCGCTGCTCGGGCTCTCTGATTCAGCCGTACTCTGCCATTGCGGTTGAGATGGAGGACCCTTCCTGACCCCAACCGTTAAAGTCACCGCCGTTGAAGACGATACGGATCTCTTCGGTAAAACCGCTGCAGATTTGCAGTATGGGATTACAATGAAGGGAAACAGGATCTCCGGCACGTTGAAATACGTTAGTGGCTATACTGGATTCTCGAGCAAGGGAGAGGAGCAGTCCGGTCACTACATCGCAATGCGCTACGATCCGACTCCTTCTGATGGAGAGGTTCACGTGACTCTTCTGAACGGTACGGTTGGGGAAAGAACTCTTGACGAAGATCACATTATGGTGACTAGAATCAAGGATGCTTCCACGCAGAAAATCCAAGTTCGAGTGACGACCGATGACGCAGAGAGTGAAAAGTTCATCTACGATATCTCCGGTCTTACGCTCGAACCCAACGATTGATCAAAAGGAGTGATTTAAATGGCAAAACCGAACATTCTGTACGGTGATCTGAAAGATAAGTATGTTGCGGGCGTTATTGTTTACGCGCATACTGACAATAAACTGTACTACGATGAGGCTCACACCACCGGCAATACAATGAATGCCGAAGAGATGAAGGGCTATTTCACCAAAGGCCTTCTGCGTATTGTGAACACCGCTGGCACTTCCATTCCTACTGATATGACCGTTTCCGGTAGTACCGTTACGGTTAAGCTGGCGGATGGGACCACGGCGTATACTTCTAAGGAACGAACCGAAGAGTAAAAGTCAAAATGGAGTTAAGGAGGTGAGACGATGAAATTCTATGGAAAGATTGGCTTTGGCGAAACAGTCGAAAAGTCTGATGGAATTTGGGTCGATACGATTGTGGAAAAGGATTACTACGGTGACATTCTAAAAAACGTGAAACGTTCAGAAGATGCAGCAAAAGTAAATGACGATATTTCGATTTCGAATCAACTCAGCATCGTCTCTGATCCTTATCTCACGAATCATTTTCATGCCATAAAGTATGTGACGATGTTCGGCACGAATTGGAAAGTAACTTCTGTTGAAGTCCAGTTCCCTCGGCTTCTCCTTACTTTGGGAGGTGTATATAATGGACAAACGGCTTGAACTGCAAGGGTTACTTGAGCGCGTATTAGGAAGCCAGAATGTCTATTTTCAGCCTCCAGAAAACGTAAAAATGAAGTATCCAGCAATCGTCTATGAACTTGACGACATTTCCCATCTTCATGCCGATAACGTTCCGTATACCAGAAATCCTGGGTTCATGATAACGCTAATCGACCCAGATCCTACAAGTAAATATGTTTCAATGATCGACGATCTTCCGATGTGTGGATTTGATCGATTTTATGTTTCAGACAACCTGAATCATTGGGTTTACGTAAAATACATGTAAGGAGGAAAACCTATGGCTCGTCTTACTTGGGACGCAACTGGCGAACGTCTGTACGAGACTGGCGTAGACCGCGGTGTTCTGTATCCGGTTTCCACTGGCAGCACTTACGGTACCGGCGTCGCTTGGAACGGTCTGACTGCCGTTAATGAATCTCCCTCTGGTGCTGAGAGCAATCCTCAGTACGCCGATAACATCAAATACCTGGACCTGACTTCCGCTGAGGAGTTTGGCTTTACGATCGAGGCTTTCACCTATCCCGTCGAGTTCGAGGAGTGCGATGGCTCTGCGACTCTGGCTGAAGGTGTTATCATCGGTCAGCAGACCCGCAAGGTGTTTGGCTTTAGCTATCGTACTCTGGTTGGCAATGACACGGAGGGTACTGCTCATGGCTACAAGATCCATCTGTGCTACGGCTGCAAGGCCTCTCCTTCTGCGAAGGATCGTTCCACCGTGAATGACTCTCCTGAGGCTGTTACATTCTCTTGGGAAGTTACCACGACTCCTGTGAACGTCAACGGTCATCAGCCCACTTCGCATCTGATTGTTGATACCACTGTCGCTGACTCGGAGAAGGTCACTGCTCTGGAGACCAAACTGTATGGCGACTCTTCTTCCGGTACTCCGACCCTGCCGACTCCGGACGAAGTGTACACCATGTTCCAGGCCTCCTAAACAAAAAAATTCAAAATGGATTAATCTGAAAGGAGAACTGTCCTATGCTCGTTAAAGAAATTACGTATACCGATTATAACGGTATTGAACGCACCGAGAAATTCTACTTCAATCTTACTCAATCTGAAATCATTGAGATGGATGCGTCGCTTCCCGGTGGATTCGCAGGCATGCTTTCGATGATTCAGGATAAGAAAGACGTGTCCAGTCTGATGATGACTTTCAAGATGTTTCTTAGAAAGGCATATGGCGTTAAATCCGCAGACGGTCGTCGATTTGAGAAGTCTGAAGCGATTTCTGATAGCTTCGAGCAGTGCCCTGCTTATGACAAGTTCTTTATGGAGCTTGTTACTGGGGACGCAAACGAGGCTTTGAATTTCATTAATTCGGTTTTCCCGAAGTCTTTCCGTGATCGGATGGAAGCAACGAAAGCCGAACAGAGCAATACGGACAGTTCTCAGCCTGTCTAAAACGAGGGAGAGATAGAGAATGCTACACATAACCGTTCCTGATACTGAATGGTTTAACGAAGAGACTGCCGAGTTTTACTATTCGAAAGAAACCTCTTTAACACTGGAGCATTCTCTTGTTTCTCTCTCTAAATGGGAAAGCAAATGGGAGAAGCCGTTTCTTAATAATTCTGGATTGCTCACAAAATCCGAGCTAATTAGCTACATTGAATGCATGACGATCCAGCCAAAAAACGTTGATCCCATGGTATATAGATCGATTGCTCTTTACGATAGTATATTGGCTACCGTTACGGATTACATTAATAAAAAGATGACTGCAACGTGGTTTTCTGAAGGCTATAAGAAACAAAAGCCAAATCGTGGAGAGATCATAACCAGCGAAGTCATCTATTATTGGATGATTAAGCTTAATATTCCTGTAGAATTTGAAAAATGGCATCTTAATAGACTTATGACGCTAATCGAGGTATTCGGAGCAAAAGATTCTCCTCCGAAAAAGAAAAACAAGAGCGATTTTCTTTTGGAAAGACGTGCTCTTAATGAGAAACGGAAGAAGGCTCTGAACACCAGGGGGTGATCGGTCAAAATGATTAAATTTACCCAAAAAGGCAATTTTAAAAAGACCGACACATTTCTAAAAAAGATCCTGAAACTTGACTATAAGTCTATTCTTTCCAGGTATGGCCAAAAGGGTGTAGAAGCACTAAGACAAAATACGCCGGTAGATAGCGGCCTTACTGCAAATTCTTGGGATTATAAAATTGTTGAAAAAGCTGGTTCTGTTAGTATCTATTGGACAAACTCCAATATTCAGGATGGCGTACCGATTGCGGTAATTATTCAGTACGGCCATGGAACAGGAACTGGCGGATATGTTCAGGGTATCGATTATATTAACCCGGCGCTTAGACCGATATTTGACGAAATCGCCGAATCTTTGTGGAAGGAGGTAACCGGATCTTGAGTAAGTCAGTTGACGAACGCGTTGTTCAAATGGAATTTGATAATAAGAATTTCGAAAGCAACGCTAAAGCTACAATGTCGACACTCGACAAGCTAAAAGAAAAACTCAACTTTAAGGGTGCCTCAAAGGGTGTAGAAGAGATCAATAATTCTGTAAAAGGAATCAATCTTGGCGTTCTTTCTTCTGCAGTAGAGACGGTTTCTAAGAGATTTTCTACTCTTGGGATCATCGGTGTAACCGCCCTTCAAAACATTACAAATCAAGCGATTAATACAGCAAAGAATTTAGTAAATGAGCTTACTTTGGCTCCCATCATGTCTGGTTTTCAGGAATACGAAACCCAGATTGGATCGATTCAAACAATCCTTGCTAATACTTCTTCGCAAGGAACCACTCTAAATCAAGTTACGGCCGCTCTGGATGAGCTGAATACTTACGCTGACCAGACGATTTATAACTTTACCGAGATGACCAGGAACATCGGTACCTTCACGGCTGCTGGTGTTGACTTGAAGACCTCGACGGAAGCAATTAAGGGTATTGCAAACTTGGCTGCTATGTCTGGTTCGACTTCGGCCCAGGCCTCTACTGCCATGTATCAGCTTTCTCAAGCTTTGGCCGCCGGTCGAGTGAGTCTTCAGGACTGGAACTCGGTTGTTAATGCTGGTATGGGTGGTAAGGTTTTCCAAGATGCGCTTATGCAAACCGCGGAAACAATGGGCATCGCTGTTGACCGATCGGTTTCTTTCCGTGAGAGTATCTCGGCTACAGGTGGTAAGGCTTCTTGGCTTACCTCGGATGTTTTGCTGCAAACCTTGAGGCAGTTTACCGGAGATCTTACCGATGCCGAACTTGCTGCTCAAGGATTTAACGAAGAGCAAATTAAAGCGATTCAATCTCAAGCAAAGACTGCCAATGAAGCTGCCACTCAAGTTAAGACGCTCACTCAGTTGTTTGATACTGCAAAAGAAGCGGTTGGCTCCGGCTGGACTCAAACCTGGGAGATCATCGTTGGCGACTTTGATGAAGCGAAAGAGCTCTTTACTGATATTTCGAATGTTTTTGGCGAATTTGTAAATCAGACCTCCGAAGCAAGAAATAATCTTCTTGAAGGAGGCTTGATGTCTGGTTGGAAACAGTTCTTAAACGAGGGTATCTCCAATGCAGACGATTTCGTTCAGTCGATTCGAAATGTCTCTTCCGAGTATGGCGTTAGCGAGGAGCAGCTTGACTCTTACATTGAAAAACATGGCTCTTTTGAGAAGTCTTTAAGAGAAGGCTGGATGACTGCTGATATTTTAACCGCGGCTGTTCAAGACTATACTGATAGACTAAACGGAATGAGCAAAGAAGAGCTTGAAGCTGCTGGATACACCGGAAAGCATGTAGAAGAACTTAATAAACTAAATGACGGGATTAAAAGCGGCTCCATTAACATTGATGACTTCATCACAAAGATGAATCGCCAGTCTGGCCGAGAAAACATTATTGAGGGTCTTAGCGAGGCTTTTAGAGTTCTTTTGGAAGTCCTAACTCCCGTTAAAGAGGCTTTTGATGAAGTTTTTGAAGCCATGAAGCCCGAACAGCTTTATGACATGACCGTGTCGTTTAGAGACTTCTTTAAAAGCCTTTCTCTTGGAGAAGAGAACGCTAAGAATCTAAAAGATACTTTCCAAGGTCTATTTTCTGTCTTTGATCTTGTTGGGAAGGGAATTTCCACTGTCTGGAAGTCCATTACGGGCTTTGCCCCGGAAGTTGGAAATCTTGCGAGTAAATTTTTAGAGGTAACCGGATCTATTGGTCGATGGATTACTTCTATAAATGAAGCAGCAGAGACTGGCGATGTCTTTACTGCGGTTGGAGACGGCATCACCTCAGCTCTTCAGTTTATATTTGACAAAATCGATCTTGTCACCGATGGTATTGACGGATTCGGAGATGTTCTTTCGATCGTTGGAAACGGTATTAGCGCAGTCTTTGAGAAAGTTTTTGACGTTGTTGGAAGGGTTTTCAACTTCTTAAAAGATAACATCTCTTTTGACGATATTTTTGCTGGCTTTACGACCGCTGGAGTTGTTTCCCTTCTTCAGAAAGTTGGCGGATTGGCCGATAAGATCAAAGAAGTTGTCGAGAAGTTTACTAGCGGTGGGGATAAAGAAGGTGGGCTCAAAGAAGGGCTTAGTCAAGTTCTTGATTCTGTTCACGAATCCCTTCAGTCTTTCCAAGAGGGTATAAAAGTTGCTTCTTTGGTTGGAATTGCCGGCGCTGTAACGTTGCTTGTTAGTGCTATCGATAAGCTTTCCACGATTAACCCCATTTCTATAGGATTCTCTCTTGGCGCTATCGAAGTTCTGATGCTGGAGCTCAATGCAAGTTTTGCTGCGTTGTCACAAACAGTTAAGAAGTTCGACACGAAGGGGACTTTGAAGGCCGCAGTTGCTATGATGGCGATTGCCAAAGCCGTTGATATTCTTTCGGACGCCATGGTAGAAATGTCCGGGCTCGATTTCGACGAGATCGTTAAGGGACTTCTTTCGGTTGGCGGTGTCATGGTTGAACTTGGCGCGTCTATCCGTTTGATGGGGGATAAAAACCTAACGCTCAGAACCTCTGTTGCAATTCTTGCCCTTGCCAAAGCTGTTGATATTCTTTCGGATTCGCTTATTGAGTTCAGTAAGATGTCTTTGGAAGAGATCGGAAAAGGCCTTCTTGCTATGGGCGGAGCTCTTGGTGAGCTTAGTGCTGCTATTGGCATTCTTAGCAAAGTTGGCGGTGGTGGAGCACTTCTGGGTGGTATTGGTATTCTAATCACCTCCGGTTCTCTTTACGCTATTGCAGAAAACCTTGAGCGCCTTTCTCAGATGTCCTGGGAAGAGATTGAAAAGGGCCTTTATGCCATGGGGACTGCTCTTGG
>ERZ1090866.406-NODE-406-length-15952-cov-11.381581_pt1 | contig 15952 bp, 31 predicted proteins | sample MGYA00478477_ERZ1090866 | MGnify/ENA primary metagenome ERZ1090866 (study PRJEB33644, sample SAMEA5815737) | chicken gut metagenome | biome: Chicken; feature: Gastrointestinal Tract; material: Caecum | place: Ireland | collected 2019-01-01 | study: A study of the... | reverse complement strand
TTCTTGTCTATCCTGTAAAATTCTTTATCAACAATTGAGTAATCATAAAAACAAGTAAATGAAAAATATAAAAATATTTAAAAAGTTTTTAAAAAACTGTTGACAAAGATTTAGTTGTTTGCTAGAATACCATTGCTAATTGTGGGTTAAGGCACAAGGTTGCAACAGCAAAACAGGTTGCTGGTGGGAATTTGTGTTTACCATATGTTCGTAAGAACGGCTGGCAAAAATAAAGGTGTTGAGCCTTATTTATTTTTGAGAGTTAGCACTTAACACACGGCTTGGTGTAAACGCGTGCAAGTGTAATTATAGATTACAAACTACCGCCATAAATCATACCGATTGTTTTAAGGTTTTCCAGTTTTATTGCTAAGTGAAAAAAGGAGAGAAAAATGGCAACAAGAAAAATCAGAATAAAACTTGCTTCATACGATACAGGTTTAATCGACAATGTAGTTTCAAGAATTCTTGACACTGCAACAAAGTCTGGATGCAAAGTGTCTGGACCAATTCCACTTCCAACAAAGAAAGAAGTGGTAACAATCCTTCGTTCAACTCACGTTAACAAGGATTCACGCGAGCAATTCGAATCTCGCACACATTTTAGGCTTATTGATGTTTACGCACCAAACCAAAAGGCTATTGACACTGTTTTAAAAATGAACGTGCCAAGTGGTGTGGACATTAAAGTGGAATTATAGGAGGGCACTGTGGAAAAAGCAATCATAGGTAGAAAAGTTGGTATGACGCAAGTGTTCATGGACGACGGAAGGGTAGAACCTGTAACAGTTATTGAAGCTGGTCCATGTTATGTGTCACAAATCAAAACTCAAGATGTTGACGGATACAATTCAGTTCAACTAGCATTCGGCGAAGTTAAAGCAAAGAATGTAAACAAAAGTCAAGCAGGCACATTTAAAAAAGCCGGAATTGATGCAAAAAGAGTTTTAAAAGAATTTAGATATGACGATGTAACTAAATTCGCCCTTGGTCAAGAAATCAAGGCTGATATGTTTAAAGAAGGTGACCTTGTTGACGTTTCAGGAACAAGCAAAGGTCATGGTTTCTCTGGTGTTATCAAACGTTGGAATCACCACAGACTTAAAATGACACACGGTGTTGGTCCTGTTCACCGCGAAGTTGGTTCAATGGGTGCTAACTCAACACCAAGTAGAGTGTTTAAAGGTAAAAAGATGCCTGGTCAATATGGCCATGAGGCAGTTACAATACAAAATCTTAAAGTTGTGCGCGTGGACGCAGATAGAAACTTAATTTTAGTAAAAGGTGCTATCCCTGGACCTAAAAAATCAATAGTTACTATTAAGTCCGCTGTGAAGGCTTAAAGGAGTTAACTATGGCAAAACTTAAAGTTTATAATATGAATAAGGAAGAAGTTGGTTCAATCACCTTAAACGATATGGTGTTTGGTGCTGAATATAACGAACCATTAGTTCACCAAGTTGTTGTTGCTTTGCACAATAACGCTCGTCAAGGAACAAAATCAACTTTAACTCGTAGCGAAATTAACGCTAGTAAGAAGAAAATCTATCGTCAAAAAGGCACAGGTAATGCCCGTCATGACGAAAAGAGCGCACCACAATTCGTGGGCGGTGGTGTAGTGTTTGCACCAAAACCAAGAGATTTTAGTCAAAAGATAAATAAGAAAATGCGTGATATTGCATTCGCTTCAGCATTATCTGAAAAGATTAGACAAAATGAAGTTATTATCATTGACAAAATTGACTTTGAAAACGCTAAAACAAAAGAAGCAAGCAACTTCTTAAAAACATTCGGTTTAAGCAAGCGCACAATTATTGTTACTGACGGAAAGAACGATAACGTTATCCGCGCAACTGGTAACATTCAAAAAGTGTCTTGTGAAGACGCAATGCTTTTAAACGTTGCTGACCTTGTTGAAAACACATATCTAGTTTTCGATAAGAACGCAATTAAGAAATTAGAGGAGGCATACGTATAATGACAGCGCAAGAAATTATCTTGAAGCCTATTATGACTGAAAAATCATACGCAGGCTTCCCAAATAAAGTGTACACTTTCGAAGTTAACATGAAAGCAAACAAAGTTGAAATCAAAAAGGCTGTTGAAGAACTTTTTGAAGTGCAAGTTGCTCGTGTTAACACAATGATTGTGAAAGGTACAACAAAAGTTAGAAGAACAAAAAATGGTAGAGTTACTGGTAGAACAAGCGATTACAAGAAAGCAATAGTTTTCTTAAAACCTGAATCAAAGGCTATCGCATTCTTCGAGAGCTTGAACTAAAAGGAGATTGAATATGGCTATAAAAAGTTATAATCCAGTAACTCCTGGACAAAGAGGTAAGAAATCAATCCAATATAAAGACGTTTTAACTAAAGACGCAGAAGTTCCAGCAAGTTTGATTGGAACAAAGAAAAAAACTGGCGGTCGTAATGCCCAAGGTAAAATCACCGTTAGAAATATCGGTGGCGGTAATAGAAGAAAATATCGTATTATCGACTTCAAACGTAATAAAGACGGAATTGTTGCTCGTGTTGATAGCATACAATACGACCCAAATAGAACCGCTTTCATAGCATTACTTGTTTATGCTGATGGTGAAAAGAGATACATTTTAGCACCAAAAGGCTTAAACGTTGGCGATAAAGTTATGAGCGGTGTTGGTGCTGAAATCAAACCAGGAAATGCACTTCCACTTTCTGAAATTCCACTTGGTAGCAAAATTCACAACATTGAATTGCAACCAAACCGTGGCGGTCAAATGGTTAGAAGCGCAGGTTTATCTGCTCAACTTATGGCAAAAGAAGGCGCATTCGCAACTGTTCGTTTGCCTTCTGGCGAAATGAGAAAAGTGCCAATTAATTGCCGTGCAACTATCGGTGAAATTGGCAACGAAGAAAGAGAAATTATTGCTCTTGGTAAGGCAGGAAAGAGCCGTCACCTTGGAATTCGTCCAAGTGTTCGTGGTTCAGCAATGAACCCAGTTGACCACCCACACGGTGGTGGTGAAGGTAAGTCACCAGTCGGACACGCAGGTCCTGTTACACCTTGGGGTAAACCAGCCCTTGGTTATAAGACTAGAAAACATAAAAAGGCTTCTGACAAGTTAATTGTCAAAAGAGCGAAAGCTAAGTAGGAGAGATTATGAGTAGAAGTTTAAAGAAAAAACCATATGTGGAAGAAAAACTTATGGCTCGTGTTGTGGAAATGAACGAAAAGGGTGAAAAAAAGGCTGTTAAAACCTGGTCTAGGTCTAGCACTATATACCCTGAATTCGTAGGCCACACAATCGCTGTCCACAATGGAAGAAAACATATACCTGTATATTGCACTGTCGATATGGTTGGTCACAAGTTGGGCGAATTCGCTCCAACAAGAACCTTTAAAGGCCACAAGCAAAAAGAAGCGAAGAAGTAGGAGTGAATTATGGCAAAAAGAATTAGAGAAAAAGCAGAATTAGTTAAAGCAAATAGAGAAACTCGCCCTTATGCTAGTGTTCGTTTCGTTAGGCTTTCTCCTACAAAGGCTAAAATCGTAATCGACCAAGTTAAAGGCAAGAGTTATGACGACGCTGTGGCAATTTTATCTAACATGCCACACGAAGCAGCAGCAATTTTATTAAAGGTTGTTAAGTCTGCTGGTGCAAATGCTGAACACAACAAAGGTATGAACGTTCACGATTTGTATCTTGCAGAAGTTATCCTTGGTTCAGGCCCTGTTCACGTTAACAAAGTTTATATTCGTGGTCGTGGTCATGGTGCTGAAAGAATTGCAACAAGAACTAGTCACATTAAAGTTGTGCTAGATAGTAAGGAGTAGAGTATGGGACAAAAAGTTAATCCAAATGGACTAAGAGTTGGTATCAATAAGACATGGAATTCTTTTTGGTACGCAGACAAGAAAGATATCGCTAAAAACATTAAGGAAGACAATGTTATCCGTAAGTACATCCTTAAAGAATATAAAAATTGCGCAATATCTAACGTTTTGATTGAAAGAACGGCTGATTCAGTTACTGTTACAATTAGTACTGCAAAACCAGGTGTTTTAATCGGTCAAAAGGGTGCAGGTGTTGAACAATTAAAGAAAAATATTGAGAAATTATCTAATGCTAAAAAAGTAAACGTTAACATCGTTGAACTTAAAAACCCAGATTTAGATGCAAAACTAGTTGCTGAATCAATCGCAGCGCAACTTGAAAAACGTGCTCAATTCAGACGTGTTATGAAGTCTGCTATGCAAAGAGTTATGCGTGCTGGTGCTGTTGGTGTTAAAACCATGGTTTCAGGTAGACTTGACGGCGCTGAAATTGCAAGAAGTGAACACTATCATGAAGGTAGTCTTCCACTTCACACAATTAGAGCAAACATCGACTATGCTTGCGTTGAAGCACACACAACATTCGGCGTTCTAGGCGTTAAAGTTTGGATAAATAAAGGCGAAATTTTAGGTAAAGTTTCTCAAAGTTCAGTAAATCATAAGAAAGGAGAAAACTAGTATGGGTATGCTAATTCCAAAAAGAGAAAAAAGAAGAAAGCAACATCGTGGAAGAATGACGGGACGTGCAATCCGTGGTAGTAAAGTTGTTTACGGCGATTATGGTCTTCAAGCAACTGAACCATGCTGGATGACTCCTAATCAACTAGAAGCAGCACGTGTTGCTATAAATAGATACATGAAACGTGGTGGTAAAGTTTGGATAAAAGTTTTCCCAGACAAACCTATCACTAAAAAACCTGCCGACACTCGTATGGGTAGCGGTAAAGGTGCACAAGTTGGTCACGTTGCAGTCGTTAAACGTGATAGAGTAATTTTGGAAGTGAGCGGTCCAAGTGAAGAAATTTGTTTGGAAGCTTTAAGGCTTGCTTCACACAAACTTCCTTGTAAAACACGCGTAGTGCGTAAGGAAAAAGGTGGTGAAAACAATGAAGAATAATTATAGAAACTTATCAGTAAAAGAGTTGACTGACGAAGAAAGTAAACTAAGAAGTGAACTTTTCAACCTTACTTTCCAAAATAAAGTTGGTCAATTGCAAGACACTTCTAGAATTAGAATTGTTAAGAAAAACATTGCGAGAGTGAAAACCGCTCTTAAAGAAAAAACCGCTGGGGCAAAGGAGTAGTATATGGAAAAAGTAAACCACAAGACAATACAAGGTGTTGTTGTTTCTGACAAAATGGACAAGACTATTACTGTTTTGGTAACCAGCAAGAAAAAACACCCAGTTTATAAGAAATACACAACTGTAACAAAAAAATACAAAGCACATGACGAAAAGAATGAAGCACATGTTGGTGACACTGTAACTATTGTTGAATGTCGTCCACTAAGCAAAGATAAATATTTCAGGCTTCTATCTATCGTAGAGCGTGCTAAATAGGAGGCAAAGTATGATACAACCATTATCAACATTGAACGTGGCTGATAACAGTGGTGCAAAGAAAATTATGTGCATTCGTTGTTTAGGCGGTTCAGTTAGAAAATATGCTAACATTGGCGATGTCATTGTTGCCTCTGTTAAAAAAGCAGATCCAGACGGAAAAGTAAAAAAAGGTGATGTTGTTATGGCAGTTATCGTTCGTTCTAAGAAAGGAATTGAACGTGCTGACGGTAGTTCAATCAAGTTTGACGAAAACGCTGCTGTTCTTATCGATAAACAAAAAGCACCTCGTGGCACTCGTGTGTTTGGACCAATAGCAAGAGAACTTCGTGCAAAGGGATTTATGCAAATTATTTCGCTTGCACCAGAAGTTATATAGGAGGGAAAGATGAAATTAAGCGTTAAAAAAGGCGACAATGTTCTAGTTCTTGCCGGAAAGGATGCTGGTAAAACTGGTGAAGTTTTAGAAGTTAATAGGCAAGACGGTAGAGTTGTTGTTGCAAATGTAAACATTCAATCTCATCACCGTAAACCTAGAAGTAAAGACGACAAGGGTGGAATTTTAAAAACTGAAGGTGCAATAGATGCATCTAACGTGCAAGTTGTATGCCCTACATGCAAAAAGGCTACACGTGTTGCACACACTCTTGAAGACGGTAAGAGCGTGCGCGTTTGCAAAAAATGTGGCGCTAAATTAGATGCTAAAACAAGCACAAAAACTACTGCAAAGAAAACTGCCAAAAGCAGTAAGAAGGCTTAAAAGGAGTATGACAAATGAATAAAGAGATAAATAGACGTCATGCATACTATAACGAAGTGGTTAAAAAGGAATTAATCGATAAATTTGGTTACAAAAATGTTATGGAAGTTCCAAAATTCGATAAAATCGTTTTAAGCCTTCGTCTTGGTAAAGAAAAAGACAATGCAAAAACTTTCAACACTGCTGTTGACGAATTAAGTTTAATTGCAGGTCAAAAAGCAGTTGTTACTACTGCTAAAAAATCAGTAGCAAACTTTAAACTTCGTGAAGGTCAAAAAATCGGCGCGAAAGTAACTCTTCGTGGCGAAAAGATGTACGAGTTCTTTGATAGACTTATCTCTGTTGCACTTCCACGTGTGAGAGACTTCCAAGGACTTAGCACAACTTCATTTGACGGACGTGGTAACTATTCTTTCGGTGTGAAAGAACAAATTATCTTCCCTGAAATTGTTTATGATAAAATTGACGCGGTTCGCGGTTTCGATATTATGATAATCACGACAGCGAAGACAGATAAAGAAGCGCTTGAATTGTTACGCTTAATGGGCGTGCCATTCAAGAAGGCAAAGTAGGAGTGAATTATGGCAAGAAAAGCAATGATAAATAAACAACAAAGACCACAAAAGTTCAAAACTCGCGAATACACGAGATGTTCTATTTGCGGACGTCCTCATGCCGTGCTTAAAAAATATGGTATTTGCAGAATTTGTTTTAGAAATTTAGCAAGTAAAGGAGAAATCCCTGGCGTTAAAAAGGCTAGTTGGTAAAAGGAGAGAAATATGTACACTATTGACCCAATCGCAGATATGCTTACTCGTATTCGTAACGCGAATTCAAATAAGCAAGATAGCGTGTTAGTTCCTCAGTCAAAAACAAAACTTGCAATCGCTGAAATCTTGAAAAATGAAGGTTTTATCACTGATTACAAGTCAGTTGTTGCAGATGGCGTTAATATGATTGAAATTACCCTTAAATACGGTCCTAATGGCGAAAAAGTTATTCAAGGACTTAAAAGAATTAGCAAACCTGGTCTTAGAATTTATGCTAACTCCGAAGAATTACCACAAGTTCTTAACGGCCTTGGAATTGCTATTATCTCAACAAGTAAGGGAATTATCACAGATAAAAATGCAAGAAAACTAAATGTCGGTGGCGAAGTTATCGCCTATGTATGGTAGGAGGTGAATAATGTCTAGAATTGGAAAATTACCTATTGCTATACCAGCAGGCGTAACTGTTGAAGTTAACGGTTTAGTTGTAACAGTTAAAGGAAAAAATGGCACTTTAACACAAGAAGTTTCAAAAAATGTAACAGTAACAGTTGAAAACAACGAAGTTAAAGTTACTAGAAACGACGAAAATAAAGACTCTAACGTTAAACAAGGTCTTTATCGTCAATTAATTCACAATATGGTGGTTGGTGTGAGCGAAGGCTTTAAAAAATCACTTACAGTTCAAGGCGTAGGTTACAAACTTACAAAACAAGGCAATAAACTTGTTATGAACCTTGGTTTAAGCCACCCTGTTGAAGTGGTGGAAGAAGAAGGAATTAAACTTGAAGTTCCTGATAACAACACAATAATAGTTTGCGGTGCTGATAAACAACAAGTTGGTGCAGTGGCTGCAAAAATTAAAGCAATACGTCCAATTGAACCTTATCATGGTTATGGTATTCACTACACAAGTGAACCAGTTATCTTAAAACCAGGTAAGGCTGCAGGTAAGAAAAAGTAGGAGGTTAAGTTATGATTAACAAGATTAATAAAAATAGCAAACGTGTTCAACGTCATATCAAACTACGTCATGACTTGGCTGGTACTACCGCTCGTCCAAGACTTTGCGTTTATAGAAGTTTAAATCACATCTATGCACAAATCATTGACGACACTAAGGGTGTAACCCTAGTTGCTTGCAACACAACTCAAAAAGAAGTTGCAGACGCAGTTAAAAATATGACAAATAAAGAGCAAGCAAAATATGTTGGCGAGCAAATCGCTAAACTTGCTAAGAAAAAGAAAATCACCGAAGTTGTATTCGATAGGGGTGGTTATCTTTACACCGGAAGAGTTAAAGAATTGGCAGACGGCGCAAGAGCCGGTGGCTTAAAATTTTAAGGAGAGATTATGGCACAACAACAAAAACGTGAATTCAGAAAGCCAAGAGAAGAAGTTAAAGACGAGTTCGATAAAAGATTAATAGGCGTAAGGCGTGTTGCTAAGGTCGTTAAAGGTGGCCGTACCATGCGTCTCTCTGCTCTTGTAGTGGTTGGAGATAAAAAAGGTAGAGTTGGAATGGGTATTGGTAAAGCAAGCGAAGTTCCACAAGCTATTGAAAAAGCAACCAAGGCTGCTAAAAAAGCATTGATTAATGTTCCTATTATCGAAGGCTCAATTCCACACGAAACAATCGGTAAGTTTGCTAAAACTAGCGTTAAAATGTTACCAAGTAAAAAGGGTAGAGGTTTAATTGCTGGTGGTGCTGCTCGTATCGTGTTTGAAATGGCTGGTTACACAGATATAACTGCAAAAATTTATGGCTCAACTGATAAAATCAACGTTGTTAGAGCAACATTAAATGGTCTTAAAGGTTTAAGAACAAAAGAACAAGTGGCTCTACTTCGCGGTAAATCAGTTGAAGAAATTTAGGAGGACTTATGGCAAAGAAACAAGTTAAAACAATCAAAGTTACCCTAGTTAAAAGCCCAACTGGTTACGACAAACGTCAAGCAAAAATCGTTGAAGCACTAGGCTTTAAAAAACTTGGTCAAACCCGAGTTCTTCCAGATAACGATTGCATAAGAGGTAGCATCTTCAAAGTTAACCACTTGTTAAAAGTGGAAGAAGAAGCGTAAAGGAGAGATTATGTATATACACGATTTAAAAAATGCAGAAGGCGAAAAGCAATCTAAAAAGAGATTAGGTCGCGGTATCGGTTCTGGTGTTGGAAAAACCTCTGGTAAAGGTCACAAGGGTCAAAACGCACGTTCAGGCGGTGGCGTTCGTCCTGGATTTGAAGGTGGTCAAAACCCATTATATAGAAGAATTCCTATTAAAGGATTTAGCAACGCTAAATTTAAAAAGGTTTATTCAACTGTAAATGTTAGCGCTCTTAACGTATTTGAAAAAGACACTGAAGTTGACGCTCTAAAATTATTAGATGCTGGAATTCTATCTAAAATAGAGAAAGACGGCGTTAAAATTTTAGGCAACGGTGAACTTACTGTTGCATTAAAAGTTAAGGCAAATAAATTTACAGCACAAGCAAAAGAGAAAATTTTAGCACAAGGTGGCAGTGTAGAGGAGGTATAATGTTTAAAACATTAGCTGACGCATTCAAAATTAAAGAAGTAAGAAATAAGTTATTGTTAACATTATTATTACTTTTTATCTACCGCGTTGGTTGCTGGATACCAATTCCAGGAATTGATAGCGAAGCATTAGGTTTAAATGTTGAAAACAATATGTTTTTAAGTCTACTTAGTGCAGTGAGTGGTGGTGCACTATCACAAGGTTCATTCCTAGCGCTTGGTGTTTCACCATATATCACGTCTTCAATTATAATTCAACTTTTAGCCGCTGTTATTCCTAGTTGGCAAAGATATGCCAAAGAAGGAGCAGACGGAAGAAAGAAACTTAGTTTATACACTAAAATTGCAGCACTTATTATAGCAACTGCACAAGCGATTGCTATTGCAGTAGGTTTTGGTCAAGCAGAATATGCCGACCTTGCTATATTTGGTGGTCAAGCATGGGTGTTCTACACATTCGTTGTGTTAATGCTCGTTGCTGGTGCAATGTTCACCGTTTGGCTTGGTGAAAAAATCACAGAAATTGGAATTGGCAACGGTATGTCACTTTTAATCTTTGTTGGTATTTTGTCAAGCGCTGCAACTGCTCTTATGGGAACATTTAGTAACCTTACAGTTGGCGGTGAAACAACTCAAACTGCTATTTGGCAATTAGTGCTATTTGTGGTTGCTTTGATTGCTATATTTGCACTTGTCGTATTTGTTGACGGCGGAGAAAGAAAAGTCCCTGTTCAATATGCAAAACAAGTGAAAGGTAGAAAGATGTATGGCGGTCAATCAACATACATTCCAATTAGAGTAAACGCAAATGGTGTTATTCCTATCATTTTTGCAACATCTATTTTATCATTTCCACAAATGTTAATGAGTATTTTCGCTCCAAATTCAACCAATGCATTTATCACTTGGTGGAATAATTGGCTTGGCGCGGGCACATGGGTATATTCAATCGTCTTATCATTACTAATATTGGCGTTTGCATACTTCTACACCATGTTAAACTTCGACCCAGACGAAATTGCACGTCAAATTCAACAAAATGGTGGTTTTATAACAGGTATTCGTCCTGGTAAACCTACCGCACAATATTTAAAGGGAATAAATAAGAAAATAACGTTATTTGGCGCTATATTCTTAGCATTTATGGCACTTATTCCAACACTTTTATTCACAGCGATTGGAACAGGTGGACTAAACAGCGCATTCAGTGCAACAGGTATGTTAATCGTAGTATCAGTGGCACTAGAATTTGATAAACAATTAGAAGCACAAATGCTTATGAAAAATTATAGAGGATTTTTAAAATAGGGGTAAAAATGAATATTGTATTAATCGGAATTCAAGGCTCTGGTAAGGGCACATTGGTATCAAGTTTAGAAAAACATTTAGATTTAAATGTTATTTCAACTGGGCAACTTCTTCGTGACGAAGTTGCAACTGGTTCGGCACTTGGCAAGCACATAAAAGAAATTCAAATGAATGGTGGCTTGGTTGAACTTGATATTGTTATGGACGTACTAAATAAAAAGTTAAAGTCTAACAATAAAAAGATAACCGTGTTTGACGGCTTTCCACGTAACATGGAACAGGCAAACGCGCTAGATAAGTTGGCTAAACCAGATATTGTAATTTATCTAAATTTAACAAAAGAAGTTGCGGTGGATAGAATTTTATCTCGCCTAACTTGTTCAAAATGTGGTCAAATTTACAACACAAAGAGAATAAACACTTTAGTTTGTCCAAATTGTGGTGGAAAATTAGAGCAAAGATTTGACGATACAATCGAAAGTATCAATAAGCGTTTTGAAGGTTTTTATAAAGACACTTATCCGCTTATTGATAAATATAAAAAAGATAATGTTTTATTTGAAGTCGACGCAAGTGGCACACCAGACCAGGTTGCCGAAACTTGCTTAAGGATTATAAATGAGCATAACAATTAAAAATTCTGAACAGATTGAAAAAATGCGTAAGTCGGGTAAAATTTTAAAACAAACACTCGATTTATTGGAGAAATCAATCTATCCTGGCCAAACCACTCAGCGCCTTAATGATTTGGCCTATGACTATATAATTTCGCAAGGCGCAACACCTTCCTTTTTAAATTATGAGGGATTTCCTTACACAATTTGTGCAAGTTTAAATGCACAAGTTGTGCATGGGTTCTGCTCAAATGTTCCACTAAAAGAAGGGGACATTATAAGTATTGATTGTGGTGTTATCTATGAAGGATACCATAGCGATGCGGCTAGGACATTCCCAGTGGGTAACATCTCAATTAAAAATTCAAATTTAATCGAAGCAACAAAACAATCATTCTTTGAAGGTATTAAGGACATCAAAGCAGGTTCAAGGCTAGGTCACATTAGCCACAAAATTCAAGTTTACTTGGAAAGTCGTGGTTATGGCGTGGTTAGAGAACTTTGTGGTCATGGCGTTGGCACACATCTTCACGAAGACCCACTCGTTCCAAACTATGGTAAATATAATTCAGGCATAGTTTTGCAGGAAGGTATGACGCTTGCAATTGAACCTATGGCAACACTTGGTCGTCGCGACGTTTATCTAGAAGACAATGATTGGACAGTTACCACACAGGACGGGCTTCCTAGTGCGCACTATGAAAACACCATACTAATTACAAAAGACGGTGTAGAAATCTTAACATTATAGTGGAAAACTAAAAAATTAGGAGAAATATGGATAGAATTATTCAAGCAGGAGATATTGTAAAATCACTGTCTGGACATGACAAAAATCAGTTATTTTTAGTGCTATCTATTGACAAATTTGGTTTTCTTGATATAATAAATGGAAGGTCAAGAAAAATTGAAAAACCAAAGAAAAAAAATCCTAAACATGTTCAGTTCGTGGCAACTGATAAAAACTTGCTAAACAGATTAAATTCGCCAACGATTACTAATGCAGAGTTGTACAAATTGATAAATTTGTATAAAAATAATGAAGAATAAGGAGAGATATGTCGAAAGAAGATGTAATTGATGCAGAAGGTGAAGTAGTTGATGTTTTGCCTAACGGCAATTTCAAAGTTGAAATTATGAACGGTCACTGTATCACTGCATATATTTCAGGTAAACTTCGCGCTAACAAAATTCGTGTTTTGATTGGTGACAAAGTTAAAGTTGAAATGAGTCCATACGACCTTACAAAAGGCAGAATTGTTTGGCGCAATAAAAACTAATTTATTAGTTTATTTAGGTTCAACACAAGGCATTTTGCCAAAGTGCCGACAACCTAAATGAGATTGTAAATCTTAAATTCGGCATTTTGGCAAAATGCCTGCTAATAAAAGGCTCAGCCTTAAAATTGCAAAAAAAAGGAGTTCAAAATGAAAGTACGTCCATCAGTAAAACCTATGTGCGAAAAGTGTAAAGTCATTAAACGTAACGGTAGAGTTATGGTTATTTGCGTTAAACCTAAGCACAAACAACGTCAAGGTTAATTACACAAGTTGTAATTATTTTTTCGTTTTAATTAAACAACAAACATAACATCTCGCGGCATTTTGGTGTTATGAGAACATATCACTGCAATGAGTTATGTTTACCTCTCATTGCAGTTCAAATCACGGTAAACTTAAACACACAATTAAGGAGGAAATAATGGCACGTATATCAGGCGTGGATTTACCTAACGAAAAGAGAGTTGAAATTGGTCTTACTTATATCTATGGTATTGGTAGGGTTAGTGCAAACAAAATCTTAAAAGAAACTGGTATCAATCCAGACACAAGAGTGAAAGACTTAACTGAAGAAGAAATTGCTGCTATTCGTAAGTATATAGATGCTAACTTCGTGGTTGAAGGTGAAAAGAGAAAAGATGTCGCTCTTGATATCAAACGTTTGAAAGAGATCAGATGCTATCGCGGACTTCGTCACATTGCTAATTTACCTGTTCGTGGTCAATCTAGCAAGCAAAACGCCCGCACACGCAAAGGTCCTAAAAAGACAATAGCAAATAAGAAAAAATAATAAGGAGTAAATAAATGGCTACAAAAAAAGAAACTAAAAAGAAGAAAAAAGTAGTTAGTGGTGGCGAAGGCGCAGTGCATATTTTCGCCAATTCTAACAACACACTTGTAACTTTAACTGATAGTCAAGGAAACACATTAGCACAATCAAGTGCGGGTGCTCTTGGTAACCGCGGTGCTAAAAAGACTACTCCATTCGCTGCTCAAAGCGCTGTTGAAGCTTGTCTTAAAGACGTAGCTCAATTTGGTGTTAGCAAAGTGGCTATATATGTTAAAGGCGCAGGAAACGCAAGGGAAGCTGCAATTCGTGCGGTTGGTAGTGCTGGTCTTCAAGTTACTATGATTAAAGACGTATCTCCAATAGCACACAACGGATGCAGACCACCTAAGAGAAGAAGGTTATAGGAGGAAATATGGCAAGAAGTACAAGTCCGGATTGCAAACAATGTCGCAGAGAAGGCGTTAAACTTTTCCTAAAAGGCGAAAGATGCTTAACAAAGTGCTCATTCGACAAGCGTCCTGTGGCTCCAGGTCCACACACTAACACTCGTAAGAAAGTTAGCGAATATGGAATGCAACTTAGAGAAAAACAAAAAGTAAGACGCGCTTACGGTTTGCTTGAAAAACAATTTAGATTATATTATGAAAAAGCAACTAAGAGCAAAGAAGGAACAGGTTGGGCACTTCTTAAAATGCTTGAATTAAGGCTAGATAACGTGGTTTATCGCTTAGGTTTGGGTTCTTCTAGAACAGAAGCAAGGCAAATTGTAAACCATGGTCATATCACTGTTAATGGTAAAAAGGTAAACATTCCTTCTTATCAAGTTAAAGTCGGTGATGTTATTGCAGTTAAGGATAATAAACAAAACCTTGAAATGTTTAATGTAATTAAAGGCGCTAAGGTTAGCACTCCAAAATGGTTAGAAATGAACACTGAAACCTTAACAGGTAAAGTGCTTGCATTACCAGAAAGAGATGACTTAGACCTTAACATTCAAGAACACTTAATTGTAGAATATTATTCAAGATAATGGGAGAGTGAATTATGATGAAAATCGAAAAACCAAAAATATCTTTGGAAGAACTTGATAACGGCGCACATGCAATCGTAACTGTTGAACCTTTGGAAAAAGGTTTTGGTGTTACTATTGGTAACATGCTTAGACGTACACTTTTAAGTTCACTTCCAGGAGCAGCCATTGTTGGTGTGAAAATCAAAGGCGTTTTGCACGAATTTTCAACAATTAAAGGCGTAACTGAAGATGTTCCTGATATTATATTAAACTTAAAGTCTGTTGCTGTTAAAACAGAATCAACCGACGAAGATTTTAAGGGCACAATCAGATTAAATAAGAAAGGTCCTGCAACAATCTACGCCAAAGATATTGAATGTGAAGACGGCATTACAATCATGAACCCAGATCAATATATTTGCACTATTGATGACGACGCTGACCTTGAAATCACAATGTATGTTGGTCGCGGTAGGGGTTATGTTCCTGCAAATCAAAACAAAAACTTTTCTGATGAAGTGGACTTTATTGCAATTGATGCATTGTTCACACCAGTAAAGCGTGTTAGTTTTGAAGTGCAATCTAGCCGTGTTGGTAGAAACCTTGATTTTGATAAATTAGTGCTAGATGTTCAAACTCGTGCAACAGTAACCGCAAAAGAAGTTATCGCGCTTTCTGCAAAACTTATTAACGACTATGCAACAATGTTTGTTGAACTCGTTGAAGGTATGGACGGCGTTAACATCTTAGTTGCTAGAAAAGAAGACGAAAGAACCAAATTATTCGAAAAACCTATCGAAGAAATGGAACTTAGCGTAAGAAGTTATAACTGCTTGAAACGTGCTGGTATTGAAACTGTTGGTGACCTTGCTAAAAAGTCACGCGCAGAAATGATGAAAGTGCGTAACATGGGTGCTAAATCTATGGAAGAAGTTATTGCTAAACTTGAATCTTACGGTATAACTCTTGAAGGAAACGAAAATTACTAAAAATTATTAAAGGAGAAAAATAATGCAAGTGAAACAATTAGGACGTCCTACCGAAGAAAGGTTGGCAATAATGCGCAATCAAGCAACTGACCTTCTTTGGAAAGGTAGAATTGAAACAACTCTCGCTAGGGCTAAATCGCTTAAAAGTTATGTTGAAAAACTTTTAACGCTTGCTTTAAATTCTTACGAAGATGTTATAACTGTAACCAAATATTCAGTAAATAAAAAGGGTGAAAAGGTTGCTCGTGAAGTTATGAACGACGGACCAAAGAAACTCGCTGCTAGAAGAAAGATTATGGCTAAAACATATTCTGTTAAAGAACAACGCAGACCAGGTGAGAAGAAAGCAGATTACATTGCTAGAACTGAAAATATTAAAAATCCACTTTTGGAAAAAGTTTTCAACGTGCTTGCTCCAAAATATGCAACTCGCGCTAAAGAACTTGGTTCATTTGGTGGATACACTAGAATAATCAAAACAGGTCTACGCAAAGGCGACAATTCTCAAATGGCT
>ERZ1090866.402-NODE-402-length-16016-cov-24.504668_pt1 | contig 16016 bp, 17 predicted proteins | sample MGYA00478477_ERZ1090866 | MGnify/ENA primary metagenome ERZ1090866 (study PRJEB33644, sample SAMEA5815737) | chicken gut metagenome | biome: Chicken; feature: Gastrointestinal Tract; material: Caecum | place: Ireland | collected 2019-01-01 | study: A study of the... | reverse complement strand
TGAACAGCCCCATTTTGTGCGGACAGTACAAAAAAGCCTCCATGTAGGAAAATATGAAGTTTTAGGAGGAGTGGCGCAGCGTGAGCGGCGCCACTCCAGTTTTTAGCTGGATGCGCTCGTGGTTGTAAAAATCGATATAGCGGTCAATCATCTCATTGGCCTCGCAGAATGAGGCCGGTTTATGACGGTAGATGCACTCTGTCTTGAGGATGGAAAAGAAATTTTCCGCCATAGCATTGTCATAACAGTTTCCGCGTCTTGACATGGAAGGCGTAATACCATAAGATTTTGTCAGGTCGAAGTATGCTTGCGAGGTGTACTGGAACCCCTGGTCGCTGTGGAGGTGGAGCTCTGCAGCGACCCTCTTTTTCTCCTTGCGCATAGCCAGGCGAATGGTGTCCAGCACCAGGTTCACCGTTTGCCGTGTCGCGGTCTTGTAAGCCACAATGCTGTTATCATAAAGGTCCCGGATCATAGACAGGTACAATACACCCTGCTTGGTGTGGATGTAGGAGATATCCGTCACCCATTTGCTGTTGGGGCTTTCCGCATGAAACTCCCTGTTCAGCAGATTCTTGTACTTGTGGACTTGCTGCCCCATCTGCTGCCACTTTCTGCGTCGGCGGATTTCAGACAGCAAACCGTATTTCTTCATAATACGGAGGATGGTTTTTGGGTTGCGGTAAATTCCTTGGCTGTTTTTCAGCCATTGCCACATCCGCCGGTAGCCGTAGGTATGAAAGCATTTGTCTTGTTGCTGCCGGATCGTCTCGGCAAGGGCAGCATCCTTTTCAGGATGGCTCATCCGATTTACAAAGCTGTAATAGCCGCTTCTGGACACGGCAAAGAATTGACACATGACAAGTACCGGATACTGTTCCCGGTGGCGGTAAATCACTGCATACTTTGCCTTTGCTCTCACTTCCTTTCTGTGGACCGCAGAAAATCCCGCAGCAGTTCATTCTCCATCTTCAGGCGTTTGTTTTCCTTTTCATAATCCTCTATTGTCTTGTTTTTTCCCGGTCGGCCTTTGCGTAAAGGTGCCGCCTGCCGAAGCCTTGTCTCCGGTCTGAGACCGCACCAGCTTTGAATCGCATAGCGGCTGATCCCGTATTTACGACTGATTTCATTTTGACTTTTCCCCGCTGCGATTTCTTGGCGAACTTTTTCTTTCATCGCCTCACTGTAGTGCAGCATTCCTTTTTTACCAGACATAACAATTCCCCCTGTTGTAGTACTTTTATTTTCCTACATCAGGGGGCTTCTTGTCTATTGTCCGTTTTTACTGGTTCAGTTCAACCACAAGAAGCCCGGCGGCTTTTTTCTTTTCCCCTGAAGGAGGTGACAACCATGGCGGGCGGCAGCATATCCATCCAGATCGAAAACCTGCGGCAGCTCGTCGCAGACGTGCAGGCCATCGAGGCCGGCGGCCGCAAGGCCATCAGCAGCACTGTGAAGGACGTGAAGGCCCGGGCCCCCGGCTGGATAGCGCAGGAGGTCACGGCAGTCTACAACATCAAGAAGGGAGAGATCACGCCGTCCAGCGGAGGCAAGCCGAAGAAGATGGCGGGCAGCATCCGCATCACAGGCGAGACCATCGAGGAGCTCACCCTCGTCTACAAGGGCCGGCTCCTGACCCCTGTGCACTTCGGCATGACACCCAAGGCCCCGCCGGCTGGCAGGAACTACACCCTGAAGGCGCAGATCCTCAAGGGCAGCAAGAAGGTCATCGGCCGCTACAAGAACACCCGCACCAAGGGCGGGCCATACTCGCAGCGGTCTCACTGGATCCTCATGGGGACAGGCAACACCAAAGCCGACGGCACGAGCTGGATCCCATTCCAGCGCATGAGCAAGACCCGCACCGACATCCAGAAGATGACCACCATCTCGGTGCCGCAGATGATAACCAGCGACCGCACCAACGAGGCCATCATGCTGAGGCTCAACACCGAGACGGCCAAGCGCCTCGACCACCACATGAAGCGAGCCCTCGGCCTGTGACCCACGGGCCACCGACACGGCCAGCAGGACGCCCGCCAAGGCGGCCGGGCACGCGAGGGCAAGCCAACACACACGCGCAGGAAAACGCGCCGCAAAGGGCACACAGAGGCCCCACACGGCCACGCAGCGCGGCCGAAGGTACTGTGACGCACCCCTGACGCCTGCGGTGCTGGCGAGCCCAAAAAACGCGCAGACTCCAAAAAGTTTTTCCGGGCCGTTTCGCTTCGCCCGGGGGCCTGCGCCGATCATTTTCCTGACCTCACGAAAATGGTGGGGGCACGGCAGCACGACAGAAAGGAGGGGACGCCATGCCGAACACCAACACCAAGCTCGTCGACAGCAAGACCATCGCGGCCCTGTTCGAGCTGACGCCCCGCCGCATCCAGCAGCTCACCAAGGAGGGCATCATCACGGCCACCAAGGAGGGCAACGCCAACCGCTACGACCTGATGCCGACGATCCAGAAGTACATCAGATACCTGACGGCCAAGGCCAATGGCCGGGAGCCGTCCAAAAAGGACGCCGAGATCGAAGGGCGCCGGCTCGAGGCCGAGGCCGACCTCAAGCGCAGCAAGGCAGACATCGCCGCACTCCAGCTCAAGGAGCTCGAGGGCACCATGCACCGCAGCGAGGATGTCGAGGCCGTCATGACCGATCTCGTGTATAGCATCAGGTCGATGCTCGTGGCGCTGCCCGGGCGTCTGGCCGTGGATGTCTCCAGCGCGGCCACCGCTGCGGAAGCGTCCGACATCATCCGCGCCGAGGTCTACAAGATCCTCGAGGAGCTGGCCGGCTATAAATACGATCCCGAGGTCTATGCGCGGCGGGTAAGGGATCGGGAGGGATGGAGCGAGCTCTCCGATGACGCGGACGACTAAGAAGGCCGCCGCGAAGCTCAACGCCGCCATCTCGGGGGCGATCAAACGCTTCGCCCCGCCTGAGAGCCTGACCGTGGACGAGTGGGCCGACAAGCACCGCCGCCTCTCCCCCGAAAGCTCGGCCGAGGCAGGCCCGTGGCGCACCAAGCGCACCCCGTACCTCGAGGAGCCCATGCGGGCCTTCACGGATCCGAAGGTGCACAAGATCGTCATGGTCGCCGCGTCGCAGGTCGGCAAGTCGGAGCTCGAGCTCAACATCATCGGCTACATCATCGACCAAGATCCCGGCAGCATCCTCTATGTGCACCCGACCATCGACGACGCCAGAAAGTTCAGCCGGCTGCGCGTCGCTCCCATGATCCGGGACAGCAAGCCCCTGAAGGCAAAGGTGCACGATGTCAAGGCCAAGGACAGCGGCAACACCATCCTCCAGAAGTCTTTCCCGGGCGGTATGCTCACACTGACCGGCTCCAACAGTGCCTCGGCGCTGGCATCCACCCCCGCCCGCTACATCATCGGCGACGAGCGTGACCGCTGGGCCACGAGCGCCGGCACCGAGGGCGACCCGTGGGCGCTGGCCGAGGCCCGGCAGGCGACCTTTTACAACGCCAAGGCCGTCGAGGTCTCGACCCCGACCATCAAGGGCGCCAGCAACATCGAGACCAGCTTCTACCAAGGCACACAGGAACGCTGGTGCCACCGCTGCCCCGAGTGCGGGGAGTACAGCGAGATCGTGTTCGACGCCATCCACTTCGAGCCCGAGGCCAAGCGCGTGCGCGGCAAAAAGGTCTGGAGCCTGAAGGGCGGCGTCTCGTGGGCCTGTCCCGCCTGCGGCTGCCTGATCCCCGAGGAGACCATGCGACGGCAGCCGGCCAAGTGGATCGCAGAAAACCCCGACGCCTACAAGAAGGGCGTCCGCTCGTTCTGGCTCAACGCCTTCAGCTCCCCGTGGACACCATGGGAGAAGATCGTCCTCAAGTTCCTCGACGCCAAGAACGACCCGCAGTGCCTCAAGGTGGTCTACAACACCCTGCTCGGCCAGCTATGGGAGGATCGCGGCGACCTCGAGGACGAGGACACCATGCTCGCCCGCCGTGAGGACTACGGCACACGCCCGGACGGCACCCCCGTGGAGCTGCCCGACGGCGTGCTGGTGCTCACCTGCGGCGTGGACACACAGGACAACCGGCTCGAGTACGAGGTCGTCGGCCACGGCAAGTACGGCGAAAACTGGGGCATCGTCAAGGGCTACATCATGGGCCGGCCGGACACCCCCGAGGTCTGGCAGCGGCTCGACGATGTCGTCGACCATGTCTACAAGTTCAAGAACGGCCGGGGCCTGAAGATCTCCATCACCTGCGTCGACTCCGGCGGCCACTTCACCCAAGAGGTGTATGAGGCGTGCCGGGCCCGACAGGGCAAGCGCGTGTTTGCCATCAAGGGCAAGGGCGGCGACGGGATCCCCTACGTCTCCCCGCCGACTAAGGTGCCGATCCGGGACAACAAGAAGATCACCTGCTGGCTCTACACCATCGGCGTCGACGCCGGCAAGGCTGCCATCATGGCCGGCCTGAAGGTGCAGGAGCCCGGCCCGAAATATTCCCATTTCAACCGGCACCCCGACGCCGGCTACGACCTCAACTACTTCAACGGCCTGCTCTCCGAGAAGCTGGTGCTCACCAGCACCCGGAGGGGCGACCGCTGGGCGTGGGAGAAGCTGCCCGGCCACAACCGCAACGAGGCCCTCGACTGCCGGGACTATGCCAACGCCGGCCTCAAGATCATCAACCCCGACATGGACGCAGTCGAGCGCCGCCTGCGCGGCCTCGAGGAGCAGCCAAAACCGGCGCCGCAGCGACGGGCGCGCACCAAGCGCAGCAGCTCCAGCGCCTTCGACGACTGGTAAGGAGGACACGACCACATGAAAACGCGCAAGACCATCGAGATCGAGCTCACCGGCAAGCGGGAGCGGCTCGAGCTCTACCTGAAGCGGGAGGCCGAAATGCTGAGCGGCGGCGTGCAGAGCTATGGCATCGGATCCCGCAACCTGTCCCGCTACAACACCGACCTCGCCGCCATCCGGGCGGCCATCAAGGAGCTCGAGGACGACATCGCAGCCCTCGAGGCCCTGCTCAACGGGCAGCGCCCCCGCAAAGCCGTGGGCGTCGTCCCCCGTGACTGGTGAAAGAAGCCCCGAAAGGGGCTTTTTTCATAGGCTGACGCCGGGAGTTTTCGCTCCTTTTCTCCCGGCGCCGGCCATTTTTACCCGAAGGAGGTGAGCACCATCAGCAGACGAAAGAACAGAAGCCGACCGCAGAGCGGCCGGCAGAGCCCCCGCCCCGTGAACAAGGGCTACGGCGACGCCGGCGCGAGCTGGCACAAGAGGTCGACCAAGGGCTTCAGGGCCTTCAGCGGCAGCCCCAAGGAGGACATCGACGCCCACAACTGGACACTCCGGCAGAGAGCCCGGATGCTCTACATGGCCGCACCCATCGCCACCTCGGCCATCCGCACTAACCGCACAAACGTGGTCGGCATCGGGCTCCAGCTCAAGAGCCGGATCGACCGGGAGGCGCTCGGCATGACACAGGAGGCTACGGACGCATGGCAGGCGCAGGCCGAGCGTGAGTTCAACCTGTGGGCCAACAATAAAAGGGCGTGCGACGCCACCGGCGTCAATAACTTCGCAGCCATGCAGCAGCTCGCCCTCGCCTCGTGGCTGGTCAGCGGCGACGTGTTCGCGGTCGTCAAGCAGTACGACCCGACGCCCCTCATGCCCTACTCGCTGCGCATCCACCTGATCGAGGCCGACCGCGTGGCAACCCCGACGAGCTCCGGTATCGTCACCCCCATGCTGCTGACCACCGGCAAGGCGGCCAACGGCAACACCATCTACGACGGCGTCGAGGCGGACAGCAACGGCCAGATCGTCGCCTACCACATCCGCAGCACCTACCCCTTCGAGCTGGGTGCAGCGGCGACCAAGTGGGCCCGCGTGGAAGCATACGGCCGGCGCACAGGGCTCCCGAACATCCTGCACATCATGGAGAGCGAGCGCCCGGATCAGTACAGAGGCGTCAGCTACCTCGCGCAGGTCATCGAGCCCCTGCTTCAGCTCCGGCGCTACACCGAGAGCGAGCTGACCGCGGCCGTCGTGGAGAGCTTTTTCACGGCCTTCATCAAGACCGAGGCCGGCGCCGGCGACAACCCGTTCAACGAGGTGGGGAGCAGCCTGCCGGAAGTGAGCCGGGATCCCAACGAGTACGAGATGGGCCCGGGGCAGATCAACATCATGGAGCCCGGCGAGGATGTCACCTTTGCCGACCCCAAGCGACCGGCCAGCGGCTTCGACAGCTTCCTGCGCGCCATCTGCGAGCAGGTGGGCGCAGCCCTCGAGATCCCGGCCGACCTGCTCCTCAAGGCGTTCAACAGCTCGTACAGCGCCAGCCGCGCCGCCCTGCTGGAGGCGTGGAAAGCCTTCCGCATGAGGCGCAAGTGGTTTGTCGATGACTTCTGCACCCCCATCTATGAGATCTTCATCGCCGAGGCCGTGGCCCGCGGACGCATCAGCGCCCCGGGCTTTTTCGCTGACCCGGCAACCCGGGCGGCCTACCTCGGCGCCGAGTGGATCGGCCCCTCGCAGGGGCAGCTCGACCCGACCAAGGAGATCACGGCCGAGATCCTCGCCATCGGCGAGGGCATTACCACCCGCGAGCAGGCCACGATCCGGCTCAACGGCGGCCAGTGGGACGCCAACATCGACCAGCTCGCCCGGGAAAACGAGAAGCTGCGGGCGGCTCAGGGAGACACCGGCAGCACCGGCGACTCCGGCGGCACCTCAGTGGCCGGCACATCCCTCTCGGCTGCCGTGCGGCGCGCTGCCATCGTCGCCGAGGTGGAAAAGACCATCAAGGAAGGAGACAAGGACAAGCATGAAAACGAGTAACACCCCGCGCCTGTGCGCCGGGCCGCAGGTCGTCCAGCAGACGCCGACGAAGTTCTGGAACATCGCCAGCGTCGGCGAGGACTCGGGCGAGATCGTCCTCTATGGCGATGTCGTCGCCCGTCAGCCTGTGGACTGGTGGACGGGTGAGCCCGAGCCCGGCCTCTATATCGCTCCCGAGAGTTTCATGGAGGATCTCGCGGCCGTCAAGGGCAAGAGCAACATCACCATCAAGATCAACAGCACCGGCGGCGACCTCTACACCGGCATCGCCATCCACAACGCCATCAAGGGCCTGAGCGGCCACAAGGTCGTCATCGTGGAGGGCATCGCAGCCAGCGCGGCCAGCGTCATCGCCTGCGCCGGCGACGAGGTGCAGGTCTACCCTGGCAGCATGGTCATGATCCACGGCGTCGCGGGCCTGCTGATGGACTACTACACCCTCGCAGACCTGAAGAAGCTCCAGAAGGACTTCGACGCCAGCGAGCGGGCTATCGCGGAGATCTACCACGCCAAGACCGGGATCGCGGTCGAACAGCTCCGCACCATGATGACCCGCGAGACATGGATGGTCGGGCAGGAAGCCATCGACAACGGCTTCGCCGACACCCTGCTCGAGGGCGACGGCCCTGATGTCAGCATGAGCGCCGACAAGCAGGTGCTCCTCGTGGCCGGCATCCGGCACAACATCAAGGGGCTGCACAATGTCCCGAGCACGATCCGTATCAACAGCATCCACGCCGCCCCGGCGGCTGGAAATAAGCCGACCGGGAACGGCGGCGAAAACAGAAAGGAAGATGAGCCCATGACTCTCGAGGAAATGAGAGCACAGCACCCCGACCTCGTCGCTCAGATCGAGCAGCAGGCCGCCGCAAATGCCATCACGCAGGAGCGGGCCCGCATCGAGGCCATCGACAGCATCGCCGCCAGTGTGGGCGACGCTCAGCTTGTCAGGGACGCCAAGTACGGCGAGAACACCTGCACCGCTGAGCAGCTCGCGCTCAAGGCTATGCAGAAGCAGGCGGCCCTCGGCGCCAAGCACCTGAAGGACACCGCCAACGACAACGCCGAGTCCGGCGCCGCCAATGTCGGAGCCGCCCCCAATGGAGGCGAGGAAGGCAGCGAGGCCGACGACAAGGCCAAGGTCGACGCCATCGTCGGCATCTACAACACCACCAAGAACGGAGGTAAGAAGTAATGAGCAAGAGACTGGATGAAAACCTCGGCACCGTGGACTACGACGGCCTGATCGTCACAAACGAGCCCGTCGCTGACGTGTTCACCGTGACCATCCGCAAGGAGGCCAGCGCCGAGGCAACCCTCAAGCGCGGCACCGTTCTGGCCCTGTCCGGCGGCACCGCAGGCGACGGCAAGATGGTCGCCCTCGGCACCACGGCCAAGAGCAACGAGACCCTCACTGCCAACGCCATCCTCTGCGACGACACCAAGGTCGGCACCGACGCCGACGTGGAGGCCACCGCCTACCGCACCGGCCACTTCGCCCGCAACAAGCTGATCTTCAGCGGCTCCAGCTACACCCTGAAGCCCGCCGACGAGGAAGCTCTGCGCGCTGCCGGCATCCTGCTGAGCGACGCGCTGGACTACTAAGAGAAGGAGGACAAGATCATGCCTTTTAACTTCTACGACACCCACACGCTGCTCATGGCCGTGCAGCAGCTCGCCCCTGCGGCGACCTTCCTGCGCGACCGCTATTTCCCGACCAACGACGCGAGCGACATCTTCGCCACTGAGGATGTGCTGGTCGAGTACCGTGACGGCGTGCGCAAGCTCGCGCCCTTCGTCGCTCCCCGCAAGGGCGGCGTCACCATCCTGCGCAAGGGCTACACCATGGAGCGTTATACCCCGCCCTTCGTGGCTCCCCGTCGCACCCTGACCCTCGACGAGCTGCGCAAGCGCGGCTTCGGCGAGGCCCTGTACTCTCAGCTCACCCCCGAGCAGCGCCAGCAGGTGCTCATTGTGCGGGACGCTGACGAGCTGGGCGACCTTATCACCAACCGCGAGGAGGCCATGGCCGCCGAGACCATGCTGACCAACGGCTGCATCATGAAGCACATCGCCGACGACGCCGACAAGAGCGACGAGATGGAGATCCGCTTCTACTCCGAGGGCGCCAACCCCGCCACCTACACCCCGACGATCAAGTGGGACGCAGAAGGCGCCAAGATCCGCGCCGACCTCGGCGCGATGGCCCGTATGCTGACCAGACGCGGCCTGCGTGCTGCTGACCTCGTGTGCTCCCCTGACGTGGCCGACGCCATCGTCGAGGATCCCGACATCAAGGAAATGCTCGACAACCGCCGCTATGAGCTGGGCTCCGTCGCCCCCGAGGAGCTGGCGCCCGGCGCGTCCATCATGGCCCGCCTGAACATCAACGGCCGCATCATCAGCGTGATCTCCTACGACGAGACCTACACCGACGACGACGGCAACGATCAGCTCTACATCCCGAGCGGCAAGTGCATCCTCACCGCCCCCGCTGCTGGCCGTACCTGTTACGGCGCCGTCTCCCAGGTGGAGCAGGCCGACGGAGAGTTCCACACCTACGCCGGCCGCCGCGTGCCGAAGTATGTGTCCAGCGCCGAGGGCAACACCCGCACGCTGACCATCTCCAGCCGCCCGCTGCTGATCCCTAACAACAAAAACCCGTGGATCGTTGCCGACGTACTGGGGGAATAACACCCCCTGTTGACACCGCTGCGGTCGGCAGGGGGACGGTCGGCGCAGCCATTGTAGGAAAGGAGTGACAAACATGGCTTACACACCTACCGAGTGGAAAGACGGCGACATCATCACCGCCGAAAGACTGAACAAGCTCGAGGCCGGCGTGCAAAACGAGCAGGTCGGGCCGCAAGGCCCCAAGGGAGACACCGGCGAAACCGGCCCGCAGGGCCCGAAGGGTGATACTGGAGAAACTGGCCCGCAGGGCCCCGCCGGAGCGGATGGTGCCAAAGGCGATACCGGGGCAACCGGGCCCGCCGGAGCAGACGGGAAGTCTGTTAAGAGCATCGCCCTCACCGCAGACAGCACCGGGAAAGTGACCGGCGGCACGGCCACGCTGACGGACGACTCCACCGTGCCGATCACCGTGACAACCGCCACCGCCTAAGACCAAGGAAAGGAGCACGAATATGATCCAGATCATCGCGGGCACCTTCGGCTATTACAACGGCCGCAAGGTCGTCCCCATCACCAACGCGGACGGGCCTCAGAAGTTCGACCCCGAGCTCGAGGCCCGTCTGGTCAAGAAAGGCGTCGCCAAGTACGTCGACGAGAAGCCCGTGGCCCCTGCCCCGGCCGCAGAGCCGGAGCGGGAGCCCGGGGCGACATCTGAGCCAGACGGCACGCCTGCCGCTCCCGAGTACGACGAGGACATGAAGCTCGACGAGCTGAAGGAAGTGGCGACCGCCTACGGCGTGGACGCCTCTGCCATGCGCAAGAAGGCTGACATCATCGACGCCATCGAGAAGGCGAAGGCGGCAGCCGACGACGGCCAGAATGGCGACGACCAAAACGGCGACGACGAGAAGCCCCCAGAGATCGGCGCCGCAGATCCCGTCTAATGGCTTTCGATTTCAAGAAAATGGTCGCTGACGACCGCCGCCTCGTGTTTCTCAACCTCGCCGAGTTCGGTGAGGAGCACAAGGTCGACGGCAAGACCATCACCGTCGTGCTGGATGACAACGCCCTGAAAGAACGCCAAGGGGGGCAAGAGCTGGGCGTGGCAGAGTCGTCCCTCATGCTGTATGCAGCAGTCGAGGATCTGCCGCCCCGGCGCCCGGCGGGCGAAGGGCTCAACATCGACGGCCGCGAGTATATCGTCAACGACTGGAGCGAGGACATGGGCGTCGCCACCATCGCACTCGGCCAGACCGTGACCATGTAAAGGAGGTGCAGCCGTGTCCATAGTCAACAGCATCGAGACCGTCCGGGAGTGGCTGGACTCCACCGTCTGCCCGATGGTGCAGCTCAAGCTCCCCGACGACAGCGCGACCGACGCCTCCTACCCCTACAAGCTGGTCAACCCGACCGCGTTCTCGCTTTTCGTCCCGTCGAAGGACAGATTGCCCCCAAAGGTGCCGGCTCCCATCCCCTCGGTCTGCGTGCAGATCGTGGAGGGCACCGACAGCCTGACCATGAGCTCGAGGAGCATCAAGATCCGGCTCTGCTTCTCTGCGTGGGATCCCGGCTACCACGGGCGCGACATCTTCAAACCGAAAAACGACGGCAGCGGCGCATACGTCCAGTGGCAAAACGAGGAGGCCGCGGCCTTCTTCGAGAAAAACGGCGAGGGCTGGCGCGACGCATGGAATTTTGTGGACACGGCCCTCCGCATGATCGAGAACGCCGAGTACATCGGCTCGCTGCGCGTCATGAAGGAGGACGGCATCACCTTCGGCCCTGTCTCTGAGCAGGACGCCGTCCCGGACTTCTACCCCTACTGGTTCGCGTGGGTGGAGTTTTCTGCCGAGGAGCCCCTGACACGCACGCCGAAGGACTACCAACACCTGCTTTAAGGGCAGCCGGCCGGCTGCTCTAATTTTATGCAAAGGAGGAAAAGCAGATGGCAAATGAATACCTCTACGGCGCATACGGCCACATGGGTGAAACTGTGGCACAGAGCGCCGTACAGGCGGGCACCACGCCGGTCTATATCGGCACGGCACCCGTCAACCTCGTGCGCGGCTTCGCAGACGCCGGCGTCATCAACGAGCCGATCAAGCTCAGCAACATGATCGACGCGCAGCGCAAGCTCGGCTATGCGGCCGACTGGGGCACCTTTACGCTCTGCGAGGTCATGAACGCGCACTTCAACAACACCCTCGGGAACATCGGCCCCATCTACGTCATCAACGTCCTCGACCCGTCTGCGGGCAAGCACCGCAAGGCGACCGAGACCACCCAGCAGCTTTCTTTCACGGGCGGCCGGGCCGAGTTTGCGAGCTCCACCATCATCCTCGACACCATGACCATCGCCAAGAGCGTTGGCGGCGACTACGCCGAGGGCACCGACTACGCTGTGGACTATAACTTCACCAAGGGCACCGTCATCATCACCAGCCTGATCGCGGACTCCCCGCTCACCGGCACCCTGACGGCCAGCTTCTACGAGGTGGACGACAGCGCCATCGAGGACGACGACATCATCGGCGGCGTGACGGCCGGCGGCGAGTACAGCGGCCTGAGTTCCATCGCGCTGCTCTACCCCGAGCAGTTCGCGGTCTGCAACCTGATTGCCGCCCCCGGATGGAGCCATAGCCCGGCGGTCTACAACGCTATGCTCACCGCGAGCCAGAAGATCAACGGCCACTGGGACGCCTTCGTCGTGGCTGATCTGCCCCTTGTGAGCGGATCCTCTGCGGTCGGGCAGGCCGAGGTCGACGAGGCGCAGGTCGGTGCCACGGCGGTCGACACCATCGAGAAGGCCATCGCGTGGAAGAAAAGCAACGCCTTCGACAACGAGAGATCCAAGGTCTACTGGCCGCAGGGCATCGACAACCTCGGCAACGTCTACCATCTGAGCACGCTGGCCGTGGTCGAGCTCATGCGGGCCGACTTCAGCCACAACAGCGTGCCGATGGAGACCTGCGGCAACAAGGCGATCCCCATCATCAAGCAGTATTTTGGGGCCAACGCCACCAACCGCGGCTTCAGCCAGCAGGAGGGCAAGGAGCTGACGCAGAACGGCATCAGCACGGCCGTCGCATGGGGCGGCGAGTGGGTGCTGTGGGGCGACCACACCGCCGCCTACACCTACGGCGCCGACGTGGATCCCCGGGCGATCTTCGACGTGTCCATGCGTATGCTCATGCACATCACCAACGACTTCCAGAGGGAGTGGAGCCCGCGCATCGACGAGCCCATGACCCGGGCGCTCAAGGACGAGATCATCAACCGCGAGCAGGAGAAGCTCGACGGGTATGTCAGCATGGGCGCGCTGCTGGGCGAGCCGCGGATCGTGTTCCTCGAGAGCGAGAACAGCACCACCGACATCATGAACGGCGACTTCCGCTGGGACATCGCCGTCACCCCGACCCCGCCCCTCAAGTCTGCGAGCGTGTACGTCGCATACACCGACGCCGGCTTCTCTGTCTACTACGAAGGAGGTGACGAGTAATGGCAAATCTGTGGCTTGACCTGAAGGGCCCCATCCTCGCCGACACCGTGTACATCAACGGCGTCCTCGTCGCCAAGGACGTGACCATCACCCTGCCGGCCGTCACCCATGTGACCGCCGATTATAAGGCGATGGGCACCTACACCGCACCCATGACCGGCCAGATCGAAGGCATGGAGGCCGCCATCACCAAGATCGGCATCGACAAGGGGCTGCGCTCCATGGTGCAGCTCGAGAGCAAGACGCTGGAGGTCAGATGGGCGCAGGATGTCAAGTACGCCGACGGCTCCACCAAGACCGAAGGCTGCAAGGCGTTCATGCGCTGCGTCCCGAAGCTGATCCCGGGCCTGTCCGTGGATCCGGGCAACCCTTCGGAGAACGAGGTCACGCTGGCCGTGAGCCGCTATCAGGTTTTCGTCGCCGGCGAGGAGTTCTGCCTGATCGACCAGCTCAACACCATCATGCGCATCGGCGGCGTGGACTACGTCAAAGACCTGCGCAGCGTGCTGTAACAACAGATGGGCGCCGCCCGAGGTGGGCGGCGTCCCTCTTTTTATCAACGAAAGGAGACAACGACCATGGAAAAGCTGACACTCAGCAACCCCATCACCATCAACGGCAAGAAGGTCAAGACCCTGACCTATGACACCGGCGCGATCACCGTGGGAATGTTCGCCGAGGCCGAGGCGCTGAAGCTGCGCGCCACCACCCACAAGGCCGGCGGCAGCGCCGGCGCCACCGAGCTCGACTACTCCATGCACCTCTACCTCGCTATGATGGCGATCACCGCCGTCAACCCCGACATCGACATCGCTGACCTCGAGCGCATCAGCGGGCCCGATGTCATGGAGCTGGTGAGGATCGGCCGAAATTTTACCACAACGAGGTCGGGGGCACCCTCCGAGCAAAACGACTCGGAGAGCTCGTCCGAGACTACTCCCGAGCCTTCCACATCTCAGTCGGAGAACTCCGACGGGAACGCCTGACCGACTTCCTGCTCGAATACTACGAAGCGGCCGAGGAGGCGAAAAAGCAGCGGGCAAAGATCCCGAAGCCGAGGATCCCCCACATCCGGCCGCATAGGAGGAGGTGACGCCAGTGGCCAAAAATAAAATGCTGCAAGCCGTCGTGAGTCTCGCCGGCACCATTGACCCGTCACTCGGCAAGGCGCTGGACGATGTCACCGGCAAGCTGGAAAACGTCAACTGGAAGGCCGTGGCCGTCGGCGGCGCTGTGGGCGGCATCGCAGTCGCAACAGGCAAGGCGGTCGTGGAGGCCGGGAAGTATCTGGCCGACCTCGGCAACGAGTACAACACGGCCATCAATCAGCTCTCGGCAGCAACCGGGGCGACTGGCGACGAGCTGGACGCGCTCGGTGAAAGCGTCAAGAACATCTACGCCCAAGGGCTCGGCGATGACTTCGCCGACGTGGCTGACGGACTGGCCGCTACGCAGCAGGCCAGCGACCTGGCCGGCGACGCGCTGGAGCAGGCCACCGCCGCCGGCTTCAACCTGCGGGACGTGTTCGACTACGAGATCGGCGAGAGCGCCCGGGCTGCCTCTGCCCTGATGAAAAACTTTGGCATCGACGCCGAGGAAGCCTACGGCCTGATCGCCGTGGGCGCGCAAAACGGCGCGGACAAAAACGGCGACCTGCTGGACACCCTGAACGAGTACAGCCCGCAGTTTGCGGCTCTCGGCCTCAGCGCCGACCAGTTCATCGGCACCCTCGTGGAGGGCGCTGACGCCGGCCTGTTCTCCATCGACAAGGTCGGCGACGCCGTCAAGGAGTTCAACATCAGAGCGAAGGACGGCAGCGACACGAGCCGGGAAGCCTTCGAGAGCCTCGGCCTCAACGCCGACAAAATGTTCGCGGCCTTCGCCGCAGGTGGAGACACCGCAGAGGCCGCGTTCTTCGACACCGTCGAAGCCCTCAACAGCATGGACGACCCCCTCGCCCGCAACGCGGCCGGCGTGGCCCTGTTCGGCACACAGTTCGAGGATCTGGAGGCCGGCGTGCTGCCGGTGCTGGCGAGTATCGAGACCGCAGCCTACGACGGCGCGGCAGCTCTCCAGCAAATCAATAACGTTCGATATAATGATCTAGGTAGCGCATTTGAATCCATAAAAAGATCTGCTGAAGTCGCACTGCTTCCTATGGCCTCAATGATTGCAAATACATTAACTACTTTGGCACCTGTACTCCGGGATGCCTTTAATTCCATCGCTCCCGTGATTACAGATACATTGAACGCCTGTTTGCCATTTGTGCAGCAGTTCCTTGTTGGGATGGGGCAAGTGCTTCAAACTGTGCTTCCTATGATTTCGCAGCTTGCCGAAGGAATTTTGCCCCTTCTCGGGCAGCTTGTATCCGCTTTTTTGCCCCCATTGCTCGATCTAGCTCAGCAGTTATTGCCGCCGCTTATGCAGATTGTGCAAGCAATACTTCCCCCGATTTCAAGCATATTGTCATCTATACTTCCTATAATCACACAAATCGCTTCGGTTGTTCTTCCTGTATTAGCGGACATAATATCAGCTTTACTCCCTGCTATTACTCCACTACTGGAAGTTGCACTTCAAATAGTAAATAGTGTGATTATGCCTCTATTACCGCCGCTAATGCAAATCGTGGAGGCACTACTTCCTCCAATTGTCTCTCTACTTAACGCTATTATGCCGATTTTAACCCCATTACTGTCCTTGCTACAACCAATAGCGGAGGTGCTAGGCATGATTGCTAATGTAATTGCGAAAATTGTAAGTTTCGGGGCTGGAGTAATCAGCAATATAATAGGGTTCTTTACAGGAGGTAGTAGCGGTAGCAGCAGTACGTCAGGATATGCAACCGGTGGCTTCACAAACGGCCCGTCAATCGCGGGCGAGGATCCGCGCTATCCGACGGAGGCCGTCATCAGCTTCAACCCTGCATACAGGGCGCAAAACCTGTCCTACTGGGCCCGCGCCGGCGAAATGCTCGGCGCTATGGACGAGGGCAGCACGGAGGCCGTCATCAGCTTCAACCCTGCATACAGGGCGCAAAACCTGTCCTACT
>ERZ1090866.395-NODE-395-length-16172-cov-4.850344_pt1 | contig 16172 bp, 7 predicted proteins | sample MGYA00478477_ERZ1090866 | MGnify/ENA primary metagenome ERZ1090866 (study PRJEB33644, sample SAMEA5815737) | chicken gut metagenome | biome: Chicken; feature: Gastrointestinal Tract; material: Caecum | place: Ireland | collected 2019-01-01 | study: A study of the... | reverse complement strand
TGATTTTCCTTTTTTTAATGATTTACTATCCCTATGGAACGAACTTGTTACAGTTGGTCTTGATAATGTCTCCGACGTCCCGTCCGTATTTTGCCGTAAGCTGTGAATAACTCTGCAATACGAACAGGAACCGGATTCCGCGCGAACGCGCTACCGTTACCATACCTTCGATGTTGTCAAACTTCGGAAGATTCGCAAATTCGTCCAAGACGAAATAGGTGTTCCGTTTGAGAATCGCCGTATCTTTTTCGCCGCGACGGAGATTCAGGTTCGCCTTTTCCACAAGTTCCTTGTACATCTGCGTAATAAACAGAGTAACAAAGCGGTGACGCGTAAACCGTTCGTCCGGCACGATGATGAATACCGCGTTCGGCTGTTCGTCCAAGTTCACGATGTCAAGGTCGTTTTCGGCGGTCATCGACATAATGCCGTCGTCGGACAACTGTTGCATATAACTGTTTACTTCGGACAAATAACTCGTAAGCGTTTTATCCGAGGTAATAAGCACGGTGTTTACCAACCCTCTGACTTTTGAAAATTCATCTCTCCCTTCCATCAGGTATTTTTTGAGCATCGTCGTATCTTCCGAACAATACTTGCAGATATTGTGATAGACGTTGAAAAGCACGAGTTGTTTTTCGTCGAGCTTTCCTTTGATACAGTCCTCGCACATTGCAAGCACGAAACCGAAAATAAGATTCCTTGCTCCCTGCTCCCAAGTCGGTTGGTCTTTATTCTGAACGGGACATAGCGTGTACACAAGGTCCTGCGCATTTTCGTAGATTTCGTCCTTTAACTCCTGCATACGCGTTCTTGCGTCGCGGTAAGAAAGGAACACTTCCCCCGCGCCGTAATATTTCCCGTCTTTCTGCTCCAAGTTGTTTTCAAGGTCTTTTACCAAGCGGATTCTCCTCAGCAGCACGTTCATCGGATTCCACCGCTCGGAACTGTACGGCTCGCGCAGATCGAGAACGGAGATTTTATATCCCTGCTTTTCAAGGTTCTTTGCGTGCTTTTCGTAAAGTTCTTTCTTCGGATCGGATATGACGATGCTCGGCTTGCTTTGGCTTTTCCCCAAAACCGCTATATTCTGATCGACGAAGCCCGTCGTTTTACCGCTACCCGTCGTACCGACGATGAGCGCGTGCAACTGACTTGTCGTTATCACTTCAACGTTTCCGCCCTTTTTCTCCGCACCGATGACGATTCCGTCCTGCTTGCTGTCCGCTGCTTTATAGTCATACACCTGAAATTCTTTTAATTTTTTCAGGCGCTTGACCGACAGCCACTCCGTATCTTCAAGGTCGTTTTCGTTCAGGGCGATATTCTGCGCGTCCACCCGATACATCATCAGATACCCGATGAGTATCAGTCCGTTCGCAACGCCGACAGACAGCCAATAATCCCGCATATTCAGGATTTCGGCTATCCCTTTCTCACCGCCGAGCGAAAACAGATACAGAATGAGTACGGATACAAACGCGAACAGAATCGCCCAAAATAAGATTTTGAGTTTGTTCGATTTCCTCTTTCTGTGTTTTGTTCCTTCTTTTCTGTTCAATCCTTACTGTTCACCTCCTGTCTTTCTCCGTTTTCCCGTTTGCGCTTTTTCTCCATTTCTTCCTCGACTTCCTGCAACCTGCGGGAAAAATCCCGTTCCAACAGTTCGCTGTCCTCTCCGAAAGAGCGCAGGAATTTTCCGAACAGAGATTTGATTTTACGGCGGGACATCGCAAGTCGGCGTTTGTGGTTCGTATCGCTCGGTTTCAACTTGCCGAATCTCGGTTTTTCATAGATTTCGGGTTTTATGAATTTTGCGAGTTTGAGAACGAGGTTTCCTTGCCGCCTCTTATAGTCGGCTTCTATATCCTGAATGATCGTGAGTTTGCTCTCATCGATTCTGTTATGGTATTTCGGCAAGTCCCGTTCCATTTCTTCAAGCCCTATGTTCTTCCTTGCGAGCGCATAGGGCATCCCGCAAATATTCTTGATCGCCCGTTCCTTTTTTTCGAGTTCTCTGTAAAACCGGGCGTTCGCTTTCCGCGCTTGTCCCTGATATCCGATGAGCATATCGACTATCTTATCTACCCTCCCAACGTATGCTTCCATATCCTTGCTACCGTAGGAGAGCCTGCCTGTTTTCGGCAAGTCCTTTGCAAGCGACAAAATCTCCTTTCTTATCTCGTCGCTGCTTCCCATCGCCGCTTTGACGGAAGTCATACCCCGAAGCGTTCTGATCGCCTCCACCCGCGTTTTATAGAGCTTGTCCCTGTCGCTGTCTATGTACAGTCCGATTCGGACGAATAAGTTATTGATTGCCGTCATATCTATCTTGCCTTTTCTACGATAGCCGAACGTGCCTTTTTTGGTTTTATACATCGGTTCTTTCTCCCAAAAGACAAAGTGGATATGCAGATGATGCGGCTTGTCGAGGTGTAACGCGCACATCAGGTCAATATTCTTCCTGTTGAATTTCGCGTCCTCCAAAAACTGACCGAACGTGTTTTTGATTAGTCCGATACACTTTTCGGGCGTGTCGATTTTGTACGATTGTTCCTCATTCAGAGAGATAAATCCGTGATAGATATTTCCCTCGTTCTTTTTCAGCCGCGCTTTCATTTCTTCCACTTGCTCCGCGGAAATCATTCCGTCGCCGTTGAACACGCCCGTGGATTTTTGCAGGTATTCGAGCGCGGTGATTTGCCCCGTTTTCTTACCCGTGATTTTTCCTTCCGTCGTGATATAGTCATAGACGTTTTTGCCGCCCGTCATATCGTAAAATCCGCGCTCCGCTTCGTGCGCCGCTCTTTCAAGTCCGCTCGCGTTCTTCGGCAAGCGGTACGGCGTGTATTGTATATTCAGTACGACCGGTTGATTGCTGATTGCCGTTTACCTCCCCGCTTCTTTCAATAGTCTTGCTTCGTCTTTCACGATGAAGTCCGGCGTGTCTTTCAGAAACCCCTTCCTGAAATTCTCGCCCGATCGCGTTCCGTCCGCCCATAACGAGAGAAGATTGAAGATGGAGCATATCAGTCGTTTCTCCACCACTTGGTTTGCGATGATTTCTTTCATCAGACGTATCAGCTCAAAATAGAACGCGTCCACGCTGTATTCTTTCGGAACGCTCACGGCTTTTTCTTCGCCGTCAAGCTGTACCTTGTCGAACAGTCTTTTGTGCAGTTCGGGAAGTCCGAACGCAAGCGCGTCGTTGACGATCGCATTGAAGCTATTCGAGTATCTGTCTATCTTGGCGATTTCTCGTATTAACTCCCACTTCTTTTCATCCTGAATAACGATGTTTCTTTTGTTGCCTGTGTTTTCAAATTTGCATTTTCTGCCCATTTCAGCCTCCTTTCCGAAAAGTCGGTTTCCGACTTGTTCCCAAGCCCGTTTTTTCGATTGATGGAAAAAACCTTATCCTGCTTCTCAAAAGCCCCCTTTTTCAAACTTATTTTCAGTGGGTTCGTCATCTTCGTCCGACTGTTCGTTCTGACTTTCAAGGATACTTTTCAGCATCTCGCCTGCCATAATTCCGCCGGCGATAACCTTTGCCACGCTCGGCTTTTGATCCTGCGCCTTGCGGATTTCTCTGCTTTTGATCCCGCCGCGTCTACCGTTCTCTCTGTCCGTTTTCTCGGCGTCCAACGTAACCTTTACGAGCGTGAACGCCGTCTTGATCGCCGTGTCGTTCCCGTCGTAACCTCTTCCGTCAAAAACGTAATCGCATACCGCTTTGATGAATTTGCCTGCCTGTTTGTCGTCCATCACCCTGATGACTTCCGCAAAACTTTTTCTGAATCTGAAATTTCTTTCTTTCATTTTTCGTCTCCTTTTTTTCTTAAAATATTGTGCTTATGAAATTGACGTACCACCGCTTGTCCGAGGTGAAATCCAAGTCCGCGTCTGCGGTCTGTTCTCTCTTGTATCCGACCGCATAGAGCGCGTTGTGCAAACGGAGTTCTCCGAGCATATCCGTAAATTTTCTCTCGATATGTATTTCCTTTTCCCGTGCGTAGGAATATATGAATGTTGTCAGATATATCTGCCCGGCTCTGTCCTTTACTCTGTACGATTGCTCCGCTTTTACCACTTCTTTATCAAAGCGCAATCGCACGGTTTCTCCGTCTGACATCTCAAGCTCGACTTCGCCGCCCGCCGTTTCGGTGTACGAAAATTTTTCTCCGTAATAACGGTTGATTTCCTTTTTGTCCGTCGCCGTCTTTATCAGAAAGAACAGCGATAGAAGAAAAAGAATTACGTTTATCGCTATAAAAAACCGTCTTATCATTTCTGCTACTTCATTTGGTTACCTCTTTGAATTGATGCCTTGCTTGCCCTTGGAAAATCCGCTCTGCTCGCCCATCGGTGCGAAAGAACGCTTGGTGTCGCTGATGAATTTCAGACTGTTTTCCGCCATTTTCTCGTAATAAGCGTTCGGCTTTTCCTCACGATATTGCCCCGATGAACGGAACACTCGCAAGAGCCTATCTTGATCGCCGCCGCAGAACATCGCAAGCCGTACCATCAGTCCGTATTCGCTTTCTTCTTCGCTTTTGAGGACGTTCTTACCGTGATACAAGTCGGAGAATTTGCCGTCTTTCCCGTAATAGGTTTCCGCTCGCGAAAGCGTTTCGCGGTCGCTCATGCGGGTAAGACTTTCCAACCCTCTGCCGTCCATACTGACGGGCAAGGCTTTTGCCGCAACTTCCGCCGCTACAAGTTCGGAAGGTCTGATATATTCCGTTGACTTCTCCTGTTCTACCTTGCCCGCTTTTTCTTTTTCTTCGCTTTTGGCTTTCAGTGCTTCTATTCCGACTTCTTCAAAGGTCTTATCTTTCCAAAGGTCAAGTTCTTTGATTTTATCGAGTTCTTTTTCGAGCGCGTCCCTGTCGGCAAAGCCGTAGTTGATAAGCGGTTTTACCTTGCCCTCTTCGTCGCAGATATAGCACCTGTAAACCTGCTCCGAATAAGCGTTCGTTTCTTCCACGATCGCGTAATATTCGACGTCTTTGGTCTGCCTGTACGCCTGCTCTTTGCTTGAAACATACCTTGCGATTTTGTCTGCGTCGGCGATTGCCGTAAACAGTGCGTTCGGATTTTCCTTGATTTCGTCTTTCCACGACTGTATGTATGCCGCGTTATTCTGCAATCTATCTTCGCTCGGCTCTATTCCGAGGTCCTGCGCCATAAAGATAGAAGCGATTTCCGCCCGGAGTTCTTCCATTGCGTAGCTCTGACTGCCGAACCCACCCGATAAATCACGGTTAAGTCGGCTTTGGTGTCCTGTGCTGTGTCCGATTTCGTGAAACGCCGTGTCATAGAACGATTGCGTTGACTTGAACTTTTCGCGTTCGGGCAAATGCACTTCGTCCGTACTCGGACGGTAAAACGCCTGACTGCCGCCGTACACGATTTTCGATTCGTTCGCGTTCCAATAATCGAGGATCGCTTCCGCTTTTTCGATGCGGTCGTTGACGTCGATCGTCGGCATTTCCTTTGCGGGTACGCCGTCCATTAACGAACAGTTGAACACGCGGTAAAACTTCCTGAGCCAATACACGTTCTTATCCATGTACTCGCGTTGCTCGTCAAAGGTCATACCGTCCAGAACGCTTCTGTCAAAGCGGCGTTTGGTTTCCTTATCGCGCATTTCGTAGTATTCGACGGATACGCTTTTCCCCTTGCCGAGCGTATGACCTTCTTCGTCCTTTTTGAACGTCCACCCCTTTTCTTCCATCTGCCGAAAAGTCGCCCATCGGTTATCCCCGTAGTTTTCCGCCATTGCGACAAGGGAAAGATACAGATTGTTTATCCCTCTGTATTTCTTGCCCGTTACCGCAGATTCCGGCGCGCCTGCGGCAACCCATCCCTGTGTCCAGAATAGGTTACCTTTTTCGAGGTTTGCAAGAACCTGATCGACGAGCTGTTTTCTCTGCGGCGTTAATTTTTCATACGCGCTGCTTTTCGTTTCATTCTCGCTCAAAAGTAACTTTCACCTCCTCCACAAGTACAGGTTCGCCGTTTTCGTATCCCTCGTCGTCAAAGTCCAAAAGGTCGTCTATCCCGTATCCTTTCGGAATTACGATTTCAGGGGTGTCTCTGATATGTTTTTTCTTCAACTTTCATCCTCCTTTTAATCCGTTTCTATCCGTGCTTTTGCCGATTGAAAATAATAATCATCTGCTTCGATTCCGATAAACTGCCTGCCTGTATTTCTGCAAGCCACGCCTGAACTTCCCGAACCCATACAGTTGTCCATTACGACTTCGTTTTCTTTCGTATAGGTTTTAATCAGGTATTCGAGAAGCGCGACAGGTTTCTGCGTCGGATGCACGGCATTCTTATCTCTTGAAAAATTCAATATATCCGTCGGGTAATTCGCATAATGCGTGACGTATTCCGTATCGGAATTGAGTTTATTGTTTCCGCCGTATCCTTTGTCCCGTCGCCACGTCGAGTTCGGTCTGTTTCGCTTTATCTGCTCTTTTTGAATAAGTCCTTGCGGGTAATACCGTATCGGCAATTTGCTCTTACTTCCCACCGTCCCCCTGCTGAAAACAACAATATCTTCAAACAGGGAGAGCGGCTTATAGTTGCAATTCAAAAATCCCGTAGGGCTTTCTTTTTCCCATATCAGTTTGTAGCGAAACAGTTCCGTATTACTTTGAATTAGTTTGCTTGTGAAAGGTTCATTCCCGAATAAGCAGACGATTCCGTCCGGTTTCAGCAAGCGGTTGTACGCTTTCCAAAGCGCCGCAAGGTCAATCTCTTTGTCCCATTTATGTTTCGTCTTTCCGCAGGCATACGGAAGATCGCACAAAATCAGGTCAACGCTTCTTTCGGGAAGGTCTTTCATTACGTTCAGACAGTCGCCGTGATAAAGCCCCCTCATCTCTTTCCGTTTCCGCCTGAACTTTTAGGCGGAGTAGGCGTATAAGTCGGTCGGGCGGGCAAATCGCGTATCGCTTTGATTGCCGTAATCTCGTAATAATCGGCAGACTTGTTCTGTCTGAATAAGCCGCTCGTTGCGAAGATACGAAGCATCTGTTCCTTGTCGCCGTTGCACCAATAAGCAAGAAGATTCATAAGCGACATATCCGAATTGGAATGGTTGTTCTGCAAGTCCACACCCGAATACAACGCCTTGAACTTTTCGCCGTTTTTCGCCGTGCTTGCCTTTTCCACCACGTCTTTATCCGACATGGTAGAAAGCCCGGATACGCCTTTTCCCGTGCCTTTCCATTCGGTACGCTTCTCGCATTTTCGGGAAAGAATCTCTTTCATTTCAGGTCGGTCGAAACTTTCGAGTCGGGAATATCCCGCGCCCTTGCCCGTCATGGCAATAAAATGCTCTTTCTGATAAAATTCCAAGTCCCCGTCTTTCGAGAACGAACGCAAGTCCATACCGTCTGTTTTACCGAAAATATGTAGCCCATTGCCGCTTAACGAGAGTTCAACGTAGGTCTTACCACATTTGGAAAGAATCTCATCCACGAACGCCGACGGCTGTTCTCCCTCGCGGTAGCAACGGTCAAGGTCGATACAGGCAATCTTGTCCTTACCGTCCAAAGCGTAAGCAACGGTCGTTGCGCCGTTCTCCCTTGCGTACTTTAATGCGTTTTCAAAGCTCGTCCACGTTGCGGGGTTATCGCTTTCGGCATAATCGCCCGTATTACAGTTTATCGGGCGTTTTTCCACTCTGCCTTTTGCCTCGTTCCACCAAGTCTTGACTGCCACCCAATTCGGGCGGGCTTTCATCTCGTCGGGAACGCAGTCGCGCAAAGTCTTTTCGCGCTCCGCAAACGCAGATTTTTGTTCTTCGCCCGGCTTTTTGTATTCCGCGCCGTATGCGCTTGCGTCTTTGCCTTTGACCGCTTCGACAAACTCTTTTGCGTTCAGATCCACCGTTACTTTTTCTTCGCCCTTGTTGTTTGCAAGGCGTACGGTAAAGTCGTTATGCAAACTCAAACGGATCGTGCCCTTCTCTTCGTTCTCCTTGACGCATTTGTTCGGAATGTAATAGCAGAAATCCTGATACTCGCCGTCCGGCATTCTGAAAAGCGTGCTTTCTTCGTACTCCGCGATTTTTGACTTTTCGGGAACGGAAACGTAGTTCCATTCTCCCGAAGTACCGCCTTCCTGCGCGTTTTCACGCTTTTGGAATTTGTAATCGTCAGCGGTCGTATTGTGGCAGATCTGATTGAAGTCGTATGCGGTAAGTTCTTCTTTTCTGTCCCCGTCGCGGCTTTGCGCCTTTACGGTAAAATCTTCGGGCAAACGAATGAGAATACGTCCGTCGTTGCTTGCCTTATCTTCTCCGATAAATCCGCTCGGAATGAAGTAGGAAAGTCCGCCGAAATCCTCTTTGTTCGGCATTACGAACAGTACGCTGTTATCGTATTCTTTTCTGAATGCTTCCTGCGGAACGCTCGTATTAAGCCACTTTTTATCGGTGTTGCCCTGCGTTTCGTAGTCCTTGTTTGCCGTGCCGTCCACCGCTTTTACAAACTGTTCGGCGGTAAGCACGATTCTGTCCTCGTCGTCGCCCTTCTTGCGAAGTTCGATTTCCTGTTCGGGACGCACCGAAAGCTCATAGCAAAGTTCACGGCTGTCGCTTCTTAAATCCGTAATCTGACGTGACTGTTTGATTTTGTCGTTGAAAATATAGTAGGCGTATCCCGCATACTCTCCGCTCGTCGGCATCCTGAACAGACTGCTCGTCGGATACTGCTTAATCAGTGCGTCCGTCGCAACCCTGACTTTCAGATAGCGCATTTCGTTCTGATTTTGCTTTCCTGCGCCGTATTCCGCTTCGCGCCATTGTTCGGCTTTTTGGAGCGTATCGAAACCGTACCTGCCTTGCTCCCAATCGCCCGTTTCCGTGTGATAGCCGATTGCAACGACAAAGTCTTTGTTCGCTCTTTCCGTTCGGTCGATAATGGCAATATCTCTGCCATTGCCGTCCTTTTTCATATTGACTACCTTATCGCCCCTTGCGGTTACTTTCGTGTAGTCCTGCGTGCTTTGATTGTCCAATTCTTCTTTGTCCTCCTTGTCTAATTGTTCTTTGAACGTTTTTACATATTTGCGATAGGACGAGATAAACCCGTCCACTACCGCAGGGTGCGACTGAACGGTAAATAGCCTGCGGTCATCTTTACTGTTATTCACGGTAAATGTTTTTGCCCACGCTTTATTGTCCGGGCTGAATCTGCCGTCATAGTCCAACTCTTGCACGGTGTTTGCAAGAACGTAATTCATACGCTCTTCGCCGTAAAGGGCAAACAGGTCTTTGATAAAGTCGGTGTTCAGGTGCAACCCGTCGAAATTCTCACCGATACCCTTTTCGACGTCCAATCTGCAATTTCGGTTTATCCCCGTCGCTTCGAGAGGAAGCTTTCGGTTATACGCCGCTTTCATTGCAAACCTTGCCGCGTCATCGCCCAAGTTCAATTCGGGTTCGTCAATATCCCTTTCAAGTTTCAAAAACGTGACGTTCTTTTCTTCAAGAGAGTCCGTTGCCATATAGCAAACGGGCGCGGCAACGATATACTCGTCTGCCTGTTCCTGAATCCTTGCAAGCGTATCTACGCTCAACTTATCCTTGAAATAATAGAACGCCGTATCTTCCTCGTCTTTGCCGAAGTAAACGGTATTGTCCTTTGCGAAAAACTCGCTTATTACGTCGGAATGATACCGGTCGCAGTACCCTCGAATAAAATCTACCGTATCTTCGCCCGTGTTCACGCTCGCATATTCCGAGCCGATGAAATCGTCGTAGAGGTTTTGCAGTATGCCGCCGTGATCGACTTCTTCATACAGAGCGCGGAAATATTCTTCGTCGAAATCGTAAGATTCGATTGTTTCCATAAGCTCTGTCTTAACGTGGATCTCGTAATTGTGATAGAAAATATCTTTGGCAGGCTTTGCCGTAACGCTCGCCTTGAACTCGTCGAATTCCTTTTCCACGCTTTCCCTCACGCGTTCCGAATAGCTTTGCGATTCCTCTTGTAATATGCCGTTTATCGGCTTATATCCAGACTTTTGCAACTTTTCTTCGAGATACGGTTTGAGTTTTTCTTCTGCAAAATCGTCATACCATTCGTCATACGGATAATTCTCGTCGCTCTTGTTGAAATACGAATCCTCGAGCTCAGGCTTTAAGTCGCAGACAATATCTTCAAACTTATCATCCTCATCGCCGAGCCTACTTAGCCAATGGATTTCTTCCAGCTTTTCGTCCATAAACTCGTCGAAATTGATGTCGTTTACGGTATCGACGGCATATTCGTTCAATACCGGATCGCTGATATTCTCCGCCAATGCGGTATAAACGCTGTCATTATCCCAACCATAGTGTTCGTAAAGAAGGTCGAGAGGAAAACGCTTGTGATAGTTTTCAAGCAAAGGCTTGATAAACGGTTTTGCTTCTTCGCTCGGCGCAAGCTCCCCGTGCAACGCTTTTTCGATTGCTTTTCGTTCCTCGTAAAAACGGTCGGAGATCGGATCGGCATATCCTGCGTCCACATAACTCATCTCTTCATTGATAACGACGCCTGCGCTTTCCACAACGCTGCGCCAAGCGGTCAGATACGCTTTGCCTTTTTCGGAAGAAATAAATTCTTCCCAATCAGGTTTTTCCACCCCGTAAAGACTGTCCGTATCTTCAAACTTATCGTCCTCTACCAAACTGTCGGTATCGTTTCGATTGAGTTTATGGAGTTCCACGCCTGCGGCGTATAATACTCTCGCCGTTCTGACTCTTACGGGCAGCATACCGTCCCAAGTGTAACCGTATTCGTGCATTTGTTCGCCCGTTACGGTATAATCGGGAAGTAAATCCACCTGCATTTCCGCGACTTTGTCGGTTTCGTCGATAAACGCTTTTTCTTCTTCCGGTTCGTCGAAAAGCGAAATCTTAAACCCTGCGTCCGTAAGAACGTTCGCAAAGTCCTGAAAGTCTTTTTCGCTGATCGTCAGCATTTTGACTTCTCCGTTTTCCGCCTTGAAATAATCGGGCGACATATCCGAAAGAACGATGATTTCTTCCGCCGTTTTACCGAAACAGGTGTACTCTCCGTTCTTTACGGAGAACACGAGCGATTCGGGGTTCTGATTTTCTATTTGCTTGTATTGCCTATAAAGGCTTTCTGTCATTTTTGCTCTCCTTTTTTTAATTTTCTTTGCGGGAGCGGTCGGCTGTTCCCGTATTTGCGGCAACGCCGTATAATTATCGCCCGTTTCCGCTTGTTCGTTTTCTTCTCCGTCGTCGATAACCACCTCGTCGCGCTTGTTCAGGTCAAGTTCGGCGTTAAGCTCGGAAAGTTCCTCATTGAGCAGTATAATCTTCTCTTTATGCTCGAACGGCACGGTTACCTGCTCTTTGGCTACTTCAAAATCGGCTTTTGTGGCTTCCAAGCGCTTTACCGCTCTTTCCTCTCGCTCCGCAAACTCTTTTACGAAGTTCTCCAAACGCGTCAGATTACCGCTTGCGCTTTCGCCGATGTCCATTCGGTACTGTCCTGCGCCCGAAAGCGTTATACTGCGCTCGTTCGTTAAAAGTTCCAACGGGTTCAGACTGATTTTGAACCCGCAATACTCCGCCACGACCGTATCCGTCTTGTTATGGAACAATGCGTCCATAAGGGCAAGTCCGCCGTTCTTTTTTCCGTTTTCCACGCTTTCCGAATACACCGTTCCGCCGACGTTTATCTCAAACGTATCGGGCTTGTAGTTCGCCCGGATCAGTTCGATGTCTTTACGTACCCTTTCAAGATACAGTTCCTGTCTTTGGATCTGTTCGGGAAACTCTTTGCGGATTTTGTCCTGCAATGCGTACAACTCTTTTTTGTATCGGCTCTCTAAATCGCGCAATCTTGCCATTTCCATATCGAGTTCCATTTTTCGCTTAATCTTGGGGTTTGCGGAAGTGATTGCCTTGATTTCTGCATACGACAAAGTTGTTTCGTCGATGTCGTCGGCTTCTCTCACCGTCATATCCCCCTTTTCAATCTGCGAAATGAAACGCTGTTTGTTTTCGAGAATCTGATAGGAATAGCTGTCGAAGGTACGCTCCGTCGCGTAGGTGTAAATGCGGACGCTCTTATTCATATTTCCTTGCCTGATACCTCGCCCGTCGCGTTGCGTAAAGTCGCGCGGACGGTAAGGCGCGTCCAGATGATGCAGAGCCACGAGCCGCTTTTGTACGTTCGTTCCCGCGCCGCACTTCTCGGTGCTGCCGATAAGAACGCGGATTGTGCCTGCGTTTACCTTATCGAAAAGGTCTTGCTTTTGCTTGTCCGTGTTCGCGTCGTGGATAAAGGCAATCTGTTCTTCGGGGATTCCGCGCTCTACGAGCTTGTGCTTTAAGTCGTTGTAGGCGTCGAAGTCCTTGCCGTATTCGTAATCGGAATATGCTTTCTTCGGCGTGGACAAATCACAGAATACAAGTTGCGTGCCTTTGATTTCCGCAGAGCTTTGCCACTCCTCAAACACGTTCTCCGCGCAATAGTTGAGTTTGCTGTCGTTCTCGTCCGCCATCATCGGATCGATACATCTCGGATCGAGGGCGAGTTTCTTGCCGTCGCCCGTGACTTTGAGCATATTGTCGATATGCGGATCGACACCGCCGCCGTATATTCTGTCGGCGCGCTCGGCAATCTGTTCCGTCAGTTCGATAACCGTATCCGTCGGCTTTATCGTTACGACTTTCCGCTCTGCTTCCGGCACTTCGAGTTTTACGTCCGTTTTCACGTCCGCAAACGAGTGATACAGCGTTAAAAGTTCGGGCAGGTTCGTGAATTTTGCAAATCTCGTTCTTGCCCTGTACCCTTTGCCCGACGGCGCAAGTTCAAGCGCCGTTACCGTTTCGCCGAAGTCAGCCGCCCACGCGTCGAAGTAGTTGATACCCAGCCGTTCAAGCGTTTGCTTTTGCAGATACGTCTGCATCGTGAACATTTCCGTCATACTGTTCGATATGGGTGTTCCCGTCGCAAACACTACGCCTTTGTCTCCGCCATGCAATTCGTTGATGTATTCGATTTTGAGTTGCAGATCGCTCGCTCTCGCGCTGGCGGCGTTGGAAATACCCGCTACGTTGTTCATCTTCGTAAACAGGAACAGGTTTTTATACGCGTCCGCTTCGTCCACAAAGAGATAATCAACGCCGAGTTTCTCAAAGATAAGCACGTTGTCTTTCTTCGATTCGTCGAGTAGCTTTTTGAGTTGCGCTTCACGGTTTTTCTTGATGCGCTCCAAGTTCTTGACCGAGCCCGACGGAGCGTTGCTGTTCTCCCACTGCATTTCGATACTGCGTTCGATCGATTCGATTTCTTCCTGAATCTTTCGTATCTGCCGCTCGGAAGAAACGTTGATTTTCGCAAAACTGCTCTGCGCAATGATGACTGCGTCCCAATCGCCCATCGCCACTTTGGAAACGAATTGTTCTCTGTGGTCTTTGTCCAAGTCGTCTTTGGTCGCAATCAGGAGTTTCGCCGTCGGATACAGAAGTCTGAATTGATTTGCCCATTGCTGTACCAAGTGGTTCGGTACGGCAATCATCGGCTTTTTCGCAAGCCCGTATTGTCTTAACTTCATACAAGCCGCGCAGATCGTAAACGTTTTTCCGCTGCCCACAACATGGTGTAAAAGCGTGTTGCCGCTCGTAATGATTCTGTGTACTGCGTCTTTTTGGTGCGGACGTAGTTCGATAGCCGGGTTCATTTCGGGGAATTTCAGATAGCCCCCGTCGTATTTCGGCAGTTTTATTTGGTTGAACAGTCTGTTGTAGATCGCTTCCAACTCATCGCGCCGAACGGGACTTGCGAATATCCAATCCTTGAACGCTTCCTTGATTTTATTCTGTTTCTCCCTCGCCGCTACCGTTTCCGACTGATTGAGTACGCGCTTTTCTCTGCCGTCCTCGTCTAAAACCGTATCGTAAATCTGCGTAAACCGCTGATTCAGACAGTCCTCGAATAGCCTGTACGCATTTGCGCGGGAAGTGCCGTAAACGTTCGTTATTTTCATCGAGCGGTAATTTCTCGCATAACTCGTTGTGCGGTCAACGCGCCAACTCGAATCGTGTTTGTTGTAATAAAGTTCGATTCCGTCCCGCATATAGTACGGCATATCGATGAGCTGACAGAAAAATTCTTTGTATATCTCCTTATCTATCCAGCTTGTGCCGATTCTCACCGCTATGTCCGACGCCTTGATAGGCGCGGGTTGTACTTCTTTCAACGCGGCAACGTTCTTGTCGTAGTCGATAAGGTCGGGAAAGTCCTGTTTGTAACGCTCCGCCGTCTGCAACTTATCCGCCACTCTGCCCGAAAGGTATTCTTCCGCCGTTTCAAAGCCCGAATATTTATCTTCGGGATTGACCGCAACGGGGTTTCGGAACACGGCGTTGCCGAGTTCGGAAAGCACGGTATCGTAATCCTTTTTCGTGAGTTCTTCGATATACGAAATATCTACTGCGCCGCGCTCGTTCTTACTGATCTGCAATGCTTCAAAGCAGTCGTCCGTGCTTGTTACCGCCGTGTACGGGCGGATCGTGCGCTTGAAAAATATATCCGCTTTCGTGACCGTTTCTTCATCTTCGGATACGTTCTCGCAGGCAAACAGCAATGCGCTGTCGCCGTCGGGTTTGAAAAGCCGCGCGTTTGTCTTGCCGTTGACGTTGCCGAAACGCTTTACGAATCTGTCGTACTGTGCGTTCAGTTTCCGCTGTTCACGCTCCAAGATTTCATCGGAACAGCCCTCCACCTGAATATCCAAAACGTAGCGCAGTTGTTTGCGCAGGTCTATCATATCGGCGATACGCTGATATGCGTCTTTCGGGAAAGGCGGCAGAGGTTGCTCCACCATGCTGTCCCCGACGCGCATATACACCTTGCCGTTCACCGCTTTCAGGTTCATCGGCTTGACGTCGTAATCTACCTCGATTTCTTCTTTTGCGTCCGCTTCTTCCGTGTATTCGGGATTGATATAAAAGTCTTTCGGCAATCGGCTTATCGCTTCGCTTATTGCTTCCGATAACTCTCTGCCGTCAGGCTTTACCGTAACGTCCTCCGCGCCGTAAAGTCCCGTTTCTTTGGCAAACGTGCCGAGTACCATTTCAGGGTGTCGGATATAGTAGTTGTTTACTTCAAACCCCTCTTCGGTCTTGCCCGTGGAAAGCCATTCCGTGTTTTCCACGTTTGCATTGATTGCTTCTTCTCGTTTACGGAAAAATAGAATATCCGTTACGACTTCGGTATTTGCCGTTTTCTTGAACGCCGTATTCGGAAGTCTTACTGCGCCGATAAGTTCCGCTCTGTCCGCGATGTACTTTCTGACGGACGGATTGAGTTTATCCAATGTCCCTTTGCTCGTGATGACCGCCATAAGTCCGTTCGACTTTATCTTGTCGATGCCTTTGGCGATAAAATAGTCGTGAATCAGGAAATGGTGTTTGTTATAATCCGGATCGAATACGCCGTAACCGCCGAACGGTACGTTCGTTACCATAAGGTCAAAGGAATTGTCCTGAAAACAGGTTTCTTCAAACCCCTTGATTTGTATTCTTGCCTGCGGATACAGTTTGGTAGCGATTCTACCCGTTATGCGGTCAAGTTCCACACCGTACAAATGCGCGCCGTCCGAGATTTCCTTCGGCATAAATCCGAAAAAATTACCCGTTCCCATTGCCGGCTCTAATATGCGGTTATTGCCTTTTACACCGAACCGAGTAAGCGCACGGTAGATACCCCCGATGACTTCCTTGCTCGTATAATGCGCGTTAAGAACGCTACCTTTTGCCGCCGCATATTCTTCGTCCGTCAGAACGTTTTTCAATTCCGCGTACTCTTTTTGCCAAGCGGTATTGTGTTCGTCAAACGCTTGCGCCAAACCGCCCCAACCGACGTATCCGGACAATACTTTCCTTTCTTCCGCCGTTGCCGCTCTGTTTTCACGGTACAGGCGATTGACGATCTTTATCGCTTCAACGTTGTTTCTGAAACGCTGTTTCGCTCCGCCAAGTTCGCTTTGGTCAAAGCCGATTTCGGTTAGGTCGGTGTTGCCGTTCTCGATGGGCTTGAGTTCTCCGCTTTCGATACGGCTGTCCCATTCGGCGTCTTCCTCTTCGTCCAAGTCGTGAACGATAGTTGTATTTGTTTCAACACTTTCGT
>ERZ1090866.394-NODE-394-length-16180-cov-10.445891_pt1 | contig 16180 bp, 10 predicted proteins | sample MGYA00478477_ERZ1090866 | MGnify/ENA primary metagenome ERZ1090866 (study PRJEB33644, sample SAMEA5815737) | chicken gut metagenome | biome: Chicken; feature: Gastrointestinal Tract; material: Caecum | place: Ireland | collected 2019-01-01 | study: A study of the... | reverse complement strand
TTTGCGGCGCGGGGCAAGAAATTTTGGGGGGGCGCGGCATACCCGTTCAATCTTTTAATAAGTTTTTAAAAAGCGCGTTTACAAGGTCTTTCTGCGCCTTAAAATATCGCCCGCCGAAAGAGTGTAGGGGCATTTTACGCTGTATATCGCCTGCACGCGCTTGCAGTCCGAGACGCGCTCGTCGCCCAGCCGCGCCTCCTCCACCACAAAACTTTTGCCGAAGTTTTCCGTTGGCGAAAGAATTTCAAGAGTGTCGCCCTCGCGGAACCTGCCGCGCATCTCCACAAGCGCGTAGCCTTCGTCCGTCCCGACCACATTGCCTATGTAGTCGCAGTCGCCCTTGGCCTGGCTATCTGAATAGTTGACCGTATTGTGGTTTTCGCCAAGGGCATAGGCCGTGGTGTAATCGCGGTGAGCGGCAGTTGTAAGTTCGCGCTCCACAACATCACTGAAGCCGCCGTCTATACAGCGTCTGTACGCGTTTATAACCGTTGCAAGGTAGTACTCGCTCTTCATTCTGCCCTCAATTTTGAACGAGCATACGCCCGCGGCAGCCATCTCTTCGAGGTGGGCAGCCATATTTAAATCCTTTGAATTGAGGATATATGAGCCCCTTTCATCCTCTTCGAGGGAAAGCCAGCCGCTGTCGCTCTTTTCGTCGTTCTTCCTTATGCTGTAATTCCAGCGGCAGGCCTGGGCGCACTCGCCGCGGTTTGAGGGTCTGCCCGTGAGGTAGTCCGAAAGCAGGCACCTGCCCGAATAGGATATGCACATTGCGCCGTGAACGAAGGCTTCGAGCTCCATATCGGGCACAAAATCGTGTATCTCTTTTACTTCCGCGAGTGAAAGCTCGCGCGCAAGCACGGCGCGCACGGCGCCCAGCTCGCGCCAGAATTTTACGGCGTACTTGTTTGTTATGTTTGCCTGCGTGGAGATATGCACGGCAAGCTTTGGCGCAGACCGCTTTGCGGCATACAGCACGCCCGGGTCTGAAATGAGCGCCGCGTCCACCCCCGCACTCTGCAAAAAGGCGAAGTAATCCTCCATCAGCGCGAGGTCCTTGTTGCGCGCGTAGATGTTCACCGTCACATAAATCTTTTTGCCGCGCGCGTGAGCGTACTTTACCGCCTCTGCAATCTCTTCACGGGTAAAGTTATCGGCAAAGGAGCGCAGAGAAAAATCTTTTCCGCCGAGGTACACGGCGTCCGCACCGAAATAAAAGGCCGTTTTGAGTTTATTGAAGTTGCCCGCAGGGGCAAGAAGTTCCACTTTCATATTCATTTAAGGCACGCCGCCTTACGGGGGCATATGTGCATATATCAGTATTTCAGCCGCCTTTGCGGCGTTTGTTTTAAGTTCAGTCTTGTGCTTGGCGGCGGGTGCAAACTTACGCTTTTATATGCCCGTTTCAGCCGCGCAAAAAGTTTTGATACAAAGCATAGTGATTGCGCCATATATGGCAGTCTGCCGCGCAATCCGAGCCGTTTGACCGCGCAATATGCGGCAGTTATCCGCGTTTTACGCTTACCGCCATGCCGTCGCCCACCTTTATGACGGCGGTTATGAGCTGCTCGTCTGAAGTGACCGCCGAGAGGTATTCCTCTATATGCTGCGCAAGCATTTTGCGCTTTTTGGGCACTTCGGCCTCGCCGCTCGCCCAGCCGAACAGCAACACGTCGTCGGCAATGAGCACGCCGCCCGCGGCAAGCAGTTTTTTAAGGCGGGGCAGGTACTTTATATACTGCACCTTTGCGCAGTCCATAAAGATAAGGCCGAACGGACCTTCAAGCTCGTCTATAACCTTGCCCGCGTCGCCGCAGACGGATGTCACCCTCTCACGTACGCCGCAGTCGTCAAAGTTCTGCTGCGCCTCTTTAAAAAAATTCTCGTCACGCTCAACGGTGGTGATGTGCGCCGAGGGGCAGGCAAGCGCCATTGCGATAGCCGTTGTACCTATCGCCGTGCCCAGCTCGAGCACCCTTTCAGGCCGCACGGCGGCGACCTGCGCCATCAGATAGGCAACCGTTTCGTCTGCGGCAACAGGTATTTCACGCCTGAACGCGCCCTCCCTTATTACCTGAAGAGCGGGCGGAATGTGCGGTTTGTTCCATCTGCTTGCCCCCGATGTGTCGCGGTGAGCGTATGAAAAATCGTCCATATCTCTGTTTAAACTGATTTAAATTTGTTTGCGGCATTCAAAAGCCGCGCCGACAGAACCTGAAAAATGCTTTAAAGCTCCACAACGACGGGCACAATCATAGGCGACTGCTTTGTCTTTTTGAACAGATAATTTTTGAGCGTCTTTTTTATGGCGCGCTTGAGTTCGTCCACGCTGCCGACAGAGAGGTCGTACCCCTCTATGGCGTTTTTAATGACCTCGCGCACCTCGTTTATATAGTCCTTGTGGAAGCCGAAGATAAAGCCGCGGCTGTTTACGGCAGGCTCGCCTATCACCTCGCCGCCAGATACCACAACGGAGACTATAAATAAGCCGTCGGCCGCAAGCTGACGCCTGTCCTGCATGACGGTGGACGTCTTTTCGTCCTCGATGCCGTCGCCGTCTATGAGGCGCGAACCTGAAGGCACGTTGTCGGAACGGCGCAGGGTGTTTGAGGTTAAAAGCACGCTGTTGCCTATATCGGGAAGGAAGATGTTGCTCTCCTTCATGCCGAGTTCAAGCGCAAGCTCGGCGTGCTCCTTGAGGTGACGGTATTCGCCGTGCACGGGTATGAAAAATTTTGGCTTTAAAAGCCTGTGCATTATTTTATGCTCTTCACGGCAGGCGTGGCCGGAAACGTGAATGTTCTCCAGGCTCTTATATACCACGTTTGCACCCTTGCGGTACAAGTTGTTTATTACGCGGTAAATATCCCTTTCGTTGCCGGGAATGGGCGACGCGGAGATTATTATTGTATCGTTTTCTCCAACGGTGACGGCGGGATTTTCGCCGTTGGCCATACGGGTGAGTGCGCTCATAGGCTCGCCCTGGCTGCCGGTGGATACTATTACAAGCTCGCTGTCGGCAAGTTTTTTTGCACGCACGGCGTCAACGAGCAGACCTTCGGGGATATTAAGGTCGCCGAGCTTTTCGGCCGCGTCCACGACGTTGAGCATGCTCCTGCCCGAGAGCGCAACCTTGCGCTTATACTTTACGGCGAGGTCTACAATCTGCTGCAATCTGTGCACGTTGGAGGCAAAAGTGGCAATTATCAGCCTGCGGGTGAGGTTTTCGTTGAACAGCCTGTCCAGCGTGCTGCCAACCGTCTTTTCGCTCATGGTGTAGCCGGGGCGCTCTATGTTGGTGCTCTCGCCGAGGTAGCAAAGAACGCCGCGCTCGCCAAGGTCGGCAATGGTTTTTAAATCAATCGGGTCGCCCGCAACGGGTGTGAGGTCGATTTTGAAGTCGCCGCTGTGGAATATGAGTCCCTGGGGTGTATCTATCGCAAGCGCAAGCGCGCCCGCTATGGAATGGTTGACGTTGACGAAAAGCACGTCGAAACAGCCAAGCTTGAGCCTGTCGCCAGGGGAAACTATAATCTCTTCGGCGTCGTTTATGCGGTGTTCGCGCAGTTTGTTATCCACGAGCGCCAGCGTAAGGCGCGTACCTATGACGGGCGCCTTTATTTCACGCAGGAAGTAGGGCACGCCGCCTATATGGTCTTCGTGGCCGTGAGTAAGCAGCAGGCCGCGTATCTTGGATTTGTTGGCCACAAGGTAGGATATGTCGGGCGCGACGAGGTCTATGCCGGGCAGCTCTTCAGAGGGGAAGATTATGCCCGCGTCGATTATTAGTATGTCGTCGCCGTACTCTATGGCGGTCATATTTTTGCCGATTTCGCCAACGCCGCCCAGGAAAATTATTTTTACTTGCTTCTCCTTTTTTGCGCGCGGCCTCTTTTCTTTGACTTCGGCGCTGTCGCCATTCTTAATGCGAAGTTTTTTGGCAACCGCCTTTGCGCTATCCTTTACCTTTTTTACCGCCGATTTTGCGGCAGCTTTTCCTGACTTTCCGCCCCTTTTAGTTTTGGGCTCGGCAGCCGCACCGTCGTCCGCCAAAGTTTCGGTATCTGTACCCTCACCGACAGCGGCACGTGTTGCGCGCTTATTAGTCTTTTTGGGGCGTTCCGCGGTCTTTTCTGCACGCTCGGAAGTCTTTTCTGCGCGGGCAAAGGACGAACCCTCCGAAGGTGCGGCGGCACTGGAGGCGCGCTCCTCTCCCTCGGAAGCCTCTTTTGAAACATTTGCCGAATTGCCTAAAAACATAAAACTAGGAAATCCGCCCGAGGCCTTGAGCGGCGTACCGTGCGAGGGCTTGCCGACGCGGCCTATGCGCAATCTTTTTGATGTTCTCTTGTTGTTGTTATCGTTTTCCAACACACTCTCCCTCGGCGCATTCTTTGCGCCGTAATCTTAAATTGTTATTGAATTTATATCGTTACTGCTATCCTTTATGCAGTTTAAAGTAAAATTGTAATCTTAAGTGAGTATTGCCCGCGTAAACCGCAATATTAAAATAAGCGGTTTTAAGCTGCCGCCTTGAAAGAATTATTGCCCCAAGTTGCTTACGCAAAACAAAATGCGCCAAAACGCCAGAATATAGGCCGCGGCAAAAAATTACACCCGCTTAAAATCGACTACAAATTTACAAAAAACAACATTCGGGGGTTGATAAAAACACCTATCAACCCCCGCTGTAGCAAATTTATTTTTTAGCTTACTTGTTCCTGCTTACGTCCTTAACGAGGCCGTCTTCTATCAGCTCTTCGATAGTTTCGTAAGGATACATTGCGGCGTAATCCCTCTCCTGGATGGGACGCTTTTCGCCGTCGCGCTTTGCGAGCATATCGTCTATCAGCCTTATGGCCTTTTTAACGCCGAGAGGGCTCTTTATCTTGACCATCATAGGCGTGCCGTGCATCGACTTGTTGTCTGATACGTCCACCTGATGGTATACCGACGTCTTATACTCGTTGGGGTCGAGATTGAGGTACAGGCAGAGCGTCTTGCCCCTGATTTTAAGTTTTGCAATCGTCTCCCTGCCCTTATTGAAGCGCTCGGCGCCCCACGCTATTGAGGAGTTTACCTTTCTGTAAGCAAGCATTGCGTTCTTTATCTGGCCATAGTAGCGCTTTACCTCGTCGCTGCTCTGGATTATCCTTGCGATAAAGCTGCGGTTATACTTCATCATGTTGACGAAGTCTACGCCGCCGTTGCTTATTCCGGGTATTCCGTCAGGCTGAGCCTCGCCCATCGCCGTCTGCTCGTCTACGTCTTCAAAGATGTTCTCCATAGCCTCGTCGATGGGTTCGTCGTCTGTAACTTCGTCCTCGCCCACGATATCGCTTACGGTAACAAGCTCTTCTTCGTTGTATTCGCCGTCTTCAGAAGGAGCTGCCTCCTCGGCGGACTCTTCTGCCGTCTGTTCTTCAGCAGGCTCTTCCGTTGCAACAACTTCCTCAGTTGCCGCAGCCTCTTCAACGGGCTCTTCAGCCTCCTCTGCTTCGGTCTCCTCTTCTGCGGCGGTTTCTTCAGCCGCTTCCTCGGGTTCAGCCGCTTCTTCGGCGGTTTCCTCGGGTTCAGCTACCTCTTCTGCAGCCTCGGCTTCCTCTTCAGGCTGTGCCTCCTCGGCTTCCTCTTCCGCTGTTTCTTCTTCAGCGGCCTCCTCTGCCGTCTCGGTCTCTTCAGGCTCTTCCTCGGTCTTGCTTGCCACAGCGGCTGCGGTTGTTATAACTGCACCGCCCGCAATCATGGCCTTTATGACATCGAGCTGCCTGTTGATTTCTGCTATTTCCTGCTTGATTTCTGCAATATCCTCGTTATTTTCTGCAACGGGAGCAGGCTCGGCGTTTTCTACCTCTTCCTCTGCACGGGCGTTGCGGGCAACGAGTTCGTCTATTCTTGATGTAAGTTCGGCAACCTCGCCCTTTAAATCTTCTATGGCGGGATTGTTGGCTATATCTTCAAGCTTGCCCTTGATTTCGTCGAATTCAGCCTGAACAGGGTCTTCCTCTTCGGCACTCTCTTCAGCGGCCTCGGGCTCTTCGTCGGGTGCGAACAGTTCGTCTATCCTGGAAGTGAGCTCGGCAACCTCGCCCTTGAGTTCCTGGATTGCGGGGTCGTGCTTTATCTCTTCCAGCGTAGCCTTAATGTTTTCAAGCTCAAGTTTTACTTCGTCGGGCTGCTCTTCAGCCTCGGTCTCTTCGGCGCTCTCTTCCTCAGCGAGCTCTTCGTCGGGTGTGAGCAGCTCCTCTATCTTTGCGGTGAGGTCGTCTATCTTGGTTGCAAGCTCCTCTACCTTCTCTGCCGTTGCAGGTGCGGGCTGCTCTTCAGCCTCGGTCTCTTCGGCGCTCTCTTCCTCAGCGAGCTCTTCGTCGGGTGTGAGCAGCTCCTCTATCTTTGCGGTGAGGTCGTCTATCTTGGTTGCAAGCTCCTCTACCTTCTCTGCCGTTGCAGGTGCGGGCTGCTCTTCTGCCTCAGCCTCTTCGGCGTTCTCTTCCTCGGCGAGCTCTTCGTCGGGTGTGAGCAACTCCTCTATCTTTGCAGTGAGGTCGTCTATCTTGCCAGCAAGCTCCTCTACCTTCTCCGCCGTTGCAGGTGCAGGCTGTTCTTCTGCTTCAGCCTCTTCGGCCTCCTCGTCCTCGAGCACATCATCGGGTGTGAGCAGTTCCTCTACCTTTGCGGTGAGTTCGTCTATCTTGCGGTTGATATCTTCAAGTGCGGAGGTGTTTTCGGCTACGCTCTCCTCCGCGGCGGCCTCTTCAACCTCGGCGGTGTCGGCGGCCACGTCTTCGGCCTCCTCGGAAACGACCTCGGCGCTCTCTTCGGCGGCCTCGGACGCCGCGAGCTGTTCGCGCAGACCTTCAAGCTCCCTCTTCATTGCGGCGAGCTTTTCGTCCATGCCCTCGAGCATTGCATTGGTGGAGGCAGTAACCTTCCAGGAAATGCTCTCGGTTATCTTCTGAAGTCCCTCGTCGTCTATAACGATGTCGTAATCGTCGTCCACGGCGGCCTCTTCGGCACTTTCTTCAGCGGCGCTCTCCGCTGCGGCGGGAACAGCCTCGGCCTCGGGCGCGCTCTCTTCGGCGGCAACGTTTGCCGTGCCGAGTTTTTCAACCACGCCGTTTACTATGGCGTCGTAATCAATCTCGGTTGCAGGTATGGATGCGAGCACTGCGGCGGCAACCTTATCGGCAATGTCTTCAGAATCGACTTCGGGCAGCATATTGGATACTGCTGCAGCCGTCTTGTCTGCAATGGCGTCTTCGTTTATGCCGTTTGCGGCAAGTTTTTCGGATACGAGCTGAGCAATCTCTTCAGAGGTACTCTCCGCAGTCGTTTCGGCTGCGTCTGCCGCGGCAACTTCTTCAGAAGCCGCAGAGTGTTCGGCAATCTTGCGTACTATGAGGTCGTAGTCGAGGCTGTCGACTACTGCCTCTGCAAGCGAACGGCAACCCTCGTCGTCCACTATTATATCGAAATCGTTGGGCGAAAGTGCGCTTACCTTGCGGGCTATCTCGTCTGAGAGCGCGTCGGAATTCTCTTCCACGGTGCTCTCTGCGGCGGCCTCGGCAACTTCCGCTTCCTCCTTGGGTGCAAGCTTTTCGGCGATGCGCTCGGCGAGTGCATCGTAATCCACCTCGGCGGTGGCGTGAACTTCCACGGGCTTAGCCTCGTCACCCTCGCCGATCACAACCTGAGGAATGACTATCTGCTCGGCAACCTTGGAAGCTATGTAATCGGGTGAAATTACTTCCTGAGGAGGAAGACTGTCTGCCACCTTCTTGGCGAGCACGTCGTAGTCAAGCTCCACGGAAGAATTGAAGGCGCCCTTTTCGGCAAGTTTTTCGGCAAGACGGTCTGCCAGCTCGTCGTAGTTGAAGTAGCTGTCTTCAATAGAGAGCTGTTCGTCGCCCGTCTCTTCGGTATAGGCTGCGGGTGCAACTTCGTCGTCGAAGGTGACCTCCTCTTCGTCGGAAGAGGCATAGAACCTTTCGGAAACGGCGTCGGCAACCTTATCGTAATCGACGGCGGCCGCATCCACCTTTGCCTCCAGGGCAGAAATCATGCCGGAGAGCCTGGTGAAAATATTTTCGCACTGGGCGGCTATGTAGCTCATTTCCCTGCGCAGCTTTTCGTTCTCCTGCACGAGCTTTTCAAAGATGGCGCTGTTCTGCTTGCTTATGTAGGCAGCCTCCGTAGCTATCTTGTCAGACAAAGCGTCCGCCCCGGCGTTGCCCTTTTCGGCGGCAAGCAGCATATCTATTTTGCCCGATATTTCCGCCTCGCGCTGTAAAATGACGTCTGCTTTGGTTGCGTACCCTGCGGAGCCTGCGCCCCCGTTCCTGTTGTTGTAACCTGCCATAATTGCACCTCACTGGGCGGCGCGCCCCTTATAGTTTTACAATATATATAGCGCCGCACTTTTGCTTACAGAAACATTTTACAACAAAAAATACAAATTGTAAATATAATTACTGAAAATTTCTTTAATTTTTTTAAATTACTCGGCAGATATGCCACAATCAATGCACCCAAAAGGTCTATTCGCTAAAAATTTCACAATTTATTTTGCCTGTGGGGTTGATATTTTCTCAAGGTTGTATTATAATGTAATTATTATACACGATATGCACCCCTTATACAGCCGCGGATTGCTCAGGAGGCATTCAGGGCGCATATAATAAATTACGCATATTTTTGGTGCGCAGGCGGCACAAAAAAGGCGCGCATATAAAGGCGCGCATATATGCACACGGAACGTACTTACCGCTGCACGATAAAGGCGGCGGACGGAATGAGCGGCGAGCAGGCCTTTTTATATAAAATTTATCTGAAGGGAGATTGATTATGAGAGTTTACAACTTTTCCGCAGGGCCTTCCACCCTGCCCGTGAGCGTGCTTGAAAAGGCGCAGAAGGAATTTATGGATTTTGCCGGCACGGGAATGTCAGTAACCGAGATTTCGCACAGAGACAAGGCGTTCGCCGCGGTTGTGGCCGACGCCGAGGCGCTCGTGAGGGAGCTTCTGGCCGTACCCGACGACTACGCCGTGATATTCGTTCAGGGCGGAGCCTCCACCCAGTTTGCGGCAGTGCCCTTAAACCTTATGCACAGCGGCAAGGCCGACTACATAGTGACGGGCAACTTTGCCAAAAAGGCCTGGCAGGAGGGCAAAATTTTCGGCGAGGCCGTAAAGATTGGCGACAGTTCAGACAAGACCTACACCTACATACCCGACGTGGACACCCTGCCCTACTCGGATGACGCCGACTATGTGCATATCACCTCCAACAACACGATATTCGGCACGAGGTATATAAAGTTCCCCGAATGCAAAGCGCCGCTCGTGGCGGATATGTCTTCAGAGATATTCTCCCGCGAGGTGGACGTAAGCAAGTTCGGCGTGATATATGCGGGCGCACAGAAGAACCTTGCGCCTGCCGGCGTGACGATAGTAATCGCAAAGCGCAGCCTTATTCAGGCCCCCCTGAAAATATGCCCCACTATGCTCAAGTGGAAGATACAGGACGAAAACGGCTCGCTCTACAATACTCCCCCTTGTTTTGCCATATATATGGCCGACCTGGTGCTTCAGGACCTGAAGGCCAAGGGCGGCGTAAAGGCAATGAACGAGGTGGACGAATACAAGGCCGCGCTCTTGTATGACTTTATAGACAACTCATCGCTTTTCAAAAACAATGTAGAGAAAAAATACCGCTCAATAATGAACGTACCCTTTGTTACGCCCACGGCCGAGCTGGACGCAAAGTTTATAGCCGAGGCAAAGAGCGCGGGACTGGTTTCGCTTAAGGGACACAGACTTGTGGGAGGAATGAGAGCTTCCATCTACAACGCAATGCCCGTGGAGGGCGTAAAGGCGCTGATTGAGTTCATGAAGAAATTCGAGCTGGAAAACAAGTAAATTAAAAGGGGAAAAACAATGACCAAGAAGATACTTAAACTCAACGCTATAAGCCCGCTTGCCGACGCAATATTTGCAGGATACGGATACAGCGACAGCTGCGACGACCCCGACGGCATAATAGTTCGCTCGGCGCAGATGGCAGACTATGAGCCCGGCAAGAACCTGGTTGCAGTGGCGCGCGCAGGCGCGGGCACAAACAACATACCCGTGGCCGACTATGCCGAAAAAGGAATAGTAGTATTCAACACTCCCGGCGCAAACGCAAACGCCGTAAAAGAGCTGGTTATGTGCGAGCTGTTCCTCGGCGGCAGGAAGATTATTGACGGCATAGACTGGGTCAGGACGCTCAAAGACGAGGGCGAAAATATAGGCAAGCTTGTGGAAAAGGGCAAGGCTAAATTTGCGGGCTGCGAAATCAAGGGCAAGATGCTGGGCGTTATAGGTCTGGGCGCGATAGGCGTATATGTGGCCAATGCCGCGCACAAGCTGCTTATGAACGTTACGGGCACCGACCCCTACCTCTCCACCACTCACGCGCTTGCGCTTTCGCCGCACGTCAACGTCGTGCCCGAGCGCGAGGACGTATATAAAAAGGCAGACTTTTTAACGCTGCACGTGCCCCTTACAAACGACACGAAGGGCATGATTAACGCCGAGGCGATAGCGCAGATGAAGGACGGCGTAGTTATTATTAACAACAGCCGCGGCGAACTTGTGAATACCGACGATATGATTGCCGCGCTTGAAAGCGGAAAGGTTGCGCGCTACATAACCGACTTCCCCAACGCAAAGCTGATAGGCGTTAAAAACTGCATATGCGTGCCCCACCTTGGCGCGAGCACGCCCGAGGCGGAGGACAACTGCGCCGTTATGGCCGCGCACCAGCTTGTGGACTATATAGAGAACGGCAACATAACCAACAGCGTAAACTACCCCGCCGTATATCTTACGCGCACAGAGGGCAAGGGCAGAGTGCAGATACTGCACCGCAACGTAAAGAATATTATAACAAAGTTTACCTCCGCCATAGCAGACCAGGGACTGAACATAGCCAATATGGCAAGCTCCAGCAAGGGCGAGTTTGCCTGCTCGATAATGGATACTGACGGGGCAATCCCGGAAAAGACTATTTCCGCCATATCCGCAATCGAGGGCGTTTTAAGGGTTCGCTCGCTTTAAAAAGCGCTGACCCCGCCAGGGGAATAAACGCGCAAGATATGCCCGCGGTTTGCAGCGGTTTTGCCATGCGTGCGGGGGCTGCCGCCGCAGAGCGCTGCGAGGTTATGTGCGGGATATTGCCTGCGGTTTGCACGCAGAGTATGCCGCCGCAGATTGTTGCAATTTCCGCGCAGACGGACGACACCAAATAAAAGCACATTTACGCCGCTTAGGTTGCGGCGTAAATTTTTTTGTATAAAAAGGCGGCACCTGGCCCATAATCAGCTACAATAACTACGGAGGCTATAAAATGTCGCATAAAAAGAAAAAGATTGCAAAACTTACAGACCGACAGTACAGCGAATACCTTGCCCGACTGAGGGCGGACGGCGAGGAGGGTGCAAAACAGCGCCCCGACGACAGATAGCATTGCGCGCCGCGCGGCACAGCCCGGGGCCCGCGCGGCGCGCTTTTATTTTTATAGCCACACTCTTTTTTTATTGGCCTCTTCTTCTTATAGCCACCTCTCCTTTTATAGCCACCTCGTTTATAGCCACCTCGTTTATAGCCACTCTCGCCGCACCGCCTGGCTACAAGACTGCCCCCGCCTGGCCGCAAATCCGACCTGCAGTCCTTATTATTTTACGCCCCTGTCCGCCCTTTCCGCCGCCCACCGTCAAGCCATCCGATAACCCGCCGCTACCCTACCCACCGACAACCCACTCACCCTCGCCCGCCGTAACACTCCCCCCAAAGTTGCCAAAACACTCCGCACCGCCCCATTCCCAAAAAATTAACAAACCCTCCCTCTCCCTTAATCAACAACACGCCGCATTAACAAAATGAAAAGTTTGTGAATATAACTTTTAAGTACCCTTTTGCGGTTGACTTGCTTTTGTGGCGGGCATATACTGTTTAAGACATTTATCAGTTGATAAGTATAAACTATGACGAAGGAGCATTTATGGAGCAATTCGAAGACGCCGAAAAAATTGTTTCCGCCTTTTTCCGACTGAAGGACTGTCTGCGAAGATACAGACAGACCGCCTCCGGAATAGACAGAAAATTTATAATACTAGGCAGTCTGCGCGAATACGAGACGACGCACGGCAGACCGGTGACAATGACGGAGATTGCCCGCACGACAGGCATTGCACTGCCCAACGTGAGCAGGATGCTTGCCCCGCTGGAGCGCGAAGGTTACATTGTGCGTCGCAAAAACGGCAGGACGGTGAGCGTTGTTACCACTGTAAGGGCGGAAGAAGAACTGCAAAAACAGTGGCTTGTTCTGCTGCAGGAAATCAACGAGGCGCTCGGGCCGCTCGACGAAGGCACAAAGCAGAGCTTTTTAGACGGACTGAACTGCATTGTTGAGGGATTTGAAGCAATAATAAAAAAGAGACGGGAGAAGGCAAATGCTTAGACTTTACAAAAATTTAAGGGCAAGCGACTGCATACTTATAGTCCTTATAGTGGGCATAACGGTATTGCAGGTGTTCCTGACCATACAGCTGACCGACCAGATTTCCGCCATAGTGGGCGCAATACAGTGCGTCAGCGAAAAGCTGCCGGGCTGGGACACGGGCGACATCTGGCGCGAGGGCGGCATAATGCTGGCATATGCGGTGGGCAGCGCGCTCTGCCTTGCGGCTACGGGCGTAACGGCATCACACGTGGCGAGCAGACTTTCGGCCACGCTGCGCAACGAGGTCTATAAAAAAACAGAGAGTTTCTCCATTGCGGAGATAAACAAATTTTCCACGGCGTCGCTCATAACGCGCACCACCAACGATATTCAGCAGATACACATGGCAAACCTGCTTGTGCTGAGAATGCTGATATACGCGCCCATTATGGCAATCTGGGCGATATGCAAGATAAACGCCTCGAGCTGGCAGCTCACCTCCGCAACGGTTGTGACGGTTGTGGTGCTTGTGATATGCATACTTGCAATAATGCTTACAGTACTGCCCAAATTCAAGCTTATGCAGAAGCTTACAGACAAGCTGAACGGCGTAACGCGCGAAAACCTTACGGGCATACGCGTTGTGCGCGCCTATAACGCCGAAAAGTATCAGGAAAACAAATTTGAAAAGGCAAACAAGGAGATTACAGGCACACAGCTGTTCACGGGGCGCGTAATGGCGCTTATGAACCCCCTTATGATGCTGGCAATGAACGGCCTTACGCTTGCCATATACTGGATAGGCGCTTCGCTTATGAACGCGGGCGAGATAGAATACCAGACGATAGTCGCATTTATGACGCTCGCCTCGCAGGTCATAATGGCGTTTTTGATGCTGCTTATGATGTTCGTACTGCTGCCGCGCGCCCAGGTTGCAGCAAAGCGTATAAACGAAGTGCTGTCCACTCCCCTCACCATCTCCGACCCTGCCGAAGAAAAGCCGCTGACCGAAGAGGGTACGGTGGAATTCAGGGACGTGAGCTTCCGCTACCCCGACGCCGACGCCGACGTGTTCGAGCACATATCCTTCCGCGCCGAAAAGGGGCAGACGGTGGCGTTTATAGGCAGCACGGGCAGCGGCAAGTCCACGCTTATAAACCTTATCCCCCGCTTTTACGACGCAACCGAGGGCGAAGTGCTTGTTGACGGCGTCAACGTAAAGGATATAAAACAGTCCACCCTGCGCGACAAGATAGGCTACGTGCCGCAGAAGGGCATACTCTTTACCGGCACGGTGAGCGACAACATAGCCTTCGGCGGCAAGGCTGACAGAGCGGAGATAGAGGCCGCCGCCAGAATTGCCGAGGCGGACGGATTTATCTCCGAGATGGAAAACGGGTACGACAGCCCCATCTCCCAGGGCGGAAAGAACGTTTCGGGCGGACAGAAACAGAGGCTGGCTATTGCCCGAGCCGTGGCGCAGAAACCCGAAATAATGATATTTGACGACAGTTTCTCCGCACTCGACTACAAGACGGACAGAAAGGTCAGGGAAAACCTTAAAAACAGCCTGGAGGGCGTGACCAACCTCATAGTCGCCCAGCGCATAGGCACCATAATGGACGCAGACAAGATAATAGTGCTCGACAACGGCAAGGCGGTCGGCGAGGGAACGCACAGGGAGCTGCTTGAAACCTGCCCCGTTTACAGAGATATAGCGCTATCACAACTTTCAAAGGATGAGCTCGGACTATGAACCCCGGACACATGAGAATGAGCGGCGCTCCGCTGAAAAAGGACGAATTCAAAAAGAACATAAAAAAACTTGTCCTTTTTATGAAGCCCTACCTTATACCCATACTTATAGCGCTTGTGTTTACTGCGTGCGCCACGGTGCTTTCTATATACGCGCCTCAGATACTCTCTGACCTGGTAAACGTAATCACGGCAGGACTTCTGACGGGCGCGCCCGTCGTAATGAGCGACGTAGCACGCTTTGCGGTAATACTGATAATCTTTTACGCCTGCAACGCGCTGTGCACATACACCTCCAGCTATATAATGACCACCGTTTCGCAGAGGATGTGCCGCAAACTGCGCACGCAGATTTCTGAAAAGATAAACAGAGTGCCCCTTAAGTACTTCGACTCCCACCCCTACGGCGACACCCTCTCCCGCGTGACAAACGACGTGGACACCATAGGCAACTCTATGCAGCAGGGCGTATCCATGGTGGTGCAGTCGGTTTGCATGCTGGTTGGCGTGCTTATCGCAATGTTTGTGACGAGCTGGCAGCTCGCCCTGACAGTGCTGATTATAGTGCCCTTTATGGCGCTGCTGCTCTTTGTAATTCTAAAGTTTTCGCAGCCGCAGTTCAGAAAGATGCAGGACGAACTCGCCGTTCTGAACAGTAAGGTAGAGGAAAACTATTCGGGACAGCTCGTGATAAAGGCGTTCAACGCCGAAAAGCGCACGGGCGCCGACTTCGACAAGACAAACAAAAAGCTTAAAAACTGCACCTTCAAGGCGCAAGCGCTGTCCAGCATAATGCAGCCCGCAATGACGTTTATTTCCTACTTTGCATACGCGGCGGTGTGCGTGGTTGCAGGCCTTATGATTACCGACCCCCAAAGCGGCGTCAACTTTGGTACTCTATCCGCCTTCCTCGTATATGTAAACCTGTTCCAGAGCCCCCTTTCGCAGATAGCGCAGGCCGCCAATGTGTTGCAGAGTGCGGCAGCGGCGAGCGGCAGAGTGTTCGCCTTCCTCGAGGAAGAGGAACTTTCGGACGAGAGCGACAAAAAGTACCTGCTTAAAGACGGAGTGCGCGGCGAAGTGGAATTCAGGCACGTACGCTTCGGCTATTCGCCCGACAGAGTGATAATTCCCGACTTTTCCGCAAAGATACAGCCCGGCTGGAAGGTGGCCATTGTAGGGCCTACGGGCGCAGGCAAGACGACTATGGTAAACCTGCTTATGCGCTTTTACGAGGTCAACAGCGGCGACATACTGATAGACGGCGTATCGATAAAGGATATGCCGCGCGAGGAGGTGCACGACCTGTTCGGCATGGTGCTCCAGGACACGTGGATGTTTGCAGGCACTCTGCGTGAGAACATAGCCTACTCCAAGGACGTATCCGACGAGGAGATACGCAAGGCGTGCGACGCGGCGGGAATTTCGCACTTTATAGCCACGCAGCCTGGCGGGCTTGACCACTATGTGGAGAACGGCGACGAGATTTCGGGCGGACAGAAACAGCTTATCACCATTGCCCGCGCCATGGTGGAAAACGCGCCCATGCTCATACTCGACGAGGCGACCTCCAATGTGGATACACGCACCGAGGAGGTCATTCAGGAGGCAATGGATAATCTTACGCACGGCAGAACGAGCTTTGTTATTGCGCACAGACTTTCCACTATAAAGAACGCCGATATGATACTTGTGATGCGCGACGGAAACATAATCGAGCAGGGCAACCACGAAGAGCTTATAGCTAAAGACGGATTTTACGCGCAGCTCTACAATTCGCAGTTTGCAGGCGATTGTTGAGGCTGTGCATTACACAATCAGATACGCGCCCGCGGTGAGAGAGCGGTTGCATGCGGTAATTTAAACGCTTTGCGCGGGCGGTATTATAACGGCTGTCTCTTATACACATCTCCGAGCCCACGAGACTAGCGCTCATCT
>ERZ1090866.388-NODE-388-length-16283-cov-4.319140_pt1 | contig 16283 bp, 15 predicted proteins | sample MGYA00478477_ERZ1090866 | MGnify/ENA primary metagenome ERZ1090866 (study PRJEB33644, sample SAMEA5815737) | chicken gut metagenome | biome: Chicken; feature: Gastrointestinal Tract; material: Caecum | place: Ireland | collected 2019-01-01 | study: A study of the... | reverse complement strand
CTGAATCTCAAGCAGTGCTGGATGTACAGGAAGATTCAGGTGTTGGCCATTTTCGATGATTTGGATACCATTCTGCTGATGATTCCACTGCAAATCATGATGATAGGCCTTCGATGGCAGTTGTTTGCGGTCGTGCTTATCGTGTTCCTGCTCCTGTGGCTCGGATGGAAAAAGCTGAATGCCTATAACCTGCGGCAGGAGTGGTGGGCCATCCTCCTCTATTCGGTTGCAGTTTTCGGAATAACCCAGGTGATTTATTTGGTCTCCAAACATTTTTACGGCGAACAAGGAAGTATCCATATCGAGGTGCTGCTGCCGGCCTTCGTACTCGGTATGGTCATGAAGACCCGCCATATGGATTCCCCCCGCGAACGCGCTGCCTCGTCCGGTATCTCGTTCCTGTTCATGTTTCTCGTCGGACTCAGCATGCCGCTGTTCATCGGGCTCGATACATCGTCGGCTGCGGGTGCCGCTTCCGTAACTGGTTCGCAGCCCATGATGTCCTGGGGTGTCATCGCCCTCCATGTCGTCGCCGTATCTTTTTTGTCTAATATCGGCAAGCTGGTGCCCATGTTTTTCTACCGCGACCGGAAATGGAGCGAACGCCTGGCACTCTCCATCGGCATGTTCACTCGCGGAGAGGTGGGGGCCGGCGTCATTTTCATCGCCATCGGTTACAATCTCGGCGGACCGGCGCTGGTCATTTCAGTGCTGACGCTTGTACTGAACCTGATTCTCACGGGTATTTTCGTCGTATGGGTGAAAAAACTCGCTTTGCGTACCTATACGCCCGACGTTCTTTCCGTAGCCGAATAGCGGAGAGAACCGTGATGTTGCCGGACGGTAGGAAAAATACCGTTTGGATATGCTGTGCATCGGGACGTTTTGAGTACCTTTGCACAATACCGGTCTTTTCCGGAACTCGATAAGAAGGCATGAAAACAGTCATCATAGGATACGGCACGATGGGGCACGAGATAGAACGTGTGCTTATCGACCGGGGCCATACGGTACTTTTTACGGTGGATGCGGGGGAAGAGGCGAAACTTGCAACGGAGCGTTTGGCGCAGGCCGATGTCGCCATCGAGTTCACCACTCCCGCTACGGCATTCGGCAATGTCGAGACCTGTCTCCGGGCGGGAGTGCCTGTAGTGTGCGGTACGACAGGATGGAACGAACGCCGGGAGGAGGCGGAAAAGCTGTGCGAAGAGCTGGACGGTACGTTCTTTTGGTCGTCCAATTTCAGTATCGGTGTAAATATCCTTTTCCGCGTCAGCGAGTATCTAGCCCGCATCATGGACCGGTTCCCGGAGTACGCGGTGTCGATGCGCGAGGTGCATCACACAAGAAAAAAGGATGCGCCGAGCGGAACGGCTGTCACGCTGGCCGAGGGTATTCTGCGTAACATCGGCCGGACCGAAGCGTGGGTGAACCATGAAACGGACTGCCCCTCCGCGCTGGGTATCGTTTCCGTGCGTGAAGGCGATGTCGCCGGTATCCACGAGGTGATATACGATTCAGTGGCGGATACCATCACGCTGTGCCATGAGGCCAAGGGGCGCCGCGGATTCGCCGTGGGTGCGGTGATGGCGGCGGAGTTCGCTGCCGGACACAAGGGGGTGCTGACCATGGACGACATGCTCGGTAGCATTATTCATTAAGAGATAATCGAGATAACTGTATAGAATAGACAGAACGACAGAACAATGAAGGAATTTTGGAGTAAGGTGCGTACGTTTTTCCGGAATCGATGGACCAAATTTACCATCGTATCGGTAATTTATATTTTGTGGCTCGTGATATGGTCGCGCAATCCTTGGATGCTTCTCGGACTGCCCGTCATATTCGACATCTACATTACGAAATATCTGTCGAGGTTCCTTTTCGGTAAAAAACATCAGGAGCGCAAGGCGACCAACAAGGCCTACCGTGAAACCTGGAGCTGGATAGAGGCCATTGTGTTCGCTGTTATCGCGGCATCGCTCATCCATACCTATATCTTCCAGATGTACCGGATACCCACCTCCTCGATGGAAAAGACGCTGCTGGTGGGCGATTATCTCTGTGTCAGCAAAGTGGCTTACGGGCCGCGGATGCCCATGACTCCCCTGTCGTTTCCGTTGGTGCACAACAGAATGCCATTTTCGCAGACGAAAAAGTCCTATTCGGAAGCAGTGAAGCGGCCCTATAAGCGCCTGGCTGGATGCGGCAGCGTGCAGCGCGACGACATCGTGGTGTTTAATTTTCCCGCTGGCGATACCGTACTCATGGAGAATCCCAATGTCACCTATTACGATGTGCTGCGCGAATTCCAGCTTACTTACGGCGAGCGGCGCGGGCGGGAACTGCTCGAGCGGCAGTATACGGTCATCTCCCACCCCGCCGACAAGCGCGAACACTACGTGAAGCGCTGCGTCGGTCTGCCGGGCGATACCGTAGCGGTCGTACACGGAGACCTTTATGTCAACGGCGTACGACACCGGGATGCTCCAGGGCGTCAATACAACTATTACGTGCGTACCGCAGGCAATCCCATCAGCCGGCGGACTTTCGACGAACTCGGCATAGCGAAAGACGACATTCTGTATGACCAGAGCGTACATACCTATCTGCTTCCCCTGACCGATGCCAATGTGGAGCAGCTTCGCGGCATGTCCAATATCGTTTCGATAGAGCGGTACGAATCGAGCGGCACGGGCTACTGGATATTCCCCAACGACGACCGTTTCGACTGGAATGAGGACAATTTCGGCCCCCTGTGGATTCCGAAGCAAGGAGCTACCGTTGCCCTTACGACGGAGAACCTGCCCCTTTACCGGAGGATAATCAGGAATTACGAGGGCAACGACCTCGAAGTGCGTGACGGGGAGATTTATATCAACGGTGCTCCGGCCGACTCCTATACATTCGCCATGGATTACTACTTCATGATGGGCGACAACCGGCATAATTCCGCCGACTCCCGTTTTTGGGGATTCGTTCCCGAAGACCATGTGGTGGGCAAACCGGTGTTTATCGGATGGTCTGCCGATAAAGACAAGAGTTTCCCAGGCAAAATACGCTGGAACAGAATATTCAGCCATCCGGAATAAAGTTTTACAGCAGTTATGGCGGATGGTGAAGACCTTTACCGGACGATAGATGCTCCTGCCGAGGCGCAATTCAAGGAGCGCAGCAGCAAGTTTTTCGCTTATGCCTATCCCGTTTCTTCGCCCGAGGAGGCCATGGAGCTTGTCGAGGGGCTGCGCAAGCGGTATTACGATGCCACCCATCACTGCTATGCCTATCGTCTCGGTGCGGACGGGGGCGTGTACCGGGCGAACGATGACGGCGAACCCTCCGGAACGGCCGGCCGGCCGATATTGGGACAGATGCTGTCCGCGGGGGTGACCGACTGCCTGATTGTCGTGGTGCGTTACTTCGGCGGGACGAAACTAGGCGTGCCGGGGCTTATCAACGCCTATCGGGAATCGGCTGCCGGGGCGCTTGCCGCAGCGAAAATCGTGGAGAAAACGGTGGATACAATATTCACGGTCGCTTTCCCGTATGTATGTATGAACGATGTGATGAAGACCGTCAAGGAGGAACAGCCCCGTATCGTTTCCCAGCATTTCGATAACCTGTGTACCATGACGCTGGCCATACGCCGGAGTCGTGCCGCTGCATTGGAGGCGAAACTGGGGAATGTGGAAGGGGCCGATGTGAAAAGGAAGGGATAAGGAACAGATGCAGAAGAACGACGCGGAAAAACACGATTCCATTTACATAAAGGGGGCGAGGGTACATAATTTGAAGAATATCAGCCTCGAAATTCCCCATAACCGGCTGGTGGTCGTCACAGGGCTTTCAGGTTCCGGTAAATCCACGCTGGCTTTCGATACCCTGTTCGCCGAGGGGCAGCGCAGGTATGTCGAGAGCCTTTCCGCCTATGCCCGCCAGTTTCTCGGCCGTATCGACAAACCCGATGTAGATTCGATAAGCGGCATCGCTCCCGCGATTGCGATAGAGCAGAAAGTTAATACGCGCAATCCCCGTTCGACGGTCGGTACGTCTACCGAGATATACGACTACCTGAAACTGCTTTTCGCCCGTATAGGGCGGACCTACTCTCCCGTCACAGGTCGGGAGGTGAGGTGTTATCAGGTACAGGATATCGTCTCCTACATCGTCGGACAGACCGGCCGACGTGTACTCGTCTGTGCCACCGTCCGGCCCGCAGCAGGTCAGGGTGCCGTAGAACGGCTTACCCTGCTCGTCAAGGAGGGTATCCAGCGCATTTATGCCGACGGTGCTGCCATCCCCGTCGAAGAGTATATCTCCCGGCCGGGAATTGAACAGACCGGGGAGTTCGACATCGTGGTGGACCGTGTCAAGGTCCGCGATGACGAGGAGACGAAGAGCAGGCTGGGCGATTCGGTCGCACAGGCGCTGAGTTACGGCGGCGGGAGCTGCAAGATAGTCGTGCAGGAGGAGGACGGCGACCGGGCGGAGATCTTCTCTACCCGTTTTGAGGCCGACGGGATGACTTTCGAAGTTCCGACCGAGCATATGTTTTCGTTCAACAATCCGATAGGGGCCTGCCCGGTTTGCGAAGGGTATGGCAAGGTTGTCGGAATCGACGAAGAGCTCGTCGTGCCCGACAAGACCAGAAGCATCTACGACGACGCGATAGCCGCCTGGCGCGGCGATACCATGAAGTGGTGGAAAGAGCAGTTGGTGGCTTCTGCCCACAAGTTTGATTTTCCGATACACAGGCCCTACTACGAACTCACCAGAGAGCAGAAACAGTTGCTGTGGACGGGAAACCGCTATTTCAAAGGGCTGAACGATTTCTTCGCATACCTCGAAAGCGAACGCTACAAGATACAGTATCGGGTATTGCTCTCCAGATATACGGGCAAGACGCTTTGCCATGAATGCGGCGGGAGCAGGCTCCGTAAGGAGGCGTTTTACGTCAAAGTAGGCGGCAAGAACATCGCAGAGCTTGTGGCTATGAGCGTGGACAGCCTCATGGAATTTTTCGGCAGTCTCGTCCTGGACGAACACGACGCACAGACGGCTTCGCGCGTCTTGGTCGAAATACGTAACCGGCTGGCTTACCTCTCCGATGTGGGGTTGGGATATCTGACGCTTGACCGTCTCTCCTCCACCCTTTCCGGAGGCGAGAGCCAGCGCATCAATCTCGCCACGTCGCTCGGTAGCAACCTGACCGGTTCGCTCTATATTCTTGACGAACCGAGTATCGGTCTCCATCCGCGCGATACGGCGCGGCTCATTAAGGTTCTTAGGCAACTCCGCGATTTGGGCAATACGGTAATCGTCGTCGAACACGAGGAGGAGATAATCCGCGCTGCCGACCGTATCATCGACATCGGCCCGGAAGCGGGTTACAACGGCGGACAGGTGGTATTCAACGGTTCGTTCGAACAGCTTGAAAAGGCGGAAGGCAGCCTGACGGCGGATTACCTGACAGGCAAACGCGCCATACATCCTCCGACTTCTCCGCGCGGCTGGAGCAACTGCATTGAAATAAAGGGTGCGAGAGAGAACAATCTCAAAGGGATAGACGTGAAGATACCGCTCGGTGTGATGACCTGTGTTACAGGAGTGAGCGGCAGCGGCAAATCGTCTCTCGTAAAGGGGATACTCTATCCGGCTGTCCGGCGCAAACTGTTTGAAACGGGTGTGAAACCGGGTAGTTTCGAAGGGCTGGCTGGCGACGTCGGCATGTTGAAATCCATCGAGATGATAGACCAAAATCCGATTGGAAAGTCGCAGCGTTCCAATCCCGTCACCTATACCAAGGCCTACGACTACATTCGCAAGATATTCGCCGACCAGCCCTATGCCGTGAACAACGGCATGACGCCCTCCTATTTTTCGTTCAACCGGCCCGGCGGCCGGTGCGAAGAGTGTCAGGGTGACGGTTTCGTGGTGGTAGGTATGCAGTTTATGGCCGACATCGAGCTCAAATGTGAGCACTGCGGAGGCAAACGCTTCAATGACAACGTATTGGAGGTCAAGTATCATGGCCGGTCGATATACGATGTGCTGGAGATGACGGTGGACGAGGCGATGGAGTTTTTTGCGCTGGACGGCGGCAATGCCGCGAACAGGAAAGTGCTGGAGATACTGAAAACGCTGCAGGATGTGGGGCTGGGGTATATCAAGCTCGGCCAATCCACCTCCACCCTCTCCGGAGGAGAGATACAGCGGGTGAAACTGGCTACTTTTCTGATGAAGGACAATGCTTCGGAGAGTACCCTGTTCGTGTTCGACGAACCGACGACCGGACTCCATTTTCACGACATCAACAAGCTCCTCGCGGCCTTCAATGCCCTCATCGAAAAGGGACATACCATTGTGGTTGTGGAGCACAACATGGATGTCATCCGGTGTGCCGACTGGGTGATAGACCTCGGCCCGGAAGCGGGCGAAGGGGGTGGACGCCTGGTGTTTGCAGGAACTCCGGCCGACCTTGCGGAGTGTCCGGAGAGCCATACCGGACAATATCTCTCTTTACGGGCCCAAAACCGAAACGACTGATGGAATTCATCACATATACCTTGCCCAACGGCATCAGATGCATCCTCAAACAGGTCAAATCGGCGGTGGTACATTGTGCCCTGACCGTAAATACCGGCAGCCGCGACGAGCTGCCCGGCGAATACGGCATGGCCCATCTTGTAGAACACACGCTGTTCAAGGGGACGCAGCGGCGGAAAGCCTGGCAAGTGAATTGTCGGCTGGAGAACATGGGTGGAGAACTCAACGCCTATACGACCAAGGAAGAGACCGTGGTGCATGCCACTACCCTGCGAGGCGACTACGCCAAGGCGGTGGAACTGATAGCCGACATCGTTTTCCGCTCTACTTTTCCGGAACATGAGGTAGAGAAGGAGAAGAACGTGATTTTCGATGAGATAAATCTCTACAAGGATTCTCCGACCGACCGTATATACGACGAATTTGAGGACCGGATTTTCGACGGTTCGTCGCTCGGACACAACATTCTCGGCAGTAAGGCTACGCTGCGCCGGATGCACAGTGAAGATATCCGGCGGTTCGTCGCCCGAACCTATACGACCGACCAGATGGTCTTTTCGCTTATCGGCAACCTCTCCGAAAAGGCTTTTCGGACAGTGGCCGACCGCTGGTTCGGAGGTATATCGGCGAGCCGGCGGGCATTCGGCCGGACGGTACATCCTGCCCCGGAACCGTTCTGTCTCTCTGTCGGCCGCGGCACCCATCAGGTACACTGTATGAAGGGCAAGCGTGCCTACGACCTGAAGGACGACAGACGCCTGCCGCTGATGTTGCTGATGAATACCCTCGGCGGCCCGTCTGCCAATTCGCTGCTGAATGTGCTGCTTCGGGAAAAAAACGCGCTTTCCTATTCGGTGGAAGCCACCTATACGCCCTTTACCGACTCGGGTGTCGCCTCCATCTACTTCAGCTGTGAGAAGGAGAATGCCTCCCGGTGCATAGAGTTGATGGACAGGCAATTGGGTGAGTTGGCAGAGCATGTCCTCTCTCCGCGCCGTCTTTCGGTCGCCAAAAGACAATTCCTCGGACAGCTCGCCATTTCTGCCGAAAACAACGAATCGTATATGCTGGGGGCGGCCAAAAGCTATCTCGTATTCGGAGATGTGGACGGTTTCGGGGAGGCGAAGGAGAAGATAGAGGCGCTCGACGGGGAGACGCTCCGGACGGTAGCGGAAGAGATATTTACGGGCATGTCGGCCCTGATTTACAAGTAGCGGATGGAACGTTTGGAACGTTATATACACGAAATGTCGTCGCCCGAGGACGCATTGATGGAGGAACTGACACGGACCACAAATCAGCGGGCTGTTCATCCCCAGATGCTCTCGGGACATATACAGGGGCGATTCCTCGGTATGCTCGTCAGAATGCTGCGTCCGCACCGGGTACTCGAAATAGGTACGTTTACGGGATATTCGGCGCTCTCCATGGCCGCTGGCATGGGGGCCGGAGCGATACTCGATACGATAGAAGCGGACGACGAACAGGAGGAGCTGATACGTTCGTTCGTGGAGCGCAGCGGATACGGTGACCGAATCCGCCTGCATATCGGCAGTGCTCTCGCGGTGATGCCCTCTCTGAACGAAACTTACGATTTGGTCTTTATCGATGGCGACAAGCGCGAATATCCGGCCTATTACCGTATGCTGATGGACGAAGGGCGGACGGTGCCGCTGGTCCGTTCCGGCAGTTACCTCATCGCCGACAACATCCTGTGGTACGGGAAGGTGGCCGAACCGGAGCAGTACCGCGACCCCCATACCATGGCGATACGGGAATTCAATCGGATGGTCAGGGAAGACGACCGGGTGGAAAATGTAGTACTCCCCCTGCGTGACGGTCTGAACCTGATTCGGGTGAAATAATGCATGCTCGGGATAACGGAAAAGGTATAATTAATTCAATAAATTAATAAATCAGTTTCTTTTCCGGTAATTTGCCGGACTTATTCGGTAATCTATATGGAGATAATGAAGATAGCGATTCTGGTGGACGGTGGTTTTTTCGATGCCGTTAATAAGAACAGAGTCAACGGTATGCTTCCGACGGCAGACCATGTGAAGCAGGAAGTGGATAATACGATGCGATTGATTCGGGCGAAAACCCTTACCGATTCGGAAAATATTAAGGACGTATTGTTTCGCGTCTATTTCTATGACGCCCGGCCGTTCAGCGGTAAAAAGACAAACCCGCAAGGGGAAGAGTACGATTTTACGCTATCGAAGTCGTATGTCGCGAAGACCGATTTGTTAAACGAACTTGCCCGAACCGATAAATTCTGTCTGCGGTTGGGAATGTTGTCTTTTGCCGGATGGCAGCCTAAGATTGATGATAACGGCACTTTGACTGGGTATCGTCCATCTTTCAAGCAAAAGGGTGTGGATATCAAGGTCGGAATGGATATGGTTTGGATAGCGACCCATAAGGTTGTAGATAAAATCGCTATCATAGGCGGGGATTCCGATTTCATAGACCCGATTGAATTTGCAAAAAGAGAGGGAATACAGGTATATCTCAACCACATGGGCCTTAAAGTGAAAGATGAACTCATCCAGAGTTGTGATTTCGAATTGAAGTAATTTGTTATCGTAGTGAAAAAGGCAGGCCCTGGGGCCTGCCTTTTTCACTATCGACGCTTTGTTGCCGTGGCGGTTTGCCGGTGGATGCCCTGTTACAGGTGTACCGCATGGCCGAGGGCGGCTTCCGCAGCTTCCATAACGGCTTCGCTCATTGTGGGGTGCGGATGTACCGTCGCGGCTATCTGGTGCGCCGTCGCTCCCAGCGCTTTCGCCAACGTGGGTTCGGCGAGCATCTCCGTTACATTGGCCCCCATCATGTGGGCGCCCAGCAGTCGGTCGGTTTTCGCATCGAAAATCAACTTGACAAACCCGTCTCGGTCGCCTGCGGCCGTTGCCTTTCCGGAAGCCGTATAGGGGAACTGTCCGACTTTGATTTCGTAACCGCCTTCGATGGCCTGTTTCTCCGTCAGCCCGACCATGGCGATTTCCGGCGTAGTGTAGACACATGACGGAATGGTGGTATAATCTATCGGGGCGGGAGCGTGACCGCATATCTTTTCCACGCAGCAGATGGCTTCGGCAGAGGCCACATGCGCCAGTGCGGGGCCGTGAACGATGTCGCCGATGGCATATACGCCTTCGACATTCGTACGGTAGAAGTCGTCTACTGTTATTTTGTCGCCCTGGAGCGTGATGCCCGCCTCTTCGAGACCGAGTCCTTCGAGGTTCGACTTGATGCCGACTGCCGAAAGGACGATGTCGGCCGTAAGTATCTCTTCGCCTTTTTTCCCTTCGATGCGGAGTTCGCATTTTCCGTCGCCGTTTACCGTCACGTCTTTCACCGTAGTACCGGTCATGACGCCTATCTTCATCTTCCGGAAGGCGCGTTCGAGCGCTTTGCTGACGTCGGTATCGGCGGCCGGAAGCAGTTGCGGCAGGTATTCGATAATCGTTACCTTCACTCCGAGCGAGGCATAGAAATAGGCGAACTCGCAGCCGATGGCACCCGAACCGACTACGGCCATGCTTTCGGGAAGTTCCCTGAGGACGAGAGCCTCTTTGGAGGAGATGATTTTCCGGCCGTCGATAGGCATGAACTTCATCTCGCGCGGACGGGAACCGGTCGCCAGTATGATGTGGGAAGCCTCTACGGTCTGTTTCGTACCGTCGGTTCCTTCCACCTCGACCGTACCTTTCCCGCCGAGCCGTCCGCGGCCGTTGATGACCTCGATTCCGTTCTTCTTCATCAGGAACGATACGCCCTTGCTCATCGTATCGGCCACTCCCCTGCTGCGTTCGACGATTTTGTCGAGCGGGGCGGTTATCTCTCCGTTTATCTCGATACCGTAACCGGCCGCGTGTTTGGCATAATTGTACACCTGAGCGCTTTTCAGAAGGGCTTTGGTGGGAATGCAACCCCAGTTCAGGCAGACGCCGCCCAATTCGGCTTTTTCCACTACGGCGGTTTTCAGGCCGTTCTGCGCGGCCTTTATCGCGGCCACATATCCTCCGGGGCCGCTGCCTATTACGACAACATCGTATTTCATTTCTTGTTTGTTTTAATGTGATTATCCATTTTCTTTCAAACCTGCGGCCCGAACGGAGCGGGCTCCGGCCAGGCCGCAAATTTAACAAATAAGCCCCGGATTTCTTCCGCGGCCGGCTGCTTTTATTCCACTACGCGCAGCACGTCGCCGTGGTCCCGGACGACCGCTTCCTTCCATTCGTCCGTATAACCGGGCCATTCGGGTGTTTCGGGTATCTTGTCGCTGTAACCGTTGGTTACGAAACCGTCGGCGTTCTCCACCTTCACGTTACCGTCGATATATTTAACCATCAGGTATCTGTCCAGTGTCTTCCATTGGTCGAACAGCCGTTGTGCATTCTCGACGGAAAATCTCGTGGCTTCGCGTATCATTCGGTTATGCGACATATTGCTGTGCATCACCTTTTCGTCGAACTCCTGTACCTTGAGCAGCATTTCATTCTCCCATGCGTCCACGTTCTCGCGGACAGCCTTGCCGATTACATTGTACCGCAGGTAGGCGAACTGTGCCACACGGTTGAAAATCCAGAACGCCGCCGTGTCGGAGTACTCCAGCAGACTGCCGTTCTCTTCGCTGAAACAGGGAGGGACTTCGGTCGTCCCGCAGTATATCGGTGTCAGCGCCGAAGTGGCAGCATCGTCCACACCGAACCAGAGTACGCCCCCTATCGCATCGGGCAGATAGCTGCGGGCCTGCGCCACGAACCAGAAACCGGTCTGCTGCGTTGCGGTCGCACGTTCGTTCACATAGGTCTCTCCTTCCCACTCCCACTCCATGGGCCGCCAGCGGTAGGGACATGCGCTGCCGCCTGCACCGATGTCGGCGGTCATGTCCATCGGAGTACCCTCGAAATGGTCGCGCATGGCGTCGAACACCTCCTTGGGCGAAATCTTCTTCGAGGGTTTCACCCACAGGGGCATACGATTTTCGGGATTGTATCCCATCGCATAATCCAGGTAAGCGTCCATGCCCGGGGCGAACGTACGGAAGAACGACCATACGCGGGCTTCGCAGCCGCGCATCGTTCCGAATTAGAGCGGCGCGTACACGTCGCTGAAGCTGAAATCCTCGTCGCTGCCGTCGTAATATCCCATCTCGCGGGCGAACGAAATGACATCCGGGGCATAAAGACAATTCTCTGGGTCGTCAAGCGGGAACTGCGTGATGCGGGCCTGGTTGGCATGCGCACAGATGTAACCGTCGGGGATACGGCGGGCTACCCAGACGATGCCTTTGTTGACGTTCCGACCCTCCACGATTTTGCTCCCCTTGCCTATCATCTCGAAAATCCACGCCTCTTCCTTGTCCACTATCGAGAACGATTCGCCGCTGGAGGCGTAACCGTACGTATTGGCCAGCTCCACGATGGTGGCGATGGCCTCCCGCGCCGTAGCAGCCCGCTGGAGCGTGATGTAGATGAGCGAACCGTAGTCGATGCCGCCATCGGGGTCTGCCAGTTCCGGACGGCCGCCGTAGGTAGTCTCAGCGATAATCAACTGACGGTCGTTCATGTTGCCTACCGTGGAGTAGGTGTGCGCGGCTTGCGGAATGTCTCCGAGGTAGCGGCCCGTATCCCATTCATAGACGGGCATCATGGTTCCCGGCCTGTAGCCCTTGCGCGGGGCATCGTATTTGTACAGCGCCCCGTAGAGCTGGTGCGAATCGGCGGCATAACTTACCATGGCCGAACCGTCCGTGGATGCTCCTTTCGTGATGATGAAATTGGTACATGCAGCAGCAGTTACCACCCCTATGGTCGCAAGTAGTCCGGCTGCCAAAAAGAATTTTCTCATTTTATAGCGTATTAATTGATTGTCCGTATCGACACGGAAAGCAAATATATGAAAATTATGCGTATTTTTGTCTTAACATAAAAATAGCGATGTCACTGACAGAAAGATTACAGGAGGTTAAGGCCTCCATTCCGGAGGACGTCACGCTGGTGGCCGTCTCCAAAACCCATCCGGCAGAGATGATACGCGAGGTGTACGATGCCGGCCAGCGGATATTCGGCGAGAACCGTCCGCAGGAACTCAGGGAGAAGTATCCCCTTTTACCGCCCGACATACGGTGGCACATGATAGGACATTTGCAGACCAATAAGGTGAAGTACATCGCTCCCTTCGTGGAGCTCATCCATTCGGTCGATTCGGACAGGCTGCTGGCCGTGATAGACCGCGAAGCCGCCAGGAACGACCGGACCATCGATGTCCTCTTTGAGGTGCACGTTGCCATGGAGGAGACCAAGAGCGGATGGGCACCGGAGGAGCTGCGCAGCTACCTGGCCGGAGGGGCATGGCGGACATATGGAAACGTACGCATCCGGGGCCTGATGGCCGTGGCGTCGCAAACGAATGACGATGCACGGATACGGGCCGAATTTACTGCAGTACACGGGTTGTTCCGTGAATTTCGGGAAGCCTACTTCGGAGCCGGGTTCGATACGCTTTCCATGGGAATGACGCACGACTATCCCATTGCCGTGGAGTGCGGTGCCACCATGGTACGCATAGGCAGCAGGATATTCGGAGAGCGGGATTATAGGAAATAATATATCCCGCTTTTTTTATTGCCCCATTTTTACCGTTTTTTACCTATTTTTCACATAGTTACCGTCTGTAAACCTGTTACGGCGTTTGCCTTTATTTGCCCTTGTTTGGTACATTTTTGGCACGTTTTTGTCACCCGAGCCAGTATTGGTTTTCAATACGTTGCAAATATACCCGGCACGTTTTTGTCACCCGACAATTATTTTTGTTTGTCTTTGTCTGCTTTTGTTTTACTTTTGCTTTCAGTGATGAAATTTAAAACATGCTTCTTTATGAGAAGAAAACAGACCAAAGTAAAGGAGCCGGTACGTTTACGGTTCAAGGAATTAAAGGACGGGGGTAAATCTATATTTTTGGATTACCAGGTGAACGGGCGGCGATGCCGGGAGGCGCTTAAATTGTATTTAGTGCCGGAAAGGGACGCGACGGCAAGGGTGCAGAATGAAAATGCCCTCCAAGCGGCCAATACGATAAAATCAAAACGCATTATCGAGTTGATGAGAGAAGAGGCCGGGCTATCCAAAGCCACCGTGCGCGGCAAAATGCGCCTTTCCGATTGGATGGATACATACCGCACACAGAAAACCGGACAAGGACGTGCCGACAATTACATACGGAGCATAAATGCGGCCTGCGCATATTTGGGCGACTATGCCCGGGACGGCCTCACTATGCAGGACGTAAACGCGGAATTTTGCCGCGGTTTCATTGAATACCTAAAAACGTCACCGGGACGGCAGGGCCGGGGCATTTCATCCGGCACAAGGGCGCAGATACTAACCATATTTTCCGGGATGCTGAATGCCGCCGTATCGGCGGAAATAATTCAAACCAACCCTATGCACAACATCCCGGCGGAATGCAAGCCCAAGCGCCCGGAAAGTACGCGGGAATTTCTTACCGTTGAGGAGGTCCAAGCGTTGGTTTCCGCTCCGTGTAAGAACGAGAGCGTAAAACGCGCCTTTCTGTTTTCCTGTTTTTGCGGTTTGCGCTGGAGTGATGTTTGCGCGTTGAGGTGGTGCGATATATCATGTAACGGCAATCATTATCATGCCCGTATAACGGTTAAAAAGACGCGCCGCCCTCTTGTTGTGCCTTTGTCGGAGGCTGCATTGCAACAACTCCCGGAGCGCGGGAACGCCGGAGACGACGACACCGTTTTTACGTTGCCCTCCTTAGATGCGGCAACGCGCCATTTAAAGGCGTGGGCAATGCTGTGCGGCATTAACAAAAACATCTCCTTTCACGTCGCCCGGCATACGTTCGCCACGGCGTTATTGTCGCTCGGGGGCGACCTGTACACCGTCAGCAAGCTGTTGGGACACTCGGAGGTACACACGACCCAGATTTACGCCAAAATCATAGACCAAAAGCGCGACAATACCGCCGACCTGCTTAACAGTATCATATTGCCGCAATCAGCAAAATGATATTGCGGCGGCCCCGGGATAACCGCACTTTCCCGCTTTTTTTATAGCGTCCGAAAATTCCGGTTTTCCCGGATTCCTGTTATTTCGCATTTTAAGGCGTGTTTTTTTGCTCTTAAATCTTTCCCTATCCATTTCTGCTCGATGGGGAAATAATTAAAATTTACCCCTCCTTTGTGCTAATAAACGACAATCGTGCCGCATTTCCACTATTGGACGGCGTGTATTTTTTCCGTTAGTTCCTGTTCGAGACCGGAACGGCACGCGGCGTTCATCTGTTCTTGCTTGCGGCGGTTGTATCGGGACTTCTCCCGCCTGTCGGCAAACCCGTTTCCTATCAATGTCTGTTCAATGTCCGCGTAAATCTCCGGGTACCGTACTAACAACATATTTATGCCCTGTTTGTCGAATTGCCCCACGGTTGTGGGCTTTTGGCCCGCGAGCATATCGGCCCGCTTTGTGATTTTGTCGTACATCGTTTTGTATTTATTCATACAGGTTTTATAAAACTCGGTGTCGGTAAGCGTCGCAACTTTCACCGATTCATGCCAGCCGACACCCGCCGCAATGTCCCCGATTGCCCGCCACTCGTAGCGCAACAGGTTAAGGCCGCGGAAACCGTCCGGAATCCAGCCGCCCGCTACTGCCTCCGCCCCTTTGTCATACAGTCGCAGCTGCATGAATTTTGACGGATTGTAGTACAGCGTCGTACTCCGGCATCGCTCCGGCGGCACATCGCCCAAGTATCCCAATACGTTAAGATACTCTTGCGGGCGGTTCTGCATTTGGTACGTCGCGCCAAACTCCAACGTGCCTACATTCCAGCTGGACAAATCGTACTGCATACGCTCCGACAAATTTCGCAAAGCGTCACTGCAATCGTTGAGGCGTACAATATCGCAACTATGCCCGCATATATATTTTGCAAGGCTTCCGCGTATCTCCGTGCGTCCGCTTTCATAGTTAAATACCTCCATGTTGCGCACGGTTCCGTATTCGTAACGGTCCCCGCCTTTTCCCGTACAGCTTTGGTGATTATCCAAATGCCGGACAACGGCGGAGGCATCACCCCCCGCCGTATCGTTTGTCCATATGGAGATACCGTCGTACACCTCCGCAATATACATTACACGAAGCCCGGAAAAGGATTAATTTATTACTCCCTCCCGGATAAAGTACCTTTTAAACCGGTGTCCGTCTTCGGTTGGCACCCAATAATCAGCAATGCCGATACCTTTTTTGCGTAAACTGCGAATGATGCTCCGCGGGTCGCATACGTGCAGATGAATGGATATATCAGCCGCCGAATAATGCCCGCCGGTATTCAATAACTGGAGGACACGGCGCATATTTCGCCCTAAATCACTATATTGCGTATTCATGCCCTTAGCGATTTTTTACCATATATGCCGCCGCCTGCTGTTCCAGCTCGTCAATAGGGGCTACCCGGTTACTCAACAGCCACGCCTCAATCTCTGACCGCTTGAAATAGAGGCGCCCTCCGGTCGGCTTGTAGTGCGGTATCCGGCGATTAAAAACCAGCTTGTAAATACCGTTACGAGTACTACCGATAAGCTCCGCCACATCGTCTACCCTCAAAATCTCCCTGGCCTGTTTTTCTATATTGTTCATAACTGCTGTAAATTGAATTATAGGTTTTGCTTATTCTTTCTGCAAAGTTATAAACAAAAAACA
>ERZ1090866.387-NODE-387-length-16365-cov-9.706131_pt1 | contig 16365 bp, 10 predicted proteins | sample MGYA00478477_ERZ1090866 | MGnify/ENA primary metagenome ERZ1090866 (study PRJEB33644, sample SAMEA5815737) | chicken gut metagenome | biome: Chicken; feature: Gastrointestinal Tract; material: Caecum | place: Ireland | collected 2019-01-01 | study: A study of the... | reverse complement strand
AAACTATATAAAACTTTGTAATGTATGTAGATTGAAGTTTTGTATGGAGAATATTTATTGAACAGCTTTAATGCGTTTCAGGGATAAGGGCAGAGGGGAAGTTTTTTAAACTTTACGCTGCTGTTATAAAGCGGCATAAAGTCAGCTACAATCGAACAGATGCAGTGTAACATTGTGGCGTTTAGGTATTCCGTCAAAAAAAGGTATAACGGGCAGAATTGAAAAAAGTTATTGTAAAGCAACAGTTAAGCAGTTTGAAATATAAGGCAGGCACAATAAGCGTATGTATGAACGGCAATAGGTCTAAACATTTGCATTGGCAACGGACACTTAAATAGTTTTTGCAATCCAACGCGCGCGCGACAATATTTATATATAGTCGCACCTGTTGGGTTGATAACTAAATAAGGTTGTAACAGTGCCGCAGTTGCGGCGCTTTGATATATAAAGGCAGCAGAAATATTTTGCGCCGTTATTTTTGTATGGCGCATAGATTTATGGCGCTCGATAAATATTTTGCGCTGCGAAAATTGAAAATTAATTTTTTGGAAGTTTTTCCGAAGGAGTTTAATTTGAGTAAAAAGAACAAAATCATCGTGTGGGTGGTTATCGGCTTGCTCGTCGTTGCGGTCATTGCCATAGTCCTCGCCACAACGCTTGACAGAGGCTCGGCAATCGAGTCGAGTACCTTTATCAGGTACGCGTCTAACTACGAGTATGCTGTCAAGGACGAGAAAAATGAAGTTTCTGTAAGTAATGGTAAAGTTGTGCTTGACTATAACGGTCAGGACCTTGACGGCAACGGCTCTCCGGACCCCTCGCAGACTGTAGACGCTAACACAGTTATCGTGCGCGTTGAAATTAACGGCTACCAGCTCACCGGTCGCGCCGCGGACGGTACTATCTATACAACATACTACGCTTCGCTTTACAGCTCTAACGGCGTGATAGAGGATTGGGACGCAATGGGGCTTACCTACAATTTTGCAAATCCCAATTCTGGCAGCTACTGGTCGTCGATAATCACGGTAGGCGGTCTTATCCTGCTTTGTGTAGTCTTCTGGCTGATAATACGCTCAACGGCTGGCGGCGGCGGACGCACGATGTCGTTTGCAAAGAGCAAGGCGCGCATATCAACAAATATCAAAGTGCGCTTTACCGATGTTGCGGGCGCCGAAGAGGAGAAGGTGGAGCTTGCCGAAGTTGTCGAGTTTCTTAAACAGCCTAAAAAGTTCTCTGATTTAGGTGCGCGCATACCCAAGGGCGTGCTGCTTGTAGGCCCTCCGGGAACAGGTAAAACGCTGTTCGCCAAGGCCGTTGCCGGCGAGGCGGGCGTTCCTTTCTTCTCGGTATCAGGTTCAGACTTCGTCGAGATGTACGTCGGCGTTGGTGCGTCGAGGGTGCGTGACCTCTTCGACATGGCAAAAAAGAACCAGCCCTGCATTATCTTCATAGACGAGATAGACGCGGTGGGCAGGCACAGAGGTGCAGGTCTCGGCGGCGGCAACGACGAACGTGAGCAGACCCTCAACCAGATACTCGTTCAGATGGACGGCTTTGAATCCAATGAAGGCGTTATTGTTATGGCGGCGACAAACCGTGCTGACATTCTTGACCCCGCGCTTATGCGTCCCGGCAGATTTGACAGGCAGATATATGTAAATCTTCCCGACGTACGCGGCAGAGAGCAGATTTTAAAGGTGCACGCGCGCAACAAACCGCTTGCACCCGATGTAAACTTCAAAACGCTTGCAAGAATTACCAGCGGCTTTTCTGGTGCAGACCTTGCCAACCTTCTGAACGAGGCGGCAATTCTTGCGGCGAGGGCAAACAAGCACTTTATAGGCAATCAGGAGCTCTATGAGGGCGTAAACAAAGTTCTTATGGGTCCCCAGAAGAAGAGCAGGGTCGTTACTGAGAGCGACAAGCGTATCACGGCTTATCACGAGGCCGGCCACGCGATTGTTGCACGCAGGTGCAAACACTGCGACCCCGTACAGGAAGTTTCTATTATCCCCCGCGGTAATGCTGCAGGCTACACGATGACCAGACCGGACAGCGACGATTCGCATATGTCGCGCGAGAAGATAAACGACTTTATCTGCATGGCTCTCGGCGGCAGGGCGGCTGAGGAAATCGTAATCAAAGATATAACGACGGGTGCTTCGAACGACCTTGAGCGCGTTACAGATACCGCAAAGAAGATGGTTACCGAATGGGGTATGTCTGATAAGCTCGGCCTTATGACCTATGGCAGCAACTCTCAGACGGTTTTCCTCGGCAAGGATATGGAAACGCACAACACTTACAGTGAAGAGACCGCTCAACTCATTGACGAAGAGATGCACAGAATTATTAACACCGCGCACGAGCGTGCGGTTAACATTCTTACCGAAAATCGTTCCATACTCGACAATATGGCGCGTGTGCTCATTGAAAAGGAGACCATCTACGCCGAAGAAGTTGATATGCTGATGGACGGCAAGGATTATACCGAAGTTATAAAGTATATGGACGAACAGGATTCCGCCCGTGCGGAGAACCCTTTTAAGCGTTACGAGTAATTGATTGATTGTATGGCTCGGGAATGTTTCCCGTGAAACATTCCCGACCGCAATACGGGGGCAATATGGCAAAAGTAGTTTCTTTTACAAATAAAAAAGGTGGAGTAGGTAAGACGACCACGGTTGTCAATATGGCGGCGTACTGTGCGGACTTCGGCAAGAGAATGTTGCTTATAGACCTCGATTCGCAGGGAAATGCCACGACGGGCCTGGGCTTTTCGAAGAGTGCCTTGAAGAAATCGGTCTACAATGTGCTGATTGAGGACGAAAAAGTATCGGCAAATATTCTGCCTACACAGCTTCCGCTGCTCGACATTCTGCCTGCAAACGTAGACCTTTCGGGGGCAGAGGTGGAGCTTGTATACAAACGCAACCGCGATAAAATTTTAAAAACCGCCCTTGAAGAGGTCAAGGACAGGTACGATTACATATTTATAGACTGCCCGCCTTCGCTTGGGTTGCTCACTGTGAACGCCTGGGCGGCGTCTGATTCGCTGATAATTCCCCTTCAGAGCGAGTATTACGCACTTGAGGGTGTGAGCCAGCTTATGAATACGATAGCGATGGTAAAGCAGCACCTCAACCCTGCACTTACGATAGAGGGGGTTGTTATAACGATGTATGGCGGCCGCGCAACTGTTTCAAAGCAGATTGCGGCTGAAATAAAGAAGTTTTTCAAAAGCAAGCTGTACGAAATTATTATACCGCGCAACATCAGGCTTTCGGAAGCACCCAGCCACGGCAAGCCTATAATTCTGCACGACCCGAAGTGTATCGGTGCGAGGGCCTATAAGGCACTTACCGAAGAATTTTTATCAAAGCAGTAAAGTCTTATTGCCTGGCTTTAAGAAAAGCAATTTGCACAGCTCAGGCAATAAAAAAACCAGGGCTTGACACCCTTGAATGATATTTATATTATTTTAAATATAACTTGGCAAAGAAAAACATATAAAGTGACTGCCGCAGAGCGGTAAAATTTTCTTTCAGGAGAACAAATATGGCAAAAGGTTTAGGTAAGGGGCTTGACGCGCTGTTTGAAGATACCAACGCCGCGTTTGAACATCTGTACGAGAGCGGAAAACCGTTTGAATTTACCGAAGAGGAGCGGAAGAATGCGCAGGACATGCCGCTTGACAAAATTAAGGCTAACCCCAATCAGCCGAGAAAGAATTTTGACGAGCAGGCGTTAAAAGAACTGGCCGACTCAATCAAAAAGCACGGCGTTATAATGCCAATCGTTGTAAACGACAACGATGACGGTACATATATGATTATTGCGGGTGAAAGACGTTTCCGTGCGGCAAAGCTTGCCGGCAATACGACTATCCCCGTAATCATACGTAAGTACAGCGAGCGCGAGATAAAAGAGATTTCGCTTATAGAGAATCTGCAGCGCGAGGACCTCAATCCTATCGAGGCGGCCACGGCAATGAAGCAGCTTATGACCGACTATAAGCTTACGCAGGACGAGCTTGCCGAACGCATAGGTAAATCGAGGCCGGCTGTTGCAAATACGTTGCGACTTCTTACTCTTGCGCCCGAAGTAATAATGATGGTTGCCGAAGGCAAGCTTTCGGCAGGACATGCAAGAACGCTTGTTCCGCTTTCAGCTGAAGACCAGGTTACATTTGCTAAAGATGTTGTAAAGAATTCTTCGTCTGTACGCGAGCTTGAAAAGAAGGTGCGTGCCTTCAATATTCCGCCTGAGGTTATGGAGGAGAAGAGGAAGAAGAAGCGTGCCCTTGCCTCTATCGAACTTAAAGACCTGGTTGAAAGAATGAGGTTTACTTTCAGAACAAAGGTCAGCCTTATCGGCAACGACAAAAAGGGCAGAATTTATATCGATTACTACTCACGCGACGACCTTGACAGGATTGCGGAGATACTCGATATAGTAGATAAACAGAAGTGATTTTAACTTAACAAAATATTTCGGCACAACCGTGCCGAAATATTTTTATTAAAAAACGCAATACTATATTAAAAGTTCTCAATTAGGGGCTTAATACATAAAAATGCCTTAAATTTTCTGGTAAAAAACGGTATTTTTGATTAAAAATTCTGTCTCAGAGGCTTTAAATGCGTTTTTTTGCTCGTCATTGCCTCAAAATTCAGAAAATTAAGGGTAAAATAACTATTCATTCTGTCTCAAAGCCCCAAAATCTATGTACCGAATATCTTACGGGCATATAAATGAGAGAGTTACATGGGAGAATTTATTTCAGATTTCTATGGATATTACATTCAGACCTCTTACTATCAATGATATTATTACTCAACTGCCATATTACAAGGGATGTATGTTCCATCTTAGCGACTATTCGGCCGCATTTAAGTATATGTGGCAGGAATATTTTGCTGAATATTTTACAGTAGTGGAGGATTGCCTGGTATTTAAAGAGTATTTTCAGGGCAGAACTTATTTCTATTACCCGCTTTCTATGGGTGAGCCCGAAAAGGAAGAACGCGCGCTTGATGCAATAGAGGAATATTGCAGACAGAATAATGTGCGTCTGCATTATACGGGTATTCCCGAGGAAAAAATTCCTCTTATGATAGCGCGCTATGGTTCAGAAATCCGTTTGAACAATAAAAGGCGTTGGCGCGACTATTTTTATGATGCGCAGAGCTTTGTTACCTACGCAGGCAAAAAGTATAGCGGTCAGCGCAATCATGTAAATAAGTTTAAAAAGTTGTATAATTACGAGTATTGCGCCCTTACAGAAGAAAATGCCGAAGAGATTAAGGCTTTTTTAAAGGAATTCTCTGAAAGGCAGATTGCCAAGGGTACAAATATAGCGCGTGAAGAATATCTTTCGGTGTACAAGCTTACTGATTACCTTGATGCGCTGAATCTTCTGGCTGGTGGCATAAGGGTAGATGGAAAGCTAATTTCATACTCTGTCGGCGAGGTGTGCGGCGACCAGCTTATAATTCATGTTGAAAAGGCGCTTACGCAGTACGAGGGTATTTATGCCACAACTGCCCACGAGTTTGCCAAACATAATGTGACGGAAAATATAAAGTATATAAACAGAGAGGACGATGCGGGCGATGCAGGGCTGCGTAAGAGTAAGTTGCAATATAATCCTATTGCGCTTATCGGCAAGTTCAATATTTTGCCGCACAGGGTTATCGATAATGTGGCGCATTTGCCTAAGATTTCCTCTGAAAATATTGTTCTCAGGGAAATTACTGAAATCAACGCAAAAGATTTATTCAGACTTGAATATGATGCGGAGCGCAATAAATATTGGGGATATAACTGGCGCGAGCATTTCAGTGGTGAGCCAGACTGCGAATATTTTTTAAACGGACTGCGCGAGGACTTTAAAGAAAAGCAGGAGATGCCCCTTGGTATTTTCTGTAAGGGCGTCTTTGCAGGCGAGGTGGTGCTCCATAACTTCGGATACAGAAACGATTGTGAAATCGGCGTTCGACTGTTGCCCGAGTTCGAGGGCAAGGGCATTGCAAAGGAAGCGTTAAAGCTCTATATGGACTATGCGTTCTTTGACCTGGACGTGGATACCGTTCTTGCTAAGTGTTACAAGCAAAATGAGCGCAGTAAATACGCGCTTTTGGCTGCAGGCATGAAGTATGTAGGCGACGACGAGACTTTCTACTATTTTAAAAAGACTGCGGCAATGTGAGTTCCACGGGAAACATTATAGCAATTCTGCACAAAAAACTATTTGCGCTTTACAGTATTTGGTGTAAAAATGGATAAGAAATATGTAATTAAAATAATACTTTTAAATACGCTCTGGATTGTCTGGATTTGTCTTTCGGTATTGTTTGGATATCTTATTGCAAACAGATTTTTCCCTGACATGCTGGCACTTTTCATACCGTTCAGCCTCATATTTCTGCTTATTGGCGGGGGAGTAGCTTTTTTGGTGTTAAAGCTGCGTAAAAAGAAGAACTCAGCTTTGAACCAGCAAAACAGAAGTGCCTTTGGACAAAATACAAGTACTGATCAAAAAGATACAACCTGCGATTTGCAAGGAAAGGCAACTGATGCCGATAATCCGGATAATTCCGCAACTCAATCGAGTGATATTGAGCAGCACGGGGAGAAAGACAATAATTAAGTTGTAAGATTAACTTAAAGGGCTCAATGTCCTTATAATTCTCTTAAAATGGCGAAGGGCTTAATTTAAATGGGATATTCGGTTGTAAAGCTATTGAAAACAGATAAAAATATTAAGATTTAAGGCACTGCACGGCAGCGCCTTTTTTCATATAGTGAAGTAAATGGTTTTTCTATTTGCGGGGAGGGAGTATGCCATTATAAAGTCCTTAAGCCGCTGATAAATTAAAATACTTGATATGTGGCGTTAAATGGTAATATGATTAGTTTTTGTATTAAAAAGCTGCAAATTGCCGTCGTTGCGTGCTGTATAAGACTTAGACCTCATTTTTGATGCTCTCTATCGGTTTAAGCGGCCATTTTTACCCTTTTAAAAGCTGTTTTAATGCTTAAAATCCGATATTTTTATGTTATTTTTTGCTTTAAGTACAAGTTTTAAGCCTTAATTTGCTCTATTATTTGCTTTAAATCTCTATATTTCGACAATAAAAATTGTAATTTTCCGATATTTTGGCTGATTTTTAACAATAAAACTTGTCTGTATACTAAAAATGAGTGTTTAGTACCACTTAGCCTTCATTTTTGAGTGTCTGAACGTATTAAGTATATCCTGCATATCTTTAAAACAGCTCTCAATTATATGCTTTAAATCGGCATCTGGTTTTATTCCCGATAAAAATGGTGGCCTGCTATCACGCAACAAAATGTTTACCGTGAAACTTTTTTGCCTGGAGGCGTGGTTTTATGATTTACAGCCAGCCTGTTTTTATGTTTTTGACAGTTTAATGCAGAAAATGTTTACAGGCTTTCCGGCATGGCCATTACAGGATGTTAAGGTTCAGCTTGCTTTGGTGTATATAGAAAATTTTAGCCCACCCGCCACTCTATGGCGGGTGGGCATATATCTGTCCCTGTGGCGGGCGGGCATATATCTGTCCTTATTATAGATTTTTTAATTCGTCCTTATTAAGCTCTGGCAACTCGTCCTTATTAACTTCTGTATGTGGTGTTATAGGAATGACTAACTCTTGCATTTCCAGCCGATAAAATACTTACATAAGTCTGTCAATACAAAATTTAGCATTGCTGTTGCAAAAAGCCTGGCATAAGTCTGTATCTAAAAAGGTTTCCTTTGCAGCAAAATCCTTTTACATAAACCCTCTGCTAAAAGCTCTTGCATAAGTCCGCGGCTATAAAATCCTGCATAAGTTTGCCGCCGCAAACTATTACATAAGCCCGCTGCCGACAACGGTAAATATTGCCACTTCCTCGCCCGTTTCGGCACTCAGATAGACATAATACGTCCTGCCGCCGTACGTTCCGCAGAACTCGTAGGCGAGCACCTCTTTGCCGTCCTCCGGAATGAGTGCAAGCATGGAGGAGGTGACGTTGAACTCCTTGCCCAGCTTTGCCTTGGCCTGAGCCTTGCTTATTGTCGCACCGTCCAGGTTCCTCTCGGTGTGGTTGAGCACATAGGGCAGAGCCTCTATGCCGGTCACCCTGCCGCGCTCTTCGCAGACCTTTATTTTGACCATGTCGGGGTACACTGCCGTGCCGTTGTCGCTGTATACATAGTTTAAATTGCACGTCGTGCCGCTCTCGCTCGCCCAGACGCACATCATATTTTCGTAGCCTGCGGCGCTTAAGAAGCGTTCGGCGATATCCTTGCATTGCTGCATATCAAACTTGTGTTCGGAGCATTCCTTAAAGCTGTCGAACATCACAAGTTTGCCGCCCTGCTTGGAGAATTGCGCAAAGTATTCGCCGTCGTCGCCCGTCATCTGCACATTCAGGCAGACAAGCTGTTTTGCCACCGCCTCGCCCGTGCAGTCAGCCTGGGTGACGCCGTAGTCGGCAAAGTACTGTATGGCAAGCTCTTCCGCCCTCTCGGGAGTAATCTCCTCAAGCCCGTCCAAAGCCTTTGCGTTGGTCTTCTGGGTATTTTCGGCAAACGGACCGTCGTAAATTTCCCTCGGCGTCTCCACCGCAGGGTCGGTATAGCCCTCAAACCCTTCGTACATCGCGCCCTTGCCCGCAAGCGCCTCGTAAATGGCCTTTTCGTCGCAGCTATCGATAAGCTCGTTCAGAAATTGCTTGAGCTTTGCGTTGCACTCGTACATATATTCTATGCTCGCCTGCTGCGAGGAGCTTATATCACCCTCGCGCGCGACCGAAACTATCATATTCTGAGCGCTCTCGCCCATCTTATTTATAAATGAGGTTATGCTGCGCGTAAGTTCGCCCGCAACGGGCAACCTTTCAAGCGCGCCCTCGGCCATCTCGCTCTCCAAAGCTATATCGGTGAATATCTTGGCCCTGTCGCCCTTGGAAGAGGCTATCCTCGCCTTGGAGAGGTTCGCGTCGAGGTTATCGACAATGGCGTTCAGCTCGTAGAGGGAGTGCGAGGCGTCCGACGCCCTGCCTGCCTCCATATTATTCATATTCAGCCAGCCGAATGTGAGCATCGTGCCCAGCGTAAGGGTGGTAACGCCCAGCGCAATCGTAGCTGCCAGCCAGCCGCCAAACCCGGGCGCACGCTGTTTTTTGTTCTCGCCGCGCTCTGCGCGTTCCTTTAACTTTCTTTCGTGTTCGGCGCTCTCCGCATTGAGGCGCGCCTCCTTTTTTGCCTTTGCGGCCTCCGTTCTGGCCTGTTTCAGGCTCTCTTTTTCGCGTGAGGACTTCGCGTTCTCGTCGTGCGCCAGCTCTGCGCCCTGCGCTTTACCCTCTGCGCCCTGCTTTTTATGCTTTACGGACAGCTCTTCGGCCTTCTCGGCCCCGCTCGAAACTTTCTTTTCGCTCATTCATGCTCCTCCTATATGGCAAATACATGGCGGCCTATCGTGGTGACCGTCTCTCTGCTGAAAATCCAACTGCTCGTCGCAGTTACGGGGTTGTAGTAGTAAAGGCTGCCGTATGAGGGGTCCCAGCCGTTCATGGCGTCCTGGGCGGCGTTTATGGCAGTCTGGTTGGGCGTAAGGTTAATCTGCCCGTCGTTCACCGCGGTGAAGGCGTTTTTCTGGTATATTACGCCCGATATGGTGTTGGGGAACTCCGACGACTTAACTCTGTTGAGCACAACTGCGCCCACTGCAACCTGGCCGGTGTAGCATTCGCCGCGCGCCTCGCCGTAGATGCACCTTGCAAGCAGGTACAAATCAGAGTTGGTGTAGTCCGAACTGCCGCCCGACGAGCTGCCTCCGTTTAAAAGAGCGTTGACCGAGTCGTTCATTCCGAGTGCGGCGTAAGTTGCCTTGCCGCAGATGCCGTCCTCCTTGAGGCCGTTCTTCCTCTGGAAGTATTTTACGGCTTTTACCGTGGCGGGGCCGTAAATTCCGTCCACTGAGCCGCTGTAATATCCCCAATTTTTCAGCCTGCGCTGTACTTCAGTCACCTCGCTTCCGCGCGCGCCCTGCTTCAATACGGCGGCGCATACCGCGGGTTGGTTAAAGTAGTCGAAAGAGGCGGCGCTGTCCGCGCTCTTCGCAAAAAATATTCCGCCCGCGCACACAGCCGCGGCAGCGGCGGCCGCAAGGCCAAACCTAAAAGCTTTTTTCATTTATCCTCCTGTACTTTGTCCTCCGTGCGCAACCCTTCAGGTCTGCCGCACAAAAAGCCCTTTATCAGTTAAAAAAATTTTTAATTATGTCGTATATGAGCGAACGGTAGACGACGTCCTGCGTGCCCGAAGTAAAGCACAGCGGCGGGTACAGCACGCACCACCAGTTATCGCCCGTGCCCGAGCCAAGCTCTATGATGAGCGCGTCGTACACGCCCTCTTCAAGGGTGACGCCGTCGTAAACGCGGGTGGGGAACTTTTCCTGCCTTATCTCGGCGCGCGCGCCGTAGGTAAACCCGTTTTCCAGCAGAGTGCGTTCGCAAACGCTGACTATTTCGTCCGTCTTGCCGCCGATAAGCTCTATCGCCTCGGCCTTGGTCTGGCATACCGCTGCAAGCGGGGTGATGTATTCCACCACGGCGTCCTTTACCTCGTATTTAATGCTCTGGTCAATCTCAGTGTTGGAGTTTGCCCTCACATGTATGCGCAGATACTCGCTCTCGGCAGTAGTGCCGCCCGCAGCCGCAAATATTGCCGTTGCAATTATTATGATGAATACAAAAAAAGTTATGCAAAAGTTTTTCATACGCACTTTATTGCCCCGTGTGCGTTCATTTATACCTTCACGCGTAAATTTTTTTGCTTTAGCAGACTGTCGGTTTTATAGGATTTAAGTGTGGGAGGTGATGGCGGCGTTTGCGCCGTCAGTTTCAAAGGGAACAATGCGTGCAAAAATTTGCAGATTTTGTCATTTTTATCAATCTCTTGACGAATGGCTGTAAATAGTTTACAATATATTTGTATATGGGTGGCCGTCTGCCGCAATGCGGTCATATGCCGCCCGCACACTCACTCGCAGATTGTTGGGGAAATTATGGAAATTTTTAAAAATGCCGAGCCGCTGGAGTGCTATACCGGCACTCTCCGCGCCCAGGTTGAAAAGAACGCCGCCGACTACTTCGACGAACTTGTAAAGCGTTCGGGCGTCAATGTCGCTGAAAACGCCGCCACGGTAAAAAAGTACAACGCCGCCGCGGCAAAGGCGGAGGAGGCAGGGCGCAAGCTCTCTTCCGTCAAGTCTACGCGCACCTTCCTGCTCATTATCGGCATAATGTGCCTTATAGCTGCGCTTGTGCAGCTCATAATCTATTTCGCCGCGGGAATTAGCCTGGGACTGCTCATCGGCGGACTGTGTTGCCTCGCTGTCGGCGTGGTTATTATGATTATAATATTCACCGTCATAAAAAAGCAGCAGGCGCGCAGGCAGCAGCACTACGATAAGACGGTCGCCGTCGCGGAAAAACTTAAGGGCGAAGGCTATGCCCAGGTCGCTCCGCTCAACGCCCTCTTTACCTGGGGCGCCACGCGCGAGCTCATCAAAAAGGCCATGCCCGAACTCGTGCTCGAACAAAACCTATCTCTTGACAGGCTGGAACTGCTCATGAACAAGTACGGCTATCAGCCGTGCAGCAGCGACCCTGAAAGCTCAACAATCTTTCTTTTGTCCGGTACGGTGGGCGGCAATCCTTTTCTGTTTGAAAGGCGGCTGCGCCACAGAATTGTGCCCCACATATATACGGGCACGCTGACCATACACTGGACTACATACTCGCGCGATTCGCATGGCAATATGCGCACGCACCATCACAGCCAGGTTTTGCAGGCCACTATAGAAAAGCCTGCCCCCGAATATACATATCAGACGCGCCTCTACTACGGCAACGAGGCCGCGCCCAATCTTCACTTCATGCGCACGGCCAAGTATTCGCATATGCACGACGAGGACGAACTGGAGAAGATAGTCAAAAAGGGCGGCAAAAAACTTGCCGCAAAGACGCGCCGCGCCGCAGCTCAGGGCGGAAGCTTCACAGAGCTTGCCAATACCGAATTCGAAGTGCTGTTCGGCGCTACCGACCGCGACAACGAGGTGGAGTACCGTCTGATGTTCACGCCGCTCGCCCAGACCAATATGGTGGATTTGCTCACCTCGGACGACGGCTACGGCGACGATTTTGATTTCATAAAAAACGGAATGCTCAACTGTATTATCTCCGCCCATTCGCAGAGCTGGCAGCCCGATTCCGACCCCGCCCGTTACAGAAGTTACGATGTGGCGGCCGCGCGCAACGCGTTCATAACATACAATAGCGAGTATTTCAAATCGATGTATTTTGACCTTGCGCCCCTGCTCTCCATACCGCTCTACCGCATGGAAAAGCCGGACGAATATATCTACGGCGGCAACTATGTATCCAACTACGCCCTCGGCGAGGCCGAGGTGCTTGCAAATAAGCTGGGCGATATGCAGTTTGCCCCCCAGGGTGCAAAGACGCAGTCGCTTTTAAAGGCTTCGCTCTCGCACAGGGACGGCTCTGCCGACAGAATAGTGGTGGCGGCGTATGCGTACGACACCGTGAACATGGTTGACTATGTGCCGGTGTTCGGCGGCGACGGAAATATGCACTCCGTGCCTGTGCCCTGGATACAGTATAATCCCATATCGTGCGCGTCTGAGATGGAGGTCTGCACGGTAGGCTGCTCGCGCGACGGGTTTGAAGAGCTGTCCGCACGTTCAGACTATGCTTCATTCGTGCGCAGGTTTTCTGCCTCGGGCGCGTCGGCATACGCAGACGGGCTGGTGGCATTCCCCGTAAATCAGGGCAACTTCGGCAGCGCCGACGGCGAGGAGCTGGCAAGGATATGCGGCGTGCGCGCCTCGGCGGCACGGTTTACCGCTGCCGCGGCAACCATTGCGGCCGTTGAAGAGGCTGCCAACATGGCGGACGAGGCCGATAGAAAGGCTGCAAAGTCAGCTTCTGAAGAGCTCAGAAAGATGCAGCTGCAACGCATTCGGCGGCGGACGAGGCGGCGGCCGGCTCGGCAGAGGATAACTCCGGAGAGGATACCTCAAAGTGAGAATAAGAAGGTAGACTGCAGTCGGTCTGCAAAGTAATTTAAAACGGGCGGAGAAACTCCGACCGTGTAAATAATCAACAGGAGGAAACTTTAATTATGGCAAACGAGCTTGACGAACTTACCGGTCCCGTCAATAAAGAGGGCCGCGATGTAGCCGTCATAGAAAAGCAGCTCCCCATCAAGGTGGGCATAGGTTCAAAGATATTCGAGGTGCTGCTGTGGATATGCGGCATCATCCCGGGGTTAATCTTCCTTATTCTTAAAATAAAGGCGGGCACTTATCTCTCGCAGCTCCAGCAAAAGCTTCAGCACGATGCCTCGCAGATAGATAACTATCTCGAACAGCGCGTGGTAATTTTACAGAACTGCGCAAAACTTCTCGATAAGGCAATCGACCTCGATAAGACCACTTTGACGCAGATAGCCGCCTACCGTTCGGGACACAACCCCGCCGACGACGGCGAGCGCAACGCTGTTGCCAGCCAGATAGAGGCTGTCGGCCGCAGCATAAACGTAGCATTTGAAAGCTATCCCGATTTAAAGGCGCACGCCGAAATTGCCGACGCTATGCAGCAGAACGCATACCTGCAAAAGGAGATAACCGCCGCACGCGAACTTTATAACGACACGGTAAATCTCTGGAACAGAGAAATCTATATCTGGCCCACAAAGATGATTGTTGCGGCAAAGCGCGGCTATACAACGCGCATACCTTTCTCGGTATCGGAAGAGGTCAAGGAGCAGGCAAGGGGAGTATTCTTTTAATCTCTCAACCAAATAATCTTTCCCCGCAAGGGGAGGAGTGTTGCGGGTACAACAGTTTTGTCTGTAACACAGCGTAATGTTTTTGGTTATTGTACGGCAAAATTTAGTTTTTTTATAAAGTGGAGGGGCAGCCGCAGATTTTCTGCGGCTGCCCCTTTACTGTGCGCACACGCATACAGCGGCATTGTTTTCGCGCGTAAAGCGGTGTAATTTTTACATTATTTAAGGGATATATGCGGGGCAATTATGTTTTTATCTTGTGAAATGTGGCTTGCAAGGAGATAAATTTATTGAGCTGATAAAAAGGCTGTTGCGGTTTATATAAAGAGCAAAGTTACGTGCGCAAATATCTGTGTGTAAATGTAATTGACAAATGTGCTTAAAAGTGGTATTCTAAACAAGCTGAATACTGGCATATGTAAGCTGTTTTTTAGCGTTTAATAAGTTTTGTGCGTCATTTCTTTCCGCCGTATGTTTTTGCGGTGTATGAGTTGATAGGCGGTCTGTGGAGTACAGATTGACACTTAACCATCTACAAAAACCATGCTTATGTGGCGGAATCGGCAGACGCAAGGGACTTAAAAGTTACAACTTGCGCGGATTGTGTAACTTGCGTACATTTTATGAAACTTAATAACATGCCCGAGTGGTGGAATCGGCAGACACAAGGGACTTAAAATCTTATGGGTTAGTCGTGTCTGTAAGCTATAAACATAATTTGAAACTTAATAACACGCCCGAGTGGTGGAATCGGCAGACACAAGGGACTTAAAATCCCTCGGTTGAACAAACCGTATCGGTTCAAGTCCGATCTCGGGCACCACAGTTTTCGGCGATTTTTAAGCATTTTTAGCTTAAAAATCGCCGTTTTTTATTGTCTTGAATTTTTTTAAGTTTGCCGGCTTGCACCCGAATTTTGGGTGTAAGGCAATGTTAGAAATTTTCGTTAATTATGAACACGCTTTTTCAGGCAACTCATAAAAACCCCCTCGTTTTGGGTGCAAAATTGGGTGCAAAATGCCTATGAAAATAATTAACAAAGGCGTTTTTCGCACTTTTACAACGTTATTCTGCTTAAGATCTCAGGTCTGGTAGTTTATAAAATAAATCAACTTCCTCATGTTTACTTTTGTGTAAATTGGTTTATAATATAGTTTACAATATAGTTGACAAAATGGTAAACGTAAAGTTATAATTTAGTTGACGGTAAAATCAGGAGTGGGTAATGGATAAGAAAAAGCTTTACGAGTTAGTATTCGGAGATAACTATTACAGCATAGAAGACTTGCGGTATAACCAGAAGCTTGGCATTATGTTTTCCAAGGACGAACTTTCTGAATTTCTTGCGGAAAAGGATAGTTTAATAGATGAAGTTGCAGGTCGCATAAAGAAGTTGCCCCTTAAGACCTTCAATTCAAAATACTGTTTCTATGTTAAAGGCGCGTATCTCGCAGAAAAAATAGATCAGTATTTATCCACATACCTTGAAGATCTTGAGCTGTATAAGCAGCCTATTTTTAACAGGCATTTTGACGACATGTTAATGTCAAGGCTCTATTCAGAGGTTGAAGGCACTCTTAATGTGGAGAATGTTAATACCACACATAAGCGCGTTAAGGAGATCTTTCAGAAGCAGGAACTGAAAGACCGCAATGATGTCATAATTAAAAATATGTTTGACGCCATTACGTATATTTTCAATGATAGGCCAGCTTTCAACAAAGAGAACTTATTTAAGCTTTATAGTTTATTAAGTAAAGATTGTTTGGACGAGGAGGATAAGCTGAAAGAGGGGGAATACTATCGTGACGATACTGTATCGGTAGGTGATTTTGACGGCGCTCCGGTATCAATGATTGACGAGTGTATGAACAGTCTTTTTGATTTTGTACAATCCTATGAAAATATAAAAAAATATGGATTGCTCATACCTCATATATGCCATTATTACATTCTGTATGTTCACCCGTATTTTGATTATAATGGAAGAACTGCCAGAATGGTTTCTTTCTGGCTCAACCTGATATATGAGATTACCGCCGCGCCGATGTTTATCAGTGAAGCGATTAATGACAACAAAAAGGATTATTATCGGGCAATTATTAATACGCGGCTTACACACAATGATTTGACTTATTTCCTTGGTTATATATTGGAAACGGCAACTAAGTATAGCCTGTTATATAAAAACCTTGAAAGCATTAAAGATCAGCTTTCAAAGAAGGGGGATACACTGACATCTACGGAGATGGGATATCTGAAAAAGATAATAGTGCATAATCCGGAGGGGTATTTTAACTATAAGGCGTTTCTTGAATATATTCAGGGCTCTATGACAAAAGCAGGTGCATTGAAGGCATTGAATGGTTTAACTGATTACGGTCTGCTTGAAAAGAGTATCAATAAGAAAAAAGAAGCTATATACAAGGTCAATCAGGAAATGATTACCTATAAGTATAGTAAGTTAATTATTT
>ERZ1090866.385-NODE-385-length-16380-cov-10.391485_pt1 | contig 16380 bp, 12 predicted proteins | sample MGYA00478477_ERZ1090866 | MGnify/ENA primary metagenome ERZ1090866 (study PRJEB33644, sample SAMEA5815737) | chicken gut metagenome | biome: Chicken; feature: Gastrointestinal Tract; material: Caecum | place: Ireland | collected 2019-01-01 | study: A study of the... | reverse complement strand
AGTGCCTGCGGGACTGCTGATGATTCTCTATTTCTGCTTTGTGGGAAGCCGTTTTCTGCCGGATCGGAGAGCTATGGAGGACGCGAAGCAGGAGGCTCAGTCAGCGGGAACCAGAAAAAATCAGGCGGTAACAGCCATTACTTTTGCAGCGTTTATCGTTCTGATCGCTTTGGACGGAGTGGGAAAGATTCCTCCCGCCAATGTAATCAGTGTCTTGGCTCTTCTGGTGATCGGAGGCTTTAGAATCCTCAGTATCAGGCAGATGGTTCTGTCCATCCGCTGGGACATCCTGATGTTTGTGGTGGGAATTCAATCCTTTGCCGCGGCAGTAGAAAGTACAGGGATTGACCGGATTCTGTCGGAACAGGCTGTCAGACTTTTCGGCCAGGGAATCCCGGACCGGCTGCTGATTGCGGGGGTGTTTCTGGTGGTGGTGCTGATTACCCAGTTTCTGAATAATACCGGTACCTTTGGTGTGGTTCTGCCCTTTGTGCTGGTTTTGGCTTCCAGTCTCCAGGTGAATCTGAAACCGGTTATTTTGACAGCTATGATTGCCTCCAGCTGCAGTTTTGCTCTGCCGGTAGCGGCTCCCACTTTTCCCATGTTGGCCAGGGAAGGGGATATCCGCGTTACGGACTGGCTGATTCAGGGACTGCCCTTGGTTCTCATAGGATTTCTGGCCTGTGTGCTCTTTGTTCCGGTGCTGTGGCCGCTGTAGGGCTCAGAACTGCACATTTTCTTCCTGATACAGATCTACAATGCGGAAGGAAAGATCCAGATAAAGAACCGTATCCCGGTCGTTGAGATCCAGGCCGGTAAGCTCACAGATTTTGTTCAGCCGGTAGGTGAGAGTTCCCCGGTGCAGAAACAGGCTTTTGGCCGCCTGTACCGGCTGGCAGTTGGAACGGATATACTCCCGGAGGGTATTATAATAATCACTGCCCTTCTCCCGGTCATTTTTCCTTAAAATGCGCAGGCTGGCGGAACAGGCAGTATGCAGATCCAGTTCCCCTACGGAATTGCGGAGCAGGTAGGACAGCGCAATGTGGGGGAAGGGCTGGCAGTATTGATCCGGATCTTTTTTCATGCCGTATTCCAGGCCTATGGAAGCCTGATGCACATATTCTTTCAGCCGCAGGATATTAAAGAAAATGCTGCTGGCCCCGAAACGGATTCCATCTTTCAGTCCCAGTTCATGGAGCTGGGCATAGTAGGGTTCCGCGTTAGTCTCTGACTGGGGCAGGTGAAATACAGTGTACAATCTGGCTCCTCTGAAAAAGGCCACGCCGTCACCGGCGTGTTCGATAATATCCAGGCAGATGGTGTAGGCCCGGGCATCATCGACAGAGGGGAGGGCAGCGCAGGCAGCCAGATAGCCGTCGCCGTGTTTCCAGCCGATTCGGCCCAGCTGCTCCTGAACCATTTCCACATCGCAGGAGGGATCAAAGAGAAGAGAATCCAGCAGTTTCTGCAGCGGCAGTTCCGAAGTCCGGCGGTTGGCCTTATAGTGAAGGAACCCTTTTTCCACAAACTGGCAGAAATATTCCAGAAGCCGCAGCTGACTGGCTTTCAGAGACGACTGAAGTTCGTTAATCAGGATTCTGCCCAGATAACGCTGATGCTCATCGAACACATTGATATAGATATCTCTGTGTTTATTCCAGGAAGGAGTCCAGTACTGGGCGGTGTGAGTCTTATAAGTCTGGAGAAATTCCTCCGAGTGATAGAGCATGTTTCTCCGCTCCGCAGGCAAAAGAAGATTGCCTGTATTGGGATCCGGCTTCATGGTCATCATCCCCACCACATAGGTAGTCCGGACCACGGCATTGTTGTCGTGGTCCAGGATATAAATAGGGTTATGAAAGACAGGAGCCGAGGCATCGCAGAGAGCCGCCAGATCGCCGCCCTGCAGGAGAATCTGATTCAAATCAGAGGACCAGGTCCGGAACAGAGAAAAAATATTCTGGATCAGTTCCATGATCCGCCACAGGCTTTGTTCCGCAGGGATCTGAATGACAGAACGGCTGAAAAAAACCGGCAGGTCTGCCAGAGGCTCACCGCCCACCAGGATCAGAGCGCAGTTTTTCTCCAGGGCTGTTTTCAGGTACTCGGGTCTGGTCAGATAAACACAGCGCTCAGATACTTCCTGCTGTCCGAAATAAAGACGCACATCTTCCAGAATCATAGGATCATTTCCTCTGTAAAAAATATAATCTGAAACACGATCGTCCATATAGTCCGCTACCATCTGCATATTTAGAAATAATCTCAGATTTTCTTTTTTCATCCTGTATTTTCCTCTGTTGTATCTATATTTTATGGTTTCGATTATAACATAAGAAATTTAACCATAACAGACAGAAGGACTCAATATAGAATGGTCTGTATGCACAAAGTTTTCATTCTTTTTTTGAACAGCCTGGAGAATAGTAAAAAAACAACACAGCCTATACAATAAAGCTGATATGGAAAGCGCGCGCTAAACAACAAAAGAGGAGGGAATGTCTATGCTGCAGATTATAGCAACACTGGCACTGCTGGTTCTGCTGATTTTCAGTATTGTAAAAAAATACAATACCACAGTAGTGCTCCTGGCCCTGTCGCTGATCGCCTACGCGGGACTGACCATTGCCAATGGCAGTGTTATGGGGGACGCCGGCAGCGGAAGCGCCTTTTTCGACATCTTTGAGATGATTCGTCAGAGCGCCTCCGGAACCATGGGAGGAAATGTGCTGATTATCATGTCTATCTACGGTTATATTGTGTACATGAATCACATCAAAGCTTCCGATATGTTTGCCACCATGGTGGCGACTCCTTTAAAAAAGATCAAACGCCCCTACCTGCTGGCCGCCGGTCTGATTCTGGTAGGCAACCTGATCAAAATTATCATCCCCAGCGGCATCAGCGTAGCCGCCCTGATGATTGCCACCCTGTATCCGGTGCTGCTGAAGGTGGGATGTTCAAAAGCTACCAGCGCTTCCGCTGTACTGATGTCTTACCTGACGGTATGGGGTCCCTCGGACGCCAGTCTGTATACGGCACTTTCCCTGGCAGGGGTGGAGAATGTGTCTGTTTCCGAGTGGTTTGTTCAGAGCCAGATTCCGGTGATGCTGGTGACTCTGGCAGTGGTTCTGGCGGTATTTATTCCGGTATCCAAATTTTTTGATAAGAGGGAAAATGCCCAGCCGGCCCAGGAAGCACTGGACTCCAAAACCCTGAAAGATATCGGCGTTCCGTACTTTTACGCCTTTCTTCCCCTGCTGCCGCTGATTACAATTATGATTTTCAGCGAGCTGGTAGTGGGCAGCATTGTAATCAGCGTGGTAGCCGCCTGTTATTTTTGCCTGGTAGTGGCTGTCCTCATTCACACCATCTGCCAGAGAAAATTCAAAGAATGCTTCAACGGCGTTTCCGTTGTATTTAACGGCATGGGCGATTATTTCAAAGGCCCCGGCATCCTGCTGGTGTTCGGCACACTGTTCGCCTCTGCCCTTAACGGCATCGGCGGCATGAAGCTGATCGTAGATGGGCTTACCGGGCTTGAGAGCGGCACGGCCATCGCCGTAGCTATTACCACCCTGCTGGGTATCTTTGTAGTGGGTGTCACCGGCGTGTTCAACGGAAATGTCAGCCTGATTATTCCGGTTATGACTTCCATTATTGCTTCGGCGGGTCTGCCCACGCTGCCCTTCCTGCACCTGGGACTGATTGGCTGCGCACTGGGTTCGGCAGTGACGCCGGTAGCAGGAGCTTCCCTGTATATTGCCTCAGCCACCAACGTAAGTATTCTTACCTGCGTAAAACGGAATCTGATTCCGGTGATCTGCGGCGGTATTACAGCCATTATTGTGACCATGGTATTCTTCGCCTGATCCGGCGGAGCCGCATTCACCAGTAGAAGGAGAGTTAGCAATGTTAAATCAGAAATTTACAGAAGAGGAAATGACGCGGATCGGCAGTTACAAACTTCCCGGAAGCTACGGCCCCGCCAGCCTGGAGCAGCCGAAGCTGAATACACCCATCACACCCCGGGAAAATATGATGCGGGTTATGAAGGGGGAGCAGCCCATGTGGCTGCCCAATATGAACCGGGATATGAACATTGTCTGTCCGGACATGATGCCGGATGCCTCAGCCAGAGCTTTTGGGGGGATCGACTGGTTCGGAGTAGACTGGCAGTATGAGCCCCTTACCAAGGCGGCCATGGTGCGGCCGGGAACCAGAAGACTGTCGGATATTACCAAATGGAGAGAAGAACTGGTCTTTCCGGATCTCAATGATCTGGACTGGGAGAAGGATTCAAAGGAACTGTACCACATGCTTCCCAATGACCGGTTTACCTATTTTATTATCTACAACGGAATTTTTGAGCGGCTGGCGGATCTCACCAGTTTTGAGGATGCTTTCTGCTATCTGCTGGAGGAGCAGGAGGAACTGACCGCTTTCTTTGATAAAATGATTGAATGGTATATCGGCCTGATTAAGATTGCCAGAACCTATTACCACGCGGATATGATTCTCTTCCACGATGACATGGGAACCCAGAGAGCGCCCTTCTTCTCACCGGAGATTTATGAGGAGCTGTTTATTCCCCAGTATCAGAAGCTGACCGGCGCAGTGCACGAGCAGGGCATGTTTATTGCTCTTCATTCCTGCGGAAATGTGCGCCGGCAGATTCCCAACTTTATCACCGCGGGATTTGATGCCTGGGAAGGCCAGGAGGGGGTTATGGACAAAGATGAGATCATGGAAACCTTCGGTGATCAGCTGGTACAGATCGGCCAGTATCAGATCAGCGGAGATCTCACAGATGAGGAGGCGGTGGAGGCACTCCGCCATATGATCGAGACCCGGGGCAGAAAAGGAAGATGTGCTTACCGGATTCGGGATAACCGTCCCCGCAAAGGCAATACGGATCTGGAAGACGAGATGTACCGCTGCAGCAGAAAGTTTTACGATACCCTGATCGGTTAGGAGGGATGGCATGGCAGCACTGACTTACAAAGAAAACGCCCTGCTGGCTCTGCGGCACAAAGAGCCGGAATTTCTGCCTATGATCCAGGATATACAGACTTATACGCCGCTGGGCATGGATTTTGTCTGCGAATATATTAACGTGCCGGGCACCGCCAATGACTGGTTCGGCCAGAGCTGGACCTTTGAGCCGGGTATCGGCGCTCCAAATCCCACCCCGGGCGTTCACCTGGTGCCGGATATTACTCTCTGGCGGGACTTTATGAAGTTTCCGGACCTGTCCAAGCTGGACTGGGAGGGGCATTCGTCCGCGGACACGGCTTCCTGGGATCGGGAAAACCGGCTCACCCGAATCAACGATGTGTTCGGCCCCTGGGAGAGAATGTTCAGCGTTATGGAATTTCAGGATGCCCTCTGCGCTCTGATGGAGGAGCCGGAAGCCTGCTATGACTTTTTCGGAGCCATTGCCGACCATAAGATCCGGCTGTATGAGTATATTATCAAATATTATCGCCCGGACATCATCTGCATGCATGATGACTACGGACATGGAAAAGGAATGTTCATGTCCCCGGAAGTCTGGAGAGAACTGATTAAACCCCACCTTCAGCGGATCATTGACATGGTTGCCTCCTACGGCGTGATCTACGAGCACCACTGCTGCGGATATTTTGCCCCGATCCTGGGAGAGATCGCTGATATGGGATGCGCCGCCACCAATCTGGTACACAAGTCCAACCATCCGGCAGAACTGAAAAAGGAGCTGGGACACAAAATGTGTATGATCGGAGCTTTTGATACCCAGTACCTGGACGCGCCTTCCACTGCCGAAGAAGAAATGCGGGCCAGCGTGCGGAAAACCCTGGATGAAATGGCGCCCGGGGGGAGCTACATAACTCTCTGCGGGCTGAAAACAAAGGGGCGCAATGAGATTGTAACGGACGAGATCCGCCGGTACAGCGGGAATTTTTATGCCTGCCCCAGGCCGGATCTGGCAATATAAGATGTTGAGGCCAAATTTTCCCCTAGGATGCCTGCGGATTGTTTCGCACTGTGCATTTTCACAATTCTACCCAATATTGGTATATCATGGAATGGGATGATTCGTTTTCGGAACGGTAGCCGTACAAACTGGTGTCTTAAGAGAAATTAAGAAGAAAGAGGCTGTCAGTTAACATCAATTTTTAGCTTTTTGTAAGCAAGAAGGAGCGCCTCCCAGAATTTGCATTTTTTGAAACAGAAATTTGTTGTGGGGCGCTCTTATCTTGTTGTAAAAAAGCTATCTAAGGGTGCAAACTCCTTTCTGTGGATTCTTTGAAGCATTTGAAAAATAAGCTGTTAATTTTTTTATGTTCCGTCAAATTGGATATAAAAGGTATTTTTTGCTTTTCCGTCAGATTCAACCCATATTCTTCCATTCATATTTGTGGCAATTGTAAGGGCGATAGATAAACCGAGCCCGTATCCTTGAGCGTCTGACTTTAAACGATAAAATCGTTGGAAAATTTTTGGCGCATTGTCAGGAGAAATAGGGATGCCATAATTCGATATAGAAAAAATTACCTTTTTAGCAGGCGTGATGGAGGTTTCTGCTGAAATTTCACTTTTTTCCGTCGAATATTTAATGGCATTATCTAACAGTATATTAATTAAATGAGTCAAGGCTTCTGAATCTCCATTAATAAATAAGTTGTCATGGATTTTGGTTTGTAGATTTTTCCCTTGATCATAAATCAGTGGTTCATACGTCAGTAAACAGGTATTTACAATATAGCTGAAATTAATTTTTTCAAATTTTTGCCCTTTCAGTAAAGAATCATATTTGGCCAGCTGCAACATGTCTTCAATTAATTTTTTCATGCGAAGCGCTTCTTTTTTGATAAGGCCTATACGTGTTTGCTTTTGTTCCTCGGTAGAGGCAAAAGCATTACTTGTCAACATTTCTGAATTAGATAGGATCACAGTTAAGGGTGTTTTTAATTCGTGTGATGCATTCGAAATAAAACATTCCTGCATATAGAAAGTATTTTTTATAGGAATTACAAGTTTCCGAGAAAGAAAGATAGAAGTTAAAAAAAATGCAAGCCATACGATAACTGATACAGAAATTGTTTGTGCTAATTGCTGCTTTAGGATTGCTTGTTCTGTAGAAATATCTGCAAATGCAATCCGTATATCTGAATAGCCGACGCTTTTGCGCAGATATCGAAATGTATTATCAATTAAAGCTGACTTTTTGGAGGAAGATAAAGCATGTTCTATTAAATTTGTAATATCCTCATTGGATAAATTAGTCATATTATTTAAAAGCACCTGATAATCTTTTTTATAATCGCTGGAGACGATTAAAAGAGGATAAATGGTGTTGCGGCGTATAATAGTACCACCTGCAGAACCATAATATAGGGCATTATTGAGTACAGACTCACAGTTTCCTTCAAAAGTTTGCTGCGTTGAATGATAAGAAATTACAGAGAAGCAGCAAATAAATACGGTCATAATGCACATGAGTAGGAATACAATTTTTATCTGTAGTTTTTTAATCATTTTTTTCCTCTAAATAGTAACCAGCTTTTCGCCGTATAGCAATTGTTACTTTTGATGAAAGTAAGGCAAGTTTTTTCCGAATGAACGATATATATGCTTCCAGGTTATTATCAGTAGCATCGGAGTCGTAGCCCCACACCTTTGAAATCAATGTACTTTTTGGAATAATCTGCTTGGGATTTTGAATGAATATTTTTAGTAGTTTTAATTCCTTAGGATTAAGGGCAATACGGGATTCCTTGCATATAAGTTCAGAAGAATTCAGATCTAATTCTATATCTGAGAAATTCAGGCATGTTTGTATATTGGGATTTTGTAAACGTAAAATCATTTCCAGACAGGCTAAAAATTCTTCTGCCTCGAATGGTTTCGTCAGATAGTAATTGGCACCGCCTTTTAATCCTTTGACTCTATCTTGAACTTTATTGCGGGCAGAAAGAATTAAAACCGGCGTGCGGTTGTTCTCCGAACGAATGGTTTGAAGCACATCAAAGCCACTGATATCTGGTAAGATCAGATCTAAAATAATAGCATCGTATTGATAAGACTCTAAATATCTTAATGCGCTTTCTCCTGTGTAAGCAATATCAGACAAAATATTGACGCTATAAACCATATCTGCCAAGGTTTTAGCCAAAGTCTTAGTGTCTTCAACAATTAGAACTTTCATAAAATTTCATCTCCCTTAATTCCGTAGTTTGATCTATTATTTATAAGGGACGCAGCAATAGATACATCAACAGGAATGAAGATTAAGAATATCATAGCATAAATTGTGAAAAATGCAATATTTTTAAGAGTATTTTAAGGTTTCTGTGGTAATATTCACGTATCGACAGGGACGCCTATAGATAATTACCAATGCTGTACAGCGGAGAGCAAAAGTTACTTGTGGTCGAAAGGAGGAGAATTTTATGAAGCATAAAACAGTAAAGCTGGGGCTGTGTGTGTGTTAACGATGATAGCAGCAATGGGTTTTGCCGTCACTGCAGAGGCTAAGACAACGGAAAATGGAACAGATATTTTTACTGTTTCTACAAAGGAGTCTTTTGATGCAGAGCAGTCTTTGACGTATGCAAGGGTTGTTTGCCTAAAGAACAATGGGGATAACAATGGAACACTGCTTGCGACCTGCGACCAGCACATTTGGGTGAATGGAGAACAGGTATGGCCGATTTATCGAAGCACAGACGGAGGAGAAAGCTGGACCCATATTTCAGATGTGAAAGATACAGCTTTATCAACAAACCGTAAAGCGCAGCCGATGTTATATGAATTGCCACAGGCAGTTGGAAATATGCCGGCAGGAACTATTTTGCTTGCGGGAAATCTTGTTCCGAACGATCAAACTGAATCGAACCTGGTCTTGTTTAAAAGTAATGATTTAGGAGAAAGCTGGCAGTATGTAAGTACGGTAGATACAGGTGGCCCGTTTGTTTATGACCGTGAGCCGACATCTACTACCACAACCGTATGGGAACCGTATTTATATATGGATGACTATGGCCATCTGATTTGTGCTTATTCCGATGAGCGCCAAAAAGAAGACGGCGTTTTGCAGGCGTTATCTTTAAGATATTCATCGGATGGTGTGAATTGGAGTGATCAAAGCAATATCGTTGCTATTGGAAACTACAATGATCGGCCGGGAATGGTTACCGTCTCAAAAATGGGAAATGGAAAATATATTGCCACTTATGAAGTAGTAAACCGGCCCAGCTATGATCAAAACAGTTCTGTGGTCTATGCTAAATTTTCCGATGATGGTCTGCATTGGGATGAAGACGACTTGGGAGTTTTGGTTCAGACAGTAGATGGACAGTGCTTGGGATCTTCTCCCTATGTAAAATGGGTCAATGCAGGCGGCCCGAATGGAATGGTTATCATTGGCGCAAAATGGGTTGTCAATTCAAACGGAGATATCCAGGAAGGCGGACAGAATCTCTTTGTAAACTACAATTACGGAGAAGGAGATTGGGAACGTTATCCGCAGGCCATTACGTGGGACGGGGAAGACATTATATATCTGGATGCGTTTAGTCAATGCATCGAGACGAACGAGGATGATACGATATTGTATCAGATTGCGAATATCGGAAATCCTGTGAATGATTCCAGCTCTCTTAAAATTGGTACGTTACCATTAACTATGAGCGTCTATGAAGCTGAGAATGCGGAACTCACAAATGTCCAAGTTATCGATTGCGAAGATTCCTCCAATAAGCAGGAAGTTGGATATATTAATTATTCGGACAGCCAGGTCGCATTTGATAATATCTGTGTGCCGGAAGCAGGGATCTATACTGTTTATGTGAGATATAATAACGGAAGTGGAAGTACAAGCACGCATGCATTAATAGTGAATGGCACAGACGAATATACAGTCTCCTATATGCCTACGCCTAATTGGCACCAGTATTACTGGACATCCGTGGACTGCACTCTGCAAGAGGGAACGAATACAATCAGTTTGAATTACAAGGATGGATTTGCGGAAGTAGATTGTATAGCACTTTATAAAGAAGGCAAGGATTTATCCAAGGGATTTATGCTTGAAAATAGAAACAGTGGTAAATATCTGGAAACGCCCAGCATGTCTGCTGCTGTGGGTGAACAACTTCAGCAGTATGGGAAGACCTTTTATCCATGCCAGATTTGGAAAACAGAAGGAACGGCAGAAGAATGTACATTTGAGAATTTAAATAGTGGTTTATTCTTAGATATTGAAGATTCTTCTGTCTCCGACGGTGCAAAAGCAATTCAAAATGTTTTTACGGGAAATAGCAGTCAAACCTGGCAGTTAATGCCGAGTACAGACGGGTATTATCACATTGTAAATAAAAACAGCAAGAAATATCTGGAGGTATTCAATAACCTGGTTGATGACGGGGCGGCTGTAGGACAATGGGGTCCTACCGATTATAGCTGCCAGGAATGGAAATTAGTAAAAGAAGGAATTCAGTAGGAGGCAAAAATGAAAAAGAAAGTAATCAGTATTTTGTTAGCAGGTTTGATGGGTGTGACTTTGTTGGCTGGGTGTGGAGGAAGCAATGAAAAAAATAGTTCTTCCCAGGCAAGTACAAGCGCATCTACAACGGGAAATGAAGATAACAGTGAAGGGGAAGAAATTACCATTTCTTTGTGGACTGTATTCACTGGCTCAGATGGAGATGTTCTTCGTGAAATTATTGATAACTACAATAAAACGAATCAGGATGGGATTACAGTAGAAATTGATATTATGGACAATGATACGTTGCAATCTAAGCTTCCATCGGCAGTCACTTCCGGAACAGGCCCCTCATTTGTGCTCGTTGGAATTGAGTATATCCAGGAATATGCTGAAAATGGAATGATTGAACCGATTGACGATTTTTGGGAAGCGACAGGAACGAACGAAGACAATTACTATGAAAATGTAGTAGCCAAGTCCTATGTAGATGGCACTCTGTATGGAGTTCCCATGCAGTACAATCTGCAGTATCTCTATTATAATAAGGATCTGTTTGAATCCGCCGGAATTGACAAAGCACCGACAACTTTTGATGAACTGGCGGAGGATGCGAGAGCTTTGACAAATAAAGATGCAGGGCAGTATGGATTGGCCATGCCGAATGATTTTGGATACTATGTACAATATCTCTGGGGGAATGGCGGAGATGTGATCGATACATCTACCGGAGAGGTGTTGCTGAACTCCCAAGAAAATATTGATACTCTGACCTGGCTGCAGGATTTGGCAGGCGATGTGTCTCCTGCGGGCCTGACATCTGCAGATGCGGATACGATGTTCCAGGCAGGGCAGCTGGCTATGCTAATTTCAGGTCCCTGGAATATCAATGTGTTAAATGGATTGGGAATGAATTATGGAATCGCAGCGATGCCGGCCGGCAGCGCAGGAGCATATTCAGCTGAGGGCGGATGCTCTTACATGGTGCCGAAAGGAACAGATGAGGCAACCAAGGAAGCTGTATATAAATTTATGGCTTACTGGATGAGCGATGATGTCCTGAAAGAGTGGTCTATGCGGAATGGATTCCCGGTTTGGTCTTATTCTTTACTGGAAGATGCAGATATTAAAGACAATGAGATACTGAGCAGTGTGTCCGCAGCTTCTGAAATTGGCCGCGACTGGCATTTGGGATACAAATACGGAAGTCAGATCGATGCGGAAGTGATGATCCCCATGATGGAAAATATCTTTTTGGGCAATGATGTAACTTCCGAAGTAGAGAACGCAACTGCAAAGCTAACGGACCTTGTGAACCAGTAAAAATTGTGGAAGGGCTGCTGCAGAAATTGCGGCAGCCCGTTTTTTTAAAGGATTAAAGATATGAAAAATAAGAAAAAAAGGTTACAGATACATAATCAAAGGACAGCATATCTTTTTTTGACGCCTTCATTAATTATTTTGACGGTATTTGTATTTATACCTCTGATTACGGCGTTTGTAATCAGCCTTCTGAATATGGATATTTACATGAACGATATATCCTTTGCAGGTTTTGATAATTTCGTAAAACTATTCCATGATGCGCGGGTGTGGAACGCTACTAAAAATACGCTGATTTTCGCGGTGATTGAGGTGCCGATTCAGATTTTGCTGGCGCTGGTTATCGCTATGTTTATGATGAAAAATCGAAGAATCCATAAGTTTTTGCGAGCATCTTTTTATGTGCCGTATGTATGTTCCATGACGGCAATCAGTATCTTATGGTCTATGATGCTGAATCCGAATTCCGGTATGTTTTCTTATCTGCTGCGGCAAATTGGCATCACCATGCCAAGTATCAACACAAATGGCCTATATGCGATGGCTATTGTGATCACAATTACGGTCTGGAGAAATTTTGGCTATACGTTAACGATTATAACGGCAGCCACATTAGATGTACCTTCAAGTTTATATGAAGCGGCAGAACTGGATGGCGCTACCGGCTTGAAAAAGTTTTTCTACATTACTATTCCATCCATTAAAGGAACTATTTCTTTCTGCCTGGTTACCGCGCTGATTCTTGCGTTCCAGGCTTTCGACCAGGTATATGTTTTGACGGGAGGCGGGCCTCAGTATAAAACAGAAACTCTGGTGAGCTATATCTATGACAGAGGATTTAGTACCACTCACGATTTGGGATATGCGTCGGCGATTTCTGTTTACCTTTTTGTAATTATCGCAGTTATAACCTTTCTACTCAGGAGACATACGAGCTTGGAGGTGCAGTCATGAAAAGAAAAAGAATCCATACATTTGATGTGGTAGGAACAGTTTTCCTGGTGATTATTGCCCTTCTGGTGTTTGTACCGTTAATCTGGCTCGTGGTGTCATCCTTTAAGAGCGATATAGACATTATTAAATGGCCGCCTGCCTTTTGGCCTGAAAAATGGGTAACGGATCAGTACAAATATGTATCAGATACAATTCCTGTTTTAAACATGCTGAAAAACACGTTCATCTTTGCGGGAAGTGTTACAGTGATCAGCCTGATCGTGGACTCTTTAGCGGCATTCGCCTTTGCAAGAATGGAGTTTAAAGGGAAAAAAGTTTTATTCTCTATTATTTTGCTTACAATGATGGTGCCATTTCAGGTAATCATGATTCCGCTTTATTTCGAGGAATTTAAATTGGGAATTTTGGATACCCTTTTAGGCTTGATTTTGCCGAGGGCCTCTGGAGCATATGGAATCTATATGCTTTCCACCTTCTTTTCACGGATTCCAAAATCTATTGAGGAAGCAGCCAGGATTGATGGGCTGAATAATTTCCAAATTTATTGGAAGATGATTCTGCCTTTATCAAAGCCGGCATTGATCAGCCTGGGGATTTATCACTTTATCAACAACTGGAATGACCTTTTGTATCCAATGATGCTGACAAGTTCTGTACAGAATAGAACGCTGTCTGCAGGTCTGGCTATCCTGGTTGGAAACAACTCTATTAAATATGGACCTACTTTAGCAGCGACCGTTATTTCAATATTGCCAATGTTAGTCATTTTCCTGATGGGACAAAAATATTTTCTGGAAGGGACTGCTACATCTGGGTCAAAAGAATAGAGGTGAATGTATGTATACGGCAAAAATTGTTGTAAATAGACAATACCGGAATGGAAAAATCAGCCCATATCTTTATGGATCTTTTATAGAACATATGGGACGGGTAGTGTATACGGGAATCTACGAGCCGGAACATCCAGAAGCGGATGAAGACGGTTTTCGGAAAGATGTATTGGAAAAGACAAAAGAGATGGGTATTACCTGCGTCAGATATCCGGGTGGGAATTTTGTATCTTGCTATGATTGGAGAGATGGAGTGGGAGACAAAAAAACAAGGCCGAGGAAACGGGAACTGGCTTGGAAATCCATCGAAACCAATGAGGTCGGTACAGATGAATTCATGAAATGGATCAGAAAAAGCGGTGCAGTTCCAATGTTTACTGTTAATTTGGGGACGAAAGGAATTGAAAATGCCGTTTCTTTGCTGGAATATTGCAACCTTCCGGCAGGGACTTTTTACAGCGATTTCCGCACGGAGAATGGTGAAAAAGAACCGTATGGGATTCCGATTTGGTGTTTGGGAAACGAAATGGACGGCAGATGGCAGATCGGATATAAGAAGCCGGAAGATTACGCTGTTTTGGCAGAACAGACTGCCCATGCCATGAAATCGTTGGATCCGAATATCCAGTTGGCTGTTTGTGGAAGCTCCTCTACGTCTACCAGTACTTATACGGATTGGGAGCGGATTGTCTTAGAAGAAACCTATGAATTTGTCGATTATATTTCGCTGCATCAATATTACGGAGGCCAGGAAGCGGGTACGGAAGCTTTTCTGGGACAGTCCGTAGAATTGGAAGAGTACATAGAAACTGTGATCGGAATTTGTGATATAGTTCGCAGTAAAAAGAAACTCAGAAAAAAAATCAATATCAGTTTCGATGAATGGGGCGTATGGGAAATTCCGGGAGAAGCGGTAGCGGATTCTGTCAACCGAAGGGATTGGGAAATCGCTCCGGCCTTTAGTGAACAGATCTACACCATGGAGGACGCACTGCTTTTTTCAAGTATGCTGATGGCCATGATGAAAAAAGCGGATCGTGTGAAGATTGCATGTCAGGCGTTGCTTACGAATATCAGCGCCTGCATTATGACTGAAAAAGGCGGAGAGAGCTGGCGACAGACGATTTTTTACCCCTTTGCCTATTTATCAAAGTACGGACAGGGGGAGGTTATGCGAACGGTTGATGAAATTCCGGAGTACTCTGTATCGAAGGGATATCAGGTTCCATTTTTAGATTACGTTATTACCTATCGGGAAGAGAGGCAGGAATTGGTGATTTTTGCAGTAAATAGGCGTCCCGATAAAGCAGAACTGGAGATGGAACTGCAGGGATTTAACGATTGCACGATATTGGAAGCAATCATGTTGTGCGCCGACAATTTAAAAGATACTAATTTGGAAGATCATATGAGAGTTGTACCGGTAAAAGCTAATCAGGGAGCAATTGAAAAAGAAAGATACCGGGGGATTTTCCAACCTTATTCCTGGAACATGATTCGGATAAAGACAGGCGGTGCGGAAATATGAATCAAGATAACTTTTTAAGAACAAAATATAATACTCCTTTTATATCTCAGAGAGCAGATCCTTATGTATGCAAAGTAAACGGCGAATATTATTTTACAGCATCTGTACCGGAATATGACCGCATTGTACTGAGAAAAAGCCGTACATTGGATGGGCTGGCCAAAGTGCCGGAAATTGTCGTTTGGAAGAAACATGAAAAAGGGATCATGAGTAAACATATCTGGGCGCCGGAACTCCATTTTCTGCAGGAAAAGTGGTATATTTACTATGCGGGTGGAGAAGCGGATGACCCATGGGCGATCCGTCCTTATGTACTGGAGTGTGCGGGCGGAGACCCTTTGAAAGATCCCTGGATAGAGCGCGGAATGGTGATTCCGGCGGATGAATTTTCTTTTCATGATTTTTCCTTGGATATGACTATATTTGAAAACAAAGGGAAACTCTATTGTGTTTGGGCGGAAAAGGTGAATGTCGGGAAGAAAATTTCTAATTTGTATCTGGCAGAAATGAAAACACCGTTGGAATTAGCTTCTCAGCAGGTACTTTTGACAACACCGGATTATCCATGGGAGAGAGTGGGATTTTGGGTAAATGAAGGGCCGTCCGTGCTCAAACATGAGCATATGCTGTATTTAACTTATTCTGCTAGTGAAACAGGAATCGATTATTGTGTTGGGATGCTTTCTATTGACATGGATGGTCAATTGTTAGATCCCAGACAGTGGAAGAAGGAAAGACAACCGGTATTAAAAACAGATTTTAAAAAAGGAATTTTGGGGCCGGGGCATAACTCGTTTGTACAGGATGAAAATGGACAGGATATCATGTTTTATCATGCCCGCCAATATGATGAAATTATAGGCGATCCTTTATATGATCCTAATCGGCATACGTTCAGAATGAAAATCGAATGGAATGATCGGGTTCCTCTTTTCAAAATCAATAACAATTTCTAAAATATTAACAGCAGCATATTTATTCCTGTGAGCAATGCACTAAGCGGACATAGTCAAGGTTGCATTCTCTTGCCGCTAGCGGTAATTCACCTTATGCTCACAGGGTCATTTGGCGACTGCCGCAAGGGTCAAATACCCCGATGCTTGCATCGGGGTATTTGACTGATTATGCAGCGATTAAAGTGGAAGGATGAGATTACTGACATCAACCTCTCTGTTGTGTTGTTGCCATTTAAAAAGCGCCGGCGATTTTTCCCGGCCCCTTTTTGATTTCCTGGCATATTCCCTCCGCCTCTGAAATATATTAGTTCTAAA
>ERZ1090866.384-NODE-384-length-16394-cov-47.957219_pt1 | contig 16394 bp, 8 predicted proteins | sample MGYA00478477_ERZ1090866 | MGnify/ENA primary metagenome ERZ1090866 (study PRJEB33644, sample SAMEA5815737) | chicken gut metagenome | biome: Chicken; feature: Gastrointestinal Tract; material: Caecum | place: Ireland | collected 2019-01-01 | study: A study of the... | reverse complement strand
TCATGTATCTTTGCAAGGAAATCCAGTCCATGGAGCGCCTGGACGGGGCGTTCCTGTTCCACACCAACTGTGCGGACATCAAGGTCTGCTTTGTCACCGACGAGATCGTCCGGGTCCGGGTCGCCTTTGACCGCGAGCTGGCCGAAGAATCCTACATCCTCTCCACCACCGCCTGGGAGGACCGCCTGGACGGCCTGTTCGGCGCCGAGCGCACCCGCGTCCAGCCGGTGACGCCGGAAGTCACCGTCACCGACGAGGCCGTCACCTTCAAGACGGCCGCCGTCCGCCTGGTGGCTGAGCGCAGCCCCCTGTGCTTCAAGCTGTACGACAAAGACGGGACGCTGCTGCACAGCGACCTGGCCGGCACCCCCTACATCCTGGACTCCAACCGCCGCGTGACCCACTACAGCGCCATGGACGAGGAGGACTGCTTTTACGGCTTTGGCGAAAAGACCGGCGTGCTGAACAAGAACAAAAAGTTCCTGCGCCAGCGCGCCACCGACGCCATGGGCTACGACGCCGAAAAGATGGACACCCTCTATAAGCACATCCCCTTCTACATCCGGCTGTCCCGCGCCAGCCGCAAGGCGGTGGGCGTCTTTTACAACAACTTCTACGAGTCGGTGTTCAACATGGGCTGCGAGAAGAGCAACTACTGGCCCCGCTACAGCTACTGGCAGGCCGACGGCGGCGACATCGACCTGTTCCTGATCGCGGGCGGCACCATCCGCCGGGTGGTGGACAACTACACCCTGCTGACCGGCCGTCCCGCCCTGCTGCCCAAGCGGGCGCTGGGCTACCAGGGCTCCTCCATGTACTACCCCGAGCTGGAAAAGGACAGCGACGACGCCGTCCTGGACTTCATCGACACCATCAAGGAGGAAGGCTTCCCCATCGACGGCTTCCACCTGTCCTCGGGCTATGCCAGCCAGAACGGCAAGCGCTGCTTCTTCACCTGGAACCACGACCGCTTCAAGGACCCGCGCGCCTACTTCGCCGCCATGAACGAGAAGGGCGCGCAGAACGTGCCCAACGTGAAGCCCGGCATCCTGCTGTGCCATCCCCGTTTTGACGAGTTCAACGCCCGCAACGTGTTCGTTAAGGATTCGGAGCAGGACACCTATGCCGTGGGCAAATGGTGGGGCGGCGACGGCGCTTTCTGGGACTACACCAGCCCCGAAGGCCGCCAGGCGTGGAAGGACTTTTTGACCGAGGCCCTCATCGACGTGGGCACCGACTCCATCTGGGACGACAACTGCGAATACGACAGCCTGCAGGACAAGGACGCCCGCTGCTGCTTTGACGGCAAGGGCGGCACCATCGCCCAGCTCAAACCCATCATGAGCACCCTGATGTGCAAAACGAGCGCCGAGGCCGTGGTGGACCACAACCCCAAGGCACGCCCCTACATCGTCTGCCGCAGCGGCTCGGCCGGCATCCAGAAGTACGCCCAGACCTGGTGCGGCGACAACTACACCAGCTGGAAGACCCTGCGCTACAACATCCCCATCATCACCGGCATGGGCCTGTCCGGCCAGCCCAACGAGGGCGCGGACATCGGCGGCTTCTACGGCCCCGCCCCGGAAGAAGAACTGTTCGTCCGCTGGGTGCAGAACGGCATCTTCCAGGCGCGGTTCTCCATCCACTCGGCCAGCAACGACAACACCGTCACCGAGCCCTGGATGTACCGCGGTTCGGCCGGGCTGATCCGGGATGCCATCCTGCTGCGCTACCGCTTCACCCCCTACCTCTACTCCGCCGAGTACGAGGCCAGCCGGACCGGCGCGCCCATCATGCGCCCCCTGGTGTACGAATTCCAGGACGACCCCAACGTCTACGACGAGAGCTTTGAGTTCCTGTTCGGCCGCGACATCCTGGTGGCAAACGTCCTGGAGCCGGGCGCCAGGACCTGGAAGGTCTACCTGCCCGCCGGCACCAGGTGGTATGACTGGAACAACAACTTTGCCTGCTATGAGGGCGGCCAGACCATCGAGATCCCGGTGGAGATCAGCACCATCCCCCTGTTCCTGCGGGAGGGCGCTATCGTCCCCATGGCCTCTAACCAGCTGATGAGCATGGCCAACGACCACATGACCAGCCTCCACCTGACCGTCGTCCCCGGCGCGGACAGCAGCTACACCCTCTACGACGACGACGGCGTCACCAACGATTTCAAGGCGGGCGTCTGCCGCAAGACCGAGATCACGGTGTCCGGCGCGAGCGTGGTGCAGGTCAAGTTTGCCGCCGAGGGCAGCTACACCGACTTTGTGGAGGACGTCACCGTCGAGATGGTCCGCAAGGACCGCAGCCCCTTCTGGGTGGCGCTGGACGGCCGCAAGCTGGAGCACTACCTCAACCGCCGCAAGTTCGACGCGGCCGCCGAAGGCTGGTACTACAGCCAGACCAAGCGGGCCGTCCTGGTCAAGTACGCCAACCCCCGCAGGGACGCTGTCCTCACCATCTCTTTTGAAGATTTCGACCTGATCGGTATGTGATGCACACCGGTCAAGAAAGGAACATGAAATGCTGTTAAAACACTTCCAGTCCCTGGAAAAGACCTCCAACGGCTACATCGTCCACGGCGACAAGGCTGACGTCATGCTGGTCTTTATGACCGACGACATCATCCGGGTGCGCGTCTCCTTTGACCGCCAGTTCCAAGAGGAGTCCTACACCCTGGTCACCACCGCCTGGCCCGACCGGATGGACGAGCTGCTCAAGGACGAGCGCACCCGCATCACCGCCCTGGACATCCCCTGCGAGGAGGACGAAAAGACCCTGACCTTCCGCACCAAGACCCTGAAACTGGTCATGCGCAAGTGCCCGCTGTCCTTTTTGCTGTACGACGCCGGGGGCCAGCTGATCTACGCCGACCTGCGGGAGCGCGCCTTTGAAAAAGACCAGCTGGGCCGCCTGAGCCACTACTCCCGCATCGACTACGAGCACGACCACTTCTACGGCTTTGGCGAAAAGACCGGCCACCTGGACAAGAAGGGCCGCCGGATGCGGATGGCCCCCAAGGACGCCATCGGCCACGACCCCGAGACCGGCGACCCCATGTACAAGCACATCCCGTTCTATATCCGGCTGTCCGACCAGCAGCGCCACGCCCTGGGCCTGTTCTACCACAACTCCTACGACAGCGTCTTTGACATGGGGCAGGAGATCTCGGGCTACTGGGACCGCTACAGCTATTACCAGACCGACGGCGGCGACATCGACCTGTTCCTGCTCAACGGCCCGTCGGTGAACGAAGTGCTGGACCGCTACACCCTGCTGACCGGCCGTCCGGCCATGCCCACCAAGCAGTCGCTGGGCTACTGCGCCTCCACCATGTACTACGCCGAGCTGGAAAAGGACTGCGACCAGGAGATCTACAAGGTCATCGACAAACACCGCAAAGAGGGCGTCCTGCTGGATAACTTCTGGCTGGCCTCCGGCTACACCAGCGGCGAGGAGGACAACCTCCGCTATGTGTTCAACTGGAACCACCGCCGCTTCCCCGACCCCAAAGGCTTCTTTGACCGGATGAACGAAATGGGCATCAACGTCATCCCCAACCTCAAGCCCGGCATCCTGAAAAACCACCCCTATATGCCGCTGTTCGAGCGCAACGGCGTCTTTATCAAGAACCCCGGCGGCGACGGCGATTACTACGGCCGCTGGTGGGGCGGCGAGGGCCGCTTCTTCGACTTCACCAACCCCGCTGCCCGCGCCACCTGGAAGCAGCTGCTGGAGGATAATCTCCTCAAGCTGGGGGCCAAGACGGTCTGGAACGACAACTGCGAGATGGACGGCGTCGAGGACCGCGAGGCTCAGTGCGACTTTGAGGGCGCCAAGGGCACCATGGCCGAGCTGAAGATCCTCCACTCCAACATGATGGCTTACCTGGGCAAGGAGGCCCTGGCCGAAGTCTATCCCGGCGAGCGGCCCTACATCATCAACCGGGCCGGCTTTGCGGGCATCCAGCGCTACGCCCAGGTCTGGGGCGGCGACAACCTGACCGACTGGCGCACCGTCAAGTTCAACATTGCCACCATCCTGGGCATGGGCCTGTCCGGCTGCCCCAACATGGGCTGCGACATCGGCGGCTTTGCGGGCCACGCCCCTGAAGCGGAGCTGCTGCTGCGCTGGATCCAGAGCGGCATCTTCCAACCCCGGTTCACCCTCAACTCGGCCAACGACGACAACACCGTCACCCAGCCCTGGATGTACGAGGAGAACAACCAGTACATCCGGGAGGCCTACGCCCTCCGCTACCGGATGCTGCCCTACCTGTACTCGCTCATGTACGAGGCGCACGAGACCGGTATGCCGGCCATGCGGCCCCTGTTCCTGGAGTTCCCCGACGACCCCGCCTGCTACAGCGACCAGAACCTGACCTTCATGTACGGCAAGAGCGTCCTGGTGGCCAACGTGGTGGAGAAGGGCGCGACAGTGCGCACCATCTATCTGCCGGCCGGCTGCACCTGGTACGACATGAATGACAACCTCCGCGCCTATGCCGGCGGCCAGACCATCGAAGTGCCGGCGGGCCTCGGGTCCATCCCCATGTTCCTGCGCGGGTCGGCGGTGTTCGCCACCAGCGAGGACGTCAAGCACATCCTGCGCGACACCCTGCGGCATCTGGACCTGCTCATCGCCGCCGAGAGCGACACCAGCTTTGTTCTTTACGATGACGACGGCCACACCCAGGACTACGAGAAAGGCGTCTTTGCCCGCACCGATATCTCGGTCAAGGCAGGGGAGCAGACGGTGGTCTCCTTCCGCAAGACCGGCAGCTACGAGAGCACCGTGGACAGCCTGACCATCCGCCTGGTCAGCAAGGCGAAGGGCGCCTACTGGGTCACGGTGGACGGCCAGCCGGTGCCCCGCACCATCGTGCGGGAAGCCTTCGACGAGGCTGCCTGCGCCTGGTACTACAATATGTCCGACCGCACCATCTGGGTCAAGTACCCGAAGCCCGAAAAGGACGACTACGACGTGGTGATCTCCACCGAGAAGTTCGACCTGGTGGGCATGGTCAAGGAGGACTGAGCCTGACCGCCTGACCTTTTAAGCTGCATCAAAAAAGCGTTGAAAAAACGCGCCCGTCTGTTTTTGCAGACGGGCTTTTCTGCTCTTTGCCGGCGTGCAGATCTTGCGCAGGGAAGGGCAGGCAAATGCGCTCGAAACAATATGAAACTTTGTCTTGCGCCGCCGCGCCAATCTGCTATAATAGGGGCAATGAAGGACCCAGAGACCGCACCACAGAAAGGATGATGGAACTATGGAATGGAAACAGCTTGCAAGCCGCCCGCTGTGCGCAGAGGGCGCGGTGGTGCAGGGGGAAAAGTACCGCATCACCGTCCTGACCAGCCGCTTGTTCCGGCTGGAATACAGCGAGGACGGCGTCTTTGAGGACCGCCCCACCCAGTGCGTTTTGAACCGGGATTTCCCCGTGCCGGCCTACCAGGTGTTTGAGACGGATACCTCGCTGAAGATCGTCACCGAAGGGGTGGAGCTGCTGTACGATAAGCAGAAGTTTTCCCCCAGCGGGCTGTCCCTGACCGTCAAGGCCAGGGGATGCGCCCACAACGGCGTGTGGCACTACGGGGAGGAGGTGCACGACCTGGGAGGCACCGCCCGCACTCTGGACGGCGCCGACGGCGCGGTGGAACTGGAACACGGCCTGCTGTCCAACTGGGGCGGCTACAGCCTGCTGGACGACAGCCGCTCGCTGCTGATCCGGCCCGACGGCTGGGTGGAGCCCCGGCAGGGGGAGCGGACCGACCTGTATTTCTTCGGCTACGGCCACGCCTATCAGGAATGCCTGCGGGATTTTTACCACCTGACCGGCCCGACCCCGCTGCTGCCCCGGTATGCTTTGGGCAACTGGTGGAGCCGCTTCCACCGCTACGATGAGGCGGAGTACAAGGCTTTGATGGAGCGCTTTGAGGCCGAGCAGGTGCCCTTCTCGGTGGCGGTCATCGACATGGACTGGCACCTGGTGGACGTAGACCCCAAATACGGCAGCGGCTGGACCGGCTACACCTGGAACCGGGAACTGTTCCCCGACCCGGCGGAGTTCATGGGCTGGCTGCACCGGCACGGCCTGCGGGTGACACTGAATGTCCACCCCGCCGACGGCGTCCGCCCCTTTGAGGAGGCCTACCGCCCCATGGCCGAGGCCCTGGGCAAGGACTGGCAGAAAGAGGAGACGGTGGAGTTCGACATCACCGACCCGCAGTTCCTGCAGGCGTATTTCAAGTACCTCCACCACCCCAACGAGGAGGCCGGAGTGGACTTCTGGTGGGTGGACTGGCAGCAGGGCACCCGGACGAAGATCCCCGGCCTGGACCCCCTCTGGATGCTGAACCACTACCACTTTTTGGACAGTATGCGGGAGGGCAAACGGGGGTTAACCTTCTCCCGCTACGCCGGCATCGGCAGCCACCGGTATCCGGTGGGCTTCTCGGGGGACACCATCATCACCTGGGAATCGCTGGCCTTCCAGCCCTATTTCACCGCCAACGCCAGCAACGCAGGCTATGGCTGGTGGAGCCACGACATCGGCGGCCATATGCAGGGCTACCGGGACGACGAGCTGTCCACCCGCTGGGTGCAGTTCGGCGTGTTCTCGCCCATTATGCGGCTGCACAGCTCCAACAGCGCCTTTACCGGGAAAGAGCCCTGGAACTATAACCCCATCGCCGAAGCGGTGATGAAGCGCTATCTGCGGCTGCGGCATCAGCTGGTGCCCTACCTGTACACCATGAACTACTACGCCAGCCGCAAAGGCCAGCCGCTGATCCGCCCCATGTACTACCTGGAGCCCGAACGGGCCGAGGCCTACGAGGTGCCCAACGAATACTATTTCGGCACCCAGCTGATCGCCTGCCCCATCACCGCCCCCATGGACAAGAAAGCGGGGGCCGCCGCCTTTGAGGCCTGGCTGCCGGAAGGCAAGTGGTTCGATCTCTTTAACGGCCGTGTCTACGACGGCGGCCGCAAGCTGCGGCTGTACCGCGGCGTGGAGGATATCCCGGTGCTGGCCAAAGCCGGCGCCATCCTGCCCCTGGCCGAGCTGGAACCCTACACCAACAGCATCGACAACCCCGCCGCCCTGCGGGTCAAGATCTTTGCCGGCGCGGCAGGCGCCTTTGACCTCTACGAGGACGACGGCGTCAGCGCGGCCGCCGGTGACGCCGCCTTTGCCGTGACCCGCATGACCTGGGACGGCGCCTGCTTTGCGGTCCGGCCTGCGGAGGGCAACCGCGCCGTCCTGCCGGCCAGCCGGACCTATACCCTGGAATTCTGCGGCGTCGGCCCCGGCGAAGCGCCCCGGCTGCTGGTGAACGGCCAGCCGGCAAAGGCCGCCGTCTCCTACGACGGGGAGCGCCATATCCTGACCCTCTGCGCCCCCGCCGTCACCCCGGCGGACAGGCTGGAAGTCCGTTTTGACCACGCCGTGCCGGTCTGCCCCAACGACCTGGCGGGCCAGCTTTTCCGCCTGCTCTACAAGGCCGAGATCGCGTACGAAAAGAAAGAGCGCATTTACGCCTACGCCCGCGAGGGCCGCGGCCCCCTGGAACTGCTGGGCCTGCTCCAGACCATGGACCTTTCTCCCGCCGTCTGCGGTATGCTGTCCGAGGTGCTGCTGGCAGAGGCAGGAAAAAAGGAGTGAGCCGTATGTGCCGCATCATGGAAGAACTCATAGACGAGGGCCGTGCTGAGGGCCGCATTGAAAATCTGCTGGACAACATCAGGCAGGTGATGAAAAACGGCAAGCTCTCGCTGACGCAGGCGATGGACCTGCTGGGCCTGGACGAAAAAGACCGGAAGCTCGTCGCCGAGCATCTGGACCAGTAAACCAAAAAAGCCAGCCGGAAGGCTGCGGGTCGAACCGCGGGCCTTCCGGCTGGTTTTTGTCTGTTCAGATTTTACTGCTTGGCGGCAGCGGAGTCACTGGTTTGCGGCGCAGCGGCTTCGGCCGTCTCAGAGGGGGCGGCCGGGCGCAGATGCCAAATGTCGGCGTCGTACTGGGCGATGGTGCGGTCGGAGGAGAAGTAGCCGGACTTGGCGATGTTCACCAGCATCTTCCGGGCCCAGGCATTGCGGTCCTCGTAGGCGGCCAGGGCGCGCTCCTTCTCGGCGATATAGCTCTCCACGTCCAGCAGGGCCATGAACCAGTCCTTGTACTTCATGTCGTTCCACAGGGCCCAGAGCATGGCGGGGTCGCCCAGGGACAGCATCTGCGGGGTGAGCAGGAAGTCCACCAGGTACTCGATGCCGGGGCGGTGATAGTAGTCGAGGGGATGGTAGCCGTTTTGGGCGTAGAGGCGGATGACCTCGTCGCTGGAAGCGCCGAAGGTGAAGATGTTGTCCTGGCCCACCAGACCGGCGATCTCGACGTTGGCGCCGTCCATGGTGCCCAGGGTGACAGCGCCGTTGGCCATGAACTTCATGTTGCTGGTGCCGCTGGCTTCCTTGGAGGCCAGGGAGATCTGCTCCGAGATATCGCAGGCGGGGATCAGGGCTTCGGCCCAGCTGACGTTGTAGTTCTCCACCATCACCACGTGCAGCCAGGGGCGCACGTCGGGGTCGGACTCGGTCAAAGCCTGCAGGCAGAGGATCAGGTGGATGATGTTCTTGGCCATGGTGTAGGCCGGGGCGGCTTTGGCCCCGAACAGCACCGTGATAGGCCGGGCGGGTTTGTTGCCGCCCTTGATCTGGCAGTATTTATAGATGACCCACAGGGCGTTCATCTGCTGGCGCTTGTATTCGTGCAGGCGCTTGACCTGGATGTCAAAGATGGAGTTCTCGTCCACCTCCACCCCCTGGCGCTGGCGCAGCAGGGCCTGGAACTTGCGCTTGTTGTGCTGCTTGACTTCCAGCAGGCTGGACAGGCTGTCCGGGTCGTCGGCAAAGGGCAGCAGCTTTTCCAGCTCGGCGGCGTCGCGGGTCCAGCCGTCGCCGATCCGCTGGGTGATCCAGTGGGACAGGGCGGGGTCGCAGACTTCCAGCCAACGGCGGAAGGTGACGCCGTTGGTCTTGTTGTTGAACTTTTCGGGGTAGAGGTCGTAGAAGGGCTTCAGCTCGCTGCTCTTGAGGATCTCGGTGTGGAGGGCGGCCACGCCGTTCACCGAGTGGCCGTAGTGGATGTCCATGTGGGCCATGTGCACCCGGCCCCCGTCATCCAGGATAGCCACCCGGCCGTCGCCGCTGCGCTGGCGGGCGCGCTGGTCCAGCTCCCGGATGATGGGCACGATCTGGGGGGCGACGGTCTGGATGTAATCCAGGGGCCACTTTTCCAGCGCCTCGGCCAGAATGGTGTGGTTGGTGTAGGCGCAGGTCTTTTCCACCTGCTCCACGGCCTGGTCGAAGGTCAGGCCCCGCTCGGTCAGCAGGCGGATCAGTTCGGGGATGACCATGGAGGGATGGGTGTCGTTGATCTGGATGGCCACATGGTCGCTGAGGGTGCCGGGGGCATAGCCACGGGCGGCCAGCTCGTCCAGGATCAGCTGGGCCCCGGCCGACACCATGAAATACTGCTGGTACACCCGCAGCAGCTGGCCGTCCCGGTCGCTGTCGTCGGGGTAGAGGAAGGAGGTCAGGCAGTGGGGGATGTCCCGCTTGTCAAAGTCGATGCCGCGGGCGGGGGGCTGGGCCGGGTCGGTCACATCAAAGAGGTGCAGCCGGTTGGCTGTCCCGCTGTGGGCCCCGGGGATGGCGATGTCGTACAGCACCGCATCCAGTGCAAAGCCGCCGAAGGGGACGGTGTAAGTCTTGCCGGTGGGCAGCAGCCAGCTTTCGGGCTCGATCCAGGGATCGGGCTGCTCCTGCTGGCGGCGCTGGTCGAATTTCTGGCGGAACAGGCCGTAGTGGTAGTTCAGGCCCACGCCATCGCCGGGCAGGTCCAGCGCGGCGATGGAGTCCAAAAAGCAGGCGGCCAGCCGGCCCAGGCCGCCGTTGCCCAATGAGGGCTCGGGTTCGTACTCCTCCAGCGCGGCGAGGGAGCGGCCCATCCCGTCCAGCAGGGCGCGCACCTGGTCGAACAGGCCCAGGGCCAGCAGGTTGTTGCTCAGCAGCTTGCCCATCAGGAATTCGGCCGAGAAATAGTAGAGCTTGCGCTCCCCGGCGGGGGCGGGCCGGCCCGCGGCCAGCTGCTGGGTCAAAGCCAGCAGGGCGTGGTAGAGCTGGGCGTCGGTGCAGGCGTCGGGCTGGCAGCCAAAGCGCTGGGCGGTGAGGGCCGCCAGCTGCTGTTTGAGTTCGTTCATTTCCATAGGGAGTGACCTCCTTTTCTTGTGCAGGACAAAGGTTTACAGCTCGCGCAGGTAGAGCTGCGCTTCCCAGGGGCGCAGGACGCCGGCCTGGGGCGCGCCCTGGGTGGCCAGCAGGGGCTCGCAGCCCGCAAAGGCATCCGGCAGGGTGAAGGGGGCGCTGCGGCCGCTCAGGTTGACGGCCGCCAGCAGTTCCTGGCCCGCGCCCCGGCGCAGGTAGGCGAACACCTGTTCATCCTCGGGGCAGAGAAGGGTGAAGTCTCCCTCCACGAACACCGGGTGGGCCTTGCGCAGCGCGATCAGTTTCTGGTAGGTGTAAAAGACCGAGTCGGGGTCGGCCAGGGCCGCCGCGGCGTTGATCCGGGTATAGTTGGGGTTGACCATCATCCAGGGCGTCCCGCTGGTGAAGCCGGCGTGGGGGCCGTCGGTCCACTGCATGGGGGTGCGGGCGTTGTCCCGCATCATGCGGTGGATGGCGGCCAGGGCGTCCGCCTCGGGCATCCCCTTTTCCACCATCTCGTGGTAAGCGTTGATGCTCTCGAGGTCCCGCAGTTCTTCCAGAGGGTAGGGGGCGTTGGTCATGCCCAGCTCCTCGCCCTGGTAGATGTAGGGCGTGCCCTGCAGGCCGTGGAGGGCCACTGCCAGCGCCTTGGCAGAATCGACCCGGCGCTCGCCGTCGTCGCCCCAGCGGCTGACGATGCGGGGCAGGTCGTGGTTGTCCCAGAAAAGGCTGTTCCAGCCGCAGCCGTGCAGCCCCTGCTGCCAGCGGGCGATGCTGGCTTTCAGCTCGGGCAGGGTCATGGCTTTGGGCACCCACTTGTCGGCCTCGTGGTCCAGGCACATCTGCTCGAACTGGAACACCATGCTGAACACGCTGCCGTCGGGGGCGCTGTATTGCCGGGCGCGGGGGATGTCCGCCCCCCAGGCCTCGCCCACCGTGACCAGGTTTTTGCCGCCCCAGGTCTCCCGGTTCAGCTCGTGCAGGAACTCCATCAGGCGGGGGCCGTTGGCGGTGATCTGGCGGTCGGGGTCCTTGCCCACCTGGTCGATGACGTCCAGCCGGAAGCCCGCCACCCCCTCGTCCATCCAGAAGCGGATCATCTTGTACAGCTCCTGCCGGACGGCGGGGTTGGCCCAGTTCAGGTCGGGCTGCTGGGGGGCGAACTGATGGAAGTAGTATTGCCCGAGGGCGGGGACGTAAGTCCAGGCCGGGCCGCCGAAGGCCGCCCGCATCTCGTTGGGCAGCGCGCCGGGGACGCCGTCCCGCCAGATGTAGTAGTCGTGGTAGGGGTTGTCCCTGCCCTTGCAGGCCTCCCGGAACCAGCGGTGCTGGTCGCTGGTGTGGTTCAGCACCAGGTCCATCAGGATGCCGATGCCCCGGGCTTTGGCCTCCCGGATGAGGGTGCGCATATCCTCCATGGTGCCGAACATGGGGTCGATGTCCTGGTAGTCGGACACGTCGTAGCCGTTGTCCACCTGGGGGGAGGCCAGCACCGGGCTGAGCCACAAAGCGTCCACCCCCAGCTTATGCAGGTAGTCCAGCCGGGAGAGGATGCCGGGCAGGTCGCCGATGCCGTCGCCGTTGGAGTCCTGGAAGCTCTTGGGGTAGATCTGGTAGATGACGGCCTCTTTCCACCAGTCCTTTTTGTTAAAGTCGATCATAACAATACACCTCGTTTTACATGACGTGCGGCGCGCCTGCGGTCAGACGCGGCGGATCAGGATGCCGCCGGGGGCCAGCGTCTCGCCGTCCCATTCTGTGGCGAACAGGTCTGCGCCGCCGGGGGCGACGGGTTCCGGCTGGGAGCCGGCGTTGAGGCAGACTTCCAGCTGGTCCTGACCGGGCGCGCCCCGGCGGTAGCGGACCAGCCGTCCCTCGCCGGGCAAAAAGCGGATCTCGCAGCCCTGAAGGGCGGGCTGGCGCCGGCGCAGGCCGATCAGCTGGCACAGGATGGGGCTTGGGCCCTCCGCTTCCAGCCGGGCCCAGGGCATACAGCGGCGGCAGTCAGGGTCGGGGCCGCCTTCCAGCAGCAGCTCGGTGCCGTAGTAGATGCAGGGGCTGCCCGGCAGGGTGAACAGGGCGGCCAGCTGCTGCCAGTATTCGCCCTCGCCGGACACCCGGTTGCGCAGCCGGATGGTGTCGTGGGAGTCCAGCAGGGTGAACTGCGCCGCGTTGACCTGCGGCGCATACACCGCCATGCACCGGCCCACGTCCCAGCCAAAGGCCGCCGCGGGCTGGCTTTTGTCCTCAAAAAAGCGGCGGATGGCGCTCTGCAGGGGGTAGTGCATGACGGCGTCGTACTCGTCGCCCTCCAGCCAGGCGGGGGCGTCGTGCCAGATCTCGCCCAGCAGGTAGATGCTGGGCTTGAGGGCCTTGAGGCGGACGCGCAGCCGCCGCAGGAAGCTGTGGGCGATCTCGTTGCCCACATCGAAGCGGATGGCGTCGATGTCGTACCGCTTGACCCAGCTCTCGCACAGGGAGATGAAGTATTCCTGCACCTCGGGGTGGTTGGTGTTGAGCTTGGGCATCCCGCCGTGGAAGGCGAAGGAGAAGTACCGGCCGTCCCGGGTCTCGCCCTCGTCAAAGGGCCACTGGCGGACAAAGAACCAGTCCCAGTAAGGGGAGGCCGGCCCGTGGACCACCACGTCCCGCCAGGGGGCGAAGGCCGGGCCGCAGTGGTTGAACACCGCGTCCAGCATGACCCGGATGCCCTGCTCGTGGGCGGTGCGGACCAGCTGTTCCAGATCGGCCTCGGTGCCGAAGTCGGGGTCCACCCTGGTGTAATCGGTGGTGTCGTATTTGTGGATGCTGCCCGCGAGGAAGATGGGGTTGAGGTAAAGGCCGTTCACCCCCAGCCCGGCCAGATAGGGCAGCTTGGAGGTGATGCCGGCCAGGTCCCCGCCAAAGCGCTCGGCGTTGGTGACGGGGCCTTCCCGCCAGGGCAGGGCGCCCGGCCGCCCGCTGCCCCCGCGGCAGAACCGGTCGGGGAAGATCTGGTACCAGACCGTCCCGCGCACCCAGTCGGGCGGGGCGATGACGTCGGATGGGTTCATCCAGGGCATGGTGAAGCACTGGACGCGGTTGTCCAGCTGTAAAACATCGCGCAGGCCGTCCTCATAGTAATACCAGGTCTCCTGCCCCTGGCTGACCGCGAAACAGTAGCGCAGCCGGCGGTAAGGGGGCCGGAGGACGGCGCGCCAGAGCTGGCAGCGTTCCAGCTGGGCGGCGGGGCGCATCTCCATCCGGCGGCCCTGCCAGGACTCCTCGCCGCCGGCGATGCCGGCCTCGTAGGGGTCGGCGTAGATCAGCACCACCCGCTCGGCGTCCAGGCCGGTGCGCAGGGTGATCTGCAGGGTCTCCGGGTCCAGGGCGCAGCACATGGGGGTGCGTGCTTCGTGGTAGATCGCAGCTGTATTCATGGAAAAAGCCTCCTTGCGGTTCCTTCCGAACTCTCTTTTTTCTGGGAACAAAGATACGATGGAAGCGCCCCGGAATCAATAGGAAAACCGCCTTTTCCTATCAAAAAAACGACCAAATGAGGGTCACTCGGCCCAGCCGCCCGCAAAGCCGGCGGCTTCGGGCCGTTCCAGCGCCTCGCACACCCGCAGCAGCTCACCCACGCTCCAGGCCTGGGCAAAGCACCCGCGGGAGGCCCCCGGCGTGCCGCCGTCGTAGATCTCGGGCAGGTGGCCGAGGCAGCCCTCCCGCAGCGCGGGGGCAAGGGCGTCCAGGTCCTGGCGGACCCGGGCGCAGCTGGCCTCGTCAAAGCCGCCCAGCCGCAGCTCGGCCAGGTAGTAGCCGCCCAGCGGGAAGGGCCAGACCGTCCCCTGATGGTAGGCCATGTCCCGCACCTTCTGGGGCCCGCCGTAGACGGGGTGGAAATCGGGGTCGGCGGGGTCGAGGGTGCGCAGGCCGCAGGGGGTCCACAGGGCGCGCCGGACGCTGCGCGCCACCCCGGCGGCCTGTTCCCGCGTCAGGGGGGTGAAGGGCATCGAGACGGCCCAGACCTGGTTGCAGCGCAGCTGGGTGTCGGCGGGGGAGGGCTCGGGGCTGATGACGTCCTTCAGATACCCGGCCTCCGGCATCCAGAAGGCGCGGCGGAAGCTCTCGCCCGCCTGCGCAGCCAATGCCGCGTAGGGCGCGCCGTCGGCCCCGGCGAGCGGCGCCAGCCGGGCCATGATCCGCAAAGCGTTGTACCAGTAGGCGTTGACCTCCACCGGCTTGCCGTGGCGGGGGGTGGGCAGGATGGTGCCGATCCGCACATCCATCCAGGTCACCTGGTCCAGGCCCTCGCCGGCGCACAAAAGGCCGTCGGCGTCCATGTGGATGCCGTGGCGGGTGCCGGCCTTGTAGCAGTGGATGATCCGCTCGGCGCAGGGCCAGACCTCCCGGACAAAGGCGTCGTCCCCGGTGCGGGCGTGGTAGAGCCACAGGCAGTTCAAAAAGAGCAGGGCGGCGTCCACCGTGTTGTACTGGGGAGGCGCGTCCTGGTCGGGGAAAAGGTTGGGCAGCAGGCCGTCCTTTTCGTTGGCGGCAAAGGTGCGCAGGATACTCTTGGCGTCCTCGTAGCGGTGGGTGGTGAGGGTGCAGCCTGGCAGGGCGATCATGGTGTCCCGGCCCCAGTCGGTGAAGAAGGGGTAGCCGGCCACGATGGTCCGGCCCCCGGTGGACGCCCGGTCCACGATGTAGGCGTCGGCCGCCGCCGAGAGGGCTTTGCCCAGCTCGCTGCGCAGGCCGGCGGTCCCGGCCTGGGCCCGGCGTCGCTGGGCCTGCCCGGCCAGCACGCCGGCGGCTTTGGGGATGGCCGGATCTGTGCCGAACACGACGGCAAACTCCTTCGTCTCGCCGGGGGCTGTTTCAAAGACGAAATGCCCTGCGGCCCCGCACAGGCCGGTGGCGGGCCGGCCGTCGGGGGCGTCGTGGCGGAAGCGGAGGCTCTCGTACTGAGCGGCGGGCAGGGTTTCGGCCCGGCCGCCCTCCAGTGCGAAATAGAGGTCCAGCCCGCCGCTGGAGACCTTGCCCTCCTGCCAGGCAAAGGCCCGCTGCCGGGTCATCCGGCGGCCCTTGGGCACGAACCGCAGCCAGGGGGTGACGGTCAGGACGGCGGGGCTGGCCGCGCCGTTTTCCACCATGTAGCAGACGGCCACCGTGTTGGCGCCGTACTGCATGGCCACCCGGCGGGAAACGCGCACCCCGGCCGCCTCGTAGACCCAGCGGGGTTCGGCCCCGTCGAACAGGACCAGATGCCGCCAGCCGTCCTCGTCGGGCGCGCCGGCCTTGTCCTGGGTGGACAGCCAGACGGCATTGTCCCCGACGGCGAGGCGCTCACCCAGGCGGTGGACCAGGTCAAAGCGGGCGGTGGGGGCCCGCAGGCAGGCCATCAGGAGGGCGTGGTCCCCCCGGGTGGCGGAAAAGGCGGTGGAAAGGGCGCAGTAAGCGCCGGTGCCGGCCGTCAGCAGGAAGGTCTCCTGCTGGGCGTCTGCGCCGGCAAAGTCCTGCCGGCCAAAGATATAGTCCATGTTTTTTCTCCTAACAAAAGTGTGTTACAGCCGCACCCGGCCCAGGATCAGAGCGCCGGAGGCGGGCAGGGCGGCCTGCCCGGAAAGCAGGGCGGGGGCGGCCTCCTGCCAATGGAAGCTGCTGTCCGGGTCGGCAAGGACCTGCCACTGGCCGTCGGGCAGGGCGGCGTGGCGGGAGACGTCTGCGGCGCTGTAGAACAGCAGCAGCTCGTCCCAGCGGCTGGAAGGGCTGCGGTTGTCCAGCTGGAAGGCTGCGGCCAGCCGTCCCGGCCGCCACGCGCCCAGCAGGCGGGCGGCTGCTTCGGGCCGCTTGTCGCACAGGGCGGGCAGCTGCCGGCGCAGGGCGATCAGGCCGCGGTAGTAGTCGGCCAGGTCTTTCCAGGGGCCGGTCCAGGCCCGGGTCCAGTCCAGATGGTTGAGGGCCGCGGCGGCGTTGAAGCTGTTCTGCAGGCCCTGCTTGGTGCGGCCGAACTCCTCGCCCGCCAGCATGAACCAGCGGCCCTGGCAGCCAAAGCAGAAGGCCACCGCCAGCCGGTTGGCCTGCAGGATGGCGGGGGTGGGCTGGTCGAAGCGGCGGGCGGGGTCCATGGTGATGACCAGTTTGTCCCACAG
>ERZ1090866.383-NODE-383-length-16477-cov-7.173426_pt1 | contig 16477 bp, 17 predicted proteins | sample MGYA00478477_ERZ1090866 | MGnify/ENA primary metagenome ERZ1090866 (study PRJEB33644, sample SAMEA5815737) | chicken gut metagenome | biome: Chicken; feature: Gastrointestinal Tract; material: Caecum | place: Ireland | collected 2019-01-01 | study: A study of the... | reverse complement strand
CGCGGGGCAGGTATGAGTTTTCAAGACTTTTTCGGCAGTACGCGGCGCGTCCGATCTAAACGGACGCGCCGCACGCGTATAGTACTGTAAGGGAAAAATACGAACTACGCCTTTGACGGCGTCTTTTCGGCATCTTTGTGCTCATCTTCCTTGCAATACTTGGGTATTGCGGCGTCATCTTCGCAAAAATCTGACGCGAAAATCCGCACGCCAAAGGTGCAAGGCAATCAAAAGCGGCAGTAGGGGTTTTCATAAATCATGAATGTCGCGTTTTCCGCTTTTGATCGTGTTCGCATTACTCCCTTACAGTATGGGAAATATGAAGATCTATCTTGTAAAGCGCAGTTTTTTTACTTTCCGCGGAAAAAAGAATTACGAGCTTGACCTGCTCGGGAAAAATTGTCTGGAACGTATGCGCGACGCGCTCGGCGCGGAAGTCGTTGACGGCGCGCTTCCCGCGGGCGAAAAGCTCGTGCTCTATCCCGTCTATCCCTTCCTGACGGCGGAAGAGGTCGCGCGCTTTCTCACCGTGCATACGGGGAGCGTGCGCTTCCGCGGCGGCTATCTGGAACGCGGCGGCGCGTTCCGCGAGGGGAGCGATCCTGCGGAGGGAATGTTTTCGCTGACGGATTATTCCCGTATGCTCGCGCTTGCGGCGCGGGAGAGCATCGCCTATCACGCCGAGCGCGGCGCGCTCGTGGAGGAGGGCGCGCTGGTCGATCTCACCGTTCAGCTCGGCTGGGGAGCCGCGGTGCGCCGCGGCGCGGTCGTCAGAGGGGATACCGTCGTCGGGGAGGATGCGGAGATCACGGGCGACAGCGTCGTGGAAAATTGCTTTATCGGCGCGGGAACGCGCGTCGAGAGCAGTTACCTGCGCGACGCCCGCGTGGGGAAACGGTGCACGGTCGGACCGTACGCCCGCCTGCGCCCCGCCTCCTTCGTGGGGGACGACTGCCGCGTCGGCGATTTCGTCGAGCTGAAAAACGCGCGCGTGGGCGACGGATGTAAGATCTCGCACCTCGCCTACGTGGGGGACGCCGAGCTGGGCGAAAAGGTCAACGTCGGGTGCGGCGCGGTGTTTGCGAATTACGACGGCAAACGCAAATCCCGCACCCGCGTGGGAAACGGCGCGTTCATCGGAAGCAACTGCAATCTCGTTGCCCCCGTACGCGTCGGCGCGGGCTGTTATCTCGCCGCGGGTACGACGCTCACGCGCGATCTTGCGGGCGGAGATTTCTGCATCGGAAGAAGCCGCGAAACGGTCAAAAAGGGCGCGGCGGCAAAGTATCTCGAATAAATCACCTCCCGCTCCGCCGTCCGCATACGATGGGAAGAGCGTACGGGAGCCGCGCGGAGAAACCGCCCCGCACGCGCAGGGGAGGTGCTATGAAGTATTTCGGAACGGACGGATTCCGCGGGAAGGCGAACGAACGGTTGACTGCCGTCCACGCGTTCCGCGTGGGGCGGTTTCTGGGCAGGTATCACGCCCGCGATAAGGGGGAACGCGTGCGTATCGCAGTGGGCAAGGATACGCGCCGCTCCTCCTACGCGCTCGAATACGCGCTCGCGGCAGGTGCGGCGGCTTCGGGCGCGGACGTCTACCTTCTGCACGTGACGACGACGCCCTCCGTCGCCTATATCGTGCGGACGGAGGGATTCGACTGCGGCGTGATGATCTCCGCAAGCCACAACCCGTTCGAGGATAACGGCATCAAGATCTTCGGCGGAGACGGCGAAAAACTCTCGGACGACGTGCTCGCCCGCGTGGAGGAATATATCGACGGGGGTACGCTTCCGCTCGCCACGGGCGCGGAGATCGGGCGGACGATCGATTACGTCGCGGGGCGCAATCGCTATCTTGCCTACCTGCTCTCCATTCCGCGCACCTCCTTTCGCGGACTGCGGGTGGGGCTGGACTGCGCCAACGGAAGCGCGTTCGCCATCGCAAAGGCGGTGTTCGACGCGCTCGGCGCGGAAGTCGTCTGCATCGGCGCGTCGCCCGACGGCAAGAACGTGAACGCGGGGTGCGGCTCCACGCATCCCGAAGGACTGTGCGCGCTCGTTGCCGAGCGTTCGCTCGATCTGGGATTTGCCTTCGACGGCGACGCGGACCGCTGCATCTGCGTGGACGAACGGGGGCAGATTGTGGACGGCGACGGCATTTTGTACGTTGCCGCCAAAGATATGCGCGCCCGCGGCGAGCCGGAAGGGAACGGCGTCGTGACGACCGTACTCTCCAACGCGGGGCTGGAACGCGCGCTCGCGCGGGAGGGGGTATCCGTGCTCCGCACGCCCGTGGGCGACAAGTACGTTGCGGAGGCGCTTGCCGAGAGCGGGCTGCTGCTGGGCGGCGAGCCGTCGGGTCACATCATATTCCGCAAGTACGGAACGACGGGCGACGGCATTTTAACCGCGCTGCGGGTCGCGGAGATCGTCCTCGAAAGCAAATGCCCGCTCTCTTGCCTGACGCGCGGTTATACGCCCCTGCCGCGGCGGGAGAAAAACGTGCGGACGGAGCGCGGCGCGGCGGTCGCCGCCTGCGGGCAGGTGCGCTGTGCAGTCGCCCGCGCGGAAGCAAACGGACTGCGCGCGGTGGTGCGCGCGTCCGGAACGGAGCCCGTCGTCCGCATTCTCGTCGAGGGGGAGGAGAGATTGTTGGACGAGGCGATGAACGCGCTGGAACGCGCCGTCCGCGACGGCGCGGAGGCGCTCTGATGTGCGGCATCGTCGGGTACGTCGGGGAGCGGAACGCCGCGCCCATTCTCCTCGACGGGCTGCAAAAACTCGAATACCGCGGCTACGACTCGGCGGGGATCGCCGTCGCAGAGGACGGTAAGTTTACCGTCGTCAAGCGCAAGGGGCGGGTGAAGGGGCTGGGTGCGGCGCGTTCGCTTGCGGGGAAAACGGGCATCGGTCACACCCGCTGGGCAACGCACGGCGCGCCCTCCGAGCGCAACGCGCACCCGCACCTCTTCGGCGGGATCTGCGTGGTGCATAACGGCATCGTCGAAAATGCTGCTGCACTCAAAGCGGTCTGCGAAGCGCGCGGCGAAACCTTTTCTTCCGAGACAGACAGCGAGGTGATCGCGCATCTCATCGCCGCCGAACAGGGCGATCTTCTGCACGCCGTGCGCGCCGCTGCGGAAAAGCTCGTCGGCTCGTATGCGATCGCTGTTCTGTCCGAATCTGCACCCGATACGATCGTGTGCGCGCGGAAGGCAAGTCCGCTCGTCGTAGGATACGGCGAGGACGGACTGTTCGTCGCGAGCGATATTCCCGCCATCGCCGCCGCGGGGAGAAGGGTGTACGCGCTTTCCGACGGCGAGTTCGCCGTGCTGAAAAAGGGGACTGCGCCCGCCTTCTACGACGCTTCTCTCCGTCCCGTCGAAAAGCGGGAGATCGCGTACGACGCGGAGGAAGATGTCCCCGAAAAGAGGGGATTCCGCCACTTTATGAAAAAGGAGATCGCGGAAGTTCCCGAAGCGGTCGCGCGGAGTATTCCCGACCTCTCAAAAGGCGGTTTTTCGGAGCTTTATGAGGTACTATGTCAGACAGAGTACCTTCATATTGTGGCTTGCGGGACGGCATACCACAGCGGATTGTGTATGAAACACGCCGTGCAAAAGTTTGCCCGTCTCCCCGCCGAGGCGTTTATAGCGAGCGAATACCGCTATTCGGACCCGATCGTGCCGAAAAACACGCTTGCGGTCGCAGTCAGTCAGAGCGGCGAAACGGCGGATACGCTCGCCGCCGCCGCGCTTGCGAAAGAGCGGGGCGCGCGCGTGCTCGCCGTCACGAACGTGCCGTATTCCTCGTTGGAGCGCATGAGCGATTTCGTCCTTCCGACGCGTGCGGGCAGGGAGATCGCCGTCGCCGCCACAAAGAGTTTCAACGCGCAACTCGCCGCTCTGTATGCGCTTGCGGGCGCGCTTGCGGAAAGCAGGGGGAAGTCCGCTCCGCCGCTTGCGGGCATTCAGCCGCTCGTCCGCGAGGCGGCTGCCGCGGGGGAACGGGTCAGGAGCTGGACGCCCTATTTCGTCGGCGCGAAGAGCGTCTTTTTCCTCGGGCGGGGGGCGGACTACGTTGCCGCGCGCGAGGGGAGCCTCAAACTGAAAGAGATCAGCTATCTTCCGAGCGAGGGCTATCCCGCGGGCGAACTCAAACACGGCACGCTTGCGCTGGTGGACGGAAGAACGCCCGTGGTCGCCGTCGTGACCGATCCCGCGCTTGCGGATAAGACGATGAACGCCGTTCATGAAGTGTACGCGCGCGGCGCGGCGGTCTTTCTCATTACCAACGTTCCCGCGTGCCTTTCGTGCGCGGAAATCACGGCATCGGTGCTGCTGCCCAAGTGCGAACCCGCCTACTCGCCCATGCTCTCCTCGCTCCCGTTGCAGCTTCTTGCCTACTACGTTGCCATTGCGCGCGGGAACGATCCCGACAAGCCGCGCAACCTCGCAAAGAGCGTAACGGTGGAATAGCCTTTTTTGCAGGATAACAAATCGCCGCCCGAGCGGGCGGCGATTTTACGTTTGATTGAATGCGGATTATTTTACATAGTCAATCGCGGTAACGTCGTTCTTCGGCGTTTTGCGGGGCGATGCAGGCGCGTTCACGTAGCCGAGCGCAACGCTCGCGACGGGCTTGAATCCGTCGGGAACGCGCATTGCCTTTACGAGACTTTCGTCCTTTGCGCTCACGTCGATCGCGCCGCGCACGTACAGGTTTCCCAATCCGAGATCGGTCGCCGCAAGCAGCATATTTTCGATGAGACAGGAGACGTTGAGCGCGCCGATCTCGCCTTCCTGCGAGGAGGAAACGACGATGAGCACGGGCGCGCCGTGCAGAGGATCGGCGTGTTCGTCGCCCGTTGCCTTGGCAACTGCCTGCCGTATGCGCTCCAAAATTTCTTTGTTCGTGATCACGGAAAGGTGCAGCGTGTCAAAGCGGTGCATTCCGACGGGCGCGTACCGCGCCGCGTCCAGAACGTATCTGACCGCCGTTTCCGGAACGGGGCGGTCCGCAAAATCGCGCGTGGAGACGCGCGCCTTCAAAACTTCCGAAAATTGCATAATGTACTCCTTTATTGAGGGGAAGCCGAACAATCAGCCGACTCTTCTTACGAACGGTTTGTAATCGAGAATGCGTTCGATCTCGTCGAGCGCGTCCTGCGGGATCGTAAATCCGCTCGCCGCAACGTTGCTCATAAGCTGCGCGGGTTTGCTTGCGCCCGTAATCACGGAGGAGATCTCCTTCCTTCTGAGGATCCACGCAAGCGACAGCACGGAGAGGGGAACGCCGAGGCGCTCCGCGATGGGCAGAAGCTGCTCCACCTTGTCCAGATTTTCGTCGGTGAGCAGGTTGTTGATCTGCTTATCCGCCTGCCACGTCGCGCGCGAGCCTGCGGGAAGGGGCTGACCCTTGCGGTATTTTCCCGTCAGAAGTCCCTGTGCGAGCGGGGAGAACGTCGTAATGCCTACGCCGTTTTCAGCGCAGATGCCCATGATCTCGTCCTCGATGTAGCGGTCCATCATGTGATACTGCGGCTGAATGACGGAGAGCGGGCGCAGATGATTTTCTTTGATGACGGCGAGCGCCTTCGTGATCTGCACGGGCGACCACTCCGAAACGCCGTAATAGAGGATCTTGCCCGCCGCGACCATATCCGAAAGGACCTGCATCGTCTCTTCGATGGGCGTCGTCGGGTCGAAGCGGTGGCAGAAGTACAGATCGAGGTAATCGAGTTTCATGTTTTGCAGCGTCTTATCGAGCTGTTCTATAATGTGCTTGCGCGAAAGCCCCCAATCGTTCGCGCCGCACCCCATCGGGAAGAATACCTTGGACGAGACGACGAACTCGTTTCTGCTGTGTTCTTTGAGCGCCTTGCCCAGAAAACGCTCCGCCGCGCCGCCCGAATAGGCGTCCGCGCAGTCGAAAAAGTTCACGCCCGCGTCGAACGCGGCGTTCACCGTTTCGAGCGCGACCTTCTCCGCGTCCGTTCCCGCAAGATCGGTCACCCAGCTTCCGAGCGCGATCTCGCTCACCTTCAAACCCCATTTCCCCAAATTGCGATAGTTCATGGTTTCTCCCTGTGTTTCAAATTTCAATTCTATTATAGCGGATTTGCAGGAATTTGCAAGAGCGGACGGAAAGAATTTGCGCGGGGATGGGCATAATTTTACGGGATTTTCCGCGAATGCTTGTCAATCGTCCGCAAATATGGTATAATCTGTAAGATGATACCGACACAAGAGTCCGTTCCGCGCGAGCGGGCAAAACAAATCAATCCCATCGTGCTTGCGTTCGTGGGGGACGCGGTATATACGCTGTGCGTGCGCACCCGTCTTGCGCTTTCGAGCGGCGAGAAAACGGGCGCGCTCAACCGCCGCGCGTCGGAGCGCGTTTCGGCGCACGGGCAGAGCGAGGCGCTCGCCCGCATTCTTCCCATGCTCACCGAGGAGGAGGCGGAAATCTACCGCCGCGGCAGGAACGCCAAAAAACCGACCAAGAGCAAAAACGCCACCGTTGCGGAATACGTTCGCTCGACGGGGTTTGAGGCGTTGCTCGGATACCTCTACCTGACGGGGCAGACCGAGCGCATACGGCAATTATTCTTTTCCGAGGATGACGAGATATGAAAACAGAGGGCAGAAACGCCGTTTTGGAGCTTCTGAAAACGGATAAAACGATTGAAAAAATTCTGCTTGAAAAGGGCGCGCAGGGTACGCTCGGCAAAATATTTGCCGAGGCGCGCAAAAAGAATATCCGCGTGCAGTTCGTGGACCGCGCCGCGCTCGACCGCGAGAGCGAGACGAAACGCCATCAGGGCGTGATCGCGTTCACGACCGCTTACGAATACGCCGATCTTTACGATCTGTTCGGCGGCGACGAGAGCCTCATCGTCCTCTGCGACGGCATCGAGGACGTGCATAACCTCGGCAGCATTCTCCGCGTGGCGGAGTGCGCGGGCGCGGACGGCGTGGTGATCCCGAGCGCAAAGGGTGCGAGCGTCACGGAGGCGGTCGTCCGCATCTCCGCGGGCGCGGCGGAGCATATCAAAGTCGCAAAAGTGCCGTCCGTCAATTACGCGGTGGACGCCTTGAAAAAGGCGGGCTATTGGGTGTACGCCCTCGAAGCGGGCGGCGAAAGCATCTATAACGCCGACCTCACGGGCAAGATTGCGCTCGTCGTGGGCGGAGAGGACAGCGGCGTTAAACGCCTCACGCGGGAGAAGTGCGACGGCGTGCTCTCCATTCCGCTGTTCGGTAAGGTCAATTCGCTCAACGCGTCGGTTGCGCTCGGCATCGGCGTCTACGAGGTGGTGCGTGCAAGATTACAAAAATAAGTCCGACGAGACGCTCGCCGCGCTCGCCCAGAGCGGCGAGACGGGCGCGGAGGAGGAACTGTTAAACCGATATAAGAGCGCGGTCCGCGCCCGCGCGCGCAAGTTCTTTTTGGAGGGCGGCGAGACGGAGGACCTCGTGCAGGAAGGCATGATCGGACTGATCGCCGCGGTGCGCGGCTATCGGGCGGACGGCGGCAAGAGCTTTAAAAACTTCGCCTTTCTCTGCGTTTCCCGCAGGATCTTCGACGCGCTCCGCGCCGCCGATAAAATGCAGGAGTGCGAGGATTTCGACCCCGAGAGCGTTTCGGAAGGCAATACGCCCGAGGACTTTCTGCTCGCGGACGAATCGCAGGCGGAGTTCCGCTTCAAACTCACGAGCGCGCTCTCGGATTTCGAGTTCCGCGTCGTCACGCTCTACCTCGACGGCATGAGCTACGCCTCGATCGCCCGCGTGACGGGCAAAGACAGGAAGAGCATCGATAACGCCCTTGCCCGCTCCAAAAAGAAACTGCAAAAGGCGTTTCACGTCTGATCGGCGTCATTCGTAACAGGAGATAACCGTATGGCACATCTTTCTCTCTATCGTAAATTCCGCCCCGCGACCTTTGCCGAGATCGTCCGGCAGGAGCACGTCGTGCGCGTCCTGAAACATCAGATCGAGCGGGGCGAAGTGGGGCACGCATATCTCTTTACGGGACCGCGCGGCACGGGCAAAACGAGCGTTGCGCGCATCTTCGCGCGCGCCGTCAACTGCGAACGCCCGTCGGACGGCTCGCCCTGCGGAAAATGCCCGACCTGCCTTGCGCTCTCCGAAAACACGCTCGACGTCGTCGAGATCGACGCCGCCTCCAACAACGGCGTCAACGAGATGCGCGACCTGCGCGAAAAGGTGCAGTATCCGCCCGTTTCGGGGAAATATAAAGTGTATATCGTGGACGAGGTGCATATGCTCACGGACAGCGCCTTCAACGCGCTGTTAAAGACGCTCGAAGAGCCGCCCGCGCACGCCGTTTTCATTCTTGCAACGACCGAACCGCACAAGATCCCCGCAACCATTCTCTCCCGCTGTATGCGGCTCGACTTCAAACTCATTCCCGAAGAGGACCTCGAACGGCATCTCTCGTCCATTCTGGACGGCATGGGCAAAAAATACGAAAAAGAGGCGGTGGCGGCGATCGCCCGCGCGGGCGCGGGGAGCGACCGCGATATGCTCTCCATAGCCGAAATGTGCCTTGCGTACGGCGATACGCTCACTTACGAGGGCGTTACGGCGGTGCTCGGCGCGGCGGATTTTGAAACGACCGCGTCCCTCGTCAACGCGCTCTTGCAGTCGGATATGCCGACGGCGCTCTCCACGGCGGAGGGCATTCTTGCCGAGGGCAAGGCGGTCGGCGTGCTTTTGAAGGATATTCTCAGTCTGCTCAATCAGGTCGCCGTCGCAAAGTCGTGCGCCAACGCCGAAAAACTGCTCTCGCTGCCCGCGCGTCTCTTCGCACAGGTCAAAACGATCGCGGAGCGTGCGGACGGGAGCGCGATCCTCAGGGCGACGGAAATTTTCGTGAAAACGGAGAACGAACTGCGGTTCGCCTCCTCGCCGCGCATCGCGCTGGAAACGGCGGTTCTGCGCGCGGCAATGCCGCAGACCGACCGCGATACGGACGCACTTCTCGTGCGCATTGCCAATCTGGAAAAGCAGGTCGCCGCGCTTTCCGCGGGCGCGCCTGCGGCGGGAAAACAGCCTGTTGCGGAAGCAAAACCCGCACCCGCGCAGGGATTTTCCGAAAAACCCGCGCCCAAAAAGGCGGCGCGGGAAACGGAATGGGACGAGCCGCTGCCGCCCCCGCCCGACGAACCGCCGTTTTTCGACGAGCCGTTGCCGCCCGCGTGGGACGAGCCGCCGTTTGCGCGCGAGCCGCAGCGGACGGAACCGCAGGTTCGCGAAACGCCGCAGCCGCAGGCAAAAAGCGTGCAGAAACCGCAGAGCGAGCCGCCCAAGAGCGCGCCATTGCCGTCGGCGGACGGTCCGCGCGACGCGGAAACGACGTTCGGGCTTTTCCTGCGCAGACTGCGCAAACTGCCCAAGAGCGGCGTGCTGTATGCGCTCTGCCGCGATTTAGAGCCGAGCGAAGAGGGCGGAAAACTCGTACTCATGACGGATATCCGCACCGTTGCCGATACGCTGAACGGAGAAAAACACCGTGCGGCAATGGCGGAAACACTGGGCGAACTCGGCGTTTCCGATTTCGAGGTCCGCTACGCTTCCGCGGCGCGGGTAGAGGAAAAGGACGGCGTAGAACAGCTCAAAAAGGACTTTTCGGGTTACACGGTCGAAGTCAAATCATAAAAAATCATCAAGAAACATAAAACGCGCCCGTGCGGGCGCGGCGGAGGAACTATGGCAGGATTCAACAGAGGCGGCATGGGGGGCGCAGGAATGCAGAACCTCATGAAGCAGGCGCAGAAAATGCAGGAAGAAATGCAGGCGACGGAAAAACTCCTCGACGAGTGGGAGATTGTCGGCACGGCGGGCGGCGAGGCGGTCGTCGTGTACATGAACGCGAAAAAGATCATCGACGGCATCGAGATCGACAAATCCGTCATCGACCCCGACGACGAGGAGATGCTCGAAGATCTCATCATGGCGGCAATCATGGACGGCTACAAGAAGGCGGACGCGGTCTATCAGGAAAAGATGGGCAAATTCGGCGGCATGGGCGGCATGGGAGGGATCCTCTAAGTGGAGGTCTTTATCGAGCCGATCGGGCGGCTGATGAACGAGTTTTCCAAGCTTCCCGGCGTGGGCAAAAAGACGGCGCAACGGTACGCCTATAAGGTCGTCAATATGTCGGAGAGCGAAGCGCGCGCCTTTGCGGAAGCCATTCTCAACGTCAAGCGTAAGGTGCGGTTCTGCAAGGTCTGCGGCAATTTCACCGAAAACGAGGTGTGCGACGTTTGCCGCACGCGCGATAAATCGCAGATTTGCGTCGTCAAAGAGCCGAAAGACGTCGTTGCGCTTGAAAAACTGCACGAGTACAAGGGCGTTTACCACGTTCTGCACGGGGTCATCGATCCGATGAACGGCGTCACACCCAACGATATCCGCATCAAAGAGCTGTTGGAGCGCGTTGCGGAAGGCGGGGTGAAAGAGGTCATCATGGCGACCAATCCCGACGTGGAGGGCGAAGCGACGGCAATGTATATCGCAAAACTTTTAAAACCGCTCGGGGTCACGGTCACCCGTCTCGCGCGCGGCGTTCCCGTCGGGAGCGAACTCGAATATGCCGACGAGGTCACGCTTGCGCGCGCTCTCATCGAGCGGAAAGCCATATAATCGCGCCTGATTTTTATTCTGATTTATAAGGGGCAATCATGAAAATTTCCGTGCTTGGCTGCGGGCGGTGGGGATCGTTTATCGCGTGGTATCTCTCCCGCCTCGGCAACGAAGTCGTCAGTTGGGGACCCGAGGGTGATCCCAGCTATGAAATCCTGAAAAATACGGGGCGCAACGAGTACGTTGCGCTCGACGAAAAAATAACGCTGACCTGCGATCTTGAACGCGCGGTGCGCACGGCGGAAGTCATCGTCATTTCGATCAGCGCGCAGGGCTTGCGCGGATTTATGCAGCGCATTACCCGTTACCCTGTTTCGGATAAGGTGTTCGTGCTGTGCATGAAGGGCATCGAGACAGGAACGGGCAAGCGACTCTCGGAGATCCTGACGGAGAGCGGGATTGCTTCCGATAAGATCGCTGTCTGGGTCGGACCCGGGCATATCCAGAGCTTTGTGCAGGGCGTGCCGAACTGCATGGTCATCGATTCGGAAAACGAGAAGCTGAAAGTCGATCTCGTCGATCGGTTCAAGAGCGATCTGATCCGCTTTTATTACGGGAACGACCTGCTCGGCACGGAGATCGGCGCAGCGGCGAAAAACGTGATGGGGATCGCGGCGGGCATTCTCGACGTCATTTGCGTTCCGCTCAAAGGACCGCTCATGTCGCGCGGCGCGCGCGAGGTCGCCCGCCTCATCAAGGCAATGGGGGGCAACGAGCTTTCCGCCTACGGGCTGGCGCACCTCGGCGACTACGAGACGACGCTCTTCTCCCGCTATTCGCACAATCGTATGTACGGCGAAATGCTTGCCAAAGGGGAGCGTTTTGAAAAGCTCGCCGAAGGCGTCGCGACGAGCGAGGCGATGAAGCTGCTCGGCGAAAAATACGGCGTCGATCTCCCGATTACCCGCGCGGTGTACGCCGTCTGCTACGGCGAAGGGGACGACGTTGTGCGTTGCAAAGAGGAGATCGGAAAACTCTTCAAACGCAGCACGAAGGCGGAAATGTACGAATAATCCGCCTTTTTTGCACCATTTCATAGTACTATGCGTGACATAATACCATGATTTTATCTGTTTTAAGAGGATTTTTATGCAAAATCTGAACGAAATGCAATCGGAGGCGCAGCCGCTCGTAACGGCGTCTGTCAGGCTCGACGCGAACCTCCAAAAGCGGCTCATGCGCGTTCATCGCCTGATTTATCTGATCCTGCTGATTGCGGGCGCGGCAATGGTGATCGCCTATATCCCGCTCGACGTGCTTGCAGCGGAGGAGATCGTGGCGCAGAGCGATTGGTACAATATCCTGCTTTGGCTCGGCGCGCTCATGTTCGCGGTCGGGTTGGTGTGTACGCTCATGCTGCGTTCGGGCGTGAAGCGCGCGGATACGGGGCTTGCCAACGAGTATTCCTTCTACGGCGATCATTTTTCCATTCGCACGACGCGCGGAACGGAGTGCGTCGCGGTTGCAAATTTTCAGTATTCGGAATGCGCGAAAATCAGAGAAAACAGAGAGTTTTTCCTGCTCTATCAGAATCGGGCGAACGTGTTTCCCGTCGAAAAGTCACCTCTCTCCCAAGAGGACCGCGCGCGGCTGCGCAAACTTTTGCGCCTGCCGCAAAAAAATAAATAAGGGAAAGCGAATGCGCCGCGCGGCAGAAAGCCGCGCGGCGCGTTTTTTATAATGTCGGGAACGGGAAAAAACAAAAATGCAGGCATAAGCCTGCACGCTTGTAAATAAAAGGAAAAACCCCACACGTCGGCGCATAGCGGACGGACCATTCGGCACGACATACAGGGTTTGCTGGTGGGGACGACAGAACTCGAATCTGTGACCTCTTGCATGTCAAGCAAGCGCTCTAACCAACTGAGCTACGCCCCCGTGAACAACGCATATCATACTAAAAATTCACCGTCTTGTCAAGCGTTCTGCATGGAAAAATTACGATAATTTTCTTATTTCACCGTATTTTTCGGAAAATATGCGTTTTCAGACGGTCATATTTTCAAGTCGGTATTGACACCGTCTCTGTTTTGCGGTAAAATTAATGTGAACGAAGCGCCGCGAAGTCTTGCGACGCCGAATCGCGAAGATTTTTGTAGGAGGAACGGAATGAAACAGTATGATGCAGTCGTCATCGGCGCCGGAAACGGAGGACTCACGGCGGCGATACGGCTTGCGCAGGGAGGGGCGAAGGTTCTCCTCGTCGAGAAACATAATCTGCCCGGGGGATTCGCAACGAGTTTCCGCCGAGGGAGATTTGAGTTCGAGGCATCGCTGCACGAGCTGAACGACTTTGGCACGCCCGACAATGCGGGCGACGTAAGAGTGCTCTTTGACGAACTCGGCGTGACGGACAAAATCGAATGGTTTCCCATTCCCGACGCGTACCGCGTGATCTCGCAGGCGGAAAAAATTGACGCGACGATGCCGTTCGGCGTGGACGCGTTCGTCGGGAAGATGGAACGCTATGTCCCGGGCAGCCGTAAGTCCGTGAGACGCTTTTTCGATCTCGCGGAGGAGGTGCGCCTCGCGCAGGCGTACAGTAACTCCGTCGGCGGAAAAACAGACCCTAAATATATGGTGGAGCATTACGGGAATTTCGTCCGTTGCGGTTCTTATTCCGTCAACGAAGTTCTCCGCGCGCTGCATATGCCCAAGCGCGCAAGGGAGATTCTGGGCGCGTATTGGTGCTATCTCGGCGCGCATCTCGACGATATGAGTTTTGCGCACTACGCTTCCATGGTCAACCGCTATATCCTGCGCGGCGCAATGTCGCCCAAGTCCCGTTCGCACGAGATCTCGCTTGCAATGGTCGAGCGGATCCGCGAGCTGGGCGGCGACGTGCTCATGAATACCGCGGCGGTCAGCATACTCACGGGCGACGACGGGGTGCGCGGCGTCGTGCTTGACGACGGAACCGCGATCGCAACGCGCCACGTTGTGGCGAATTGCTCGCCGCACGTCGTCTACGGACAGCTCATCGAAAACGTTCCCGAGCGCATCGTGCGCGCAACCAACGCGCGGAAATTCTCGGGCCGCGGCTTTACCATGTTCCTCGGGCTGGATAAGTCTGCCGACGAGCTTGGCATTGAAAATCACAACTACTTCCTGTACGATACGCTGGACTCGGTTGCGCAGTACGACAAGATGCGCACCATCGAGGAAAACAGCGTGCAGGCGACGGTCTGCCTCAACCGCGCCCAGCCCGACTGCTCGCCCGAAGGGACGTGCATGATGTACTTTACCACATTATATATGGAGGACGATTGGGCGCGCATCAAACCGCAGGCGTATTTCAAGACGAAAGAGTTCGTTGCAAACCGCATGATCGACCGCTTTGAAAAGGATACGGGCGCGAAGATCCGCGATCATATCGAGGAGATCAGCGTCGCAACGCCCATGACGTACGCGCGCTATTGCGGACACCCGCAGGGCGTCATTTACGGCTATGAATCGCAGTATTGGGACGGGCTGATGCCCCGTTTGCAGATGATGGGAGAGGATTACGAGAAGGGGATCCGCGGACTTCGGTTTGCGAGCGGATGGTCCATGCGTCTCTCCGGATATTCGAGTTCCTACTTCTCCGGCGACATTGCGGGCCGTCAGACGGTAGGCGACATCAAGAGGGAGGGCTGAAATGTTTACGTTCAAGAGACAGATTTTCGGGTTTATGGACCTGCTGCGCTTTAAAAAGATGATTCCGAAGCGCCGGAAAGCGCTGGAAGAAGGTTCTTCCAAGCCGCTCGCTAAGAGCTACCGCGTCAACGAGACGGCGCACGTTCTGCACCCGGGGTATCAGAAGGCGAAACTCGTCGCGATCAGAGAGGAGACCGCCGACACCAAGACGTTTTCGTTTGAAACGGAGCGTCCGCTCTATTTCCGCGCGGGGCAGTACGTGACGCTGAGCTGCAACGTGGGGGAAAGTTTTGTTTCCCGTCCGTATGCGATCTCGTCCGCACCCGCCGCCGCGCTGGATAACCGCGTGAATATCACCGTGAAAAAATGCGGATTTTTCAGCGGGTATCTCTGCGACGAAGCCAAAGAGGGCGACGTTTTCACCCTTGGCGATCCTTCGGGCGATTTCTGCTACGACGGCGTGCGCGACAGCAAAACGGTCGTCGGCGTTGCGGGCGGGAGCGGCATTACGCCCTTCTATTCGCTTGCGCAGGCGATCGCGGACGGGAGCGAGGACTGCTCGCTCGTCCTCTTCTACGGTGCGAGAACGGAAAAGGACCTTGCGTTCAAAACCGAGCTTGACGCGCTTGCGGGCGAAAAAATCAAAGTCGTCTACGTCCTCAGCGACGAAGCGCGCGCAGGGTACGAACACGGGTTCGTGAGCGCGGAACTCATCAAAAAATACGTCTCGGGCGACTTTACGCTCATGGCGTGCGGACCTGAGGCAATGTATCGTTTTCTGGACGGAGAAGCCGAAAAACTCGCGCTTCCGCGCCGCCGTTTCCGCAAGGAAGCCAACTGCGTGGGCGTGCGCGACGTCAAGCCCGCGACCTATTCGATTACCGTTCATATCGGATTCGAGACGTATACCGTCCAAGCGGATGCCCGCGAAACGGTGCTCGCCGCGTTGGAGCGCGCGGGATTGCGCGTTCCCTCCAAGTGCCGCGCAGGCGGGTGCGGATTCTGCCACAGCCGCCTTGTTTCGGGCAAATTTTCCATCGCGGGAGAGGATAAACGCCGCCTTGCAGACGCAAAATTCGGCTATTTCCACCCGTGTTGCAGTTATCCCGATTCGGATATGGAGATCGTCGTTCCGAAAATGCAATGAACGTGCGGTTGGCGTGCGATCGCGACGCGGCGTTTCTCGCCGCGCACGATCAGCATATCTCCCGGGAAGAGCTTGAATATGCCCTTGCGCGCAGACGGGTCTATCTTGCGGAAGAGCGGGGCGCGCCCGTCGGCTGGCTGCGGTTCAATCTGTTCTGGGATAACACGCCCTTCTGCAATCTGCTGTTCGTGTCGGAACAGAACCGCGGCGCGGGCGCCGGAAGCGCGTTGCTTGGCGCGTGGGAATCGGATATGCGCGCGGCGGGGTATGCCGCCGTCATGACCTCGACGCAGGCGGAAGAGCGCGCGCAGGAGTTTTACCGCGCGAGAGGGTATCGCGACGCGGGAGGATTTTTCCCGTACGGCGAGGGGTACGAGTTGATTCTCATCAAAAAACTGTAATAAAATTTTGGTAAATACAAATGAAAAGACATATCGTCATCGCGTTCGTTTACGCGATCGTCGCCATGCTGTGCGGCGTGTTTTACCGTGAATTTACAAAGGCTTGCGGATTTACCGACCCGACCGCGCTCGGCAAGGTGCATACGCATCTCTTTATGCTCGGCATGGTGGTGTTCCTCCTGTTCGCGCTGTTCGACGGAAAGTTCCGTCTGCGGGATCAGAAACTCTATCTTCCCTTCCTCATCGTCTACAATGCAGGCGTGGCGATCGCGTCCGTTATGATGCTCGTCCGCGGGGTGTTCGAGACGACGGGAACGGCGTTGAGCGCAGGGGCGGACGGCGCGATCTCGGGCATTGCAGGGCTGGGGCATATTCTTACGGCGGTCGGCATCGTGTTCTTTTTCGTTATGCTGCTGATTGCTGTCCGCGCGGGCAAAAACGCCGAGCCGGAAGAGCCGCAGCAATCGGACGAAGAATAATTTTGTCTGTCGGGGATGTCGCCCGCAGAAAATTCGTTACAAAAAAGACGAGGCAGCCGCCTCGTCTTTTTGTATAAAGAAATCCCCCGGATAGTCCGGGGGTTCAGGAATAGGCTTATGCCGATGAGTAAAAATAAT
>ERZ1090866.378-NODE-378-length-16588-cov-4.957539_pt1 | contig 16588 bp, 17 predicted proteins | sample MGYA00478477_ERZ1090866 | MGnify/ENA primary metagenome ERZ1090866 (study PRJEB33644, sample SAMEA5815737) | chicken gut metagenome | biome: Chicken; feature: Gastrointestinal Tract; material: Caecum | place: Ireland | collected 2019-01-01 | study: A study of the... | reverse complement strand
TTGTCCTGGATACCGAAGTTTATTCCAACACCGGCGGACAGGCGTCCAAGTCCACTCCGATCGCGGCCGTGGCGAAATTCGCCGCAGGCGGAAAACGTGTGAAGAAGAAGGATCTCGGCATGATCGCCACCTCGTACGGTTATGTCTATGTGGCGCAGTGCTCGATGGGTTCGGACAAAGCGCAGTTCGTCAAAGCGCTGAAAGAAGCGGAAGCCTATCACGGCCCGTCCCTCATCATCTGCTATGCCCCCTGCATCAACCACGGTATCAACATGGGCAAATCCCAGACCGAAGAGAAAAACGCGGTGGATTGCGGTTACTGGCAGCTGTACAGATATAATCCCACGCTGGCGCAGAAAGGCGAAAATCCGTTCACGCTGGATTCCAAGGATCCCACGGGAGATTATCAGGCATTCCTGCAGGGTGAAGTGAGATATGCTTCGCTGAAAAAGACCGAGCCCGCCCTTGCGGAAGAGCTCTACAAGGAAACGGAAAAGGCGTCCAAAGAACGTCTTGCCGGTTATAAAAAGATGGCAGGCAAATAATTGATTCTGCTCCTTCCCCGCCGGAAGTTTCCGGCGGGGAAAACTTTGTCGTCAATTGATCCGATGTCGCGATCCGAAGCTTAAGCGAAGGATACCCGCGAGATTGCTCCGGTTAAAATCCCCCCGAAAATTTTCAGCAGCCACCTGTCGGCGGCTGTTTTTTATACCCGGCAAAACGCTCTCTTTGTTTCTCTTCGGCGTGTTTTTCCGGATTAAAAAAGATCGGACAATAAATCTGCCGATCTTATAAATATTCTGCTTCTCCCGCAGAACGGACGTGCGCAGAGGGCGATTTAACGTCCCCGAATGCCTCTTCAGTTTTTTGTTCTTCGAAATGAGCCGTACCCCTCCGAGTCGTTTGGCCGGAAAAGGCGCAGGGAGCTTTTCAGGAAAAGAGCAACAATTCATTGCAATGCAAACGTTCCCGGACCCTCCCGGCCTCGTTTGCCTTCTCCCCGTGAGAGAAAACGCAAAACACGGCTTTTGGCTTTTCGTTATCCCCCCCCGTCATAACCTTTATTCCTCTTTAAACTGCAACAGCTTTTTCAGTTTGGACAACGCTTTTTGGTGCAGCAATTTCATATTTGAATAGGACATTTGCATCGATGCCGCGATTTCTTTCAGCGATTTCCCGGAATAATAATGCAAAACAATCACATCGCTTTCGCGCGGAGACAGGCTTTCCAGAGCGGAGTCAAGCAGATCCAGCATTTCATCGTTGCAGATATCTTCAAATCCGTTCTCCGTGCAGGCGATTTCCTCATCCAGCGGAGCCGTCTCCCGCGAACGCCTGTAAAAATCGATGACTGCATTGCGCGCGATCGAATAGATCCATGTGGAGAAGGACGACTTGGCATGATCGTAAAGCGACAACCCCTTCTGCACCTTCAAAAACACCGCAGAACAAACGTCTTCCGCATCCTGCGGATCGGATATTTTCGAACGCACATAACGCAACACTTTGTCGCTGTATTCCATATATATTTTTTCCATTGTGCGTTCACTTGTCTTCATTGCGATCTTTCTCTTCCTGAGCGATACGCGCCGCGGCGATATCCCCGGCGGCGTTTACATATTCGAGATCATCGTCGGAAAGCGATTCGGCCCGTACGTCCTCTGCCCGCTCTATGAGTGCCGCAAGCCGCTTATTTCCCGCAAAACGCTGATAATCGAACAATTCCCGCAATCTGTCATTCATATCTTTTCCTTAATCAAAAGAAATCGGGGCAAGATTTCTCCAATCCCCCATCGTTCCGACCAGCTTCTCGTAATAGCCGTTTTTGAAAAACTCACATTTGGAAGGATCCACGCCGAATTTGTCGTGCGTAAACGCGAGCGAAATGGCGCGGCATCCCCCGGCGCAATACCGGAAATATTTGCACGAAGCGCACTTTTCGTTAGAGGCCTTTAACTGCCCGAGCGTGGCGCATACCTCGTCGATATATTTTCCGGTCTGCAAGAGCGACTGCAGCCCCTCTTTCTTCACGTTCCCGATATAAAGGCCGTGATTTGCATAGTACCCCGAAAGCTGATGACAGGGCACGACGTTCCCGTCCGCATCGACGGATACCATGCCCCGATTGCCGCGACAGACGGGGAGGCTGTCCCTGTACTCGCCCTTTGCGCATTCCACGGGGCGGGCACGATAGCTTTTGCTTTGCGGATAAACTTGCGCGACCTGCCAGATATCGATGCTCATTTTGCGCGGTTTTTGTATATACGCACGCAAAAAATCAAACATAGTGTCGTAATATTCGCCGATGCCGAGCGTTGCGCCGTCCGCATTTTGCAGCCAGCGCGGCGCTTCCGTCGTGCGGATGATACGCATATGTTCCACCCCCATCCCGTCCATTTTCTCCGCCGTCTGCAAGAGAGTGTCGAGATTTTTGCGATGGACGTTGGTCTGCACCTGCGTAAAGAAACCGTACTTTCCGCAAAGCCGGATGGCACGAAGCGCATTCTCCTCCGCGCCCTTACGGTTCCGGAGCCAGTCATGGTGGCCGATACCGTCAAAAGAAATTTTGATGCGGATATCGCCGTCAATCGCTTTCAGCCTTGCGAGCGCGTCGTCGTCGATAAAAAATCCGTTGGTGTTAAGTTCGCGCACATACATACCGTGCGCGTAAAGCCCCTCGACGATCGCAAAGAAATTTTTATGAAGCATCGGCTCGCCGCCCGTGACTGTGACGGCGTTGATGCCGCATCGTTCCGCTTCTTCGATGAGTTTTTCCGCCTCTCCGAGCGTAAATTCGCTCATCAGCGGCGCGTTGTCGGCCGCGTTAAAGCAGTGCAGGCAATTGTAGTTGCACTTCCCCGTGATCATCCAGCTCATGGACGGAAAATAGCGGTTGTCGCAAACCCTCGGTTTTTGCCAGTCGGTCAATCTCTCTTTCCCCTCGCACGGGCGCGCCAGACCCGATGCGACCAATGCGCGCAGAAGTTCGCTTTCTTCCACTTCCCGCATACCGTCGCATCGGCTCAACAGTTCAAATTGTTCGCGCGAAAGCCCGATCGCATCGCGCTGATGCTTTATGTAATAAGCGTACGGCACCAAACGCCAGCTGCGCAATGCGACGTTCGGGTTCAGAATGTATTTCATAGATACCTCTACCGGCTTGACCTGATTTTATACCGAAGTATCCGGCAATCGCAACAGGCGCAAAACGCCGGACTTTTCCTGTGAATCTTTATTTCATTTTTTCAGGGTTATTGCAAAGCCACAATCCGCCTTCATACGACATATATTTGCAATTCATACATTGTTGCATATACGATGTGCGCTGGCCGTTGATGATATGAGAATGATCGCCCCTGTTTTTCTGGCCGCATTTTACACATACAAACTCGTCGCAGCTGGTCCATACGGTCACGATCAGCCGTCCGTCCTTTTTATGGCAGCCGCCGCCTGCTACGTTGTCCAGCTCCTCGTCGGACAGCTCGCCGCTCTTGTTCAGCTGTGCGAAATATGCCGCCGCCTCTTCCTCTGTCAGTTCCATACCGTTCTCTTTAGCGAGCGACAGAAGCTCTTCCGCGCTCTTTGCCCCTTTTGCCTTTTCAAAAAGTTCCTTCTGTTCCATTTTTCCTTTCCCCCTTTATTTTTTATTTAATTCGTTATTGCAAATCCACAGGCCCTTTTCGTAAGAGCAGTATTTACACAATTCACAAGACGGATAAATCGTTACGATATTGCCCACATGGTGCTTATGCTCGCCCGGACGTCCGCAGGATTTACAGATAAACTGACCGCAGCTGTACATCATCGACACGACCAACCGACCGTCCTTTTTATGACAGCCGCCGCCCGCCACGTTGTCCAGTTCTTCGTCGGAAATCTCGCCGCTCTTGTTCAGCTGTGCGAAATATGCCGCCGCCTCTTCCTCTGTCAGCTCTACGCCGTTTGCTTTGGCAAGCGACAGAAGTTCTTCCGCGCTCTTTGCCCCTTTTGCCTTTTCAAAAAGTTCTTTATCCATGCTTTACACTCCTTCATTTTTTGTTCTGATAAAAACTCAAAGTATAAATCCCGTATTCGGACAGCTTTTTATTTTGCAGATTTCCCGCAATAACCCAAACCGTTCTTGAATTTCAGGTGGCGGCAACGCCCACAACAACCGTCTGAAGCAAAAGTTGCCCACGTCCCGCGCAGTGACATATGATCCGTTGTATAGACAGGAACGGGAACGGCATCGCCGTTCACGGAAAAACGTATTTCAATATTGTTCTCAAACTCTCCGTTAAAACAGCGCACCCCCGACGTGACAACCGTATATTTTTCTCCCCCCACTTTCGTCTGGCAGCCGCCGCCCGCCACGTTGTCCAGTTCCTCGTCGGACAGCTCGCCGCTCTTGTTCAGCTGCGCGAAATATTCTTCCGCCTCTTCTTTCGTAAGTTTCACGCCGTTCTCTTCGGCAAGCGACACAAGCTCTTCCGCGCTCTTTGCCCCTTTTGCCTTTTCAAAAAGTTCTTTATCCATGCTTTACACTCCTTCATTTTTTGTTCTGATAAAAACTCAAAGTATAAATCCCGTATTCGGACAGCTTTTTATTTTGCAGATTTCCCGCAATAACCCAAACCGTTCTTGAATTTCAGGTGGCGGCAGAACCCGCAGCAGCCGTCCGATGAGAACGTGGCCCACGAAGTGCGCAACGACATATGATCCGTCGTATAGGCAGGCGCGCTGTAAGCGTCTCCGTTCATGGAATGGACCGTTTTCATATTGTTTTCATATCCGCCGTTAAAACAGCGAACCCCCGATGTGACAACCGTATATTTTTCTCCGTCCACTTTCGTCTGACAGCCGCCGCCCGCCACGTTGTCCAGTTCCTCGTCGGACAGCTCACCATTTTTCTTCATCTGCGCAAAATACGCCGCACCTTCCTCATCCGTCATCTCAATGCCGTTTTCTTTGGCAAGCGACAAAAGTTCCTCCGCACTCTTTGCCTCTTTTGCTTTTTCTAAAAGCTCGGTGTTAAATTCCATTTTTCTTATTCCTTTCTGTTTTTTATTTCCTTACTGAATCGATCAGAGGTTTTGTACCTCTCCCGATTCCCGCAAACGTCTTACATCAAAATTTTATGAAAAACATCCTGTTCGGTATAATTATGAAAAGACCTGTGCGCTCCGCATTTCGTGCATACGCCATCGACCATGTGCTGAAAGGTATCCCCTATTGCCGCCACGCGAAACGTTTCATTCTTACATTTATAGCATTGGAAATAACAACCGAACCCGATTTCCGGTCTGTAATACTTGAATACGTCCCCCACTTTCAAGTCGTTGTTGACGTGAGCAAGACCATGGGCCTGACAGCCGCCGCCCGCCACATTGTCAAGCTCCTCGTCGGAAAGCTCGCCGCTCTTGTTCAGCCGCGCGAAATACTCTTCCGCTTCTTCGCTTGCAAGTTCCACACCATTTTCTTTGGCAAACGACATAAGCTCCTCTGCGCTCTTTGCCTCTTTTGCCTTTTCTAAAAGTTCTTTGCTCAGTTCCATTTTTCAGTTCCTCCTGTTTTTTGACTTTTACATGAATTGTTTCACGATTTCGCTATGCCGCAGGCATTGCGTCATGAAAATTTTCTTCTGCCTATTGATACGCACGAAAATCGACGAGGGATAGTATTTTTGAAAATTTTTTAAAAAAGTGTCGTTTTCCCGACGTATTCCTCATCATCCAAGCGCTGACGGGCAACAAGTTCAGCGAATTTTCCTTTCCGGGCGATCAGTTCTTCATAGTTCCCGTCCTCGACGATCTTTCCGCCTTCCAGATAGATGATGCGATCGCAGCTGCGGATCGTCGAAAGCCTGTGCGCAATGACGATGCGCGTACATTTCAATTTGTCCAGACTTTCGGAGACTTTCTTTTGCGTAAGATTATCCAGCGCGCTCGTCGCCTCGTCGAACATCAGGACCTTGGGCTTGGGCGCGATCGCGCGGGCGATCATCAGGCGCTGGCGCTGCCCTCCCGAAACGCCTCCTGAGCCCTCGGAAATGATGGTATGCATTCCCATGGGCATTCTGCGGATATCTTCGGCGATGCCCGCAAGTTCGGCGGCCTCCCACGCGTCGTCCAGCGTCAGCCACGGCGCTGAGATGGTGATATTGGAAAACACGTCCCCCGAAAACAATTTTCCGTTCTGCATGACGACCCCGATCTTGCGGCGCAGCGATTTGAGATCGGTGCCGGAAAGGTCTTTGCCGTCATAATACACCGCCCCCTTCTGCGGGGTCTCGAATCCGAGCATCAGCCGCATGAGCGTGGATTTTCCGCAACCGGTTGCGCCCACCAGCGCAACGTACTGTCCCGGACGTATCTTCAGGGAAAGATTATCTACCACGAGCGGCATATTTTCGTTGTAGCGGAAACTGACGTTGTTGAGCTCAATCCCGCCCGAAAGGCGCTCGATCACGCGCTTGCCCTCCGAAATTTCCGGACGGGCGTCCAGAATAGGCTTGATCATTTCCAGCACGGGTTTTATGTTTGCGATCGTCAGCGCGATACCCGCCAGGGACATAAACGCGCCCGAAACCATGCCGTACGCGGTATTGAACGCATAATAGTCGGCAACGGTAATGCCGCTCGTGACCGCGAAATAGTACATCGCGATCGTTCCGGCCAAAGAGATTGCCGTGGTGATCACGCCGTTGAATTTCAGAAAAGCGGGCGGATTATATTGCAAACGCGCCGACGCGGCAAACTGCTTTCCCCACTTTGCGTAAGCGCGCTTCTCCGCTCCCGCCAGTTTGATCTTCTGTACTCCCGAAATGAGCGCATAGGTAAGACCGCTCTCCTCCGCGCCGAGTTTCATCTGCTGCCTGCTTACCCGCAATTGCGCGAACGTCGTGACGACGGAAACGACGATAGTCGCCGCGATCACCAAAAGAGCGGGCACCACCAGCGCGGGCGCATAGGCAAAAATCTGCCCGATGTACACCAGCGAAAACACCGACGTCAGTCCCGTGGAAAGCACGGCGGAAATGAGCATGTTGCAGAGCGATTGCACGCACCCCGCGCGCGAGGAAAGGTCGCCTGCGCTGTACCCTTTGAAAAAATCGGCGGGAAGGGACAAAATGCGCATCATCGTCGCCGCCTGCACGGACAAACCCATTTTTGTATTGATGCGGGCCATCAGAAGGGATTTCACGCCGCCGATCAGGATCGAACTGAAAGACACGCAGATCATGAAAACGGCGATCGCCGACAGGAGCTGCAGACTGCCGCTCGCCAAAACGGCGGAAAAGAGCAGGTTCGTCAGTTTGGGGGTGAAAAGCCCCACCAGCGTGACCGCCAGCGTCGCCAAAGCCGCCAGCGCAAAATCGGTGACCGACAGCGATTTCACTATATGTACCGCCAGGTCTTTCATCCCGATCTTTTTGAGCGGGAAGGAAGCGTAAAAGGCAATCGCCTCCGCTTCAAAAAGTTCCTGCGTTTTTCTGCCGACGCGCACCCTTTTGCCCTTTTCTCCGTCAAAATAAGTGTATCCCGCAAAGCCGGACGGAATCAGGGCCACGGCGGACCCGTCCGATTTCTTTACGGCGAGCATCGCGCCGACGGCATCTTTATACCAGCCCTTTTCCAGCCTGACCGTGCGGCGCATGATTCCGTGCGGGCGCAGAAGGTATTCCAGACGCTCGTTGATATCCTTCACCGAATCCGGCACCTCGCACGGCTTGACGCGGTAATAGCGTAAAATCTCGTCGACGGCGTTTTTCGTCTTTTGCTCGCCGCTGTTGAGCGCCGAGAGCTTCTCTCCCGTCACGGCGCCCGCAATGCCCGCAAAAGCCTCGGCAAACAGTTCGTCGTCGTTCTGTTTTCTCTGTTTTATCTGTTCGTCAAACCATCCCATACGCTCTCCTCAATCGTTGGAAACGAGTTTTGTATATGCGCCGCCCAAAGCATACAGCTGCTCGTGCGTCCCGCGTTCCACGACTTTGCCGTTGTCCATCACGATGATCTCGTCGCAGTCCCGCACGGTGGAAAGTCTGTGCGCCACGACAATGCAGGTGATGCCCCTTTCTTTGATCGAATTTACGACTTCGTATTCCGTTTTTGCGTCCAGAGCGCTTGTCGCTTCGTCCATGATGATGATGGTCGGATCCTGCGCCAGAACGCGCGCGATCTCCATGCGCTGGCGCTGTCCGCCCGAAAAATCCTTGCCGCCTTCCGTGATTTTATATTGGTATCCGCCCTCGCGCTGCATAATGTCCTCGTGCAATTTCGCGTCGCGCGCCGCCATGATCATCTCGAAATCCTCTATGGACGAATCCCACATCTTGATATTGTTGGCAATGGTATCCTCAAACAGGATGATATCCTGGTCGACGACCGCCAGAGAACCCGTAAAAACGCTTCGGTCGATGGCGGAGATCGGCTTTCCGTCGAACAAAATCTCCCCGCTCCAGGGCTTATACAGGCCGGAAATCAGTTTGGACAGCGTGGATTTTCCGCAACCGGAGGGGCCCACAAACGCCACGCGGCTGCCCGGCTTTAACGTCAGATTGAAATTTTCGATGAGCGGCGCCGCAAGTCTGGAATATCCGAACGTCACGTTTTTCATTTCCAGCAGCCCAGTCAGTTTGTCGTATTCGACGTCTTCCTGCCCCTCCGGAAATTCAACGTCCGCAGGATACTCCATCACGTCCTCCACCCGTTCCATTTCCGTGCGCATCTCCTGCAACGTCTGCCCGGCGGAAATAAGTTGTTCGGCCGGAGCGAGAAAGGACTCCAGAAAGCCCTGAAAGGCCATGATCATGCCGACCGTAAACTCTCCCTGCATAGTCAGCCATACCCCGATGATCAGGACGGCCGTACCGGAAAGCTCCGAAACGAAAGACGGGATCAGCCCGAGATATTGATTGAGCCGGGAAAATTTCACCTTTTGCGTATTGACGCTCGCCTGATACCCGGCCCACTTTTCAAAGTAACCGTTTTCGGCGCCGCTCGCCTTGATCGTTTCGATCATCTCGATGCCCGCGACCGACGCGCCCGCAAGTTTGCCCGCGTCGCGCATCTGCACGCGGGTGATATTGATGCGTTTTTTGGAAATCAGCCGCGCCACGATCATATTGACGAAAATGGAACCGATCCCCACAAGCGTCAGAATCCAGCTGTACCGCAACATGACGACGAGATAAAACACCATCATGATCGTATTCAGCGCAAGCGGGGCAAACGTGTTCACGAGATTGCCGGCAATGCTCGCGTTTGAATCTTCCCGTTGCTGAATGTCTCCCGCCATGCGCTGGGAAAAGAACTCCATCGGCATGCGCAGAACTTTCCACATGAAGGACGCGCTGCCCGTCACCGACATTTTTCCGTTGATCCGCATCGACCATACCGCCTGGATCCACGCCATAATCAGCTGTACGACAGCCATCAGAACGAGCGCGCCCAGAAACGGGTATAGCCAGTCGGGATTTTCCGCCGTCAGAAGCCGATCCAAAAAAATGCGCGAAAAAGCCGGCTGGATGATGCCGATCAGAGAGGTGATCACCGTCGTGAGTATGACAAACGCGACCGCTGCCCCCGCTCCGATCAGGCGCTTTTTCGCAAAGGCGAGCATGCTTTTGGGTTTTCCGCCCGGCTGAAAATCTTCGCCCGGCTCGAACATCAAACAGATGCCCGTAAACGATTCGTCGAACGTCTCCATCGAAACGGCATAGTTGCCCTTCGCGGGATCGTTCAGGTAAGCCTTATTGCCCTTAAAACCGTTCAGAACCAGGAAATGATTGAAATTCCAGTGTATGATGCAGGGGAATTTTCCGTTCTTTTTCAGATCTTCCGGTTCATAGCGGTATCCCTTGGCCACCAGCCCGTAACTGCGCGCCGCTTTTAACACGTTTTTTGCGTTTGAACCGTCCCGCGAAACGCCGCAATCGGCGCGAACCTGTTCCAACGGCACCCATTTCCCGTAATACGCCAGGATCATCGTCAGCGAGCCGGCGCCGCATACCAGCGCTTCCATCTGCATGACGACAGGTACTTTCGCCGCTCCTTTGGTCAGCGGCGACTTGATTTTTATCTTCTTTTTCGTATCCATTGCACAGCCTCAATTAAAGACGAACGACAGGGGCGAAACGCTGTCCACAACGATCTCCGCGCCGTATACGCCGTCCGCCAGCGCGCCGTCCAAAACGACTTCGTACACCCACTCCCCCACCTGCAGGCCGCCGACATACAGGAGATATTCGCTGAATTTACCGCCCTGTTCCACCGCGACGGGAGCCGCGGACACGCTTTGCACCGTAAACTCGTTTTCACCGATCCGCACGGTCATGCCGCCTTCCACTTTTTCCGCATCCGCCTCTTTCACATAACAGACGACCGAGCCGCTTTCGGCAAGAGCGGCCGCACTCACCTTGGTTTCCAGTCTGCCCAGTACGCCCCACACGCAGACGCCCGCAAGCAGGATTATAATCGCCGCAAGCGTCATCCAGACGGACGGATTGGATATGCGTATGTAATCGTTTAACTGTTCGGGGGAAGATACCTTTTCGACGCTCTTTTTGCGAAAAATCTGTTTCTCCATGCTTTTTCTCCTTTCTCTTCAAATTCGTTTTTTGATGCGAAGAATATTTTGTCCGTCCCTGTATTCATAGGAAATATCGTCCATGCTCTTTTTGACCATGTACACGCCCAGCCCGCCGATTCCCCGCTCTTCCGCCGACAGCGTAATATCGGGATCCTCTTTTCCGAGCGGATCGTAAGGCACGCCGTTGTCGATAAACGTAATGATGACGCACGGTTCTTCATCGACTTCCACGCGCACGGTCGCAGGCCCGACGTCCGGATCGTAGGCATAATGCGCAATATTTCCGAACAGTTCGTCGATGGCAATGTCGATCTGCATCTGAATTTTCGGCGGACAGCCCGACTGTTCCAGCTGCGCGTTGACGAACTCCGTAACGGTTGCTATGTTTTCCACCGTCGCGTCTACGGTCAGTTCTTTCATTGTTCCTCCTCCTTTATGCCCGGCGTCTTTTGTCTGAACTCCAGGCAGAGCATGGTAATATCGTCAAACTGCGGCGCGTCCTTCACAAACGCATCGATATCCCGTTTGACCGCTTCGCAAATTTCCTGCGGCGTATCCGCGCCGTGCGCGCAAAGCACCCTTTCCAGCCTTTCCATACCGTACAGCCCGTTTCCGGCGTCCGTCGCCTCCGTCACGCCGTCCGTATATTCAAACAGCTTATCCCCTTCGTTCAGTTGCAGTACGCCGGCGCGGTAACGCATTTCCTCCATGCCCGCCAGAACGAAGCCGGGGCGTATTTTTTCGGCGCGGAAAGTATTTTTCCGACCGATAAACGGCATTTCGTGTCCCGCGTTCACGAAGCGGAATTCCCCCGTCCCGAGATCGAGAACGCCCTCGAACGCCGTTATGAACAGTCCTTCGCTGTTGCTCTCGCACAACAGCCGGTTGACTTCCCCGAACACTTCGCCGAGATCCCTGCCCGGCGTCGTATGATCTTTGATGAGCGTTTTCCCGATGACCATAAACAGCGCGGCGGGTACCCCTTTCCCCGAAACGTCCGCCATTACAATGGCCAGATGACGCTCGTCCACCATAAAGAAATCGTAAAAGTCGCCGCCCACTTCCTTGGCAGGCGTCATCGTCGCATAGATATCGAACTCCCTGCGCTCGGGGAAAGCGGGGAAAATGCAGGGAAGCATGGAAGACTGAATGTGACGCGCGACGTCCAGTTCCGCGCCGATCCGCTCTTTTTCCGCCGTCACTTCTCTGAGATTGTTTACATATTCCCGAATGTTCAGTTCCATTCTTTTCAACGAGTCGCACAAGAGCCGCAGTTCGTCTCGCGAACGCACGGACAGCGTTGCGATGGACGACGAAAACTCCCCGTCCCGGCCGCCGGATACAAATTCGGCGGCAGCGCCCGACATCCTCTTGATCGGACGGACAAAAACGTAATTGAACAGAACATAGTACAGCACGGCAAATACGGCCGTGACGCCCGCCAGTATAAGAAGGGTGCTGAGCAGATAATTCTGCCTGTCGCGAACCACGCTGTCCATCGATATATCCGCGCACACATAGCCGAGCAATTCCCCGCTTTCGCTCTTGTACGGATAGGAAATGCTGATGATCCAGCCGTACTCCTCGTCCGAAATGACGGCGGGCACCCTGTTCCCCGCCACCAGGTCTCCGACGATGGAATCGAAACTCCCTTCGTAATATTCCATAAAAAAGCCGTACGGACAGGCTTCCTCCGATTCGTCGGTATCGAACAGAAAGTAAGAACCCTCTTCGGTTGGATAAATCATGTACAGGTACAGTACGTCGTTGCTGTTTTTGATGTCTTTCAGTAACGAGAGGACGTCCTGATACTCCTGCGTCTGCATGACGCTTTCCTCCCCGTCAAAAACATCTTCCTTGAACGCGCGCATTTGCTCTTCGTCCATCAGGGCTATCGCCGTCCGCGCGACGTTATTGCCGAGCGTTTCGTAATGCTCGTTCATGGCATTCCGGTAAGTAAAATAGCTCACGCATACGATTATGGTGCTTAAAACCAGCACCAGAAAAACGATGGCAAGAACCAGTTTCAACCGCAATGAAATCATTCTCTGTTTCATAAATCTTCCCTCTTAAAACGTGACCGTAAGAGTATTGAACCCGACTTGCGGCCGATAATAAAAACTTTTCGCCTTGCTTCTGATGATTCTCAGCCCGATCTCGTCCTCTTCGGACAGTTGCGTCAGATCAAAATGTCTGGCGTTATCGCGGAAATGCAGAACGCAATCCTCGCCTTTCCGGTAAATCAAAGTGAATTGCAGCACAACCGTATCTCCGTTTGCCGCGATCAGGCGAAACACCTCGTCTGCCGACAGAGAGATGAAATAACTCCTCTTTTCGGACTCTCCCTGCGCGGACAGAAAGCCCTGCACGCGCTCGCACAGATCGGAGATTTCCTCCGGCTTGCCGATAAAAGTTTCCGAAAAAACGGAGGAACCGTCCTCTTTGAATATCTTTCTTCTGCCGGCAACCGAAGCCGCGACGGCAAATGTCGCCGCCTCCGCGCCGAGAAAGCAATACCAGAAAACCGGATAGCCGCCCGATGAAAACAGCCCCGCAAACAACAAAAGAAGGACAAAGGACCGCAGGGCGGTAATCAGATAGGACACCTTTTCCGAGGCGATGCTCTGAAAATAAGCGCCGAGCGCGCCGTTCAGGCAGGCAAACGCCATGCTTGCCATATACAGGCGCATTGCGTAGGCGGCTTCCTGCAAATAATCGGCCGAAATCCCGAACAGGAAACAGCAGGAAGGCGCCGCCAGCGCCAGGCCGCCGCCCAATACCGCCGTAAGCGCAAAACAGGAAATTCCGGCAAGGCGCAGGCTGCCGCGGATCCCGGCCGCGTTGCGTTCGCTGTAAAACGTGGAGACGAGCGCGATCAGCGCCATGCTTGTTCCTTCGGTCACGGCCGTGACGATGCTGCCCAGATTATATACGACGTCGTACACCGCGACGCCCCATTCCCCGCCGATGTTCAAAAGGATACGGTTGATTACAAGCACCGTTACGAACTGATAAAAATAGACTGCGCCCGTGGAAAATCCGGTAAAGAAGGAACGGGCCGCGATTTTCAGGCTCGGTTTTCCGCAGTTTCGAAAACCGAGCGCCCCTTTTCCCCCGACAAAGTGTACAAGACAAACGCATTCCATGACGATCGCGCCGCAAAGCGTGGAGCAGACCGAGCCGATGACGCCCGCCTTTAACACGACGATAAACAAAAATCCGAACGCGCAATCGCACAAATTCCCCGCGACCAGCGCGGCGGAAGCGAGCCTGGGATTCCCGTCCGCATACACAAAATACTGCAAAGGCGCCTGTAAAAACAGAACGGGAGACACCGCAAGCATCAGCGTTACATAAGAGCGCATTTCGCCGTTCCCCTCCGCGCCCAACAGCCGGATGAGCGGATCGCGCAGGATCAGGCCGAGCAATACGATAAGAACGATTCCGACAAAGTCAAAAAACAATGTGCTGAAAAAGATATTCCGCGCTTTTTTTTCTTTTCCCTCTCCCAGCGCGGCGGCAAAATGAACCGCTCCGCCGGAAGCCATGCCGATGCTCAGCGTGCTGAATACCATATAGATCGGGTAGGCCGCCCCTATCACAAACAGCCCGTTCTCGCCGATGCTCCTGCCGACGTACAAACTGTCCGCAACCGAACCTACGGCAAGCGCGAGCGAGCTGAACAGGGCCGGCAAAAAGAATCGCCCGAACAATTTTTTTACAAACATAGTGTCCTGTTTCATTTACTGCCTCAACTCGATCGTGTAAGAAGGGATGATCTGCGCTTTCAGCGAACGCTTGAACGTCCTCAAACCGGCTTCCCCCATATCGTCTTCCAGATTCGTGTATCGATAGCGTTCCGCAACCGCGTCCGAACAGCTGCGGACGGTGAAGAGAGACGCACCCCGAACTTTTTCCGTACATTTGCTGAAATGCCCCTGCAGGGTATTTTCATCTTTTTCCGAACCGATCGCAAACCCGACGACATCCCCGCGGCGTACCAGCACCCCTTTCAGTCCGAGTTCAAAAAAATTGCGGAAGGCTTCCCGTTCGGCCTCGCCGTCCGCACAGCCTGCAAGGCGGCATCGCTCGGACAGGGCCGCCGCTTCCGCCACATTCTGCCGCGTGATCGGCTCCGCGCAGGGCGAAGGGTCCAGATTCATGTAATGATGCAGGTCGTTCCTTCTGCGCAGCAATGCCCCGCCCGGCAAATCGTGCAGTTTATCATTTTCTATCAGATAATCGCAATCGTCCTCGCTGAGGCCGCAGACCGATAAAGGAAATTCCCGCAACGCGATCTCTTTTGCCCGTTCGTCGCAAAAGCGCAAAATCGCGTCCCCGTTTTTATACAGTTCCCGCAGAAAATACGCCGCTTTCCCGGACGAACAAACGGGAAAAAAGCAATACCCCTTCCCTTTGACCGCAAAGAAATCTTCCCCGACGCAAACGGACAGTCCCAGCTGTCTCCGCCAACACCACAGCAGAGCAAAAGTATAGTCCGAAAGCGCGGGCGCATATTTTCGCCGCGTCCGTTCCATTTCCTGCCTGTCGGAAAGGCGCAGTTCCCGAAAATAAAGTTCTTTTTTCCGGCCTTCCTCGTCCGTCACCCAAGGCACGCCGTTTTCGTAAACGAGGCAGCCGTACCCCGCGAATGCACGCAGTTTTAACGAGCGGACGCAAGTTTCTTCCCCCTCCCGCAACGTGCGTTCGGAATCCCCCGGTTCCGGCCAATAGTCCCCCGCGCCCTGCGGCCGCGCCTCCGCCCAATATTTTTTCGGCTCGCGCAAAAAATTTTCCAGCAGGCGAACCGCTTCTGCCCGTATCTTTTCCCCGAGCGTGAGAAGCGTTTCCCCTTCCGAAAGCGGTATTTCCTTTTGCAGAATGATATCTCCCTCGTCCAATTTTCCGGACAGTTTATGCAGCGTCACCCCGGACGGTCTGCCGCGCAGAATGGCGGTCGGCATAGGCCACGGTCCCCTGCCCTCGGGGAGGAGCGCAGGATGCAGATTGACCTGCATAAACGCATCCGTTACGGGGATTTTCCAAGGATACCCCGCGGTGACGGTAAGTTCTGCCCCCGCCTCCCGCAAGGCGTCCGTATCCTGCTCTGAAACGCGCGTCTTTTGCAGGGGGATTCCCCGTTCCCGCGCCAGGGAACAGATTCTTTCCGTACGGTCATAGGCATCCCCTTCCGTCGTAAAAATCTTAATCACTTCATGCCCGCCTTGCAGCAGGACTTCCAGACAGTCCGCCAAAGCGTCCATACCAAAATAAGCTGTTTTCATCAAAATATTTGTCCGTAAATACAAAGCAACCGGTTATTCTATGGTCAGGATATCCGAAAAACCCGTGATTTCAAATACCTCGGAGATTGTTTCGTTTACGTTGCGGATCACCATTTTCCCCTGTTTGTTCATCACTTTCTGCGCCGCCAGCAACACGCGCAATCCTGCCGAAGAAAGGTATTCCAGATTCGCAAAATCCAAAAAAAGGCTTTCGACTCCGCCAATACTCCGTTTCAATTCCGTTTCAAGCTGCGGGGCAGTCGTCGTATCCAGTCTTCCCGCAAGCGCAAGCGTTAATTTCGTGCCTTCCAAAGTCTTTTCGATTGTCATGATCTTTTACCTCTTTTTTATTTTTACAAAAAATCGCGAGATGCGTTTTTCCCTTCCGCCGCAGGTGCTTCCGGGCCGAAAACAGCCGTCCCCTTTCGTCGCGCTCCCTGCCGCGGCGCGGACAACCGCATACGGGCGTGCGGGAACAAGGCTTTTTGCGGACGACAGCCCCGAAGTCCCGCTCTTTTCCGGCAAGATTTGTTAAAAACCTCTCTTTACCGATCGTTTTCCCGCCCGGAAATTTAATCTACGCTTTATTGTATCATATAAAAATTCCCGTAAAAAGAATATAATACCCGCCGGCCGAAACCTTAACAATTCTTTACAAGTATATTGAAATAATATCCTTATGCAACTTGCACGAAATTTTTTTATTTGATATAATATAACTATAAACAGACAGA
>ERZ1090866.377-NODE-377-length-16603-cov-10.399202_pt1 | contig 16603 bp, 7 predicted proteins | sample MGYA00478477_ERZ1090866 | MGnify/ENA primary metagenome ERZ1090866 (study PRJEB33644, sample SAMEA5815737) | chicken gut metagenome | biome: Chicken; feature: Gastrointestinal Tract; material: Caecum | place: Ireland | collected 2019-01-01 | study: A study of the... | reverse complement strand
AAGTTGCCCATCGTGATATGCGGGGAGCGGGCGCAGAGCAGTTTCGCTCCGTCTTCAAAGCGTTCGCAGCGGATCTGCCCCGGCTTTAATTCGCTTGCGATGTCTTCGCCCGCGAGAAATTTTAACAGTTCGGGGCCATTGCCGAAGAGGGTGCCGTTGGTGCCGTTCAGAAGGATATGCCCGCGCTTCAACCGCTCTTTCAAACTGCGCACAACGTCGTCGCGGAAGTTGGCATAGAGCGCTGTTTCGTCAAAGTGCGGGCAGTGATGTAAAAGCGTGAAGATGACGTCCGCACGTTCCGCAAGCCCGTCCATGTGTTCTTCTTCGCCGTCTTTCTCACGGGCAAAGGCGTCCGTAAAGTGATAGCGCATGAAGTCGGTATCCTTTCGCAAGAGGGCGATATATTCGATGCTCGGCTGTAAAAGAATACGCACTTCCTCTTCGGATAAGGAGAGCGTGTTCAAAAGCTGGTAGCTCGATTGCACCATCTTCCCGTGGAAGAAGCGCGTGGGCTTATCCCATTTGACTACGCCGAAAGTGCCGTCCGTATGCGCAGCCCATTGCCGGATATTTTTCTCCGTCAGGCCGCCCGCGAATTTGAGATATTTCAGGCTGTTCGGCGTCGTTACCATGACGATCTGATTGATATCCTCGGCAAGCGTGACAAAGCCGCGCGCTTTCAATGACTCTAACGTGATATGCTTATCCGCAAACCATTTCTGTAATTTAGTGCGAAAAGCGCACGATTTGAAGAACTTATTGCGGAGGAGCAGCATATGCTTGTCCGCATAGTTTCCCTCGAACAGGCTCTCGTCCAAAAGACTCTCGCCGTCCCAGATGTCGTTGGCGATCTGTGCTTTCTTCTGCTCGGCACAGAGAGCGCCGTCTTTGATCTCCACAGAAACGACCTCTTCCGTGAACACGCTTTGATAGTCCGGCACAAAGAGGATGCCTTCGAGCGGGATATCTATTGTGCCTTTGATGGAGGAAAGGGAAAGCGCTTTATACGATTCCCACGAGGCGAGGTCTGTTTGCGGTTTCAAGCCGCATTCGCTCCACTTGCGCATGGCGCGGAAGAGGCGCTCGTCGATAAACAGACACTTGCCCTCCCGCGAGCTGCCCGCGCTGCGCTTGTATCTTACATAATGCACGCCGTTTACGCAAAAACCGTTCGTGTAAAAATGCTCGCGCAGAGCTTTGAGATTGACGGTTTTGCCGTCTTGCGGCTTATAGATATAATTAAATTTTACGTTGACGACGGCAAGGGTATAAGCGTTACCGTACTTATCCGAAAATGAAAACTTTTTGCGGCAGATACGCTTATATGCCTTTTCAAGTTCCGCGCTGTCCAGCGAATCGTCCAACAGAACTTTGAGCAGTCGAAAATAGGCGTCGCTTTTAACTTCGGGCATTTTATACCCGACCGCAACGCCGTTTTCCTGTTCCTGTTTGTAAATATCCGCCGCCTCGACGGACAATATCCGATTTCCCTTTCGCATGCGTTTATTGTAGCATAAAAATTTTGATATGGCAATCTGTATTTTACGAATATAAGGGGGAAAGTGCAATATGAAAATGTCTCACTAAATAATACAGAAATTGCTAGCTGCTACGTCTTTCGGCGCATTTTAATTTCTGTTTGCCCGCACGCCTTACTGCCATTTCTATTTTTAACTCCGTTTCCTACATGGCAAAACCGCCCTCTTGCGAGAGCGGCTTTGAAGGTGTGAATAAAAATTATTTACCCGGCGTAAACGACTTTCGCGTCTGCCGTAGTGTTCCAGTTCGCCGACCAGCCTTCCGGCAATGCGTCCTCAGTATAAGGAACGGTTAGAGTCAAACCCGTACAGTGGTAAAATACCTGCCTGCCCATAACTTCAACTTCGGGCAAAGTAAATTCTGTAAGCGCGGTATTGCCGAACGCATAATCACCTATTTCTTTGACCGTACAATTTTCGTCAAAGACGATCTCTTTCAGCGCGCTTGCTCCGTAGAATGTTCTTGCCGCGATCACAAGTCCGTTGCTCGAACCGAAAGTCACCTTTTCGAGCGCTTTGCACTGGAAGACATCTTTTCCGCCTATATTTGTTGAGCCGTCTGCAAAAGATATTTCTTTCAATGACGAACAACCGAGGAATGCAAGGTCGCCGTATTCTGTAAGCGATGCAGGCATATGCAGCGTTTCAACGGCAGACGCATAGAATGCATATGTACCGATGCTTTCAAGCCCTTCGTTGAAATTGATGAATTTCAAAGTCGATGTCTTTACATCTGTTCCGTCTTCGGCGGAAACGAGCGTATGATTGTAATAGAAAGCATAAGCCCCGATTGATTTAAGCGAAGCGGGGAAATTTACTTCGGTAAGCGCTGCTATATAGAACGCATAATCGCCTATACTCTCTATTCCTTCTGCAAACGTAACAGAAGTAAGTGTTGGTGTTTCATAACTCTCTCCGCCTTCAATAGGTACGGCAGCCGCGCACTTATAGAACGCATAATCGCCTATGGTTTTCAATGTTTCGGGAAAGGATACAGAAGTCACCGCCGTTTCGCGGAAAGCATATGCGCCGATAGAAGTAAGCCCGCTACCGAACGTTACAGACGAGAGAGCCGTGCACTGCCAGAACGCCTGTTCGCCCACTTCATACGCTTTTCCGCCCGTAAAGGTGACATTCCTCAGCGCCGGATTCTGCTGGAACGCGCCCTTGCCGTACACACTGCCTGCAAACGTAACTTTTTCAAGCGTATTGTTACCGTAGAAGGCGTAATCGCCGACCTCGGTGAGCGATGCGGGAACGGAAAGTTCTTTGATGCCCGTTCCGCTGAACGCCTGTTTTCCAACGCTCATAAGCCCCTCGTTCAAGGTGAGCGTTTCAAGCGCGGAACAACCGCTGAACGCATAGTCGCCTATCGTCTTTGCCTTCATGAAATTTGCCTGCGTAATGCCGCTGTCACGGAAGGCATAACCGCCTACCGCTTCAACGCTTGCAAAGTCAAAGTTTTTCAGATTGATACACTCTTTGAACGCGTTGTCCGCTATGGAAATAATATTTCCGCATTTTACCGATTCTAACGCGGTGCAACCATAGAACATATAATCGGGTATTTCCGTGATTTGCGAGGAAAGCGTCACACTCTTAATCGCTTCATTTCCATAGAACAGGAAAGCACCGATCTCTTTAACGCTATCGGGAATGATAACTTCCTCAGCGGCAATGGAATCGAAAGTACTCCCGCCTATCTTTATAAGAGTTTCCGGCAGGGTGATGCCCGTAATATCGCTGCTGTTTTCTCCGAATGCGTTCTCTCCGATTTCAGTGAGAATATACTCCCTTCCGCCGTATGTCACGTTGCCGAGCGTCACATTTCCCGCCCATGCTTCGGTTGCGGAATTATCGTTGATGAGGTTCGCTGTTCCGTTCGGATCAAGCCTGTAATACAGTCCTGTTTCAGGTTCCACATAGTAGTAAACGCCGCTTTCGGATTCTCCGTTCCTCATTATTACGATCTCGCAATCGCCGCCGTCAACGTACCAACCGTCCTCATACTCCGTATTTTCACCTTCGATATAGATGATTATATCAGCGGAAGGATCTATGGCGCCCGCGCACACAAGTTTTACCGTCTCGGGGATGCGGATACTGCGCAAAACCACCCAACGGAGAGCGCCGCCCGCGATTTTCGTGACATTTTCCGGAATAATAAGATCGCCGTGCAGATCGGGATTAGCAGAAGAAATATCAAAGCCGAACAGTACGCCGTCTACGATCATCAGCCCGTCTTCGTCGTAAAGTTTCGGACAGTTATAGAAAGAATTGTTTACCGTCGCCTGCGCCAGCCCGCTGACGCTTTCGAGGTTTTCGCAATCCGCGAACGCACTCAACCCTAGATCAAATGACGTTTCGGGCAGCTTTACAGAGGTGAGCATATCCAGTGCATAGAACGCATACGAATCAATGCTTTCCAGTTTCGTCGCATTGGAGAGATCGACGGCGTACAACAGCACCTGTGTTCTTTCCCAGTCATAATAATTCGCATCCACCCAAGCGGGCAGACTTGCCGCCCCGCCGCTCCTGTCTTCAATATTTAAAAAAGCACTTTCGGAAACTTCTCGCAACATGCTACCTTCTTCCGTACGCAACGTGCGGATCCGGATCGTATTATAGTCGGCGTCTTCGCCGCTTGCATGCCAGAGAGAAGAATGCGCCGTAAAGTAGGAGTCCACGACTTCCATCTCTTTGGGAAGAATCAGGTCGCCGTCAAACCCGGAAGGAATATAGACGAGTTCCTTCTTGTCTTTGGAATAAACGACGCCTTCGAACAAAGTAAGTTCCTTATTATCTGTGCTCACATTTACCGTGTTCAAGCCACACGTTACCGCCGGCTCCCAGCCGTTCTCCTCATTGCCATACAAAAGGAAGTCAAAAGTTTCGCGCGAAATACCTGCACCGACGGTCATATCGTCGAGGTACGGCATATAAATATAGTCTTCAACTTTTATTACGGAGTCAGGAATCGTATAATTTGTACGCTCAGCAGGGAAAAGCAACAGCTCGGTCATATCCTTGCCGTACAGCACGCCGTCCACAGATGCCATATTCGGGTTATCCGCCGCAACTTCTACGTTGCTGACCAGGATGAGCGAACCCATTTCAGCATTAAATTTAGGCACGTTTTTGCCGAGATAGAGCGAGCCGATCGACATGTGGTCGAAAGCGCCGTCTTCGATTGCAGTTACGCTGTCGGGAATAACGAATCTTTCTGTGATACCCGAAATTATGCCAAAAACATCTGCGGGCAAAGTTTCAAGTCCGTCTGCAAGCTCGATGGGTCCGGTGTGCTTGGGTGCAAAGTACATGATCGTGTTCGTCGCTTTCCTGTAAAGCACGTCCGTTTTGCTGTACATATACGGGTTGTTTGCGTTCACAGAAAGACTCTGCAATTTACTCATATCGCTGAACAGTTCCGTATTCTGCAAGTTGATGCCTGCGCCGAACGTGATGGAGAGCATATCCGAGCATCCCGCAAAGGCGGTACTGTCCAGAATGCCTACGCTGTCGGGAAGGTTGATATTCGTAAATTCACAATCGGCAAAAGCATTCGCGCGGATCGTCGTGACCGTATTCGGAATAACGACCGTATCGAGCGGCTTGTTTGTAAACGAATTTTCGCCTATGATCACGATGCCGTCGGGGATCGCTGTTGCGTTTACGGTAGAGGCGATAAGGCGGTTATCTTCTACGCTTATCAGGCAGCCGTCGATCACCGTGAACTCCTCGTTGCTTTCCGGAATGGTTATCGTTTACACGTTGACGGGGAAGTGTGTGGTAAGGGTTCCGGCCTCGGTATATGATGCCGGCAGATGGATCGTCTGAATGGGACTAGTTTTAAGAGCGCTTGAACTTCCAAATACATAACCCGGAATATATTTGACAGTATCCGCAAACGTCACCGTTTCCAGAGCATTCATATAATAGAACGAATATGTCGCAACGACAGTAGTCCCTTCGCGCACGGTGACGGATGTCGTCGTATCGTCTTCAACTTTATCTCCTGTTACATAGGCAGTGTGTCCGAGGAATGCCGTTCCCCAGTAATAATTGCCGTCCGCATCCCGTTCGAGTTGTTCCCACATCTTCGGGCTATCCATAAATATATCGGCATAGACACAGTAAAGCGAATCTCCGGGGAAATTTATTTCTTCAAGGCTTTCACAGTCAGTGAAAACATCATAAGAAAGCTGCAACAAACCTTCCGGCAATACCACTTTTTTCAAAGACGTACAACCGTTAAAGGCATTATTGTAAATATAGTCGACCGTATCGGGAACGATCACTTCGGTGATATTTATGCAGTCCGCAAATCCGCTTGATTCAATCCTTTCGATTTCATCGCCGCCATAACGGGCGGGAAGGGTGACTGCCCCTGTGATTTCGTCCTTTGCATTGGAACGCACGCGCACAGAATAGCCGGACGAACCGCCCAGATCGAGGATCTCAAACAGACTGATGTCAATGGCGTCGCTCCACTTTGCATAGAAGGTAATATCGTTGTCTATCGTCATGGGCAGCGTCGCTTCCTGCGTATATTCGCTGTCTAAATACCAACCGAGGAAGTTGTAAACGGTGTCGCCCGTCTGACGGACCGGGAGCGGAAGAACGGTTATCTCGCGCCCCTGACTGACGGCAACGGGATTGCGCTCGTACCCGCCGCAGGTATCGTAAGTAATTACCGTGGCAGTCTTTACCCATTTTGCGGTAAGCGTGATATCCGTGGATGCTGTATCCGTTTCAAAATTCCAGCGCTGTTCTTCCACCGCCGAATACAGGGTATAATACCAGCCGTCGAAGGTATAGCCCGTCACCATTTTATTTTCGGGTCGCACGATGAGCCCGCGGTATGCGAATGTGGCGGTCATATCTTCAATACTGTCGAAATTATAATCGAACGTTACGGTAAGGTCGTCCTTCTTTTCCCAGCGGATATACACGTCGTTCTGTTCGTTTTTCAGCACGAACGGGATTTCATACACCGTTCCCGATTGAAAGTCGGACGTTTTGAAGTAGCCCGTTGCCTCGTATCCGGGTTTGCGGGGTAAACCTTTGTCCGAATAGAACGGCGCGGGATCGTGTTCGTTGAGGTTGGAAATGGCAATCGCTTCACCCTGAACGCCGTACATTACCGTTTCTTTTTCGCCGTTATTCGGGTGAACGGTAAGGCTTGCATAGACATCGCCTTCGCCCACTTCGACGTACACGGCATACAGCATGATCTCTTCCACGTCCGTTGTACGCACGGGAAAGAGAACAGCGTCGGAATAATTGCCGTATACCGGCTCAAAATTCCAGTAAGAAAATTTCAGTTCATGGTTCGCCCCGTTTTTATCAAGATAAGAGATATCCTTCGGGTTTTCGGGCTGGGTAAGCTCTTCACCCGCCGTTATCGTAATCGGGGCGAGTATCTCTTCGTCATAGTTGATATCGCGCGTATCACCCTGCAACATGGCGATCTTGAAATTTACCGTCACTTCGCGCGTACTCTCCCACCCGGCGTAAAAGCGGCTGTGCCCCGTTACCTCATAGGGGAACGAAGCCTTCTTCGTGCATTTTACGTCCGTGTACCAGCCCGTGAATGTATAGCCTACACGCTCGGGCTCGTCCGGTTCATCAAGTTCGGTACCGTAAAGATACGTCGCATAGTCGATGACGGGAGAGCCGCCGTTCACGTCAAATACGACCGCATAATTTTCATCCGACCATTGCGCATACAATGTAAGATTTGAGTTGACGGGCGTTGAAAAATCATAAGGCTCACCTTCGTATGTACTCGTAGTGAACCAGTCGATAAACTCCGCACCCGTTTTGGTCGGGTCGGCAGGTCGTGCCACGGTATTGCCCGCCTTTACTTCCACGGGGTTGATTGCCGTGCCGCCCACCGTTTCAAACGTCACGGTATAGGTCGTGCCGTTCCCGCCTCCGCCGCCGTCGCCTTTCGTCCCGCATGCTGCGAGCCCTGCGGCGCACGTGAACACCATTACAATAGCCAGCATGATAACCAGCAGTTTTCGTTTCATCATTTTTTACCTCCTGATGATCCGTCTGCAAAGGGCATTAAAAAAAGCGTGCCTTCAACCGAAGACACGCCCCGCATAAAGTATCTCCGATTGCTGCTACACAAACTTTCACATAACGGAAAATAGAGATACGAAATGCCTGTTCGTATCCGTTATGTGAATATTCAGTTTGTGTAGCGATTACAGTATATCACAAGCGGGCAGATTTTGCAAGAACAGCGCAGGTATTTGCTATAAAAAATAAGAGCGCCCCCAATTAAGGGAACGCCCGCAAAGAATGTATCCCTTAATCAGTTGCGTTCTAATTTCTTTTCTATGTACCAAATAAATGGGAAAAGAGGGATACACCTGTGCCGATGTAACCCATTCATTTGGTTTTATGAAATTAGAACGCATTTGCAGTATAGCACAAAAGCAGTTAAAAAGCAATGCTTTACAGCAAAATAGCCGCAATCTCTTCGATTACGGCTATCTAATGAAACCTGTTTTGTGATATTCTCCGATTGTGGTTTTTGTTGATTGCAAATCATCTTTTAGTTTACACAATCTGAATTGTCTTCCTCTTCTGCTTCGCTTCCTCTGTTCCGGTGACTATCACGGGAACATTAGACAAAAAAGAGCGGAGTCTCTGAGCCCGCTCTTTTCCTGACTTGCCCTTGGGGTGTATTCGCTATTTTTTGTTAATTATTGCCATCTCTATTGAATACACCCTTTGCGGAGGTCTTTTAATTTATCTCTATTGCCGTTTTATTCGTCATTGCCTTTTAGGTTGTTTTGTATCTGCGTTTTATTTTACATTGCCGTTGACTACATTCTGTGGCTTGCCGTTTATAAACGCCTTGATGTTTTCCGCAACGATATTTAAAAGACGGGCGCGCGTTTCGGCAGGCCCCCATGCTATGTGCGGCGTTATTATGCAATTCCTTGCCCCGAGAAGCGGATTGCCCTGCTCCATAGGCTCCTGGGTGAGCACGTCAAGGCAGGCTCCGCGTATTGTGCCCGAATTGAGCGCCTCGGCAAGCGCTGCCTCGTCTACCAGCCCTCCCCTCGCGGTATTTATAAGCACGGCGGACTTCTTCATTTTTGCAAGCGACGCGGCATTTATCATTTTTTCGGTTGCGGCTGTCAGCGGGCAATGGAGCGAGAGATAGTCGCTGCGCCTGAAAATCTCGTCTTCAGAGACATATTCATAGGGGCAATCCTTAGGCTGCGTGCGCGAATGTACCAAAACCTTCATTCCGAAGGCCTCGGCCACGCGGGCAACGGCCCTGCCTATGCTGCCATAGCCGTACACGCCGAATGTTTTGCCGAATACTTCGAACATTGGCCACTTGAAGTAGCAGAACGACTTGCTTTTTACCCAGTCACCCGCATCGACGGAGGCGCGGTAGTGGTCGGTGCTGCCCTCTGCCATAAGCAGCAGTGCAAACACGTGCTGGCATACGGCGTGTGTGGAATAACCGGGCACATTGCAGCAGACTATGCCGCGTTCGTTAAGGGCGGCAAGGTCAACATTGTTGTAACCCGTGGAGTACGTGCCCACATACTTTAGGTCAGGGCAGTTATCGATAAGCTTGCGCGTCACGTTGACTTTGTTTACGAGAAGCATCTCTGCGTCGCGCGTCACCTTAAGGATTTCCTCTTCCGTAAGGATGTCGTAGAATTTTACGTCGCCGAGCGCCTCTATTACAGAAAAATCAAGGTCGCCCACAGAGAGGGTGTGCGTGTCAAGTGAAACTATCCTGTATTTCTTGCCCGCGTCTTCCATTTTTTTCTCCTTTATATATGCGTTAATTGCGGCATATGTGCCGCTCTTTTTAATTTTTTATACCCTTTGAACCCCTCTTCTCATACGATATTTAGCCGCGCGCGGCCGACATTTTTTATTAACAATTTACAGAAGCGTAAACCTGAAAAAGTCGTTGCCTACGGGCGTCTCCCTTTCGAAAACGGCGGTATCACCCACGCCTTCGAGCACAAAATAGTGTGCAACGGCGCCCTCCATAAGCCTGAAGCAGAGTGCGTCGCCAACGATGTCGTCTATTACTATCCTGAAAAAATTAAGTTTGAATATCTCGTCGAGGATAAACTCGCCCTTGACGCATTCCATTACCTGCGTTCCGCCGTATTCGGCGTCGGCCGCCTCGGAGATGACCTCTGTTTTTAACTGCATGTATTTATTTTATCACTAATGGCGCAAGGGTGCAATCGTTAGCCGTTTGCGCTGAGAAAATAAATAAATATTCAGTTTTGAGCCTCTGATGGCCGCCCGTGGCGGTATATATACAAAAAAATTCACACACAACCTTCAAAAAAGCGGAAAGATGGCGTACTTTGCCCCGTTGCAGGGCAAAAATTTCAAATTTCTTTGTATGACTTCCACCCCAGCCAGACAAAATTTTTTGTTTTTTTGCCAATTTGCATTGACTTTAATTGCACTCAATGTTAATATATTCGGCGGCGCAGAAAAGGGCGGCAGATTTTCAGCGGAGACAGGGCGATGAAGGCCATAAATTTAGGCAACAGACGAGTGCTTTCCACCGTTTTAAAACTTATTATACCCGCAATGACGGCACAGTTTATAAACGTGCTGTATTCCATAGTGGACAGAATGTATGTGGGCAATATAGAGGGCGTGGGCGATATAGCGCTGGCCGCCGTGGGCGTATGCGCACCTATAACCACCCTTATCTCCTCTTTCGCGTTCCTTATAGGTACGGGCGGCGCGCCCATCTTTGCAATGGCGCTGGGCGAGGGCAGGGAGGATAACGCAAGAAAAATACTTACCAACGCCGCATACGCGCTGACGGCGCTTGCCGTTATAGTCGCGCTGTTCTTTGTTGTATGCGCAAAACCCGTGCTGTACACATTCGGCGCGAGCGACGCCACCTATACCTACGCAAAGCAATACCTGCTTATCTATTCTGCTGGCGCGCTCTTTTCAATAACGGCGACGGGGCTAAACCAGTATATAACGGCGCAGGGATATTCGGGAATAGGCATGCTGACCACCGTTATAGGTGCGGCAACAAACATAGGTCTTGACCCGCTGTTTATATTTGTGTTCAGAATGAATGTTGCGGGCGCCGCGCTTGCGACGATAATTTCACAGTTCCTTTCATTCATATTCGTATTTGTATTCTTAAGGCTTAAAGGCACAAAGATACGCCTTACCTTTGGCAGGGCGAATTTAAAAATAATAGAAAATATAATAAAGCTTGGCATCTCTCCCTTTATAATAATGGCTTCAGACAGCCTTATTATAATAGTACAGAACGCCATACTGCAATGGCGCGGCGGCGCGGACGGAGATATGTGGATAACGGTATCCACCATAGTTCAGGCGTATTTTTCGCTTATAACAATGCCGATGCTGGGCATAAGCTCGGGCTCGCAGCCCGTCCTGAGCTACGCCTACGGTGCAAAGAACGCTTCGCTTATGAAGCGCGCCGAGCTGTGGATAACGGTTGCCTGCTTTACGTTCACCGCGATAATGACGGTGCTTTCGCTGTTCATTGCGCAACCGTTCGTGGGCATATTCACGCAGAACACTGAAATTGCAGAGCGGTCTGTGTGGGGAATACGCGTGTTTATGGTCGGCGTTATACCGCTCGCCTTCCAGTATGCGTTTGTAGACAGCTTTACCGCGCTCGGGCAACCGAAGTATGCAATACTGCTTTCACTTGTGAGGAAGGTGATTTTCTTCCTCGGCGGCATAATCGCCTTCCCCATAATATGGGACGTCAGCGCAGTATTTTACGCTGAACCGTTTGCCGACATTGCTGGAGCGACGATGTCCACGATAATGTTTCTGATACTCTTCCCCCGCGTTGTAAGGCACAGAATTAACGGCGAAGACGATTTGAGAAAGCGCAGGTTCCGCCACCGCCGCCACAGCACGGCAGATTAAAATCTTTTTTTAACGCAAAAAATTTGCGCCGCATTTTGCGGGCGTTGAAAAGTTGAAGCTTGTTGTTCTTAATGATTTTAAGGCATTTAATTTAACATAAAGCCGCCGCGCACAGAATTTGTGCGCGGCGGCTGTTTTAATTAATTAAGGCATAGTACGGGGTGTTTTTATCATTCCGCACCGTATATTTTAATTTTTGAATTGATAGCACACTTCAGCAACACGGCATTGCCGAACGGCTACGAAGCCAACCAAAATGTAAGTGACAGAGCGCAGACCGCACGGCGACAATGTATTGCGAAGGTTATGTTGCAATCTGTGCCGCAAAATTTACGCGAGCCAAAAAACTTCAGAGAAACGAGCAAGACGCGGAGCCCGAGGAAGGCGCGAGGGAGCTTACTTAACCGTAAGTGACCGAGCGCAGACCGCACGGCGACAATGTATTGCAAAGGTTATATGAAGTTTTTTATCAGTACTTCGGCCGCGCCACATACGTCGTATGCAGCAACTCGTGCGCCTTGTGACTGTTGGGTTTGCCTAAGAACTCTTTATAGAGCATTTTTACGGCAGGCGGCTCGTCGGAAACTCTGTATTTATTGTCCATATCTGAGTAGTAGAGCGCGCTTGCCCGGAGAGTTTTGAGGTCGACGTTATTGCGCACCTCGTCGTGAATATAGGGCTGTCCGCCGCCGTTGATACAGCCGCCGGGGCAGGCCATAATCTCTACAAAGGTGTACTTCTTTCTGCCGCTCTTTATGTCCTCCATCACCTTGCGCGCGTTGCCCAGTCCGCTGGCTACGGCAACGTTTACCGTTACGCCGCCAAGCGTATATATAGCCTCCTTTACGCCCTTTGTGCCGCGCACCTCTTCAAACACTATCGGTTCGTCCGCATCGCCGAGCGCGCGTGCCGCAAGCCTTAAGGCCGCCTCCATTACGCCGCCCGTAGCGCCGAATATTGCACCGCCGCCAGACGCCTGGCCGAAGGGGTCGTCGAAGGAACTTTCGGGAAGGTTGGCAAAGTCTATGCCCGCCTCCCTTATCATCTTTGCAAGCTCGCGCGTGGTGAGCGCGGCATCGGTGTAGTGGCCGAGCTCGTCGCGCGTTATTTCAAACTTCTTTGCCGTGCAGGGAATTACCGAAACAACATACAGGTCTTCGGGCTTTATGCCCTCCTTCTGGCAATAGTAAGTTTTGAGGAGCGCACTGAACATCTCCTGCGGAGACTTGCACGAGGAAAGATTGGGTATAAAATCGGGATAGTAATGCTCTACAAACTTAACCCACGCGGGACAGCAGCTTGTGAACATGGGCAGCGTGCCGCCGCTCTTTACCCTTTCAACCAGCTCGGTCGCCTCCTCCATTATTGTAAGGTCGGCCGTTATATCCATATTGAAACACTGTACGTTGCCGAGCTGCTTTATAGCCGTGACCATCTTGCCCTCTACATTGGTGCCGACGGGCAGGCCGAACGCCTCCCCGAGGGTAGCGCGCACGGAGGGCGCGGTGAAGAACACCACCTTTTTGGTGTCATCCACTATCGCTCCCCACACGTCCGCCACAGCCGACTTTTCGTATAGTGCGCCGACGGGGCAGGCAACTATGCACTGTCCGCAGTTGACGCAGGGCGTAAACGCAAGAGACACATCGTACGGCGAGCCTATTACCTTTGCATACCCTCTGTTTTTAGGGCCTATCGCGCCTATGGTCTGGTGCTCGCAGGCGGCAACGCAACGGGTGCAGAGTATGCACTTAGAATTGTCCCTCACCACCGAGGGCGAGAGGTCGTCTATGGGCTGAATGTCGTGGTCGGTGCCGTACTCGTCCTCCTCGGCGTTGTATTCTAGCGCTAGCTTCTGGAGTTCGCAGTTCATTGAGCGCACGCAGGAGAGGCACTTCTTTTTGTGAGTGGACAGAATGAGCTCCACCGTCATCTTTCTGGACTTCCTGACTTTGGGAGTGTTGGTGCGCACCTCCATCCCCTCGGATACGGGATATACGCAGGCGGCGACAAGGCCGCGCGCGCCGGTTGCCTCTACAAGGCACATACGGCAGGAGCCTACGCACTGCACGTCCTTTAAGTAGCAAAGGGTGGGTATGCGGACGTTGGCTAGCTTTGCAGCCTGCAATATTGTTGAGCCTTCGGGCACGGAGACGGGTATGCCGTTAATTTTTAAGTTTACCATATATATTCTGCCCTCCTTACTTCTTTATGATAGCGCCAAATCTGCAATGCGCTATGCACTGACCGCACCTTATGCACTTTGCTGTATCTATGACGTGCGGCGACTTTACCGAACCGCTTATTGCCTGAACGGGGCAGTTGCGCGCGCACAGCGTACAGCCGCGACACTTATCGGTAAGAATGTAGTAGTTGAGCAGCGATTTGCAGACGCCTGCGGGGCATCTCTTTTCGTTTATGTGCGCCTCGTACTCGTCGAGGAAATGGTTCATTGTGGAGAGTATGGGATTGGGTGCAGACTGGCCGAGCGCGCACAGCGAGGAGCACTGCATATACTCCGCAAGGTCGCGTATGCGCTGTATATCTTCCGGCCTGCCCTTGCCCTCGGTTATTCTTGTAAGTATTTCAAGCAGGCGCTTTGTGCCTATGCGGCAGGGATTGCACTTGCCGCAGCTTTCGTCTGCGGTAAATTCAAGGTAGAACTTGGCTATATCCACCATGCAGGTATCTTCGTCCATTACAATCAGGCCGCCCGAGCCCATCATTGAGCCTATTGCCTTGAGGCTGTCGAAGTCCATGCCGGTATCTATGTATTTTGCAGGTATGCACCCGCCCGAAGGGCCGCCCGTCTGCGCGGCCTTGAACGCCTTGCCGCCGGGTATGCCGCCGCCTATATCGTAAATTATAGTGCGCAGCGATGTGCCCATCGGCACTTCCACAAGGCCTACGTTGTGTATTTTTCCGCCGACGGCAAACACCTTTGTACCCGTGCTGCCCGGCGTGCCTATGGACGAAAACCACTTCGCGCCGTTTAAAAGTATGGGCGAGATATTTGCCCAGGTTTCCACATTGTTTAAGACGGTAGGCTTGCCGAACACGCCGCAGGTGGCCGAGAAGGGCGGACGGGGACGGGGTTCGCCGCGGAAGCCCTCTATGCTCTTCATTAAAGCCGTCTCTTCGCCGCAGACGAATGCGCCCGCGCCAAGGCGTATTTCTATATCGAAGTCGAACCCGCTGCCCAGAATATTTTTGCCGAGCAGGCCGTATGAACGCGCCTGCTCAATGGCTATCTGCAATCTTTCGACAGCGATGGGATACTCTGCGCGCACATATATAAATCCGGTATGCGCGCCCACGCAGTAGCCCGCTATCGTCATTGCCTCGAGCACGCAGTGCGGGTCGCCCTCGAGTACGGAGCGGTCCATAAATGCGCCGGGGTCGCCCTCGTCGGCGTTGCACACCACATACTTTTCATTGCCGGGAGCGGCCTTGGATGTGGCCCACTTTATGCCCGTGGGGAAGCCTGCGCCGCCGCGCCCGCGCAGACCTGAGGCCTTCAGCTCCTCTATTACCTCGTCGCCCGTCATTGTAAAGAGCACTTTGGCAAGCGCCATATAGTCGCCTGCGGCAATTGCCTCGTCTATGCTCTCGGCGGCGATTACGCCGCAGTTCCTGAGCGCTATGCGCATCTGGTGTTTATAGAAAGGTATTTCGGCAAAGGGTATTATAGAGCCGTCCTCGTGCACGGTGCCTTCGTATAGAAGTTCCTTTACGATTTCGCCGCCCTTTACAAGGTGCTTTTCGGCAACCGTCTTGGCGTGTTCGGGCGTCATATGGGGATAGAACGCGCCTTCGGGATAGACTATCATTATGGGGCCGAGGGCGCAGAGGCCGAAGCAGCCCGTCTTTACTATAAGAATATCGTCTATGCCCAGCTCTTTGAAACTTTCTTCGAGCTGAGTTATTACTTTGAGCGAGTGGCTGGAAGTACAGCCCGTGCCGCCGCAGACGAGCACCTGCTTTCTGTAACCGGTGGCAGGCGCAAGTTTTTCGGCCTGCTCGCGCACAAGCCTTCTCACTTTTATCAAATCGGCAAGCTGTTCCGACTTTACATTAAGTTCTTCTACGGTCATCTCCTCACTCCTTTATGTATTTATCGAGCACGGCCTTCACCTCTTTTTCGGTGAGCCTGCCATACACCTCGTCATCCACTATCATGACGGGTGCAAGGCCGCACGCGCCTACGCAGCGGCAGCTGTCCAAAGAAAATTTTCTGTCGGGCGTGAGCTCGCCGCAGGAGATACGCAGCTCCTTTTCTACGGCCTCGAGTACCTTATCCGCCCCCTTTACATAGCAGGCCGTGCCGAGGCAGACGCTTATGCGGTGCTTGCCCTTTGGCTTTAACGAAAACTGCGAATAAAATGTTGCGACGCCGTAAACTTCGGCGAGCGGTATATCCAGCTCGTCGGCTATCATCGTCTGAACTTCTGCGGGCAGGTAGCCGTATATCTGGTTGGCCTTGTGCATTATGGGCATAAGGCAACCCTTTACCCCCTTTTCGGCGGCAATAAAGGACTTAAGCTCCTTTTCCTGCTCCTCTGTTCCTTCAAAAGTGAACTGTGCCATTTGTTTTGCTCCTGATTTTTACTTGCTTATTGCGCAGCTTTTTTGTGCGCAACTTTAAACGCGGCGGTGGCCGCAAACTTTCCATGCGGCATTCGGCCGCACCAAAACAGCCACGCAAAAGCGCAAGGCCTTTATGATATTCCGAACTTTAATTCGGAATGCTCTGCCGCCCGCCTGCGCAAAACTGCCATATAAAACAAACCGATAAAAAAATATCGAAACACCATTAAATTATATCACATATTTTGGCACATTACAAATAATATTCTTGTGCAAATTGTTAATTATTTGCAAAACCTTAAAAAGTTTTGAATTTGGGCATTTGTCTTATAAAACACCCCCTCTGCCTGCTTTTGCACACAGAAAGCAGAGATTTTACTGTGCCGGAGGGTTTCGGCGATATGACAATGCATACAAAATTGAAATGCGGCGGCGGGCAATAAATGTTGGGCAATAAGCGGCGGACAAAAATTAAACGCGGCGGCGGGCAAAACTGCCCCCCCCCCCGCCGCCCTAAAAAACAAGACCGTTTA
>ERZ1090866.376-NODE-376-length-16605-cov-11.292689_pt1 | contig 16605 bp, 9 predicted proteins | sample MGYA00478477_ERZ1090866 | MGnify/ENA primary metagenome ERZ1090866 (study PRJEB33644, sample SAMEA5815737) | chicken gut metagenome | biome: Chicken; feature: Gastrointestinal Tract; material: Caecum | place: Ireland | collected 2019-01-01 | study: A study of the... | reverse complement strand
GCCTTTTTATCGGCCGGATAGTTCCACCCGAGCGCCTTGAAGATCGGCTCGCCCCATAGCGCAGCTTATTATACTCCCGCACGATCCGGAGCGTTTCCTCGTCATAAGCCCACGGGTCGCATTGCGCGTGGGAGATATGAGACTTGTCGACCAGTTCCGGTCGTACCACCAGGTATCCAGTCCCAGCCCCATGAGCGACTGCAATTTCTCTTCGCGGTAGGCGATCTCTTTTCCTTCGAACACATGCGCCCCTTCCACGGGTTCTGGATGATCGTTGAACATTACCTCCACCCCGTGCGCATGCGCGAAATCCAGAAAGCGCTTCATATCGGGAAAGAGTTTGGTGTTGATATCGTATCCCCAGCCGTCGGCGCAGTCCCGCCAGTCGGTATCGATGACCATGTTGTCGAGCGGGACATCGTGCTTTTCATAATCGAGAATGAGCTGTTTCGCTTCCTCCTCGGTATAGGCGTAATACTTGGAATTCCAGCCGCCCAGCGTGGAAAGGCGCACGAGTTCGCTCCTGCCCGTCAGCTCCACATACAGGCGGCGCAGTTTTTTACAGTCTTTCGCGCAGAGGAGAAGATAGATATCCTGCACATTTTCTTCGACTGCGTACTCCCCCTTCCGCTCGGCGGAATACCCGCCCTCGGGGATGAAAATGCGCGGACAGTCGACGACGGCGAACACTTCGGGCGTTTTATCGAGCGGCGGAAGTTCTCCGCTGTTCTTCTGCATGCGATAGGTATAGACCCGCCTGCCGTTTTTTTCGAGCTTTACGCCCGAAAGGCTCCTGCCGTTTTCGGGAAGATACAATTCGTACTCCCCGAAACAGACGACGTTTTCCTCCTGCGAATAGCCGATATGCGTATCCGAGTATTGCACGCGGTCGGGGATAAAGAACGTATTTTCATCGCAAAAGCCGCCCTTCTCCGCGCGTTCGATGCGCACGATATCCTCACTCAAGATCTGTACACGAAGATTGCCGAAAATAATCTGTTCCATATGGCACCTTTTTTTGAGATAACTCAATTCTGAACAATTTTCTTTGTAAGACGGATATCGTTGACGCTCGCGCCAACCCGGATCTCGAACACACCGGGTTTTACCGTCCAACGATCTCTTGCCACGGAATAGTACGCAAATGCGAGTCTGTCCAATGTAAGTTCTACGGTCGTCTTTTCATGCGCTTTGACAAAAACCTTCTTGAACGCCTTTAATTCCTGATACGGACGATACACTTCTTTCGTGATTTCGCGCACATACACCTGCGCGGCTTCCTTGCCGTCCACGTCCGATACGTTTTCGATTTCAAACCGCACCTTTACGCTTTCCCCGACACGTTCGACCGTTAGGTTGTTGTATCGAAACACCGAGTAGGACAACCCAAACCCGAACGGAAACAGCACGGGAACGTCGAAACTATCAAAATAGCGGTAGCCCACGTTCAGCCCCTCGCTGTACACCATCACCGCCTCGTCGCGATAGGCGTTTTCGGAGGGCACGTCTTCCAGGGATATCGGGAAAGTTTCCGTCAGCTTCCCGCTCGGGTTGACTTTCCCCGTCAACACTTCGGAAACGGCTTTATTGACAAACTCTCCGCCGTACCCCGCCCACACGATCGCGTCCGCTTCGTCAATCCAATCGCTCATATCGATCGCCGCGCCCGCATAGACAACGACGATGAGCTTTTCGCTCGCGCGTGCCAAGGCATGGATCGTCTCTTCTTCCTCTTTACACAATTTTATCTGCTGCCTGTCCGCTCCCTCGTATTCGCAGGTATTTGGTTCTCCCACGCACAGAACCGTGTAATCCGCGGCGGCCGCTTTTGCGACGGCCTCCTTCAGATTTCCGAGATTTGCCTGATGTCCGTTCACCTCACATACACTCTCCGCGTACTCCGCATTGACGCCTTCATGCTTGAACGCCTCCTCCAGCGGTTCGAATTCCCGTTCGGGATATACGTTGGAAGAGCCTCCGCCGAAATAGTAACGCCGTGCCGCAGCACCCGTCACGATCACTTTCCCGCCGTGCAGAGGGAGAACTCCGTCATTTTTAAGCAGCACGATTCCTTCTTCTTCGATTTTTAAGGCGACCGCCCTGCGATCTTCCGGTTTCATATCGATCTTGCGCAGTTTACTCTCTTTCTCGCATCTGTCGGCAAGGTCAAGCACTCGCTGCGCGTTTTCGTCCAGCCTGGCGGGATCGAGTTTATCTGCCTTTGCGAGCATCTCCCGTTGGTGATCCGCATTGTACGGCATCTCCAGGCTCAGCCCTGCATTCATACTTGCCTCGCTGTTCTTGACTGCTTCCCAGTCCGATACGATCAGACCGTCAAAACCAAATTCCTTTCGCAAAACGCCGTACAGTTTTGCGTTTTCGCTCATGCGCACGCCGTTGACGAGGTTATACGAACACATCACCGTCCAGGGCTTCGCCTCGCACGCGATCTCAAACGGGCGCAGATAAATTTCCCGCAATGTCCGTTCGTCCGCTTCCATGCTCGCCCAATGCCGTGATTTTTCGCTGTTGTTGCAGCAGAAATGCTTGAGCGAGGTGCCGACGTGCTTGCTCTGCACCCCCTTTATGTATTCCCTCGCGAACGTTCCCGCAATGTACGGGTCTTCCGACAAGTATTCAAAATTTCTGCCGTTCGTCGGCAGACGCTTAATGTTCACGCCCGGCCCGAGCAGAATATCGACATTTTGCTCGATGCAGTCGTTGCCCAAGCTCTCTCCCAGCTTATACGCAAGATCTGTATCCCATGTCTGCGAAAGCATCTGGAAAGAGGGATACGCCACTGATTTGATGCAGTCCTGCTGTTCGGTCGTCATCCTGTCGAGGGGCTGACGCAAGCCTATTGGCCCGTCCGAAACCACGAATTTATATATCTGTCCGTCCGCGTCATAATTCGTCCAAAAATCCGCGCCCATCAGAAGTTTTATTTTCTGTTCTTTTGTGAAATTTTTTACAGTTTTCATATTGCTCCTTATAACTTCTTGAAAATATCGTTTGCCTGCGCGAGCATGGCGGGAAAGTCGGAAAGTTTCATCTTCCCTTCCATGTCGCGAAATTCCGCCATGAATTGCAGCGTTTTCGGCTCGCCCTTCATCCACGCGATTTCGTTGCCCGTGAAAATGCCACCAAACACTTCGTTGAACGCCTGCACCGCCTTCGGGTGCTCAAACACCTCCAAGACCGTGCTTTCGGGCGTAAAAGGCTCTGTATAGAGTTCCTCCGAATCACGCTCAAAGGTATATTTTCCGCCGGCAACAAGAACGGGCGGTTCATCGGGTAAGACGATCTCTGCTTGGGTTTGGTCGGGAATTTCGATAACGTATTCTATTTTTCCGTCCTTTTGGCTGTACCCCGAAACAATTTTGCCGCGCACGCTCTCGTATTCGACATACAGTTTCGGAAGCCCTTTGACGGGATGCGGCGCAATTTTTATCTTCGCAAAGCCTGCCTCTTTTGCCTCGATGCCCGCGACACGGCGGTAGACAAACTCCATGACGCTCCCGTAGGCATAGTGGTTGTAGCTGTTCATGCCGTCGGGATTAGGCGTGCCGTCCGGCAACAGGCTGTTCCAACGCTCCCAAATGGTCGTCGCGCCCATGTCCGCCTCGTACAGCCACCCGGGGAATCCGTTGTTCAGAAGCACCCGCCGCGCCGTTTCAAAGTATCCGTTGTCCGCAAGCGCAAACAGCAAAAACGGCGAGCCGATGAATCCCGTCACCATGCGGTAGCCGTGGCGTACGACATTCTCGTTAAGGATTGCAGCAAACTTGGCGCGGTACTCTTCCGGGATAATGCCGAAGTGCAGCGCGACGGCCTGTGCCGTAACGGTATCGAACGCCAGCCTTCCGCCCTTGGTAATATATTCCTCCCGCACGCGCGCAAGATGCCGTTCGTACTTTTTGCGATAGATCTTCTCCTCTTTTTCTTTTCCGAGCAGGTGCGCCGCTTCCGCTGTGATCTTCAACGAATTTGCGTGCAGGACATTGGTGAGAAAATAGACGTCCGTCCTGCCGATAACGCCGTTCCCCAACAGCGCCTCGCCGTCCATGGCCAGCCAGTCGCCGTACTCGTGCCCGCGCGCAATGAGCCCGTTCTCCATCGCCGCCTCGCGCGCAGAGATGAACTTTGCCATGGCGGAGAAGTTCTCTTCCAAAAAGGAAATATCCCCGTACATTTCGTACAGCGTCCACGGAGCCATGGTGATCACGTCGCACCACATCGCATTCGTCGCACGGTTTTCCTCCGCCAAACAGTCGGGCGCGACGTGCGGAATCCTGCCGTCCGCCGTCTGATCGTCGCGCAGCGTTTTCAGCCACTTTTTCATGAACGCGCGGATATCGTAGTTATACGCCGCCGTGCAGCAGAATGCGTTGATGTCCCCCGTCCAACCCAAACGCTCGTCCCGCTGCGGACAGTCGGTGGGAATGTCGACGAAGTTTCCTTTCTGACCCCATATTACGTTTTCGTACAGTCTTTGAAAACGCGCGTTGTCCGTTTGAATATACCCCGTGCGCCGCATATCGGTATGGCGGACGAGGGCGGTAAAACACTCCTTCGGCAGCTCCGCGCCCTCAACACAGAGATAGCGGAATCCGTGGAAGGTAAACTCGGCAGACAGCGTATGCGCGCCCCTGCAGGTAAAGGTGTCCGTCGCCTTCGCCGAACGCAGATTTTCGGTGTAGAAATTGCCGTTCACAAGAATTTCGGCGTGCCGCAAAACGAGCGTGCCTTCGAAACCGACGGGCGTTCTGACTTCCACCACGCCCGCAAGGTTCTGCCCGAAGTCGTACACAAGTTCGCCCTTCGGCGTGCGGATGACCTCTTTGACGGGAACGCGCTCCACGGTGCGCACCGGCTCGCACATCTGCGGCACGAGCGCCTTTTTATCGAACGCAACAGCGACGGGCGTGAGCGGTTTTCGTTCTGCCGTAAAGTCCTGCGTTTCCCCGTCGTAGATACCGCTTTCGCGAATATAACTCTCGCGCGCCGCCCAACTTTCATCGGTCGAAAGAATTACGCTCCCGTCCGCATACACATCGGCGCAGACGGCGGTCTGTTTTCCGTATGTGTCGCGCTTTCGCTCCCAAGTGAGCGGGCCGCGGTACCAACCCTCGCCCACCGTGAGCGTGAGGACGTTTTCTCCGTCCTTTACAAGCGCCGTAATATCATACTCCTGCACCTGCAGGGTCTTGTTGTACGACGTCCAGCCGGGCGCGAGATATCCGTCTCCCACCCGCACGCCGTTGACCTCGGCAAAGTATACACCCAAAGTTGTAGCGCGCAATGTCACCTGTTTTGCGGAACGTACCGCGAATTTCTGTTCCAAAACAAAGACGTTTGTCTCTTCCTTTACACCGATAAATTTCCCGTTCAGCATATCATTTCCTCAATATCCCTTAATGAGCGGTGCGCTCTCAAAGCTGTTGAGCGCAGTACTCGAATAGTGTAACGCAATTTCTGATTAAACGCAAGAGTTCTGCAAAAATTCTCCGCACTTTTTTAGGCCTGCATTTATTTCTCCTGATAAATTGGGGGCGGCGTACCCGCCACCCCCGCTGGTCAAATGACTTTCGTGCTTTTGATTATGCCTGCTGTTCCATACCGACAGTAACGGTAATGTCCGAAAATGTCCATTCAGCCGTAACACCATACAGGACAATATCAAGTTTGTCCTCCGCGGTGCAGGTGACGCTGCCGAGATTGACCCATTCCGTGCCGTTGTGCGCATACATCGTGAGCGTTGTGCCGTCGCGCACGACGCGGACCTGCAGGCCTTCTCCCGCCATTGCGGTGTACATCCAGCCGATTCCGGGCTCGTCCGCATTGACGTCGCCATTTTCCTGCATTGCGTTGGAAATGCATGCTTCGGAAAATTCGCGGATGTGCGACTTATCGACGCCGTCGGACGTCCAGGACCAGAGATAGAAACCGACATTGCTGTCCGTCATTTTGATCGCCCAGCGCTGATTTGCCGTCCAGCCCCAGAAATCTCCGGGATTGAGTCCGGCGATCTTCACCGTCATTTCAAGCGTGACGTTCTGCGCATCCTCTGCGCCTTCGGGAAGGACAAGTTCCGCGCTGCCCGTCCATGCGTTATTCTGCATTGCCTGCGACGCGATCGTGACCGTATCACCGTTGACGGAAACACGATCGTTACTTGCCGTGGCGCGGTTTGCATGCAGACTTACCGACACCGCTGCATCCGTGCCGACCGTAAAGTCAGCATCGCCGTAACCTTCTGCCGAGAGCGTGTATTCGCCTTCGTAAATCTCATTGACAGCAACGGAGCCGTCTGCAATCGAAAGCCCTTCCACAGTGTACCCATAGCTGCCGCGGATGGAGAGCTTTCCGTTCAGTGCGGCGTAGATCGAAGAGAGTGCATCGGGGTCGGTCACCTGCGCACCGGTAGCGTCAAAGAACGTAACATTCAGCGTGATGCTGCGCTCGACAAGCTGTGCGAGGACGACGCCGTCCGCCGTTGTTTCCTCGCCGTTCGGCAGCCAGTAATGTTCTCCGTCCGTGTAGTATGCGACATTGCCGGGCTCCGTCGGGGTGGGCGCCTTATACTCCACCAGCTCACCCATATCGTTGAAGGAGAATCCGGAGAACGTATAGCTTGCACGCACGCCGTACAGCACGATCTCAAGCGGGTCATCCGCGCCGCAGGCAACGCTTCCGAGGTTCACCCATTCCGTACCGTTATTCGCATACAGCGTGAGCGTCGTTCCGACGCGCACGATGCGGATCTGCAATCCGCTTTCTCCCGTCAGTGCGGTGTACATCCAGCCAAGTCCCGCTTCATCGGAATTGACGGCGGCATTTTCCTTCATGGCGTCCGTCAGATTGTCTGCGCTGAACTGGCGGATGAATGTTCTCTCCCCACCGCTGTACCACGACCAGAAGTAGAAGCCCGCGTTTCCTTCCGTCATCTTAATCGCCCAGCGCTGGTCAGAACCGCCGCCCCAAATATCCGTCGTCGTATTCCCCATCCTGAGCGTCGTTTCAAAAATCGCATTTTCAGCCGATGCATAACCTTCGGGCAGAATGAGCCCCGCGCTGCCCGTCCAGGCATTGTTCAGCATATTCTGCGCGCCGATCGAGACCGTACCCGCCGTGTTGTTCACCGTTACCTTATCGTTGCTCGGATAGGCAATCGTCTGATACAATTCTACCACGATATCGCCGTCGCTCGACACGACGAACGTATCGCTGAGATACCCGTAGCTGCTGACGGTGTATTCGCCCGCGTACAGAGAACTTACTTCTATCGTGCCGTCCGTGACCGCAAGCCCCGTCTGTTCGTCATACGAGCTGACGAGAGAAATCTTCCCGGAGAGTGTCTGATCAATCGCAGACGTGTCCGTAATTTCTGTGCCGTCCAAGCCGTACAGTTTTACAGAGAGTGTCACGTCAAACGGCGTATCCTCGACGATGACAGGCTGCACGGTAACTTCCGAAGAATTCCACGCCGTTACATCGGGGATGGAAACGGAATAGATGCGCGCGCCGTTTTCGCCGTCGGTCGCGGTAAAGAAGGTCCCGTTGACCGTGATACCGAGCAGCATATAGCCGTCATCCACGTCGGACGCAGTGACCGTGTCCGAGAGGACCCCGTCGGCAGCGATCGTTTCGGGGAAGGAGAGTACGGCATGTTCATAATCGCCGACGACCACGTTGTACACCTTTGTGATATTCGTGAACGTATCCGTGAACCCATTCTCCGTCACGATCATGTACTTCTGATCTGCCCCAGTATCGGCATACCCCTGCATGCTCCACATATTCCAAGCGCCGCTGTCCTGTGAAGAACATGCGCTCGTCCCGTTCGATTCGAAAGCATCGCCTGCCGCCATATTGCCGACGATTGTCATCATGGCGTTGTGGCCCGTTTTGAGAACGGTATCGCCGTCCGCATTCGTTTCAAACGCACCGGCAAGAACCAAGTTGTTTGCGCGCGCGAACTGACTGTACGGCATATAGAATTCCCATGTCGTCGTGTAGCGCGACGCAGCGCCTGTGCCGTTGTCCTCTACATTGTAATAGCTGTACAGCGAAACATCGTGATATCCGATATTGCCGTTCAGGTACAGTTCCATCAGGATGGACTGCGTGACGCAATCCCACGCGCCGCCGGGAAGATTGTAATTCTCTTCGTTGCGGAAATTCATGTACAGGGCGACTTTTCCGTGATCGCCCGTCTGCTCGTCCGCCGAAACATTGTGATTCGCCACAACGTGCAGATACAAGCCGTCCTCTTTCAGCGCCGCATTTGCCACGATGCCGAGGCCGCCGTCTGCAACATTTTCCGCCCCGATGACAAAGGCATTTTCCTCTGTATAGAAGTCAGCCGTCAGCACGCCGTCGATCGTTTCGGCAATTGCATCGATGACGATCTCCTCATCGGTAAGGACGCGGTCGCCCCATTCATCGGCAAATTTCTGCTGGCAGGTGCTGCACTCATAGTACGCGACTGAACCGGGCGCCTCTGCCGTCGGGTCAACCTGCGCATGATACGTCATGTCATGCTCGACGGTCACGCCAATCTCTTCAAGCGTCGTCGTTCCGGCTTCGTCCGCATAGTAAACGCCCTCCTCGCGCGAGCACGTCCAATACTCGACGTTGCCGGGCTGCGTGCAGGTTGCGGATGCGGCATCGTGATGCTGCATATCATGCCCGAGTGCGGCGATCGCAATGTCCGCCTGCGTGATTTCGTTTGCCCCGTTTTCGTCCGAGAAGAGCTTGTCGCAGTCCGTGCACATATAGTAGGGCTGGTTGCCTGCTTCGGTACAGGTTGCCGGCTTTCCCGCTACGTATGCGAGATTATGCTGTTCGCCGCCGCAGGCCGCAAGGATGCCTGCCGTCATGCCAGCTGTAAACAGGGCACCAAGCGCAAGCGTTATGAACTTTCTTCTTGTTTTCATATTTTCCTCCGCTTATTTTATTTCAGTTTATATAAGACCGATTTTGTTATTCAAACTGCGCAATGACGGTCATGTCACCGTTACAGGTCACAGAGAGCCTTCCGTTTGAAACGTAAGACGTCCTGTCTGTTCCGTTTACGGTAATGCTGACAAGCTGTTTTCCTTCACCGGGGGTGATATTGAAGTTGACTGTGTCGCCCGTGATGCAGTAATCATACCCCCACTCCTCGGTGACAGAGCCTCCGCCCGTTGCCGTGATCGTGAGTTTGTTGCTGACAAAGCCGTTCGCATCAAACACATACCCTTCGTCCGGCTGCCCCCACTGGAAGAGGTTTCCGAGCTGCTGCTCGCTGAAGTTATACCAGGTACGGTTTGCGGAATTGCCGTATTCGTCCATATCCGCCGAAATCATCGTCGGGTTAAAATAAACGCTCGTCGGACGGTATCCTTCGTATATTTCAAAGATCTCCCAAGGGATATAGTACTCCACGTCGTACCCGTAGCAGGTGCCCTCCAGAATATCTCCGTAGCGGACGACCGCGTGCAGCGGCATCCGGTCGGGCGTAAAGTTCATTACGATCAGGCTGCCATTCACAAACTGAGAGATCTTGAAACGATTGCCCGCCGTGCATTCGATCTCATACACGCCGTCTGACTGGCTTTGTGCCGTACCGAACGCGAAATAGCCGTTGAAACACGTCTGATTGCCCGTCGCGATCTGCTCGGAGCTGTGGATGGCGGGACGGCTGTCGCGTATCTTTGCCGCAACCACAAGTCCGTTCGTGGCAAAGTATGTCGTCATTTCCAGCGTGCCGTCCTCCGAACCATAGATTTTATGCCCGTAGAACCAGTTACGCCCCTCGTAAAAATCCTCGTCAAACTTCCCGTCGATCGTGATCCCCGCATCGGGAATGACCTCAGAGTCCGACGTATTGATCATATACGTCTCATCCGTAGGGATAACGGTATATTCATAGACGGGGCCGTTTGCCTGCAAGTCGCTTCCGCAGCCTGCAAGCGATAAGAGCGTTGCGCCCATTATTGCAGTGAAGCTGCACGCCGCGAACCTCTTCCAATGCGATTTTTTCATAAAATTTCCCTCCTCATGCGCTGAATTTCCCGACAAGCGCCACTTCTTGGATCGCCGCCGATTGCTGGTCTTCGGGCACTTCCAGCGTGAAACGGATGCTCTTGACGTTGATGCCTGCAAACTCGGCATAGACGGAGCTTGCATAAACCACTTCGTACCGTTCATTCAATGCATCGTAGACAAGGCTTGTGTTGTCGTTGCGCAGAAGCTCTTCAATGTAATAGATCTTTTCGTGCCCGTCCTCCTCGCAGATGAACGCAATATCCGTGATACGGTCGAACATGGTATCCGCATCATTGGAATTGTAGAACATGATACCGCGCACCTGCGTCGGCTCTTTGAGGGTGATCTCAAAGGTGGACGTGACAGTCGCTTCCGCCTCTTTGACGTACGTCTCTTCAAACGGTTGGCTCACGACGGTATAGTAGGAAACGAGCCCGTCCGCAAGGTCAGTTGCCGAACTTCCCTCTGCCAGGCTGCCGTGCACGAGCGTTGCCGATTCGATTGCATCGGAAACGTCGCCGTATTCAGAGCCGTAGCCAAAGCTGGGCTGCACAGAAACAGTCGGTCCGTTGACGTGCATGACGTCGAGATCGTTGCCGTTGATATCTTTGACCGTGACCCACTTCACCTCGTCAAACTGCACGTGACGCCCGGTGTAGACATTGACCATGTTATGCGCATGATACGCCATGATGAGCTTGGTGGTACCGTTCACGTTGAGCGTGAAGAAGGAGTGATGTCCAGGCCCGGCCGCACTCGGATTTTCGCCGATATCGTTGTTGATCAGCATCCCGTTCTCGCTGTCCGAAAGTTTACGGAAGGGCCCAAGCGGACTGTCTGATACGGCCTGCATGACGCCGTACGAGGACTGGTCGTATGCGCCGATGGAGAACGTGAGGTAGTACTTTCCGTTATGCTTGATCATGAACGGACCCTCGTTGCAGTAAGCGGCGATCTGTTCGTAATAGACCGTTTCCACCGTCTCGCCGTTCATCGCCTTTACATAGTCGTCCATCGTATAATAGCCACAGGCAGTGAGAGTCTTGTATGTGGACCAGTCGGGCGTGAGCCAGTCGTCCATTTTCACACCCGCGATCGAGCCGGGCGTCTGGCTCCAATACAGATATTTCTCACCAGTGTCGGGGTCGACCCAGGGATGGAAGTCAATGGCGCGCACCCATCCTTCATCGCCTTCCACATATCCGCCGTCAAAGGTATAAATGGACTCCCAGGCGGTATCGTCCGGCAGGTTTTCCCTCGCAAACGCCTCTATGTAAGAAGGATTATCAAACAGGCAGTACTTCACGTAAAACTGCGGATATGTCAGGTTTCTGTCGTCAAACGTAACCGGAACAAAAGGCCCCGCCGCCGATTCAGACGTCGCCACCATCGGCATATACGTCGGCGCGGATTCCGATTCGTAAGCGGCATCGGCCGGAGGATTCAACGTAAAGAATGCATAATAGAGGTCGGTATCCTCGTCATAGATGACCTCGGGCGCCCATGTATCGCCCGAGCCGCTCAGATCGGCGGGAAGCGACACAAAGCTGCCCCCGTTTTGCCATGTTGTAAGATCATCGGAATAATAATATGTAAAACCGGTAACATACGCATAGAAATAACCGCTCCTCGCCGTATCGTCGAGCACCATCGGATCGGCGCCGTCGATCGAAACATTGGCACGCCGCCACAATTCGCTGTTATACGCTGGCTTGAACGGATCGTCAAGCTCCTCGGTATAATTGCCGTCGTAATACGGCAGTTCGTATGCAACTTCGCGCACGGATTCCGTACCGCCGCATGCCGCAAGCGGCACGAGCAGGCAACCCGTAACGAGAAGAGCCAACCATTTTTTGATTCCTTTCATTTTTCGCTCCTTTTCATAATTTTTGTTATTCTTTGCCGCCGCCGATGTTGATGCCCTCGATGAAATATTTCTGCACAAATACATACAGCAGGATCAGGGGGAGCATCGCAAGCAATGCGGAGGCGCATTGCGCATTGGCATAGCCGCTGCCATCTTGCGAAACCATGGAAACCAATTCGGCGAGCGCAAGCTGCAACGTCCACATATTTTTGTTCGGGTATAAGTACAAAAGCGCCGTACTGTACGAATTGTAACCGCCCACGAACCCGAACAGGAACTGTGCGATCAGCGCCGGTTTTGCCAAGGGCAGTACCATCCCGAAAAATATGCGGAAACTTCCCGCGCCGTCTATCTTCGCCGCCTCAAGGACCTCGTTCGATAATGCGCTGTCAAAATAAGACCGCAAAAAGAATACAGTGCCTGCCCCGCCGAACAAACCGGGAATGATGATCGGCAAAACGCCGGCATCGCCCACCCAGCCGAGTTTCATATAGAACAGGTAACTCACGAACCCGAATGCTCCCATCGGCAGCATCATCGTCAGGACCGTCGCCATGAAAAGGACTTTTTTCCACGGAAAACGGAATTTGGAGAAAATATAGGCGGAAAATGCCGATGTAAGCAAACCGCCGACCAGCGGGATGAGCGTCTGCCACATCGTATTGAAAAAGCCGATGAGCAGAGACGGCACCCCGTTGACCGCATTCGGATCGAGCATGAAGATCACTTCATACCCTTCGGTCGTCCATTCATGCGGGAAAAGGTAGAAACTCGGGCGGGAACCGATCTCCACATCTCCTGTAAACGATTCGAACAGTATGATGACGAACGGCGCGAACAATACGACGGTATAGATGAACAAAACGATATAAGTTACGATACTCGCAACGGGGACAGAGCGGCGGATCGGTTTTCTGTTTTCGGCCGTTCCGTTGCCGGAGGAAACGGAAAGTATCTGTTCTTTCATTTACATTTCCTCCACTTCTGCCATCCTCTTGCGGATGAAATAGACCGACGGGATCGCCGTGATCAAAAACAGGAACCAGCTCATCACAGAAGCATACCCCATGTTGGAAAACTGCACGCCCTCAACGTATATGTAATACATCATCGTCAAGCCGGCATCTTCAGGCCCCGCATATCCGTCAAACGACAGCGGCGCCATGATCGTCGCCTCATCGAAGATGGTCAGCCCCGCCAAAAAGCCGGAAAGGATCAGGAAGAACGTTATGGGTGCGATCCCGGGGAGCGTAATATTGCGGAACTTGTGCCACGCATTCGCCCCGTCGAGGCTTGCCGCCTCGTATAGAGCGGGATTGATCGCTTTGAAAGCCGAACAATACATGACGATGCCGTACCCCGGAGCCTTCCACACTACGGCGACAAAGATCGCCATCGTCAGCGAATACGGATTCTCCATGTTGTTGAGCCACTCGATGTTTGTGTTGAGGATCGCGTTCAATGCACCTTTGATCCCGAAAATATTGTTCCACATGACCGCCACGGCAACAGTAGAGCAAATATACGGGATAAAAAACAATGTTTGAAAAAGCCGCGAGCCCTTTACGTTCTGACTTAAAAATGCAGCGATGGCGATCGCAATGAACAGCGAAACGAACTGCGAACAAGCGAGGATCACCGTATTGCGCAGGGCGATCCATACCCTTTCATCCGTTCCGAAACGGATAAAATTCGCAAAATCGTTCCATTGCATCGTGTCGATGTTATTCCGCTCCATATCGCTGAACATCGCCATGAATGAGATGACGAGCGGGAAGCCGCTGAACAACAAAAATCCGAGCAGAGGTATCGACGCACCCACCCAACAAAACAAGTACATTTTGTTGAATTTTTTATTTTGCTTTCGTCTATTCACGGCATTCGCCAAGGGCGGAAGATCCTTCTCGGCCGCAGCCGCAAAATCTTCGGTCATCTCCTCACCTCCTGCCGTTCAATACGATATTTACCGCTCCGATCGTATTATTTGCCGTAATTTCCGTACTTTCCAAAAATTTTGTGATCGTCATATATCCCGTGCGGAGCTGGTTGTTGAAATAACCCGACCACGCGGTGACCCATTCGCCGTCCTCAAAATACGCCCAATCCCCGATGTCTGAATACTGCGCACTGTCGGCAAACGTATAATAATTCTTTCCCTCGCCGAGCGACGAATACGATTCGCTCATCGCAAGCTCCGTCTGGTTCGGTACGATGTTATTCATCTGCATCAAAATCGCCTGTCCTTCGGGGCCCGCCGCCCAGCGGATGAATTTCCATGCTGCCTCGTGCTTTTCGGCATCGGAATTGCGCGGGATGACGAGCGCGGAATAGCTCGCGCCGGCCGCACGCACTCCCGTAAGGGGCGTTCCCTCATCCGAAGTCGCCAATTCACCCGTATAGACGCCGTCGCCGTAATCGACGCCGATGACTTTGAGATATTCGTTTTCAAACCCGTCTGCACCGTCTTTCTGATAGGTGCTGCCGCCCTCGTATTCGCGGTACTGCGTCAGCGGGGCGATATCATAATTCCCCTGATTCGTGCTCTCCAGAGTCGTGATCGCGCTCATGTCCCAGGCGAACATGGCAAAGTCGCCGATCGTCAGGTTATTTACCGCTGTATCGCCGGAAGTGCTGGATATCCCGTATCCGGCAATGCCGTCATCCACTTCTTTGTCCGCCGGCGTCGTCAGGCGGTTGAATTCCGCTATCGCGTCATATTGCGACGGCAATTCGTAGAGCCCGTACATTTCGGCGATATTTTCGGTATTGACCTTGTCCTCGTATGTTACGATTTCGCCCGCTGCATACTGCGTCCCGTTGACCGTCACGCCGTCTGGATGCGTCACAAGATAATTGGGCGTCTGATCCGCGACCGTAAATGTATATTTTTCGCCGTCATAGCCGATGCAGTCGCCGCCGACCGACCAACCGAAAGAGAACCAGTGGTGCGTCGCGGCGCCGTATGTGGTGGGGCTATCCGTGCGATAAGTCTTCGTAAAGCATTTCGACAGATAGCGGAACTCCTCCCAATTCATCGGGATACGGTTATTGAACACTTTATACACTGTTTCGCCCGCGAGATTGGTGGAAGATACCGCGCCGTCGAACGGCGATTCCTTATATTCCGCATACCCGTGCGGCTGCACATTCACATAGGTACCGGTCCCGTTCAATTCGTCTTCGGAAACAGAGATAATATTGATGCCGTATCCTTCAAAAGCGGTTTTGCTGTAATAATACGAGTGTACCGAGATCCCGAACGGAACGCCTTGGATCGCCGCGCCCTCGCCGGCCATGCGCTTTCCTTCGGCATTGTCCGCCGTATCGAAACGGAACGCTTCCGTTGCCCCGTCGGGAATGTCTTCTTCGCTGTAATCGCCCGGCATCTGCTCGTAATAAGACGTCATGTCGAGCAGCAGATCGTCCAGCGCATACGACTTGAAATCCTCGTCGCTGACGACAAGCACTTCGGGCGGATTGACGTAAAGCTGCGTGGAATCCACGTTTTGCCTATTGTCGCCTTCCACCCATACGCCGTCTTCTACGCCCTGCCCGTCGTTATAGGTATTGATAAGTTCACGATAGATCGCGTTATTCGACAGAGACGCCGAATACCAAAAAGATATCTCCGTCGAACCTTCAGGTGCTCCGCCGCCACAGCCCGTCAGCCCGAACACCATACTGCCTGCCAATATCGCGCCAAGCATGGCAGCTGCGAATTTGCCAAATCTCCTCATTTTTTGCCTCCTTCTATAAATTTTATAGATTCCTTTATTTGCTGAGTTCGACGGGGAATATTTCTCGCACGATCTTCCCGTCGTACTTTTCAATCTTGCGGATCAAAAGTTGGGCGCTGCGTTTGCCAATGGAGCCGAGCTTGCCTCCCACGCTTTTCACTTTGCGACAATAGGGTAAATACTCTGAAAAACGATCCACTCCGTATATTTCGCCCTGAAAACGATTTTCCATATCCATAGTTTCCTGCACGCCAGCCGCAATTTCATCGTTGAAACAAAAGATAAAATCGTTTTCGTTCTCGTACACATTCTTTTTGATTTTCTCTAAACTTTGTTCTCTGTTATAATAACTGAATGAATATATATCGCACGGAAGTCCATGACTTCTCAAAACCGACACAAACCCATCCTTTCTGTCTTCATTGAGTTGGTCTTTGCCGGTTCCGATGTAACAAGGTTTCTTCGCGCCGCAAGCAACCGCCTCCTCCGCAACCAGCTTTGAGCACAGATATGCATCCGAATAGATGGCGCATATCCGATCACGCCGCGGTTTCAGCCCGCAAACAAGAAGCGGGATTTTATTTTGCTCACAATAATCGATCGCCTCGTCTTTCACATCCAAAAAAGACATGATGCCGCATGCGCCGTTTTGTATGCACGAAATAATATCTTCTACGTCTAACTCCTCTCGCACAATAGAAATAAGCGGACGATATCCTTTCTCTCCCATATAATCCGTACAGTAATCCATACAAATAGAAAAAAACGGGTTCGTCAGAGAATTGACCGCCACAGCAACAATATTAGAACGCTTGGAACGCAAAAAGCCTGCAATACGGTTAGGAACATATCCCATCTCCATTGCAGTCTGTTTTACTTTTTCTTTCATAACGGCACTGATATCCGAACAATCACGCAATGCACGGCTGACCGTATTCTTGGAAGTGCCGAGCCGTTCTGCAATGTCTT
>ERZ1090866.368-NODE-368-length-16781-cov-44.865001_pt1 | contig 16781 bp, 17 predicted proteins | sample MGYA00478477_ERZ1090866 | MGnify/ENA primary metagenome ERZ1090866 (study PRJEB33644, sample SAMEA5815737) | chicken gut metagenome | biome: Chicken; feature: Gastrointestinal Tract; material: Caecum | place: Ireland | collected 2019-01-01 | study: A study of the... | reverse complement strand
TAAGAATGTATGTTGATGAAAACTATAACCCCCAAGGAGATGGAGGAGGCTTAACCTTTTCTGTTCGGATTAATGTTTATGGGTTAGCAGGAGAGAAATATGTGCCAGAAACTACTAAGACTTTGTTAGCAGCGAATCCTGTTCAAGAAGAAAAGACTAACATGTTTAACTATGCCAGCAATGGAAGCTATATTAGTTCCTTTACTTCATCTGGACCAACCTATGGAAACGAACCAAGCCAAGTTACTAATGGTTTATTTGAAGCCGAAGACGAAGATGGAACAAGTTATTATTTTAGAGGAAATGTAGAGAATAATAATGTTCAATTTGGAGTATATGCAAGTGATTATTACGTATATCAAGGAGGAAGTGGTTATTACCAAAGTCAAGAAAGTTGTTTAGAAGATGGAAATAGTACTTGTACTCCTGTTAAGTTAGCTTCTGCGGGAGATAAGATGTATTGGAAAATTGTAAGAGTGAATGGAGATGGTAGTTTAAGATTAATTTATAATGGAATAAGTGCAAGTCCAAGTAATAGTGAATTGACTTCTTCCTATGCCGTAGGGAATGCTCCTTACAATTTAGAGTATGATGATCCAAAATATGCAGGTTATACTTATGATAATGGAACGGATAGTTTTATCAAAAGAGAAGTAGATACTTGGTATCAAAATACCTTAGGAAAGAGTAATTATGATAGAATGGTAACAAGTGGTAGATTCTGTAGTGATAGTAGTGGTTATCAAGAAGGAAGTGCTTTTGGTAGAGGTAATGTGTTTGCAAGTATGATAAGATTAAGACAATCTTTAGCAGGTACTTCAACAGCAAATACACCGACTTTGAAGTGTCCAAGTACGAGTGAAAGTTATGGAGGCAGTTATCGTTTAAAAGTAGGTTTAATTACTGTTGATGAGTTAGCTTTTGCTGGAGAATCAGGTGGTGTAGTAGGGAATAGTTATTTAAATCCAGAAACAATTTCTGGGCATTTTTGGAGTATGACACCGGGCTGTTTCCAAGGCGGTTCTGCTTTGCTCTGGAGTGAGGAAGAGATTCTTATTTATAATGAGGTAACCTCTTCTGTCGGTGTCCGTCCAGTTATCAATGTAAAGGTTGATAACGGGTTTTCTAGTGGAGATGGAAGTGTAGAAAATCCGTATATCTTGAATGCTGAGTAAGTCTTGCAAATGACTCCTCATTTGCAAGGGGGGATTAAACGGATCGTGGCGTGTAGTGTTTTGTGTCTTTGTTCTTCTTCCCTTTGGTTTGCGCTTTGTTTCTTTCGCCGGATGATTTCAACAATGATAATGCTAATGTATGGAGTGAGTTTGATGATCTCAACAACAACAATGTGAACAATCAAAACGCCGTCCGTCCAGATTCCAACTAAGGCTAGGTTTTCTAGTGTCACCGCATTTTGTTGGTTACGGCTTACAAATAGAGAAAGTAATATTGGAAACAAGTTTAATTCCCGGAGGAATTCAAATAAATAATATAGATGTTCAAGGACTTAAGAAAAAAGTTCTTGGAAAATCCCTATAATGGAAGTAACAAAGTGGAGGTAGGTTTTGCTTTATTTACAGCCCAAAGTTATAAAGAGGCACGGGCGATTGTAGGAGATTGGAAGGAAGGAGAGAGATTTGGGACGAATTAGAGAAACTAAGATACAATGATGAATTTATTGCTGTTTATGATGCTGAGATCGTACAGAAGAAGTTAGAGAATTCTGCTAGGAAAGAAGGCGAAAGTGTTGGCAAAAAGGCCGGTATTAAGCAAGAAAAACAGTCCATTGCCAGTTCTATGTTGAAAGATAATGTTCCATACAGTACGATTTCAAAGTACACAAGATTAAGTAAACAAGAAATATTAAGTTTACAATAAGAAGGAAGAAAGAAATTCTTCTTTTTTGGTGATAGAGAAAAAGAAAAAGCGAACGTTTATTCGCTCACTTTCTTTTGAGGTATTTGGTTTGTCCTAGCGAGAATATCTTGCACCTATAACTATAACAAGTAAAATAAACAATACTAAAATGATGGCATAGTTACTACCTTGATTGGAACCCCATCCACATCCATAAGAAGGCCACCAGAAGTTTGACATAGAACCACAACCACAGCTACCTCCGCCGTAATAATACATATCAATTCCTCCTTGTCTAGTATAAAGTATGAGAGATCTTGTCAACTTGTTAATGAAATAGACTAGATTGCTTGAGAAAAAATATGCTTTTGTGATATGATAAAGTTAGATAGAAGGACGTGATTAAGGGTGAAGAAAACAAGACAAATTATTCGCTATTTAGATAAGCCCTTATTTATTATAACGGCAATTCTTTTTCTTTTTGGGCTTGTTATGATTTTTTCCGCAAGTAATGTAACTGCTTATATGAGTGGAAGAAGTGCTTATGATTTCTTTTTAAGACAAGGACTTTTTTTAATCATTGGCTTTGTTTTGTTTTGTTTGATTATTCGTTTTACAACGAAAGCCTATGGAATGATGTCTCATTTACTTCTTGTTATTTTTACGGCTGTTTTAATTTTACTTTTGATCTATGGGAAAGCGACTAATTATGCGGTTAGTTGGATTCGGATTGGTTCTTTTACGATTCAACCGAGTGAATTCATCAAAATTATTATGATTATTTGGATGGCTCGTTATTATGAAGTGCATGCGAAGCGATTGGGTTCTTGGTTTATTAGTTCGCTTCCTCTTATGGTGGGGGCCGTAATTACTTTTTTGATTGTTATTCAGCCGGATCTTGGAACTGCTATTATTTTTGCTCTTCTTGTAGGGTGTATCTTTTTATCCGTTCCTATCCCCAAAAGAGTGAAAAGAAATATTATTCTTTTTGTTATACTAATCATTTTGGGAGTGGCGGTTGTTTTGTTATTATCTGGGAAGTCTTTTTTGCAAAGCAGGCAATTGGAACGATTTGATTTTACGAATCCTTGTGATCGTCTTCTTGATACGGGAAATCAAGTCTGTAATGGTTATATTGCGATTAACAATGGGGGCTTAACTGGAATCGGATTGGGTAATAGTACTCAGAAATATTTATATTTACCTTATCCTTATACTGATTTTATTTTTGCAGTCATAGTAGAAGAGTTAGGTGCTTTGGTGGGGGTAGGCTTAGTTCTTGCTTATTTATATGTTTTATATCGTATCATCAAAATAGGAAAAGCAAGTTATACCAATCGTGGAGCGATTATTTGCTATGGTGTTGCTGCTTATATCTTTATTCATATTGCCGTTAATTTGATGGGCTTATTAGGATTAATGCCCATGACTGGGGTTCCTTTGCCTTTTGTTTGTTACGGGGGAAGTTTTACAGTTTGTTTGATGCTTGCTTTAACTTTTGTTCAACGCGTAAACATCGAAACAAAAATTCGTGAAGAAAAATTTAAAAAGTAGGAAAATTTAAAATTCAGAAAAAAATACAGCTGAAAAAAGAATTTTGCTCTAGGGGAATTTTGTTTTTTTCCTCTTTTTTTGGTCTGAATTTTAAAAATTGGCCATTTGCAAAAGTCTTTTTTCTTTGATAAAGTGCTAAACAGAAAGGAGGAGATGCAATATGACTTGGACCTATCGTCATCGAAAACAAATATTGATCGCATTTCTTATTTGTGGTGTTCTTGGAAGTCTTGGAACTTTTTTCCTTCTTCGAAAGACTCCTCAAAAAGAGAAAAAAGAAGAAGAACTTGTCTTAAGTACTTCCGACGAAAAAGAGGAAGAAGAGAAGGAAGAAGAAAAGCAGGATGAGTTTTATCTTGTCGATATTAAAGGAGAAGTAAATGCTCCAGGGACTTATTCGGTAAAAGATGGAAGCAGGGTTATTGATGTGATTCGGTTAGCGGGGGATTTAACTGCTAATGCTGACACTTCCGTTATTAATTTATCGAAAAAAGTAGAAGATGAAATGGTAATTATTATTTATAGTCAAGAAGAAGTTGCTAATTTTGTTCAAACGAAAGAAATAGAACAGCAGAAGCAAGAAGAATGTCGGCAACCTCAAAGTTCAACTATTATCAATGATGCCTGTATTATAGAAGAAGCAGGAGAGAATGATACTTTAGGAAAGATATCTATTAATACTGCGACAAAAGAAGAACTTATGACTTTAAATGGGATCGGAGAAGCCAAAGCAGAAGCGATTATTAAATATCGTGATGAGATAGGATCTTTTCAGTCGATTGAGGAAATAAAAGAAGTATCAGGAATAGGGGAAGAACTTTTTGCTCAGATTAAGGAAAATATTACTACTTAAGTGGCCTTATATCATCCTATTTCTTACTAGTTGTCTTTTTGTAATTTTTTATTACAAGACCAATCTTTATTCAAAGTATCAAGGAACAGAAAAAGAAGTGACTGGAATTATTCAAGAAATTTCTTTTGATGGATCTTATCTTGCTATGACAATAAAAGGAAAAGAAAAAATAATGACTTCTTATTATGCCAAAACAGAAGAAGAGTTAATGTTACTAAAAAAAGAACTTTCTTTAGGAGATACCATACTTCTAAAAGGTGCATTTATTACCCCCAATACTACCAAAAATTTTAATTCGTTTTCCTACCAAAAATATTTAAAACAGAAGAAGATCTTTTATTGTATGCAAGTGGAGTCCATTACAAGAATTAAAAAGAATCAAAATATTCTATTAAAAATTCGAATGAGAATTAAAATGCATATTGATTCCTTTGATGAAGCAGCTTCTTATATTAATACTTTTGTGTTAGGCAATACAGATCAAGTAGAACAGGAGGTTTATGAAAATTTTCAAAAAATAGGTATTTCTCATCTTTTTGCCTTATCGGGTACACAAATTACATTTCTTGCAGATCTAATACAAAAGATATTAAAAAAAACCAAAAGAACAGAGATTCAAAGATTTTTAATTACTTTCTTGATTTTAATCTTATATTATCAAGTGATCGATCCTTGTGCAGCGATCGATCGGGCACTAGTCTTTTACTTTTTCTTTTCTTTGAATAAGATCTTTTATTTTCATATTTCTCCTTTCTATTTAATTCTGTTATCTTTAGCGGTTTTATTTTTCTGGCATCCCAATTATATTTTTGATATTGGTTTTCAGTATGCTACAGTGATATCAATTGGACTTATTTTATATAGTCAGGTTAAGAAAAAGGAACACCGTAAAATAACAGAACTTTTTTTTGTCTCTGGGATTAGCTTTTTTTGTAGTATTCCCATTTCTCTTTATCACTTTCATGCCATCAATCCGATGTCAATTATATATAATTTATTTTATGTACCGTATATTAATTTTCTTGTTTTTCCACTTGCTATGTTAACACTAGTCTTTCCTTTTTTAAGCCCTGTTTTAAATATTCTTACTTCTTTTTTAGAAAAGAGCGTTTCTTTGGCAGCTAATTTTTCGTTTGGAACCTTTCTTTTTCCAAGGATTCCTCTTATTTTTTATTTCCTTTATGGTATTTTCTTTTTTCTTCTTTTAGGATTGAAAAAGAAAAAAATCTGGATTTTCCTTTTTTCTCTTTTGCTTTTCTTTCATTATGTGATTCCGCGTTTTACTTTAGGGGATCGTATGTATATGTTAGATGTAGGACAAGGAGATTCCTTTTTGGTTGTTTCGGAAGGGAAAAGTATGTTAATTGATACGGGAGGAGTATTAACCTATGAAAAAGAAGACTGGGAAAAGGGAAAAGAAAAAACAGGGGGAGGAAAATATATTATTTCTTTTCTTTCTTCGCTTGGAATTTCGAAGCTTGATTTTCTTGTTTTAACCCATGGAGATGCCGATCATGTCAAAGAGGCGTTGACTTTATTAAAAGAAATTCCTATTAAAAAAATCTATTATAATGAAGGAGAAATTTCTTCTTTAGAAAAAGAAATTATAACTTTAGGGAAAGAAAAAAAGACGAAAACCGAAGTACTACATCAAGATGAGATACTTTCCTTAGGTCAGTTTACTTTTCAAGCTCTTAGCAGAAATTTAAAAGAAGAAAACGCTAGTAGTTTAATTCTTTTGGGACAAATTGATAACTATAATCTTCTTTTTATGGGAGATGCGAGTAAAAAGAGTGAACAAGAAATGTTACAAGAATATGATCTGCCCGAAATTGATATTTTAAAGATAGGTCATCATGGTTCAAGAACAAGTAGTAGTAAAGAATTTGTGAAAAAAATCAAGCCTAAAGTAGGACTTATTTCGGCTGGGAAACAGAACCGTTTTCATCATCCTCATCCAGAGGTAGTAGAAGAATATGAAAAGCAAGGGACTCTTCTTTTTTCAACGATAGAAGATGGAATGGTAGAAATCGATTTTTCTCATCAAAAGATAAGAACCTATCAAGGAAAGGAATTGTCTTTTGCTAAAAAATAGCTTAAAATAAAAAAGAAAAGGAAGTGTTTCAATTGCAAAAAATTACGAATTTAGTAAAGAAAGAAAATCAATTAAAACTAAAACAAGCTTATATGGAAGCTTATCAAGATCCTTTATTTAAAGCCTATGTAGAAACACTTCCTCTTTCGGATGAAGTGTTAGCAGAATATACTTCGTCGATTGAAGATGCAGTTAAGGAGTTGAAAAATTGTAAACAGTGTCCAGGTTTAAAAGAGTGTCCTAATGACGTAAAAGGACATGTTTTAAGTGCTATGAAAAAAGAAGAGGGCTTAATTTTTTCTTATCTTCCTTGTTCGAAATTAAGGCGAAAAGAAAAGTCATTAGCTTATCAAAAAAATATTACTTGTTATGATTTACCGAAAGAGATTCGGGAAGCTTCTTTTCAAAAAATGGATAAAAGTGATAAAAAAAGATTTCCTATTATGGAGTATTTTACGGAATTTATAAAAGCCTATAAAAAAGGGGAAAGTCCGAAAGGAATTTATTTGCATGGATCTTTTGGGAGTGGGAAAACCTATATGATTGCAGCTTTATTCAATGAACTAGCGAAAAAAGATATTTCAAGTGTTTTAGTATATTATCCTGAGTTGCTTCGTTCTTTAAAATCTTCTTTTGGTTCGGATTATGAAGAAAAATATGAATATATAAAAAAAGCTCCTTTGCTTCTTTTGGATGATATTGGAGCGGAAAATACGACTGCTTGGAGTCGTGATGAAGTCTTAGGACCATTATTACAATATCGGATGGAAGAACATTTACCAACTTTTTTCACTTCTAATTTTACGTTAGCAGAATTAGAAAAAAACTTAAGTATTACTGCAAATGGAAGTGAACAAGTAAAAGCGAAAAGAATTATTGAGAGAATCAAACAATTAACGGTTGATCTTTCTTTAAATAGCAAAAACAGAAGAGAATGATTATTTCTTTTCTGTTACTTGGAGAATTTCTCCTTCTTGTAGGGTAGAACAAGAATAGGCCGGAAATTCAAAAATATAATAGGCTTTCCTTTTGGGAAAGAAAAATTTTTCTGTTTTTACATTACGATAAATTTTTAAAATTTTATAATCTTTATCGGTAAATACAATATCAACTCTCTGACAAAGAAAGCAAGTATTAATGCTTTTCTTTTTGGGGTAACATAATCCTTCGTTAATCGCTTGAAGATGAAAACGATAGCCCTTGATTCGATCTTTAAAAGTGGTTAGTACTTTGGTTTTCATTTTCTTTTTTCCTAGTTTAACAAAAACATACATGTTGGTCACCTGTTAATAATCATAACATAAAATAAGAAGAAAGAAAAGAAAGCCTAGAATAAAATGAGAATCTATGATATTATATCAAAGAGAAAGGAGTAGATACTATGAGTGGACATTCAAAATGGGCAACCATTCATCGTAAAAAAGGAGAGTTAGATGCAGCGAGAGGTAAAGTCTTTCAAAAGTTAGCGAAAGAGCTTTATGTGGCGGCAAAATCAGGTACTCCTGATGTTGATAGCAATCCAAGTTTAAGAATGGTTGTAGAAAAGGCAAAAGCGGCGAATATGCCAAAAGATAATATTCAAAAAGCGATTGATAAAGCCAAGGGCGCCAGCGAAGGAGAAAATTATGAAAGCATTCGCTATGAAGGATATGGCCCTTCTGGAATTGCTATTATGGTAGATTGTTTAACAGACAATCGAAATCGGACGGCTTCCCAAGTTCGTTCAACTTTTACGAAAAGGGGAGGAAACCTTGGAACGGATGGATCGGTTAGTTATTTATTTGAAAGAAAAGGAATTTTAGTGATTCCAAGTGATTACGATGAAGATGAAGTAATGATGTGTGCTTTAGATGCTGGAGCAAGTGATATGGAAACGGTAGATGGTACTTATGTTATTACTACTCCAGCGGATAAATTTATTGCTGTGAAAGATGCCCTTTCTTCTTTAGGGGTACAAGAGTTTTTAACTAGTGAAGTTACTTTTGTAGCCAAGAATGAAGTGGAAGTGGATGAAGAAACGAAAGAAAAAGTTTTAAGTCTAGTGGAACAATTAGAAGATCTTGATGATGTACAAAATGTATACTATAACTTAAAGGAAGATTAAAAGCTTCTTTTCTATGGGATAAAAGAAAGAGGAAGAAATATGTATGATTATATGATAGGACAAGTTACTGCTATTAAAGGAAATGCCATTGTTTTGGAAAATCAAAAAGTAGGGTACTTAATTTATACGCCAAATCCTTTCGCTTATGAAGAAGGAAAAGAATATAAAGTTTATCTTTATCAACAAATAAAAGAAGATGAACATAGTCTTTTTGGCTTTAAAACCGAAGAAGAGAAAGAATTATTTTTGCAATTGATCAGTGTGAAAGGATTGGGGCCGAAAATGGCTCTTCCTATATTGGCTACTGGTTCTATTGCGGGGATTAGTGATGCGATTGAAAGAGAAAATATTTTATACTTAAAGAAATTTCCTAAGATTGGCGAAAAGTTAGCCAAGCAAATGATTCTTGATCTAAAAGGAAAAATTCATATTGAAGGTGAGTTGGCCGAAGAGGAAAATACAAGCGAAGAATTGCGAGATGTTTTACTTGGCCTAGGTTATAAAGATAAAGAAATAAGAAGTGTGTTACCAAAGGTTGATACTTCTTTGAGTATTGAAGAACAAGTAAAAGCGGCTTTGAAGTTATTCTTAAAATAAAAAGAAAAGGATGGTGAAAGCATTGGAAGAACGTGTTGTTAGTAGTGAGGAGTTAACCGATGATGGGCTTCTTGATAATAGTATTCGACCAGAGGTCTTAGATGAATATATAGGCCAAACGGAAGTAAAAGAAAATATAAGAGTGTTTATCGAAGCGGCGAAAATGCGGAAAGAACCTCTTGATCATGTTCTTCTCTATGGTCCTCCTGGTTTGGGAAAAACAACCCTTGCTTATATTATTGCAAGAGAATTAGGTGTTGGAATTAAAACAGCCAGCGGACCAAGTATTGAAAAGTCAGGCGATTTGGCCGCTGTTTTATCTACTTTGGAGCCTGGAGATGTCTTATTTATTGATGAAATTCACCGTATGCCTCGCTATATTGAAGAAATACTCTATCCTGCTATGGAAGATTTTACTCTTGATATTATTATTGGAAGTGAAGGCAATACCAGAAACATTAAAATTGATCTTCCTCCTTTTACTCTAGTAGGAGCGACAACCAGGGCTGGGGATTTATCAGCTCCGTTACGGGATCGGTTTGGGATTATTTCCAAGTTAAAGTTTTATAGTATTGAAGAATTAACGGAAATTATTAAGAGAACAAGTCGTGTTTTGGCAATGCCGATTCAAGAGGATGCTGCCAAAGAACTTGCCTCTAGAAGTAGAGGAACGCCACGGGTAGCGAATCGCCTTTTTAAGCGGGTTCGAGATTTTGCTTTAGTGGATGGAAAAGAAGAAATCGATGAAGAAATTACGGAAAAGGCTTTAGATCGTTTAAAGGTAGATAAAGATGGATTAGATGATACCGACCATCAATTATTAAAAGCAATTATTGAACGATTTAATGGTGGACCAGTAGGAGTAGAGTCCTTGGCAAGTAGTATTGGAGAAGAAGTAACTACAATCGAAGATGTTATTGAACCTTATCTATTACAAGAGGGATATTTGAAAAGGACAAGTCGTGGAAGATGTGTAACGGAAAAAGCATACAAGCACTTAGGAATTGAATATCAAAGCGGTTTATTTAGTGGCCTTTTCGATATGAATTAGGGGGAAGAAAATGGAGTTAAAAGATTTTGATTATGAATTACCAGAAGATTTGATCGCTCAAGCGCCCTTAGCTAGAAGAGATGAATCAAGATTAATGATTCTTTCAAAAGAAACAGGCGAAATTAAAGAAAAACATTTCTATGATATTATTGGTGAATTAGAAAAAGGAGATACCTTAGTATTAAACGATACCAAAGTATTGCCAGCTCGTCTCATTGGAGAAAAAGAAAAGACCAAAGCAGTCATGGAAGTTCTCCTTCTTAAGCAAGAAAAAGAAGATGAGTGGGAATGTTTGGTGAAACCGGCAAGAAGAATTCATATAGGAGAGGTCATTTCTTTTGGAAATGGAAAATTAAAAGCAGAATGTATTGCTCTAGGAGAAGAGGGCATTCGGCATTTTAAATTTTTATATCAAGGAATTTTTTATGAAATTTTAGAAGAATTGGGAACGATGCCTTTACCTCCTTATATTCATGAAAAATTAAAAGATAAAGATCGTTATCAAACGGTTTATGCAAAAGAGTTAGGAAGTGCTGCTGCTCCTACAGCAGGGCTTCATTTTACAAGAGAACTACTAGAAAGAATAAAAGAAAAAGGAGTCAATATTGTTACTATTACGCTACATGTGGGATTAGGAACTTTTCGACCAGTACAAGAAGAGAAAATAGAAGATCATAAAATGCATAGTGAATTTTATTCTGTTTCCGAAGAGACTGCGATAGTATTAAGAAAAACAAGGGAACAAGGGCATCGCGTTATTGCGGTAGGAACAACCTCTACTAGAACGTTAGAAACAATTTATCAAAAATATGGAACCTATCAAGCAGGAAGTGGCTGGACAAATATTTATATTTATCCAGGAAAAGAAGTCAAAAGTATTGACGGCTTAATTACCAACTTTCATCTTCCAAAATCAACTCTTATCATGTTAGTCTCTGCTATTGCAGGAAGAGAGAATATTCTTCATGCTTATAAAATGGCAGTTGATCATAAATATCGTTTTTTCTCTTTTGGAGATGCCATGTTCATTAAATAAAAAAATAGAAAGAATAGAACCTTTAAAAGTTTTGTTCTTTTTGTTTTAGTGTATTAAAAAGAATCGAAGAACAGAAAAGAAAGAAAATTTAAAAAGAAAAGAAAAATATTTTATTGAAGTTTTCCTTTTCTTTTGTGATACAATAAGTACATGGTGGTGATCAAAGTGGCAAAAGGGAAATATACTTATGAGCTTATGGGAGCAAGTTATGATCCTTATCAAAAGGGATCTTATCGTAATCAAGAGGTAATTCATTTAAAAGAAGTCTCTCTTAATACATTAGAAGAGATTGATGTTTTTACTTGTGATAAATCACAAATTAATTTTACGTCTTATTTGCCTGAGAGATACCAAGATAAAAATCATTTTTCGATTCGAGTAATTAACAATTACACGGATTCTAGTTATTTTGTTCGTACCATTTTTTCCCATCCTGAATTAAAGGAATTACTGGCGGGCATTAAAAGGGTGACAATTACTATCGATGGAAAACATAAAACCATCGCTCGGGTTCCTAGCACACCTCTTTCTCTTTCTTTATGGAGTAAAGTTGAACGAGCTTTAGAAGAAAAAGATCAAGATACATTAGATCGCTTTTATCATCCGAATAGTAATTATGCTTTTAAATTAAAAAGATATATGAATTCTCCTTTTTTCGAAGAAGAGTTTGGCGCTTTATCCGAATTACAAAAAGAATTTTTTGATTATCCCGTTTTTCGAAAAGCTTTTTTAAATCGAGAAAAAAAGTTTATGGCTACTCCTCGCAAAGTTACCCGTTTCACGATGGATTCTGATCTTGATCCAACTCTTTCTTATCAATTAAAACAAACGGTTCCTTTTCAAGCAGAATATGCTACCGTTCAAGCGGTAAATCAGCAAAATAATCAAACGGATCAAGAAGAGTTTTTAGGGGAAGAAGAATTGGAACAAGCTGGATACTTTGAAAAAACAGAAGCTAAGAAGCAAGAAAAGAATAAGAAGGGACATTATGGAAGATTACGATAAATATTTAGAGTATTTAGAATATCAGAAGCATTATTCTAATTATACGGTCGATAATTATAAAGAAGATATTGATGCTTATTTTGCGTATTTGAATCGAGAGGGGATTGATTATTTAAAAATAGAGTATAGTGATATTCGTCTTTATTTAATGTATTTAAAAGAAGAGAAAAAGGAGAAAGCTTCGACAATTGGTCGCCATTTAAGTGCCTTACGTAGTTTTTATCGCTATTTGGCTTCCATTGGGAAAGTGGATTCTAACTTGTTTTTGTTAATTTCTGCTCCAAAGAAAGAAAAAAATTTACCTCGTTATTTTGAGTATAATGAATTAGAAGAACTTTTTGCCGTTCCTGATTTAACAACTGCCTTGGGACAACGAGATCGTCTTATTTTAGAACTTTTATATGCAACAGGGATTCGGGTAGGAGAACTTGTGAATATTGATTTACGCGATATTAATCGTGATCAACAACAAATTTTAATTCGTTCCGGTAAAGGAAATAAAGATAGAATTGTTCTTTATGGGGAATATGCCAAGGAAATTTTGGATCTTTATTTAAAAGAAGGTTATCAAGAATTAAAAAAAGGGGAAGAAAAGGCTTTGATTTTAAATAATCAAGGAAGAAGAATTACAACCAGAGGAGTACGCTATTTGCTTACCAATTTAATCCATAAAACTTCCTTACATAAAAATATTTCACCCCATATGATTCGTCATTCTTTTGCAACGCATCTTTTAAATGAAGGCTGTGATATATTATCCGTTCAAGAATTATTGGGACATGCTAGTATTTCATCGACTCAAATTTATACTCATGTAACGACAGAACGCTTAAAAGAAGTGTATCGTGATGCTTTTCCAAGAGCTAAGAAAGGGGGGGAATAAAAATGAATTATGATAAAGTTTGTACGGAAATACTTGAGAAAATAAAAACAGAAGAAAAGAAACCAACCCTTTTATTACAAGCTTGTTGTGCTCCTTGTTCTTCTGCTGTTTTAGAGCGTCTTGCTTCCTTTTTTTCGATTTCGATGTTCTTTTATAATCCTAATATTACCGAAGAAAGAGAATATGAAAAACGAAAAGAAGAGTTGCAAAAGTTTTTGTCTTTGAAATATCCCATGATTACTCTATTGAATTGCCCTTATGAAAAAGAAGCGTTTCTTTTGAAAACCAAAGGCTTAGAAAAAGAGAAAGAAGGGGGAAAACGGTGTTATGCATGTTATTCTTTGCGCCTTGAAAAGACGGCTTTGGTAGCGAAAGAACATCATTTTGATTATTTTGGAACCACTCTTTCCATTAGTCCTTATAAAAATAGCAAATGGTTAAATGAAATAGGGGAAGAGTTAGCGAAAAAATATCAGGTCAACTATTTATATGCGGATTTTAAAAAGAAAAATGGTTATAAACGCAGTATCGAATTATCTCATCTTTATCATTTATATAGACAAGATTATTGTGGATGTGTCTATTCTAAAATAGAAAGAGAACAGAAAAAAAGAGAAGAAAGTTTGGCTCACTAGCTTTCTTCTTTTTCTACTCCTTCTAAATCAAAGGGTGGAATAAAGGATTCACTGCAAGTACCGCCTTCTTGCATATAAGCATTTTTAATACCTAGGTCAAGGGCATAATTGATTACATCGTTATATTCCTCTTCACAAACTGTTTCATTTAAGAAAGGGTAATCTTTCATATAATTAACCGGTGTATACTGATTCATAATACTAAGATAGATATTATCTTGGTATTTTTGATATAAGAAATGAATAATTTTTTTCGTATCATCACCCTTAGTAGGTAATACTAAGCATCTAACAATAATCCCTTTTGTCATTATTCCATCTTTATTAAATTTATTTTTACCAGTTTGTCTATACATTTCATCAAGGGCTTTCCTTGTCACTTCAAAATAATTAGAACATTTTGATAAGGTTTCTCCTAACGTATTATCGTAATATTTAAAATCGGTTAAATAAATATCTATATATCCTTTTAATCGTTTTAAAGTTTCAACACTTTCATAACCACTCGTATTATAAACAATCGGGATGGATAATCCTTTTTTTCTTGCTTCTTTGATCGCTTCTATAATACTAGGGACAAAGTGGGTAGGGGTCACTAAGTTAATGTTATTCGCTTTCTTTTTTTCTAGTTCTAGTATCATTTCGGAAAGACGGTCAATCGTAATCTCTTTCCCAAAATTCTTAAGAGAAATTTCTTGATTTTGACAATAGCAACACTTTAAATTACAACCACTAAAAAAGATGGTACCACTACCGTTTTCACCCGAAATAGAAGGCTCTTCAAAATAGTGTAGGGCACTTCTCGCTACTTTTAAAGTGGCACTTTCCTTACAATAACCTAATTTTTGATAACGATTCTGATGACACTTTCTAGGGCAAAGTGTACAGTCAAGATATTCTTTTAACATTTCTTTCACCTTTGTTTATCCTATAGAAGAAAAGGTGTTTTGTCAATGTTTACAAAACAATCTTTTATAGTTTATAATATAATATAAGTGGAAAGAAGGGATCAAATTGAAGTATTATTGTATAGGAATTAAAGGAACTGGTATGAGTACTCTTGCTCAAATGTTATCTGATATGGGTTATGAAGTGAGTGGTTATGATGATGCGAAAGATTATAAATTTACACAGAAAGGATTAGAAGATCGACATATTCCTATTTATTATGACAGCACGCACGATATTCCAAAGGATACGATTGTAACCTTTTCAAAAGCATTTCAAGAAGATCATAAAGAGATTCAACGAGTAAAAAAGTTAGGGTTAACCATAAAGCCATATAATGAGATTGTAGGGGATTTAACCAAAGAATTTGAAACCATTTCGGTTTGTGGAACGCATGGGAAAACAACCACGACCTCGATGATAAAACATTTATTAGAAAAAACCATTGGTTGTAATTATTTTATTGGGGATGGAAGTGGTCATATTGATCGGAAAAATAAAATTTTAGTGATTGAATCAGATGAATTTAACCGTCATTTTTTAGCTTATCATCCTAAGACAGCAGTCATTACTTGTATTGAATTAGAACATACCGAAATTTATAAAGATTTAGAAGATATGATTCAAACCTTTGAAACTTTTGCTAATAAAGCTGAACATGTCATTGCTAATGGAGATGATCAAAACATTCGCCAAATCACTTTTAAAAATGAAGTAGTCTATTATGGGGAAAACGAAGAGAATGATTATGTGATCAAAGAAATTAAACAAGATACGAAAGGATCTCAATTTACTTTATATCAACAGAAAAAATGCTTAGGAGAATTTTATATTCCCTTATATGGTCATCATAATATTATGAATGCTACCGCTGCTATTATTACCGCTTTAGAGCAAGGATTATCTTTAAAAGAGATAAAAGAAAACTTAAAAACTTTTCAAAATGCCAAAAGAAGATTTGCGATTGAAAGAGTAGGGTCTGCTATTATTTTGGATGATTATGCGCATCATCCAACCGAAATAAAGACAACGTTAGAAGCGGTTCGACAAAAGTTTCCGGATAAGAAAATTACTGTTGTATTCCGACCAAATACTTATTCTAGAACGGCAGCTTTTAAGAAAGAATTTGCTGAAGCCTTAAGTAAAGCCGATAAAGCTTTTATTACTCCAATTTTATGTGATCGCGAAAACCCCAAAGATTATCCACCAATTAAAAGTGAAGATGTGATCGCTCTTGTTAAAGGGGGAGAGTTGATTGATGAAAATTCTATGGAAAAATTACTTCCTTATAAAGATAGTGTTGTTTGTTTCTTAGGTTGTGCTACTGTAGCAAGAATGATTGCAAAATGGAAAGAAATATTACAAAAAGAGGCAAAGGAAGAAACGAAAAGTTCCTAAAAATTATTTGGAAAAGTGACAGTTTTATGCTATTACATTCAAAAAACATAAATAAAAAACAAGTTTTTGATAAAAGGACAAAAAGGCCCCTTACCCCATAAAATCATGTAGTTCACTTAGTTTAATAATTGTCTATTAGTAAATACAAGGATAGATGAAATTAGATTTCTACCATTAGTAGTTAGATAATATTTATTTTTTCTAGCTACTTTTTTAATGATTCCATGACATTTAAGTTTATATAATAACCTAGTAGTTTTGTTAATTATATACTTAGAATCACTTTCATAAAATATTTCTTTCCTAATAGATTTATTAGTAAATCCATTTATTAAATATTTTCCATTCGAAATGACTTGTAATAATTTAAGCGTTTCGTTATTCAATAAATTAAATCCAGTAATAGTTCTATTATTTACTTCAATTTTTTCAGATACATTTTTAATTTCTTTTAAGGTAGGCTTTTCTAAATCAATGTCTGGTAGTGCGTCAATGTATCTTTTAGTAATAGATTTACTAATCCCTACATATCTATAAAGATTAGATATACTTTTACCCATAGGTTACCCATTCTTTGATGGTCTCTAGTTTTTCATGTTCAATGATAACTTCTTTTTCTTTCATAACTTTAAAATCTCTAGGATTATTAATGGTTACTTCAATTCTTAAATTGTTTCCCTTATCGTACATTTTAATTTGATTGTTATTAATTTTAAATTTTATTCGGTAACCTTGATACCTGTGTCTTAAATCAGAAACAATTTC